>Ga0209347_1001636_pt1 | contig 34589 bp, 27 predicted proteins | sample AutmiccommuBRH23_FD_187382 | JGI IMG/M metagenome (GOLD analysis project Ga0209347, IMG submission 187382) | Deep subsurface microbial communities from Mt. Terri, Switzerland - Autotrophic microbial communities BRH/23 (SPAdes) (version 2) | ecosystem: Environmental > Aquatic > Deep subsurface >...
GCGCTCCCGCTCCCGCCCCGGAGCGGCTCGCCGTCACCCACGTCGGCGGCGGGGGCCTCACCCTGCCCCGGTGGGTGGAGGCGACCAGGCCGGGCTCGCCGCAGATCGTGCTCGAGCCGAACGTCGCACTCACCGAGCTGGTCCGCCGCGAGCTCCCGCTCCCCCGCCGGCACCGCATCCGGGTCCGGGCGCAGGACGGCCTCACCGGGATCCGCGGACTGGGCACCGACTCCGCCCAGGTGCTCGTGACCGACGCCTACGCGGAAGGACGGATTCCCGCGGAGCTCAGCTCAGCGGCATACGTCCGGGAGGTGGCCAGGGTCCTCCAACCCGGCGGAACAGCTCTCTGGAACCTCGCCGACGAGCCCGGGATGCGTTACACCGCAAGGGTGCTCGCGACGATCGGCGCCGCGCTCCCCCACCTCGCCCTCATCGCGACGCACGAGGTGCTCAAGCGGCGCCGGTTCGGCAACAGCGTCGTCGTGGCGAGCGCCCGGCCGCTCCCCGAGGACGAGCTGCGCCGGGAGGTCGCCCGCGCCAACCTCCCCACCGGCCTTCGCACCGGGACTGACCTCGTGCGTGTCATCGCGGGGGCCCGGCCGCTCGACGACGCCGGCCTGCCGAGCCCGCCGGCGCCGGACGCGAGCGGGTGGCGCGTCGTCTGAGACTTCGCGCGCTGCCCATCCGGCGTCACCCCCGCGTCGCCCGGAATCCACCTGAGGCCGCTGCCCTGGACGGGTCCCCCTCTGACCCGGCCCCGCGCGGTGGGCACCGGATGTCAGACCCAGCTGCCGCGCTCGCCCCAGCCCCACATGGACTGGTAACCGCCCGGGCTGCCGTAGGCCGACGGGCCCCGGTCACCGAGATAGCTGCCGATGACGGCGGCGCCGAGGTCGTCGAGCTCGGGCGCGACGACGCGACCGTCGACGCGGCGCGCCATCTGGTCGACGAAACGCGCCAGCCCCGGGTCCTCCCCGAGCCGGAAGAACGTCGTCCGTGCGCCGAGCCGGCCCGCCGCCTCGAGCTCGCGGATCGTGCACGCGACGGTGAGCGACGACGGCGGGTAGCTGAACCAGGTCTCGCCGGACGACGTGAGGTGGGAGGTCGGCTCACCGTCCGTGACGACGAGGAGCACCGGCTGCGCGTTGGGGTGCCGGCGGAAGTGCCGGTTGGCGAGGAGCAGGGCGTGGTGGAGGTTGGTCCCCTTGTCCCACAAGGCGTCCAAGGCTGTGAGCTCCTCGATGTCCATCGTGCGGGCCGTGCGTCCGAAGCCGATGAGCTCGAGGTGGTCCCCGCGGAACCGGGTCCGGATCAGGTGGTGCAGGGCGAGGGCGGTGCGCTTCATCGGGACCCAGCGACCGTCCATCGCCATCGAGAAGGACGTGTCGGCGAGGAGGGCGACCGCGGCCCGGGTGCGCGACTCCGTCTCCGCGACCTCCACGTCCCGAAGGTCGAGCCGTATGCCGCTGAGCCGGCTCCCGCTGCCCGGCCCCCTCGTCGGGGTGGCTGGATCGGCCCCGTCGGCGGACGCGGTCCGGAGCACCGCGTTGGTCACGGTCCGTGTCACGTCCCATGGCTGCGTGTCACCGAACGCCCACTCACGGCTCGCGCCGGAGGGCTCGCCCGCGGCACCGGCCTGGCGCTGGTCGCGTTGGCCCGGGCGGGCGGACATCCGGTCTGCGACGTCGCGGAGCAGCGCCTTGCCGAGCTGGCGCATGGCCTTCGGTGAGAGGGTCAGCTGGCCGTCGGAGGTGCGCCTGAGGTAGCCGCTGTTGCGCAGGGCCCGCTCGAGCTCGGCCAAGGTGCGGGCGTCGACGGCCGCCTCGGGGCCGAGCTGACGGGCGAGCTGGTCGAGGTCGACGTCGTCGAGGCGGGCACCGGCGTAGGACTGGGCGAGCGCCTCCGCGAGGTCGTCGAGCTCCGCGAGGTCCTGCACGGCGCCGGTGCCGTCACCGAGCCCCAGCCCCTGGTCTCCCTCGAAGCGCTCGCTGCCGTCCCAGTCCTCGCCGGGTCGCAGGGCGCGGAGGTTGTCGTCGAGGCGGCCGAGCTGGTTCACCAGGTCGGGCGAGCCGAAGGCCTGCTGGGAGAGGGCCATCAGCTCCGCGCGCTGCTCGGGTGTCATCGAGTTGAGCATCCGCTGGGCTGCGGCGGAGCGTTGGGCGAGGGCGTCCATCAGTTCGTCGATGCTCTGCGGGTTCTCCGGGAAGAAGTCGCCGTGCCTGGCCATGAAGTCCCTGAAGAGGTCGTCGGTCGGCTCCCCGCTGCGATGCGCCTCGAGCAGGTTGTTGAGGTCGTCGAGCATCTCGTTGATCCGCTTCCGGTCCTCGTCGGTGGCCCCCTCCAGGGCCTGCTTCAGGCCGGCGAACCGCTGGTCGAGCAGCTCGCGGCCGAGCAGGTCCTTGATCTGCTCGTAGGCCTCCCGCGCGTCGGACGAGCGCCACGGGTAGTCGGACAGCTCGGACACCGCCGCGGCGGTCGACTGCGGCAGGTTGCCGATCCGCATCTCGGCGAAGCGCGCGTCGTCGTCGAGGTCGCGGGCCAGCTGCTTGCGCTCGGCCAGCACCGCCTGGTCGAGCAGCTCGCGCACCTCCTGCATCGTGCCGTCGAGGTGGTGCCGCTGCAGGATCTCGCGGCGCCGCTCGGCGACCCGACGGGCGAGGTCGTCCAGGCCCTGCTGGGCGCGACCGCCCCGACGGAGGAACTCGCGCATGGCCCGCTCGGGGGACCGGCCGGACATGACCTCCTCGCCGATCGCCTCGAGCGCCTCGGCGAGGTCGACCGGTGGGGCGAGGGGGTCCGGACCGTCGACGTAGCGCCCGTAGCGCGTCCGGCTCATGGGGCACCCCTCGATCGCGTCATCCGTAGACCGTCTCCCCGCCGCTCGTCTCCTTGCTGATCCGGCGGGCGAGGTAGAGACCCTCGAGGGCGAGCTCGATGGCGCTGGCCCGCTCGCCGTCGTTGGTGGCCTCGAGCCGGTCCCACACCTCGTCGTAGAGCTCGGACTCGCCGAGCACCGGCAGACCCGCAAGGACGTCTCGGGCCGGCACCTGCTCCCCGGTCGACACGAGGGCGCCGCTCTCGATCGCGTCGACGAGGAGGGCGAAGTCGATCCCCCGGAAGTGCCGGGCGACCGTCTCGGCGACGGCCGTGCGGAGCAGGTGGGTGAGGATGTCGCGCTCGCGGCCCTCCTCGCCGGTCTCGAACTCGACCTTGCCGCCGAGGACGTCGACGGCTCCGTCGAGGTCGACGGGGCGCGCGACGGCGTCGTCCTCGCCCTGGGTGGCAGCCCGGTGGCGGGCGGCGGCGGCGATGGTCTCGGCGGCCGCGATCGCGAAGCGGGCACTCACCCCCGACCGCTGGTCCACGGCGCTCGACTCGCGCAGGTGCCGGGCGAACCGGGCCAGCACCTCGACGAGCGCGTCGGGCACGTCGGCCTGGAGTCGCGACTCCTGACGGATCACGGCGATCTCGTCCTCGATCGCGACCGGGTAGTGCGTGCGGATCTCCGCGCCGAAGCGGTCCTTGAGCGGGGTGATGATGCGGCCGCGGTTCGTGTAGTCCTCCGGGTTGGCGCTGGCCACGACGAGGACGTCGAGGGGCAGCCGCAGGACGTAGCCGCGGATCTGGATGTCCCGCTCCTCCATGACGTTGAGCATCGCGACCTGGATGCGCTCGGCGAGGTCGGGCAGCTCGTTGATGGCGACGATGCCGCGGTGGCTGCGCGGGATGAGTCCGAAGTGGATCGTCTCGGGGTCGCCGAGCAGCCGTCCCTCGGCCACCTTCATCGGGTCGACGTCCCCGACGAGGTCGGCCACGGAGGTGTCCGGGGTGGCGAGCTTCTCGGCGTAGCGCTCGTCGCGGTGCCGCCACGCGACGGGCAGGTCGTCGCCGAGCTCGGCGGCCCGGCGTGTGGAGGCGGGGGTGATCGGCTCATAGGGGTGCTCGCCCAGCTCTGCCCCCTCGATCACGGGAGTCCACTCGTCGAGCAGGCCGACCAGGGTCCGCAGGAGCCGGGTCTTGCCCTGGCCCCGCTCGCCGAGGAGCACGACGTCGTGCCCGGCGATGAGGGCGCGCTCGATCTGCGGGATGACCGTGTCGGCGAAGCCGTGCAGCCCCGGCCACGGGTCCCGGCCTTCACGCAGCGCCTCGAGAAGGTTGTCGCGCAGCTCGGCCTTGAGGTGCTTCTGCACGTGGCCGGAGGCGCGCAGCGCCCCGAGGGTGGTGATCGCAGGGGGTTGAGTCACGTCTTCACGCTAACCCGGGGAGTCAAGACCCTCCCCCGTCGAGAGTGCACTTCGTGCCGCCCCGGGGGGCCGACGGACTCGACAGGGACTGCGCACTCGACTGGGTCAACGCCCGCTCCTAGCTCGACGAGTGTGCACTTCCTGGCGCCACGGGGCGGCCGACGACCATCCCCCCGAGCAGGTCCGGCGAGAAGGCGGCAGCGGTCTGCGGGTCGAGTTCTGCGCCCAGTCCGTCGAGGACGGTCGCGAAGAAGCACCTCGCCGAGACCGCGAAGACGACGTCGGCGACGTCCGCGTCGGACAGCCCCACGTCCCGAAGCCGCTGGACGTCCGCCTCGGTCACCCGAGCGGCCTCGGCAGCCACCATCGTCGCGAACTCGTAGATCGCCCGGTCCTGTTCGTCGAGCTCGCTGCCGTCCGGATGCGTGGCGATCGAGCGGACGGCCTCCTCGTCCCCGCAGACGTCCCGCAGGAACATCGAGTGAGCGACGGTGCAGTAGGTCGAGCGCCGAGCCCGGGCGGCCGCGATGGTCGCCAGCTCGTAGCGCCGGCGGTCCATGCCGCCCCGAACCGCGAGGTTCAGCCCGGCCCAGGCCTGCGCGACGTCCGGACGGTGCGAGAAGGCGGTCGCATAGTTGGGCAGGAACCCCCACATCGTCCGCTGCGACTCGTAGTACGCGGCGACCTCGCCCTGCGCCTCGCCCTCGGGCACCCCATCGATGAACATCCACCGATTGTCGGGGCAGTCGACAGGCGCGACAAGCACTTCAGGAGTACCTTGCGCACGAGGGACCAGAGGCCTCAGCACGGCTGACGCAGATCAGGACAGGGGGCCCGATGGGGCAGCAGATGAACGAGACCCTCGATCGCCCCGGGCGCACCCGGGCACCCGGGCTCAGCGACGCCTTCGGCGATCTCCTGCGCCGGCCACTCACCATCCGTGCCGCCATCGTGCTGCTGATCGCCCACCTGGTGGCGGTCGGTGTCCTCCTCGACCGTCAGAGCGCGACGCTCGAGCGGATCGAGCGGCAGGCCTCGTTCACCTCTGAGGTCGCCGCCCCGTTCCCGGACGCGGATCCGGAGGCGTGCTGGCTCGTCGGAGCGGCCGCGTACGTCGATGGGCGGGGCCCGGCCCTCGTCGCCCAACTTGCCTCGGCGCCACTCCTGTCGGCGTGCGTCCACGCGGCCCATGAGGGCGCCATGGGCCGCAGCATGGCCCGCTGAACCATCCCCTGGGGGCCGGGGCGGTCGTGCGCTGAGTCGTCACGAACTGCACACTCGACCAAGGGGAAAGGGGATCCCGGGTAGCCGGCCCAGGGTAGCCGGCCCAGGGTAGCCGGCCCAGCGGCATACGACCCGAGGCCGGGGAATCAGGCGACCCAGACGCGAGCGTTGCGGAACATGCGCAGCCACGGGCTCTCATCCGCTGCCGGGCCGGACGTCCATGACATCTGGACGTTGCGGGCCACCCGCTCCGGGTGCGGCATCATCGCGGTGAACCGGCCGTCCGGCGTCGTCACGGCGGTGAGTCCGTCGGGCGAGCCGTTCGGGTTGTGCGGATAGGTCAGGGCCGGTGCGCCGTGGTGGTCGACGAAACGAGCCACCCGCGCGACCCCACCCGCGTCCCCCTGCGCCCCGAAGTTCGCGAAGCCCTCACCGTGCGCCACCGCGATCGGGATGCGGCTTCCCGCCATTCCCGACGTGAAGATCGACGGTGACTCGAGGACCTCGACGAGGGTGAGCCGGGCTTCGTACTGCTCCGACCGGTTGCGGGTGAACCGCGGCCAGGCCTCCGCACCGGGGATCAGCTCGGACAGCGCGGCGAACATCTGGCAGCCGTTGCAGATGCCGAGGCCGAAGGTGTCCGCACGGTGGAAGAACGCGTGGAAGTCCTCGGTCAGCCGCTCGTTGAAGAGCACCGACCGGGCCCAGCCCTCACCGGCACCGAGGGTGTCGCCGTAGGAGAAGCCCCCGCACGCGACGAGCCCGACCACGTCGGCGAGGTCGAAGCGGCCGGTCTGCAGGTCGGTCATGTGGACGTCGTAGGTCTCGAAGCCGGCCCGGTCGAAGGCGAACGCCGTCTCGACGTGGCTGTTGACGCCCTGTTCGCGCAGGATGGCGACCTTGGGCCGGGCGCCGAGCCCGAGATACGGCGCCGCGACGTCCTCGGTCGGGTCGAACGTCGGAGCGACCAGGAGCCCGGGGTCGTCATCGGCGCCGAAGGCCGCATGCTCCTCCTCGGCGCAGACGGGGTTGTCCCGCAGCGCCGCGATCCGCCAGGACACCTCGTCCCAGGCCTGGGCGAGGTCGCGCACCGACTCGTCGAGCGCCGACTGCCCCGCCACGGCCACCCGGACCCGCCGTTCCCCGTTGGTCCGGCCGACGTCGCTGACGAGCTCACCGAGGCCGTGGTCGCCGAGCACCTCACGGACGGCCGGCACCTGGGACGCGGCCACGCCGAGCACGACGCCGAGCTCCTCGGCGAACAACCCCGCCAGGGACGGCACCTCGAGGTCGAGCCCGGTCGCGCTCGCGAACGCCATCTCGCACGCGGCGGCCCACAGCCCACCGTCGGAGCGGTCGTGGTAGGCCACCGTGATCCCTCGGCCGCGCAGGTCGGCCAGCGCACCGGCGAGCCCGCTCAGGCGGGCCGGGTCGTCGAGGTCGGGCACCTCGGTCCCGAACGCACCGGACACCTGGGCGAGGATCGAGCCGCCGAGGCGGTTGCGGCCGGCGCCGAGGTCGACGAGCAGCAGCTCGGCCGGCTCAGCGCCCGTGGGCAGCAGCGGCGTCCACGTCCCCCGCACATCCGGCAGCGAGGCAAAGGCGGACACGACGAGGGACACCGGGGAGGTGACCTGCCGGTCCTCGCCGGTCGACGGGTCGGTCCAGCGGGTGCGCATCGACAGCGAGTCCTTGCCGACCGGCACCGAGATGCCGAGGGCGGGGCACAGCTCCATCGCGACGGCCTCGACGGTGTCGTAGAGCGCCGCGTCCTCGCCGGGCTCACCGCACGCCGCCATCCAGTTGCACGAGAGCTTGACGCCGGCCAAGCCGTCCACGGGGGCGGCGAGCAGGTTGGTCAGCGCCTCCCCGACGGCCATCCGTCCGGAGGCCGGCGCGTCGACCGAGGCGAGCGGCATCCGCTCCCCGCTGGCCATCGCCTGCCCGGCGAAGCCGACGTGGTCCGACAGGGTCACGGCGACGTCGGCGACCGGCACCTGCCACGGGCCGACCATCTGGTCGCGGTGGCTGAGGCCACCGACGGTACGGTCGGCGATGGTGACGAGGAAGCGCTTCGACGCGACCGTGGGGTGACGAAGCACGGCGTATGCCGCTGAGCTCAGCTCCAGCGCAGCGACGTCGAGCTCGTCCCCCAGTCGGGTCACCCGGGTGACGTCGCGGGTCATCCGCGGCGGCTTGCCGAGCAGGACCTCCATCGGCATGTCGATGGGCCGGTCGTCGTCGGGGCGGTCCTCCGAGGATGGCGCGAGCACGAGCTGGGCATCCTCACTGGCGACGCCGACGACCGCGTAGGGACAGCGTTCCCGGTCGGCCAGGGCGGCGAGCCGAGGCAGCGACTCGGGCGCGATGGCCAGGACGTAGCGCTCCTGGCTCTCGTTGCACCAGATCTCCTTCGGCGCGAGCCCGGACTCCTCGAGCGGGACCGCCGACAGGTCGAAACGCGCTCCGAGGCCGGCGCCGTCGACGAGCTCGGGGAAGGCGTTGGACAAGCCGCCCGCACCGACGTCGTGGATCGCGAGGATCGGGTTGTCGGCGCCGAGCTTCCAGCAGTGGTTGATGACCTCCTGCGCACGCCGCTCGATCTCGGGGTTGCCGCGCTGCACCGAGTCGAAGTCGAGCTCGGCGGCGTTGGTCCCGGACGCCATCGAGGACGCCGCCCCGCCGCCCATGCCGATCCGCATCCCGGGGCCGCCGAGCTGCACCAGCAGCGTCCCGGCCGGGAAGATGATCTTCTCGGTCTGGTCGGCGCTGATCGAGCCGAGCCCGCCCGCACTCATGATCGGCTTGTGGAAGCCCCGCCGCACGCCGTCGACGGTCTGCTCGTAGACCCGGAAGAACCCGCCGAGCCCCGGCCGGCCGAACTCGTTGTTGAAGGCCGCGGCACCGATCGGACCCTCGACCATGATGTCGAGCGGACTCGCGATGTGCTCCGGGGCGCCGTAGACCTCGCGCTCCCACGGCTCGTCCGGGCCCGGCAGGTGGAGGTTGGACACGGCGAACCCGGTCAGCCCGGCCTTCGGCTGGCTCCCCCGACCGGTCGCGCCCTCGTCGCGGATCTCACCGCCGGCACCGGTCGCGGCACCCGGGAAGGGGCTGATCGCCGTCGGGTGGTTGTGCGTCTCGACCTTCATGAGGACGTGGACCTCGTCCTCGCGGGCGACGTAGCGGCTCGGGCCGTCCCCCTCGCCCTCGGGGATCCACCGGGTGACCGGGCCTCCGGCCATGACCGAGGCGTTGTCCTTGTAGGCGACGATCGTCCCGGCCCCGGCGACGGCCTCGGTGTGCCGGATCATCCCGAACAGCGACCGCGTCTTGACGTCGCCGTCGACGATGAAGTCGGCGTTGAAGATCTTGTGGCGGCAGTGCTCGGAGTTGGCCTGCGCGAACATCATCAGCTCGACGTCCGTCGGGTTGCGGCGCAGCCCGGTGAACGCCTCGACGAGGTAGTCGATCTCGTCCTCCGCGAGCGCGAGGCCGTAGGCAGCGTCCGCCTCCTCGATCGCGGCCCGGCCGCGGCCGAGGACGTCGACGTGCTCCATCGGCTCCGGCAGCCGCTCCTCGATGAGGGCCCGGGCCGCGTCGACGGACGGCAGCGCCGACTCGGTCATCCGGTCGTGCAGCACCTCGGCCGCCGCGACCCAGTCGTCCTCGCCCAGCGCGGCAGAGGAGATGACGTGGTACTCCGTGACGCGCTCGACGCGCCGGACGTCCACCCCGCAGTTGTGCGCGATGTCGGTCGCCTTCGACGCCCACGGCGACAGCGTCCCGAGCCGCGGTGCGACGACGACGGTCGCCCGGTGCTCCCCCGTGGGCTCCGGGTCGGGCGGCGGGCCATAGGTCAGCAGACGCGTCACCGTCGCCAGGGTCGCGTCGTCGAGCGGGCCGGAGCTCGCCACCTGGTGCACGTGCCGGGCGGACAGGCCCGTCACCGACGGCGCCACGGCCTGCAGTCGGACGAGCAGGGCCGCGGCCCGGAACGGTGAGAGGGCGCTGCCGCCCGGGACGGTGGTCAGCACGAGCTCGTGCGACGAGGCCATGGCGTGCGGTCTCCCGATGGTCCGAGGGGGTGGCATGGGCTGGCTGCCGGGTCAAGGTTACCGGTCACGCGCTGATGCCCCGGGCTCGTCCACCCGGCGCGAGCGGGTGGCGCGGCGGGACGGGGAGCGAGCCCAGCGGCATACGGCATCCTCCGGGGACGGCGTGAGGGCCACCCCCGAGCGGGAGTGGCCCTCACGTGACCGTCGTTCAGGCGGTTCTCACAGGCCGGCGACGCGGCTGTCCGGAGCCGTCAGGCCGGGGTTGGCCTTGAGGAACGAGACCAGGTTGGCCAGGTCCTCGGGGCCGCCGACGATGTTCGTCCCGTCCGTGAAGCCGGTGAACAGGTCACCGCCGTCGGCGAGGAAGTTCAGCGTCGACACCCGGTAGGTCGCGTTGAGGTCGAGCGGCACGCCGTTGAGCGCCATCGTGCCGTTGACGACCCGGCTGCCCTGCGGCTGCGAGGCATCCCACTCGTACGTGAAGCCCTCGGACACGCCGAGCGCGAGCATGGGGCGCGAGCCACGAGCCGAGACCGGCTGGTACTGCTGCTCGAGGACCGTCTTGATCTGCGCGCCCGTGAGGTCCATCGAGACGAGCAGGTTGCCGAACGGCGCGACGAGGTAGGCCTCCTCGTAGGTGATCTCGCCCGGCGCCTCGCCGTTGGTGATCGCGTCGTAGATGAAGGACCCGCGCACCCCGCCGACGTTCATGAAGGAGATCTGCGCGCCTCCCTCGTTGGCGTCGTCGGTGCCCCAGAGGATCGAGTCGGCGACGAGGTCGGCCATCGGCGTCTCGATGCCGCGGTTGCCCCCGGCGTCACCGGTGATGTCCTCGGCCACCGAGCCGACGACCTCACCCTTGATCGGGCCGGCGAGCTCGTTCCACTTGGCGAGGATCGCGGTCTGGGTGGCGTCCGCCTGGACGGCCGCACGCGCCACGAGGTGGTTCGTCGCCGACGAGGCGGACCGCACGACGTCCTTGTTGCGACGGTCGATGACGAGGTTGGTCTCGGTGACGACGCGCCCGTAGGACGCCGCACTCGTGACGAGCCGGTCCACGCCGTCCGGGTCCGGGATCTGGCAGATGTAGGCCTGGTGCGTGTGGCCGGTGATGACGGAGTCGATCTCGGGGTCGAGCTGCGCGGCGATCTGCACGATCGGGTCGGTGATGCCCTTGCACTCGTTGTAGGTGCCCTCCTGGTAGCCACCTTCGTGCAGGAGCACGACGATCGCCTCGACGCCCTGCTGCTTGAGGATGGCGGCCTGCTTGTTCGCGGTCTCCACCTCGTCCTTGAAGTCGACCGAGGCGACGCCCTTCGGGCTGACCAGGGTGGGGGTCGCCTTGAGCGTCATCCCGATGAAGCCGACCTTGACGCCGTCGAACTTCTTGACCCACGTCGCCGGCAGGAGCGGCTGGCCGTTGTCCTTGCGGATGACGTTGGCGGCGAGCCACTGGAAGTCCGCGCCCGCGTAGGGCTGGTCCGGGAAGTAGCAGCCGTCCTCGGGGTGACAGCCGCCCTGCTGCATGCGGAGCAGCTCGGCGGTGCCCTCGTCGAACTCGTGGTTGCCGACGCTCGACACGTCGAGGCCCATCGCGTTGAGCGTCTCGACGGCGGGCTCGTCGTGGAACATGCCGGACAGGAAGGTGGAGCCACCGATGAGGTCACCCGCGGCGACGGTCGCGGTGTTGGATTGGCCGGCGCGGAGCTCGGCCAGCGTCGAGGCGAGGTACTCGGCCCCACCCACGTCAACGCCGCCGATCGGTCCGGTCTCGTTGTTCTTGGCCTCGAGGTGGCCGTGGTAGTCGTTGAACGACAGGAGCTGGACCGACATGGTCGCGCTCGGGTTGGGCTTCGGCTTGTCGTTCTTCGCCTGGGCGGGGCTGACGGCGAGTGCCGTGGCCCCCAGCAGCGCCGCTGCCCCCACAGCGACGACGCGGCTGATGCGGTGCGTCATGTGAGCTTCTTTCCTGAGAGGTGGTGCCGACTGGCTACGGGTGTCCCGACGTCCATGCTCTTCGCAGGACATTACGAGAGAATGACCCCCCGTGGAACGAAAGCCCTCGATTGCTTTCTCACATCAGCGCGACTGCAACGCATCGAGCGCGACCGCCATCGCGGAGGCGACGCGCCAGTCCAGCCGCCACCCGTTCGGCTGCGCCGGCAGGTCGATGAAGTAGACGTCCTTGAGGGCGACCTTCTTCGTCGAGCTCATCACCAGCGAGCCGTCGGCCGCGCGGAAGTCGAAGTGGAAGAGCCACGGCACGGGCAGGTCGTTGAGCAGGGGGATGAAGTCCCAGATGCGCCGCAGGACGGCGACCTTGGCGTTGCGCTCCTGGCCGACGCACTCGAAGCCCTCAGGGGTCCCCAGACGCCAGGTCGACCGGGCGAGGGACGCGGCGAACTCCTTCTTGAACCAGCCGATCGGCTGGCCCGTGCCGTCGACGATGTCGTAGCCGGAGCCGAGGTCGATGACCTTGCGTGCCTTGAAGCCGAACAGGGCGTGCGTCTTGGCGGCGTCCGTGTAGAAGGTCACCTGCTCCTTGAAGGCCATCCGCTTCTGCTCGGCGAAGCAGATGAGGCCGAGGTCGTTGCCGGCCTCGTCGGTCTGGAGCACCTCGTAGCGGTTGACCATGAGGGTCAGCTTCTGGCGGACCTTGAGGCGGGCGAACCCTGCTGGCTGGGGTTCGGAGGAGGGGGAGGGCTGGGTCATGCGCCAAGGCTCGCACACGCCGTCGCCGGGTTGACCGCCTGTGCCGTATGCCGCTGGGCTGGCTCCCCGGTCCCCGTGGCCCCCGACTGGGGTGGGGGTGGGTCCGGCCCCGGTCCACGGGGCCTGTGGATGACCGTCCCGGGGCCGACGAGCCCGCGTCCATGATCATCACCGTGACCTGCCCAGAGACGAACCCACAGACCCGCCCAGAGACGAACCCAGAGCCGCCCGCCCCGACGGTCGAGCCGCCGCGCGACCCCATTCGGATCACCGCTCGGAAGACCAGAGATGAGTCAACCGGCCGGGTGGTCTCCAGGCGGACCCTGCCGCCCGGGGTGACGGACTGGAGCCTCAGGCGTGGTCCGTTCCGCAGGCTGTTCCATGGTGTGTACGTGCATCGCGACACGGAGCTCACCGAGCTCGTTCGGGCTGCAGGCTCGCTGCTGCTGTGCCCTCGGGACTCGGCCGCTTCACATCACACAGCGGCGCGAATCTGGGGCGGCATCGTCCCCGAGGACGGGTTCGTGCACATCTCCACGACGGGCGTCAGACCCAAGGTGCAAGGCATCCGGGCCCATCGGGTCAAGGCCGGTGGCCAGCAGTGCTCGAGGCTGGGCGGAGTCCGGGTCACGACCCCCGTTCAGACGTTCCTCGACCTCGGTAGCGCCCTCGGGCTCGTCGATCTGGTCGTGCTGGGCGACTCCTTGGTCAAGGCCGGCGAGGTGACACCGGAGCAGCTCGTCGAGGCGGCCACCACCTTTGCGGGGACTGGGCGCCGGACGGTCCGTCGTGCCGCGGGCCTGGTCCGAAGAGAGGTCGACTCGCCCATGGAGAGTCGGACCCGGATGCTCATCGTCCTCGCTGGCCTGCCCGAGCCAACGGTGAACCACAAGATCCGGTGGCCTGGCGGTTCAGTGCGTTTCCGGTTCGACCTCAGCTACCCGGATCACCAGCTCATTGTCGAGTACGACGGTCGCCAGCACGCCGAGTCCGAGAAGCAGTGGGGCGGGGACATCGGTCGCCGCGAGTGGATGGACAGCAAGGGCTGGCGCATCGTCATCATCCGAGCGAAGGACATCTACAACACACCCGGCCAAGCGTTGCAACGCATCAGCTCGGCCATGCGCGACAAGGGAATGGTCGTCTCACAGCTGTCCGGGGAGTGGCGACTGCATTTTCCCGGTCTCCCCGGGGACGTGACCGAACTTGCCTGACCCCACCACCCCGGATCGGGCCCGGGTCCGATAAGCGGTGGCCGCCCGGCCAGCACCCCACCACCGATCGGGCCCGGGTCCGATAAGCGGTGGCCAGCCGCTCGGGTCAGAAGGTCTCGCCGGTCAGCCGCTCGTAGGCCTCGACGTACTTCGCCCGCGTCTGCTCGACCACCTGCGCCGGCAGCTCGGGCGGCGGCTCGCCACTCGACTTCGACCAGCCCGACTCCGCCGAGGTCAACCACTCGCGGACGTACTGCTTGTCGAAGGACGGCTGGGGATGGCCGGGCTCCCAGAGCTCAGCCGGCCAGAACCGCGACGAGTCGGGCGTCAGCACCTCGTCGGCGAGGACGAGGCCACCCGACCCGTCCGGGGCGACCCCGAACTCGACCTTGGTGTCGGCGATGAGGATGCCGCGCGCGCCGGCGATCTCGTTGCCGCGGGCCAGGATCGCCCGGGTCAGCCGGGACACCTCGGCAGCCACCTCGGCCCCGAGCGCGGCCTCGACCTCGGCGAACGTCATCGGCAGGTCGTGCTCCCCCACCGGGGCCTTCGTCGTGGGTGTGAAGACCGGCTCCGGCAGGCGTGACCCGTCGACGAGCCCGTCCGGCAGAGCGACCCCGGACACCGAGCCCTTCGCCTGGTACTCCTCGAGCCCGCCCCCGGTGAGGTAGGCCCGGGCGATCGCCTCGACCTTGAGCATGTCGAGCGTGCGCACGAGCACGGCCCGCCCCGCGACGGCCGCCGGCACGTCGGTCGACAGCACGTGGTTGGGCACGAGGTCGGACAGCTGGTCGAACCACCACAGTGACAGCCGGGTGAGGACCGCGCCCTTGTCCGGGATCTCGGGAGACATCATCCAGTCGTACGCCGACAGCCGGTCGGACGCGACGAGCAGGAGCTGGTCGGGGACCGTTGCACCGTCGGGCCCCACCGGGGCGTAGAGGTCGCGGACCTTGCCCGAGTAGACGTGCGCGTAGCCGGGCAGCTCCAGGTGGGTGGTCATGTCAGCCTCCGAGGGTGATCTCGCCGCGCTCCGCCTTGAGCGCGATGTCGGTGCGCACGCGGGCTCCCTCGAGCTCGATGAGGGACACCGCGTCGTATGCCGCTGACCTGGCCTTCGCGAGGTCGCTGCCCGTTGCGAGGACGTTGAGCACGCGTCCCCCGGCCGAGACCAGCGCGCCGGTCTCGTCGCGCTTCGTGCCGGCATGGAGGACGACGACGCCCGGGACCTCGGCGGCGGCGTCGAGCCCCGTGACGGGGTCTCCGGTCCGGGGCGCCTCCGGGTAGCCGTCGGAGGCGACGACGACGACGACCGCGTGGTCGGCGGACCAGCGCAACCGGCCGAAGCCGTCGAGCTCACCGGTCGCGGCGGCGAAGAGCAGCTGGGCGAAGGGCGACTCGAGCCGCGTGAAGCTCGCGTGCCCGTCGGGATCGCCGAAGCGGGCGTTGAACTCGATGACCTTGGGCCCGCGCCGCGTCAGCGCCAACCCGACGTAGAGGACGCCGACGAACGGCGTGCCACGGCGGTGCATCTCGTCGATGGTCGGCTGCGCGACCCGGGCGACGATCTCGTCGGCGAGCCCGGGGGGCGCCCAGGCCAGCGGCGAGTAGGCGCCCATGCCGCCGGTGTTGAGCCCGACGTCGCCGTCGCCGATGCGCTTGAAGTCCTGCGCCGGCTGCAGCGCCACGACGTGGGTGCCGTCCGAGATGCAGAAGACCGACACCTCGGGACCGGCGAGGTACTCCTCGACGACGACCCGGCCGTCCTCCTTGTCGAGGCACCACGTGGCGTGCAGGAGCGCCTCCTCGCGGGAGTCGGTGACGACGACCCCCTTGCCGGCCGCGAGCCCGTCGTCCTTGACGACGTGCGGCGTGCCGAGGACATCGAGGGCCGCCTCGACCTCGTCGAGCGTGGTGCAGACGTGGGCCAGCCCGGTCGGGACCTCGGCCGCCGCCATGACCTCCTTGGCGAACGCCTTGCTGCCCTCGAGCATCGCGGCCGCAGCGGAAGGTCCGAACACCGCGAAGCCGGCTGAGCGGCATACGTCGGCCACTCCCGCCACGAGCGGCGCCTCCGGCCCGACGACGACGAGGTCGACGTCGTGCTCGCGGGCGAGCGCGACCACGGCGTCGGGGTCGAGGATGTCGACGGGCACGCAGAGCGCAGTCGCGTCGATCCCGGGGTTGCCCGGAGCCGCGATGACCGCGTCCACCTCGGGGTCGGCCGCGACGGCCTTGACGAGTGCGTGCTCACGGGCGCCGGAACCGAGGACGAGGACCTTCACGGCGGTCAGCCTATTGGCTCAGTCCCCGAGCCGCCGACGCAGCCCGGCCCGCACCGCTGGCCATTCGTCGACGAGGATCGAGTGGACCGCCGAGTCGCGCCACGTCCCGTCGGCCCGGCGGACGTCGCGGCGCGTGACCCCCTCGAACGTCGCGCCGAGCTTGACGATCGCCGCGCGGGACCGGGCGTTGACGACGTCGGTCTGGATCTTGACCCGCCCGAAGCCGCACGTCTCGAAGGCGTGCGCGAGGAGGAGGAGCTTCGCCTCCGGGTTGACCGCGGTCCCCCACCAGCGGGAGCCGTACAGCGTCCAGCCGAGGTGGACGTGCTCGCGCACCGTGTCGACGTCGCCGAGCGAACTGGTCCCCACGACGGTGCCGGCCGCGCCGAGGTCGGAGTCGGCGACGAGTCGGATCGTGTAGGCCGTGCGGCCGGACCCGTCGGGCTGCCGGGCCGCGACCGCAGCAGCGACCACGGCCTCCAGCTCGGCCATCGAAGCCGGCGGGGGCGCCATCCGGTAGCCCTGGGTGTAGACGACGGGGTCCGTGTAGACCGGGTGCAGCCCACCCGCGTCCGCGGGCCGCATGACGTCGAGCCGGACGACGCGTCCGACCAGTGGCTCGCCGGTTGGGGGGATGCAGCCGTCGGACGCCATCCACTGACAGTAGACTTGATGGTTCCCGCGCCCCACCCCGGCGCCCCGTTGAACCATGGGATGTCAGTGAGCCCTTCGTCCGCCCAGACTCGCCCGGCCAGCGCGCCCGGCCACGAGGCCGCCGTGCCCGACGTGGTGGCCCACCAGATCGCCATCGAGCAGGCGCACGTGGACCTGGTCTTCGCCGAGCTCGAGAAGGCCGGTCTCCGCGCCGACGTCGTCAGGGCCGAGGGCCTGGCCCGCACGCAGTTCGGCCGGTCCGTCGAGACCGGCGACGCCGAGGGCACGGGGCTCTTCGAGCGAGACGCCCTGATGTTCCATGCGGCCCGGCGGCGCAGCATGCTCGACACCCAGTACGAGGGGCTCGTCTTCGGGCGCCTCGACATCGACCACGGCACGCTGCGCGGCGGCGCGCCCGACACCCAGCCGACCGCGGCCGGCACGAGCAACGGCGAGCGAGCCCAGCGGCATACGGCCTCGCGCACGGAGGACCGGGAGGTCCGCTACATCGGGCGCCTCGGGGTCCGCGACGACGACTACGAGCCGCTCGTGATCGACTGGCGTGCGCCCGCCGCGTCGCCGTTCTACCGGGCGACGCCGGTGCAGCCGATGGGGGTGCTCCGCCGCCGGGTCCTGCGCAGCAAGGGCGCCCGCGTCATCGGCATCGAGGACGACCTCATGGTGCCCGAGGCGCCGGACGACCTCGTCGTCGTCGGGGACGGCGCCCTCATGGCGGCGCTGACCCGGTCGCGGGGGGAGCGGATGCGCGACATCGTCGCGACGATCCAGGCCCACCAGGACGAGGCGATCCGCGCCAGCGCCCGCGGCGTCACGGAGATCACCGGCGGGCCCGGCACCGGCAAGACCGTGGTCGCCCTGCACCGGGCGGCCTACCTGCTCTACTCCGAGCGGCGCCGCTTCGAGTCGGGCGGGATCCTCGTCGTCGGTCCGTCGGGCGCCTACACGGCCTACATCGAGCGGGTCCTCCCGTCGCTCGGCGAGGAGTCGGTCACGCTCCGGGCCCTGGGCGACGCCGTCGACGCCGTGCACACCGAGCGGCTCGACCCGCCCGAGGTGGCCCGGGCCAAGGGGTCGACCCGGATCCGCACCCTGCTCGGCAACGCCGCCCGGGGCCGGGTGCCGGACGCGCCGACGGAGTTCCGGGCGTTCGTCGCCGGGCGGGCGGTGCGTCTCGAGGCCCGGATCCTCGACCGAATCCGCTCCCAGGTGCTGCGCCAGCACCAGCGCAACCTCGCCACCGCCGCGGCGCAGGCCGCGCTGGGTGAGGCCGCCTGGGCCTCGCTCGGCATCACCGGTGACCGCGAGGCCAAGGCCGAGTTCCTCGACAAGTGGGAGGACCACCTCGACGTCGAGGCCTTCATGGCGGCCTGGTGGCCGCAGGTCGACCCGCGCGAGGTGCTGCTCTGGCTCGCCGACGCTGAGCTGGTCCGGCGCCACAGCCGCGGCACCTTCGACGACCGGGTGGCAGGCCTGCTTGCGGCGTCGTTCGCGACGGCCCTCGAGACGGGGACGTGGTCCGTGTCCGACGTCGCCCTCATCGACGACCTCGCCGCACGGCTCGGCCCGGTGCAGGACGCGCCGACGGAGGAGCGCGGCTTCTACGAGATCGAGGAGCTCGACGACCTCAGCCAGTACGGCGTCACCGAGGTGCAGCCGATCTCCGGGGCGCGTGAGACGCGCGCCGAGGTGATCGCCGAGGACCCGCGCGGGCGGCTCCTCGCCGGCCGCATCGGCAAGCCGGACGAGTACGCCCACGTCCTCGTCGACGAGGCACAGGACCTGTCCCCGATGCAGTGGCGGATGATCGGCCGGCGCGCACGGCACGCGTCCTGGACCGTCGTCGGCGACGCCGCACAGGCCTCGTGGACCGACCTCGAAGAAGCGGCGGCCGCCCGCGAGGAGGCCTTCGGGACGCAGCAGCGGCAGCGCTTCCACATGGACACCAACTACCGGAACGCGCGCGAGATCTTCGACTACGCGGCCGATGTCGTCCGGCGACAGGTGCCGGACGCCGACATTCCGAACGCCGTGCGCGAGACCGGTCACGACGTGGTCGAGGCCCCCCTGGGCTCGGACGTGGTCGCAGCCGTGCGGGGGTCGCTCCACGAGCTCCTCGAGCAGGTGGCGGGGTCCGTCGCCGTCATCACCCCCCAGCGGTATGCCGCTGAGCTGGCTCCGCTCGCCAGCTCGGACGGGGGGCGGGTCCAGGTCGTCGACCCCATGTCGACCAAGGGTCTCGAGTACGACGCCGTCGTCGTCGTCGACCCGGCGGAGATCACCCGCGAGTCCCCCGGCGGGGTGCGGGTCCTCTACGTGGCGCTGACCCGCGCGGCGCACCGGATGACCGTGCTGGCCTGACCCGTCGGACGGTTGGGTGGGCCGGTTCGCACCGGCTGGGCTGATTGCGGTGATTGTCCAAGGTAAAGACTTGTTCAAGGAATTCCAGATCCGTGGATTTCACGGTTCTGGCCGGGGGATGATGAGTGGGACGTCGACGGCAGTGCGAACCACCCACCCTCCCCGCCGGTCTCTCCCCCCCGAGGCCCTGTCGACGTCCGGCGCAGTCCCGGTCTCCGCGGACGTGCACCGGGCGGGGGACGTGATGCACCCCCCAACGCATCTCGCCCCCCGCCTCGAACACCCACCGGTCGAAGCCCCGGATCACAACGACGTGACCGGGGACTTCGCATGCCCGGACGTCCCCACGACGATCGAAAGAGCAGTTCGTGACACGTCACGCGTGGGTTCCCCAGCCCCACGACGATCGAAAGAGCAATTCGTGACACGTCACGCGTGGGTTCCCCAGCCCCCGCGGTCACGAACTGCTCTCTCGATTGGGTGTTGCGAACTGCTCTCTCGATTGGGTGCTGCGAACTGCTCTCTCGAGGCTCAGCCGGCGCCCAGAAGCCTGCGGACCCGGTCGGCGCCGACGGCCAGCAGCAGCGTCGGCAGGCGGGGGCCGGTGTCCTTCGAGACGAGCATTCGGTAGAGGAGCGCGAAGAAGGCCCGCTGCGCCCTGGACAGCTCCGGGTCCTTGACCTTGGCCTCCGGGTCGAGGCCCCGCTGGAGCTTCGGCACGGCGTAGACGAGGTGGGTCAGCCCCTCGAGGGACCAGTGCTCCTCGAGGCCGTCGACGAGCAACCGCAGCGACTCACGCTGCTCCTCGTCGAGGCTGGCGAGCAGCTCCTGGTCCGGCTCGTCGCGCACGATGGTCCGGTCCTCGGCGGGAACGTAGCCGAGCATCCACCGCTCGGCGCAGTCGAGCCGGGGCCGCAGGTCGTCCGTCGACACGATGGGGTCGTCGGGGTCCAGGTCCGAGAGGATCCGCACCGCCTGGGCCTCGTCGCCCTGGGTGATGTCGATGACCGAGGCGATGGTCCGGAACGGCATCGGCCGGCGCGTCGTCGGCAGGGCGCGGACGCCGCCGGTTGAGGCCACCGTCGTCGCCCGGAGGTGGGCCGCGAGATCACCTGGCTGAGCGCCGCCGTCGGGACCGGCCTCGACCTTGCGGGCCAACGCATCCCACTCGTCGTAGAGCCGCTGGAGCTCCGGGCCGAAGGCGACGTCGAAGCTCTGGTTGGGCCGGCGCCGCGCATAGAGCCAGCGCAGGACCTGCGGCTCCATCACCTCGAGGGCGTCGTTGGGGATCGGCACCCCACCCTTGGACGAGCTCATCTTGGCCATCCCCGCGATGCCGACGAAGGCGTACATCGGCCCGATCGGACGTTGCCACCCGAAGAGCGGGGCGAGGTCCTTGCCGACCACGAAGCTCGAGCCGGGGCTCTGGTGGTCGACGCCTGAGGGCTCGAAGAGCACACGCTCGTGCGCCCAGCGCATCGGCCAGTCGACCTTCCAGACGAGCTTGCCGTTGGTGAACGTGTCGAGGTTGACCGCTTCGGCATGACCGCACCTGGTGCAGACATAGGTCAGCTCGTGGGAGTCGTCGTCGTAGGCGGTGACCGTGGTGAAGTCCGTGCCGCACACCGAGCAGAACGGCTTGAACGGGAAGTAGCCGGCCGTCCCCTCGCCGTCGTCCTCGGTGGCCGCCCCCGAACCGCGCTCGGCCTCGGTCGCCGCGGCGACCTGCTCCTCGGTGAGCTTCTGGGGCTTGCCCCCGACCTCGCCTTGGCGTCGGCCCTTGCCGGTGGCGCGCTGCTGCGCCTCCGCTGCGGCCTCGAGCGTTCGGTAGCGCCCGAGGACGGTGTCGATGACGCCGCGCTCGCGCATGGCCTGGAGCACCTGCTCGCGGTAGACCCCGGCACGGTACTGCTCCGTCTGGCTGATCTCACGCACGTCGATGCCGGTCGCGGCCATCGCCTCGAGGAGGGGCGCCTTGAAGTGCTCGGCCCAGTTCGCGTGCGGTGAGCCCTCCGGAGCCGGCACCGAGGTCAGGGGCTTGCCGATGTGCTCCTCCCAGGACTCGTCGACCCCGGTGAGCCCCTTGGGCACGCGCCGGAACCGGTCGAAGTCGTCCCAGGACAGGATGTGCTCGCAGCTCACCCCGCGGCGCTTGATCTCGTCCGCGACGAGGTGCGGGGTGATCAGCTCGCGGAAGTTCCCGAGGTGGATCGGACCCGAGGGACTGATCCCCGACGCACACACGATCGTGTCGATCCCCCGAGCCGTCGCCTCGGCGATCACCTCGTCGGCGAGCCGCGTGACCCAGTCCTCCGGTGCAACCGTGCCCACTGGCTGGTCAGGACTATTCGTGCTCAAGGAACTCACTCTCAGGACCGGGGGTTGAGGGGGTGCCGCTCGATGATCTCGTCGCGGCCCGGGCCGACGCCGATGGCGGACACGCGTGCGCCGATGAGCTCCTCGACGCGCAGCACGTAACGCTGGGCCGCCGCGGGCAGGTCCTCGAAACGCCGGCACTGCGAGATGTCCTCCCACCAGCCGTCGAGCTCCTCGTAGATCGGCTTCGCATGGTGGAAGTCGCTCTGGTTGACCGGCATCTCGTCGTGCCGCACGCCGTCGACGTCGTAGGCGACGCAGACGGGCACGCGCTCGAGCCCGGTCAGGACGTCGAGCTTGGTGATGACGAAGTCGGTGACCCCGTTGACCCGGGTCGCGTAGCGGCCGACGACGGTGTCGAGCCAGCCGCACCGCCGCGGTCGCCCGGTGGTCGTGCCGTACTCCGCCCCGGTCTTGCGCAGGAACTCGCCGTTGTCGTCGTTCAGCTCGGTCGGGAACGGCCCCTCGCCGACCCGCGTCGTGTAGGCCTTGAGGATCGCGATGACCGAGTCGATCCGCGTCGGCGGCACCCCGGAGCCGGTGCACGCGCCGGCCGAGACCGCGTTGCTCGACGTGACGTACGGGTAGGTCCCGTGGTCGACGTCGAGCAGCGTGGCCTGCCCCGCCTCGAAGAGGACCGTCTCGCCACGGTCCAGCGCCTGACTCAGCACGAGCGACGCGTCGCTGACCATGGGAGCGAGCCGAGCGGCATACGACAGCAGCTCGGTCACCACCTCGTCGACGTCAGCCGCCCGCGTGTTGTAGATCTTGGCGAGGACCTGGTTCTTGAACGCGAGCGCCGCCTCGACCTTCTGGCGCAGGATGTGCTCGTCGTAGAGGTCCTGGACGCGGATCCCGATGCGGCTCATCTTGTCGGCGTAGGTCGGGCCGATGCCCCGCCCGGTCGTGCCGATCTTTCGTTTGCCGAGGAACCGCTCGGTCACCTTGTCGAGGGTGCGGTTGTACGGAGGGATGAGGTGCGCGTTGGCACTGACCTGCAGCTTGCTCGTGTCCACCCCGCGAGCCTCGAGCCCGTCGAGCTCCTCGAAGAGGACCGCGAGGTCGATGACGACACCGTTGCCGATGATCGGGGTGACGTTCGGGGAGAGGATGCCGGAGGGGAGCAGGTGCAGGGCGTACTTCTCCCGCTTGCCGTCCTGCTCGATGACGACGGTGTGGCCGGCGTTGTTGCCGCCGTTGAACTTGACGACGTAGTCGACGCTGCTGCCGAGCAGGTCGGTCGCCTTGCCCTTGCCTTCGTCGCCCCACTGGGCTCCGACGAGCACGATTGCCGGCATTCCTCCGCCTTCCGGTTGTGGGTGAAGCCACCGGCAAGGTTATCGGTTCGTGACAGCCCACCCGTCCGGGTGTTCACCACGCCGTCCACCTCCGATGCCGTATGCCGCTGGGCTCAGTCCGCGCGCAACCACCCGCTGAGGCCCGGCCAGTCGATGAACTCGTCCGGTCCCCACATCTCCCAGGGGGTCATGCAGTACCGACCGTCGATGAGGATCCGGCCCTTGGGTGTCTCGAGGGCGAGGTGCCCCTGCTGTCTCGAGAGATGCATCGCGATGACGGGTTGGTCCACCATCATCCGCAGCTCCGGGGTGAGGTACCTGTCGTCGGGATCGACCTCGAAGATGAACTCGAGCCGCTTCGGCTCCTCGCCGGCGGGGGCGACACAGGCAGCTTCGCAGAAGGTGACGAGCCAGCCCGTGCTGAGGCTGACCCGCAACGAGCAGTCCAGAGCGATGTGCCTGATCGTCGCGCCGGCCAGGTCCGGGACGATCGGCGGGATCGGGTCCCCGGTGAAGGACGGGTCGAAGGGCGCGTCGAAGTCGACGGGCAGGGGGCGCTCGGCTGAAGGGCTCATGAGGGAGGGTTCCATCCTTGGGGTAGGTCGTAGGTGCCGTCTGGTCTGATGGGGAGATGGGTCTCGGGCTCTGACCCGGGCTTGCCGTTGAGCTTGAGCGGTTGGCCGCCGGAGTTGTAGAAGCGGGTGTAGCCGAAGGGATACTCCACCTCGACCCTGTCGCCGTTGGGGCCCTTGAACCGCTTGGTCCCGGGGTCGACGATGCGCAGCGAGTTCGGAGTGCAGATCGTCGGGGGCGGGCACATGTCCGGGGGTCGCTGCCACACCACCCCGTTGCCGTCGTTGGCGATCCGTCCGAGCCACGTCGATGGCGCCGCTGGAGGTCGGTGGGACGCCGGCAAGGGGTCGCCCCCCATGCCGCGGCTGCCCTCCTTGAGCTTGACCTCCTTGAGCAGCATCGAGTCGTTCGCGGCGGCGTGCCTGCCGAGCTGGACCGCCGAAGCCGTCGCAGTGAAGGCACCGCTCGCGATGAGACCGGCGGACGCGACGTGGACCGGCACGCCGACGACCGCCCCGACACCCGTCGCGTCGAGGGCGAGTCCACCGACCTGCCCGCCGGCCCCGATGACGATCTGTCCGACGCCCAGGCCGATCCCGACGACGTCCTCCGGGTGCTCGGCAGCGGCCTCGACCACGTCCGCAGCGGTGTTCACCACGGGAACCACCAGGTGGTTCCACGCCCAGGCTGCGGAGTCCGTCGCGGCGTCGCCCACGGCGGCCCACCAGTCCGGCTCCAGTGGCTGGGCCGGCTCCTGGGGAGGACGTAGGGCGTCCCCGATCAACCCGACGGTGAAAGGGAGTCCATCGAGGATGCGTGGCCCAGCCGCGTCGCCACCCACGGGGGTGAGTCGCTCCAGCACCGCGGCACACCGAGCCGCTGCTGCTGCCAGATCCTCCTGCACCCTCGCGCGGTCGCGACCCACGGCCGCGAGCCGGTCCGCCCGGCGTTGCTCGGCGCGCCTGACCGCGGCGGCCCGCAGAGCCGGATCAGGGAGGAGCGCCTCGGCAGCAGCCACCTCGTGGGCGTGCTCGGCGAGCGCCGCGTCGGCCCGTGTGCCGAGCCGGCGAGCGGCCGCCTGGGCTCGCTCCAGCTCGTCCGCGTAGGTCCGCAGCACCATCCCTCCGGTCTCCAGCTGGTGCAGGACCGCGCCACATCGGGCTGAGAGCGTCGCGACCTCGGACTTCGCGGCGGCCGCGGCCGGACCGCTCCATGCGATGTCGACGTCACGGACCGCGGTCCCGCGCACGAGGGCGGTGGACCGAGAAGACGCAGTGACGCCACGGAGCCGTTCTGCTGCCGCGCGCAGCTCGCCGGGATGACCCCTCGGAACGGACACCACCTGGCTGCCACTCCGCTCCACGGCCAGCGTCATGACCCGGTCCCGTGGGCATTGGCGCGGCCGGCCCCGGCCGGCCGCCAGGGCGCCCCGTCTGGGGCCAGGAGTCCAGCGGCCCCGAGCTGGTCGGCGGCGGCCAGCTCCGCCTCGTGCGCCGAGTGGGCGGCCGAGGTCAGCTTGCGGGCCAGGGCGGCGGCGGCGGCGGCCGACACGTCCAGCGCGTGGACGTGCGCGCGCACGAACCGATCCACGGCCGCGCGGAGCCGGGCGTCCTCGTCAGCGACGGCGTGCACCGCCACCCTGCCCGCGTTGGCAGCGGCGACAGCCCCCGCGCGGAGCACATCATCGCTCGAGAAGAGCGAGAGGCCTGAGCTGGTGACTGCCGTGTCATCGATCGCGAATCTCACGGGAACAAACGTAGGCAAACCGCATCAAACATGAGCTGACTTGTCCACAGGCGAGATCAGTCCCCGACCACTCGCGCCACCCGCGTGGTCACAGCCGATGCCAGAACCGATGGGGCAGACTCAGTCGCGTGCGAGTGGCCGTCGTGGCGAACCCGGTGGGCGCCCCTGAACGCGCCGTCACCCTCATCGAGGAGTCCTGCCGAGACCACCGGTGGCCCGCCCCCACGGTGCGAACCACCACGGTCTCCGACCCCGGCGGCGGCCAGGTGCGAGCCGCGCTCGCCGACCGGGCCGATCTCGTCGTCGTCTGCGGAGGGGACGGGACCGTCCGCGAGGTCGCGGACGCGCTCGCGCGCAGCGACGTCCCGCTCGGCATCGTCCCCCTCGGCACGGCGAACCTCTACGCCCGGAACCTGCCGCTGCCCCACCACTCCGTCGCTCGTGCGGTGGACGTGGCCCTCCACGGCAGGCCCCACGTGGTGGACCTGGGCCGCGCCAGGTGGGGCCGGCCCGACGGCATCGTCGGGGAGTCGGCCTTCGTCGTGCTGGCCGGCATCGGCCATGACGCCCGGACCCTCGAGCTCGTGCGACCCGCGCTGAAGCGGCACACGCAGTGGGTCGCCTACTTCGTCCCCGCTCTGGTCACGCTCGGGTCGCCCTTGCTGCCGATCACTCTCAGCCGCGATGGAGGGCCGTCCGAGGAGCGCCAGGTGTGGTGCGTCCTGGCCGGCAACGTGGGTCGGATCCCCTTGGGCATCGAGGTGCTTCCGGGTGCCCGGATCGACGACGGGCTGCTCCACCTGGCCGTGGTCGCCCCCAGACGGGTCGTCGGCTGGGTCCCCATCGCGCTCAAGGGCCTGCTGCACTGGCCCGGTCACGTCCCCGGTCTCGACTACACGGAGGCCAAGGCGGTGCGCATCGAGACTCGGTCACCCCTGACGATCCACGTCGACGGCGACGAGCACGCCGGAGTGGTATGGCTCGAGGCGACGATCGAGACCGGCGTCCTCCGGGTGCACCTGCCTCCGGGCTGACGGGCGCGGACGGTTCTGCACACTCGACGTGGGCGCGATGTCTCCGGGCTGTGCGATGGTGGTGCGGTGCTGATCGAGGACCTCGTCCGCCTGCGCCGCGCCCGTGACACGATGGACCGCGACTATCCCGAGCCGCTCGACGTGCCCGCGCTCGCCGGGGTCGCGCTGATGTCGCCGGGCCACTTCTCGCGCAGCTTCCGGGCGGCCTTCGGCGAGACGCCCTACAGCTACCTGATGACCCGACGGATCGAGCGGGCCAAGGCGCTCCTGCGCCGTGGTGACCTGTCGGTCACGGACGTCTGCTTCGCCGTGGGCTGCACCTCGCTCGGGTCCTTCAGCACCCGCTTCACCGAGCTGGTCGGTGAGAGCCCGAGCGCCTACCGTGCTCGCGACCACGGGGACGGCGCAGCGATCCCACCGTGCATCGCCAAGATCCACACGAGACCGGTCAGGATCAGAGAAGCCAAACCGGCGGCCCGCCCCTAGCGTGGGCGCATGGCCATCACTCTCTCCCAGTGCTTCATCGCCGTCGACGACCATGACACGGCGCTTCCCTTCTATCGCGACGTGCTCGGCCTCGAGGTGCGCAACGACGTCTCCTTCGAGGGGCTGCGCTGGGTGACGGTCGGCTCCCCCGAGCAGCCGGACGTCTCCATCGTCCTCGAGCCGCCGCTGGCGGATCCGAACGCCTCGGCCGCGGACCGCCAGGTCATGGCCGAGCTGCTGGCCAAGGGGCTGCTCCGCGCCGCGATCTTCGCGACGGACGACGTCGACGCGACCTTCGAGCGGATCCGGTCCGCCGGCGGCGAGGTGCTCCAGGAGCCGATCGACCAGCCCTACGGCGTCCGTGACTGCGCCTTCCGCGACCCGGCCGGGAACATGCTCCGGTTCAACCAGCCGCGCCGCTGACGGAACCGACGGGAGTGCCTCGCTGCGGGTCGCGGCGCCAGCCGCGGGCCCGCAGGTGCCACAGGTAGGCGGCCGCACCGCCGGGGATCTCGCAGGCGAAGGTGAAGAAGCTGAAGAGCAGGACGCCCGCCACGGAGGCGACCGGGTCGCCTCCGAGGGCGATGAGCACGGCAGCGGTCCCCGTCTCGGCGAACCCGGTGCCGCCGGGGGTGAGGACCACCGTGGTCAGCATCCGGCCGCAGGCATAGGCCGCGGTCACCTCCGCCCACCCGACCTCACTCCCGACCGCCGCCAGGCAGGCCCACATGAGGACCCCCTGGAGCACGAGGTAGGAGACCATCCCGACGACGAGGCCCCCGCGGCCGCGGCGGAGCAGCGCCACCGCGCTGGCCCGCTGGCTCGCCAGGGAGCCCTCGAGACCGTTGAGGCCGGCGCCCGGCCGTCCGGCCCACCGGGCGAGCGTGCGTGCGGACCGGGCGACGACGGCGATCATGGTCGTGGCGAACCGATCGCTGGCGAGCGCCGCGACGAGCAGGGCCACCACCAGGGCACAGATCGCGGCGCCGATTCCGGCGGCAACGAGGACCGGGCCGCTGACGTGTGCCCCGACGACGAGGAGTCCCACGAGCCCGGCCATGGGCAGGGCGAGCCGGGCGAGGACGTTCCAGATCCCGGTGACGGCGGTGAACAGGCCGATGGCCCGGTTCGTGAAGCCGTACTGGCGGGCCATGGCCCACGTCACCCCGACGCCGACGGCGCCTCCGAACGGGGCGAGGTTCGACACGCCGCTGCCGACGAGGTTGAGGACGAACCCCTGGCCCTTCGTCAGGCCGGGCAGGGACGCGGCGAGGACGAAGGAGTAGGCCCAGAGTCCGACGAGCCACAGACCGGTGAGCGCGCCCAGCTGCCAGAGCGGCACCGACGTCATCGACTGGGCGGTCGACGCCCACGAGGCCCCGGTGACCGTGGGCAGCACGAGCGCGAGGAGCACGGCGAGCACGGCGAGTGACGCACCCATCTGGAGCGCGCGGCGTCCGGTGGCCCGCTGGGCCCGCACGTCAGCCAGGCGGGGCGTGCGGGTCTGCGTCGTCATGGTGGTCACACGGGCTCCCTGGAGGATTTGGGTCCGGTCCTGCAAGACGGGTGCGCCGGGCCGGCTGATACACGCCCGTCCCGTCCGCCAACCCTCTCCAGAGTCGGCGCTCGCGACACCGCGCGACACCGGGGTCAGCCCGGGTCGGGGTCAGGGTTTCCCCTGCACTTGCCACCCCTGCACGTGGGACCCCTGACCGTCCCACGCTGGAGGTTCCGGATGCGGATCGAGTCGGGACCCGGCGGGCAGTCGGTCGTCGAGGCCGGTCCGGGGGACTTCCTGCGGGTCCCCGCGGGTGCCATCCACCGCGAGTCCAACCCGGGCCGCGAGACGTCACACGCCGTCATCGTGCGGTGCGGACAGGGCACCCCGACGACCGATGTCGAGGGCCCCGCCCCCGCCTGACCGAGCTGTCATCGGGGAGCGCCCGGCGGCATACGCCAGATCCCGTATGCCGCTGGGCTCGGTCCGCGCCCAGGCAGCGTCCGGCGCCGCCCGGGTGCTACTTCGCGTCGGGGTCGGGCTGGTGGATGCCGAACGTGTTGCCCTCGGTGTCGAGGTAGTAGCCCTGCCAGGCCATGCCGGTCAGCGCCGTCTTGGGCAGGGCCACCTCGCCGCCGGCGTCGAGGATCCGGCGCTCCGTCGCGTCGTAGTTCTCGACCCCGACGGTGCAGACGAAGGCGTTGGTGCCCTGGCCGGCTCCCGGGGTCGGCGCCGGCCGCTGGAGCAGCCCGCCGTTGATCCCCGGCTGGTCTTCTGCACCGGTGGTGATGCCCCAGTACGGGGATCCGGTGAACTGCCCGAAGTCCTCGAACGACCAGTCGAACACTGCTCCGTAGAACGCCTTGGCACGCTCGAGGTCGTCAGCTTGGATCTCGAAGTGGACGACGCGCGACATGAACCCTCCTCGGTGTCGGGACTGCTCTCGGAACCACGATCGGGGGCTCCGCTCGGCGGTCCGGCTCCAGTCTGCTCCTCCCAGCGGGTCAGGGGGCCGTTCCCGCAGCGGCCGCTTCGAGTCCGGTGGGGTCGGTGATGAGCACGTCCCGCCCGCGAACGGTGACGAGACCCGCCTCGGTGAAGGCGGCGAGCTTGCGGCTCAGCGTCTCCGGCGTGGTGCCGAGGAGCGAGGCGATGTCCTTCTTCGCCAGCGGAAGGGTCACGAGGAGCCCTCCGGCGTCGCGGCGAGCGGGCAGCCCGACGAGGTAGCCGGCCAGGCGGGCCTCGACGTCGGCGGACGTCAGGTCCGCGATGAGCCGCTCGGCGGCGTCGAGCCGGGTCGTCACCGTGCGCAGCATGCGCACGGCGATGTCGGGGAACTGGGTCACGAGCGCACCGAGGTCCGCGTGGTCGAAGCTGCACAGCTCGACGTCACCGAGCGCCGTGGCCCAGTCGTCCGGCCGCGCACCGGTGACGAACGCCGTCTCCCCGATGAAGTCGCCGGGTTCGAGCACTCGGAGCAGCTGCTCGTGACCGTTCGGCGCGAGGTGGCTGATCCTGACCCGTCCCCGGTGGACGACGAGCAGGTGCGAGACGTCGTCGCCGGGCCGGTGGATCGCCTCGCCGCGCTTCCGCCGGATCGGTCTGGCGTGCGCGGCTACCGTCTCCTGCTCCGCCGAGGACAGGCCCTGGAAGAGCGGCACGATCCCCACGCACGATGTCCCGGACCGATGGATCACGCTGCGGGCTCCTTCTCGTCGGCGCGGACGATGCATCCTCAGCTTCCGCTCCAGCATGCCACCGGCCGGCTGGCGCAACGTCGCCGACTCAGAGAAGGTCGGTGAGCTCTCGGCTCGCCTGCTCCCGCACCCGCTCGAGCGCCTCCTGGGCGGTCCGCGCCGCGCGGGCGACGAGGGCCAGCTCCCGGCACTCTGCGAGCGAGTGGACGGAGAGGGCGTAGCGGACGACGGGCACCTTGCTCGGGGCCATCGACAGGCTGGACACTCCCAGGCCGACGAGGACGAGGGCCAGGAGCGGGTCACCGGCCGACTCCCCGCAGACACCCATCGGTCGCTCGACCCGGTCGGCGCCCTCGCACGCAGCGGCGATGACATCGAGGACCGCGGGCTGCCACGGGTCGAGCAGGTCGGACAGCGCCCCCTGCATCCGGTCGGCGGCCATCGTGTACTGCGCGAGGTCGTTGGTGCCGAGACTGCCGAAGTCGACCTCGGCCAGGACGTGCCCGGCCCGCAGGGCCGCACCAGGGACCTCGATCATGACGCCGGCCTGGGGCAGGCCGTTCTCGCGGACCCGCCGCGCGAACCACGCGGCCTCCTCCGCAGTGGCGACCATGGGCGCCATGACCCGGACGTCGGCGCCGGTCTCGCGGGCGGCGAGGGCCAGCGCCTCGAGCTGCGCGTCGAGCAGCTCTGGCCGCTCGGCCGAGAGGCGCAGCCCGCGGCGGCCGAGGGCAGGGTTCTCCTCGGGCCCCAGGTCGGCGAAGGCGAGCGGCTTGTCGGCTCCCGCATCGAGGGTGCGCACGACGACCCGACGCCCGCCGAAGGGTTCGAACACCCGACGGTAGATCTCCGTCTGCTCGGCCACGGTCGGCGCCTTCGAGGCGGAGAGGAAGACGAACTCGGTGCGGAACAACCCGACTCCCTCGAGGTCCAGAGCACCCGCGGCGACGGCGTCCTCCACGCCTCCGATGTTGGCGAGCAGGGCGACCTCGGCGCCGTCCCGGGTCGTCCCCGGACCGGACCGTGCGGCGAAGGACTCCTTGCGTCGGGCGGCGCGAACCCGCTGGGCCTCCACGAGCGAGGGGTCCGGATGGGTCGTCACCTCACCCGAGTCGCCGTCGAGGGCCACGGGAACACCGACCGGGATGCGCGTCGCGCCCGGCACCTGGACTACGGCCGGGATGCCCATCTGGGCGGCGAGGATCGCCGTGTGGCTCGTCCGCCCACCTGCCTCGGTGATGATCCCGACGACGAGTGCGCGGTCCAGGGTGGCGGTCTCGGCCGGGGCCAGGTCCTCGGCCACGACGACGCTGGGGACGTCGAACCGGGGCACCCCCGGAGCCGGCACCCCGAGCAGGGCAGCGATCGCCCGCGAGCCGACGTCCCGAAGGTCGGTGACCCGCTCTGCGAAGAGGCCGCCGAGCGCCTCGAACTGGGCGGCGTACTCCTCGACCGCGCCGTCGATCGCGTGGGCCGGGCCGCGCCCCGCGTGGAGCAGCTTGCCGGCGGCCTTGGCCAGGCCCCGGTCCCGGGCGATGAGAGCCGTCGCCTTGAGGATCTGCTGGGCCGTGTCGTCGGCCGCCGCAGCCCGCGCCTCGAGCGACCGGGCGACCGTCTCCAGGGCGGCCTTGACGTCGACGAGGGCGGCGTCCGGGTCGAGCGGCGCCGGCTCGTCGGCCGGCGGTCGGACCGGCGGCGCCACCTGCACCACCGGCCCGTAGGCCGTGCCGGGGCTGACGCCGATGCCGTGTCTCGTCTCGGTCGCCGACATGGCGGCTACTCCGCGTCGAGGTCGCGCGAGAGCAGCGCGACGAGGGAATCGAGGGCGGCGTCGGCGCCGTCGCCGTCAGCGGTGAGGACGACCTCCTCGCCGAACTTCGCGCCGAGCGCCATGACACCGAGGATGCTCGTGGCGTCGACCGGCTCGTCGCCCGGGCGAGCGATCTCGACGTCCAGGCCGGTGTTGGTCGCGGCCTCGACGAAGAGGGCGGCCGGGCGCGCGTGGAGGCCGACGGAGGAGGCGATGGTGACGGTGCGGGTTGCCATGGGGTGCTCCTTGAGGTTCGCGGAAGGCAAGGGTCGGACGGGTGCCCGCGGGCCCGACGTCGGGTCCAGGCGCTGGACCCGACGTTAGGCCACGAGGGCGTCAGACGGTGGCGCTCGCCTCGACTGCTTGGAGGTTGCGGTCCCGGGACTTGAGGGTGACGACGATGGCGGCCATGACGAGGACACCTGCTGCGAGGGCGACGAGGAAGAGGAGGAAGTTGCCGATGAGGGGCAGCACCCAGATCCCGCCGTGGGGGGCTCGCAGGGTCGTGCCGAAGGCCATCGCGAGGGCGCCGGTCACGGCCGACCCGACGACGGACGACGTGATGATCCTGACCGGGTCGGCGGCAGCGAACGGAATGGCACCTTCGGAGATGAAGGAGGCGCCGAGCAGCCAGGCCGCCTTGCCGTTCTCGCGCTCCGGCTCCGAGAAGAGCACCGGCCGGACCGTCGTGGCGAGCGCCATGGCGAGCGGCGCGACCATCCCGGCGGCCATCACCGCGGCCATGATCTTCAGCTGGGGCGCGTCGGTGGTCGCTCCGGCAGCCGTGAGACCGGTCGTCGCGAAGGCGTAGGCGACCTTGTTGACCGGGCCGCCGAGGTCGAAGCCCATCATCGCCCCGAGAATCAGCCCGAGGACGAGGGCGCTCGCACCGGACATGCCCGTCAGCCACGAGTTGAGGCCGTCGGTGAGGCCCTTGATCGGCCGGCCGAGCACGGTGATGAACAGGCCCACGGTGATGAGCGAGGAGACGAGTGGGATCACCACGACGGGCATGACACCGCGGACGCCCTTGTGGACGTTCCACCCGGAGACCCACCGGGCCACGAACCCGCCGAGCAGGCCGGTGACGAGGCCACCGAGGAAGCCGGCGCCCATTGTCGCGGCGACGGACCCGCCGACGATGCCGGGGACGAGGCCGGGTCGGTCGGCGATGGCGAAGGCGATGAACCCGGACAGGATCGGCACGAGGAAGCCGAACGAGGCCGCCCCGATGACGAAGAGGAGCGCCGCCCAGGAGGTGAGGCTCAACGGGTTGAAGTTCTGGGTGATGTTGTAGTCGCCCTCGGCCGCGAGGCCGTACTTGACGATCTCGATGGCGCCCGACTCGCCGAGGGCGACCTGGGCGAGCATGAAGGACAGTGCGATGAGGATGCCACCGGCCGCGACGAACGGGATCATGTAGGAGACGCCGGTCATGAGCCACTGGCGCACCTTGGTCGCGGTGCTCGCGCCTTCCTCGACCTTCGAGACGAGTCCGCCGGAGGGGCCGGCAGCCGCTGCGGCCGCGACGGCCGCCGCGCGCTTGGCCGGGTCGGCGTCCCAGTCGGCGACGAGCTGCTCGGCCTGGGCGACGAGGGCCGGCCCGTCGGAGATGCCCTTCTTGACCCCGACGTCGACGAGCGGCTTGCCGGCGAAGCGCCCGGCGTCCTTGACCGGGAGGTCGTGCGCGAAGATCACGGCGTCGGCGGCCGCGATGTCTGCGGTGCTGATCGGCTTCGAGCCCGCGGACCCCTGGGTCTCGACGATCATCGTGTGGCCCGCCGCCTTGGCGGCGTTCTCGAGTCCTTCGGCCGCCATGTACGTGTGGGCGATGCCGGTCGGGCACGACGTGACCCCGACCAGGCGCAGGGACCGGGTGGGCGCCGCAGCACCCCTGACATCGTCCGTGTCGACGGGAGCCGCGTCGAGCTCCACCTCGGCGCTGACGATCCGCTCGACCTCCTCCTCCGAGGTGGCTGTCGCGAGGGCCTCCTTGAAGTCCTTCTTCATCAGGGCGCGGGCGAGCTTGGGCAGCACCTGCATGTGGGCCTCGCCGCCCCCCTCGGGGGCCGCGATGAGGAAGATCAGCCTCGCCGGGCCGTCCTTGGCGCCCCAGTCGATGCCGTCCGTGGAGCGCCCGAACACGAGCGCCGGCTCGGTGATCGCGGAGCTGCGGGCGTGGGGGATGCCGATGCCGCCGGGGAGCCCGGTCGCCATCGTCTCCTCACGTCTGCGGACATCGTCGAGGAAGGTGTCGAGGTTGGTGCAGCGGCCGGTCGCGACGAGTCGTTCGGCGAGCTTCCGGGTCGCTTCGTGGCGGTCGGCACCGGTGAGGTCGAGGACGACCTGCTGGGGGGTGATGAGGGACATGGCTTTCCTTTCGGCGCTTCAGTGGGCCAGGGTGCGGCTGAGGTCGGGGTCGTGGGTGAGCTGGACGGAGATGCCGCGCAGGTCCGCAGGGGCGGGGACGCGGCTTCCGGGGAGGGTGACGGCGGCGGCGCCCCAGAGGACGCCGGTCGCCAGGGCGTCGCCGGCGGGGAGGCCGCTCGACAGGGCGTGGAGCAGGCCGGCGAGCATGCAGTCGCCGGCCCCCACGGTGGACAGCGGAGCGGAGATGGTGGCCCGCGCATGGATGACCGACTCGGCGGTGACGAGTAGCGCACCGTCGGAGCCGAGGCTGACGGCGACGGTCTCGATGCCTTCGGTGACGAGGTCCCGCGCTGCGGCCCGGACGTCTTCCAGGGTGGGCAGGGAGTGGCCGACGAGCTCTGCCAGCTCTTCGTGGTTCGGCTTGACCAGGTGCGGGCGGGCGGCGACGGCCGCGGCGAGCGGGGCCCCCGACGAGTCGATGGCGACGCGGCCGCCACGACCGCGGACCCGCGTCACGAGAGTCGCGTAGAGGTCGGCCGGCGCACCAGGGGGGAGGCTGCCGCACCCGACGACCCACGCCGCCCCCGCGGACTGCTCGAGGGCGGTCGCCACCAGTGCCTCGACCTCGACGTCGGAGAGCGCGGGCCCGGGCTCGTTGAGCTTGGTCGTCGTCCCGTCCGGCTCGAGGACGCTGATGTTCATCCGGACGGGTCCCGACACGGGCACGCCGCGATGGGCGACCCCGGCCTCGTCGAGCAGCTCCTGGAGCAGGTGCCCCTCAGGCCCCCCCGTCGGCAGGACCGCGGTCGTCGCCGCGCCCTGGGCGGCCAGTGCGCGGGAGACGTTGACGCCCTTGCCGCCGGGGTCGACCCGGCTGCCGGTGGCACGGTGGACCGCCCCGCGGACGAGGTCGTCGACGAAGACCGCCCGG
>Ga0209347_1001638_pt1 | contig 34525 bp, 42 predicted proteins | sample AutmiccommuBRH23_FD_187382 | JGI IMG/M metagenome (GOLD analysis project Ga0209347, IMG submission 187382) | Deep subsurface microbial communities from Mt. Terri, Switzerland - Autotrophic microbial communities BRH/23 (SPAdes) (version 2) | ecosystem: Environmental > Aquatic > Deep subsurface >...
AATGACCTGGAGGTGCATATCCAGTTCGAAATGCGCTATACTCCGCTCTCCTGGCGCATGCGCTACAACCTGGTCAAAGGCGCCACCCACGGACTGTGCCACAATTTGATGCAGCTGGGTTACATGCGCCCTGCCAACCGGCATGCGCAGTACCACAACCTGTATTTCGCCGGCGCCAGCACCCGCCCGGGCACAGGCATGCCCACAGCGTTAATCTCGGCCCGCCAGTCCGCCCAGCGAATATTGGATGACTTCGCTGAAGCGGGTTTATAATGCCCCTAGCAGCTCGCCGATGAAGCCAATGCGGGCGTAAATTCAATCGATAGGAACTTATCACGGCTCGGACGAGCACAGCTGGAATGGGGGCTTTACCCGCCTGGGCAGCGAGCTGGTGTCCTATGCCATGGTGAATGACTTGCGGCGCAGAGCCGCGCGCTACCAGACAGGATGAAGCTCACGCCAATCCCCTGGTTCAGCCCTGGCCTGAGCATTTATTAATAATCTATACAATTTATTGACAATATTTATACATTGTGCTATCATTCCACCAGGGTGTGGGATCTGGTAGCACGCCAATGGAGCAGCACAAACATGCAAACCCTGCAAAGTAAAACAGCCGTCATCACCGGCGGAACGCGCGGGCTGGGCCTGGCAGTCGCCCGGGCTTTTCTGGACGCCGGAGCCAATGTGGTCGTCAGCTCGCGCACCGACCAGGCCGTCCAATCTGCCCTGGATGCTCTTGCCAGCCAGGGCTTCCCTGCCGAGCGCATGGCGGGCACAGCCTGCGATGTGGCTGTGTTTGAGCAGGTGCAGGCACTGGCCGATTTCGCCATTACGCGCTTCGGTGGATTCGAAATATGGATCAACAATGCCGGGCTCTCTGCACCGTATGGACCCACGGCACATGTGCCGGTGGAAACTTTCCGTGCGGTGCTGAACACCAATATCCTGGGCACCTATCACGGCTCGCAGGTAGCGCTAGCGCACTTTCTACCACGCCGCCAGGGCAAGCTGATCAATCTGCTGGGCGCCGGTGACAAGAAACCTGTTCCCTACCAGAACGGCTACGCCTCCACCAAATCCTGGATGCGCGTCTTCACCCTGGCGCTGGCAAAGGAGTACCGGTCCAGCGGCGTGGATATCTTCGCTTACAATCCGGGGCTGATGTTTACCGAGATGGTGGAGAAGGTGGACGCGTTGGCCGGCTATGAAAAGCGCGTCAGGATGCTGGAGACGGTGCTGCGCATGTGGGGCCAACCGGCACAGGTCCCGGCCCAGAAAATGGTCTGGCTGGCCTCCGCAGATTCAGATGGCAAGACCGGAACAGTGTACCGCGAATTAAGCTCAGGGCGCATCCTGCGCGGAGCACTGGCAGAGCTCGGGCGGCGGCTGATGAAACAGAACCCTAGCGAGCCGCGTCTGAAAATCAACTCGATTCAACCGGCGCTGCCGGATATTCCGCTCCCTGGAAAAAAATAATTATGCATTCTACTGACACATCCTCCACCATTCTGGTCACCGGCGCCACCGGCTATGTCGGCGGGCGGCTGGCCCCACGCCTGCTGGAGCTGGGCTACCGGGTGCGCGCCCTGGTGCGCGACCCGCAGCGCCTGCAAGGGCGGGCCTGGGCCGAGCAGGTGGAGGTGGTGCAGGGTGATATCCTGAAACCTGAAAGCCTGCGCGCGGCCATGCAGGGCGTACAGGCGGCCTATTACATGGTGCACAGCATGGGCGGGGGCGAACAGTTCCACCAGCGCGACCTGGAGGCGGCGCGCAACTTCGGCATGGCTGCCAAAGCAACCGGGGTGGCACGCATCATATACCTGGGAGGGCTGGGTGAGGCGGACGCCGACCTTTCCACCCACCTGCGCTCGCGCCAGCAGACCGGCGCGGCGCTGAGAGAAGCCGGCGTGCCGGTGACGGAATTCCGCGCCGCGGTAATCGTGGGCTCAGGCAGCCTGTCCTTCGAGATGGTGCGCTACCTCACCGAGCGCATCCCGGTGATGATCACCCCGCGCTGGGTGCAGACGCGCATCCAGCCCATCGCCATCCGGGATGTGATCAGCTACCTGACCGCCGCCCTGGAACAGCCCGATAGCGCCGGTCAGATCATCGAAATTGGCGGGGCGGATGTGCTGACCTACGGCGAGATGATGCTGGGGTATGCGCGGGCGCGCGGCCTGAAACGCTGGCTGCTGCGCGTGCCGGTGCTCACCCCGCGCCTGTCGTCTTACTGGGTGCACTGGATGACCCCCATCCCGGCCGGGATTGCCCGACCGCTGATCGAAGGCCTGCGCAACGAAGTCATCGTGCACGACCCGAGTGCCCGCCAGATTTTCCCGGATATCCAGCCCGTAGATTACCAGACCGCGGTTGAGCGCTCGCTGGCGCGCCTGGAAGCCGGCGCAGTGGAAACCGCCTGGTCGGACGCCCTCACCACCAGCCAGGGCGACCGCACTCCGGTCAACCTGACCACCGAGCAGGGCATGGTCATCGAGCGGCGTGAAGTAGACGTACAGGCCACTCCTGCGCAGGTATACACAGTCTTCTCCGGACTGGGCGGGGAACGCGGCTGGCTGGTGCTGAACATTGCCTGGCAAGCGCGCGGCATGCTGGACCGCCTGGTGGGTGGGGTGGGCATGCGCCGCGGCCGGCGCCACCCCGATGAGCTGCGCGTGGGCGACGCGGTGGATTTCTGGCGCGTGGAAGCCATCGAGCCCGGCAGCTTGCTGCGCCTGCGGGCGGAGATGAAAGTGCCCGGCAAGGCCTGGCTGCAGCTCGAAGCCACTCCGCTGGAAGGAGGCCGCACGCGTCTGGTGCAGAAGGCATTCTTCGCCCCCAAAGGCCTGTCGGGCTGGCTGTACTGGTACCTGCTCTACCCCGTGCATGCGCTGATCTTCCGCGGCATGGTGCAGCGCATCGGGCAGCGCGCCGCCGAGCTGGCGCAGGCAGCCGATCAAGCGGCTAATTTGCAGCCCCAGGCACGCTGAGCATTGGAATTAATGAGACCAGATAAATGAAACGCATCCTGAAAAACACTCTGCTCGTCCTGGCGCTGCTGCTGGCAGGTATGGCCGGTTTCCTGGCCTGGGCGAACACGCCTCTCGGCCCGGTACCCGAAGCCCTGGCGGCCCTGGAAAGCAGCGCTTTTATTTTTGTCAGCCAGGAGGGCTGGCTGGTCTTCAGCCCGGCCCGCCAGCCGCCAAAGGATGCCGGCCTGGTGCTTTACCCTGGCGGGCGGGTGGACCCGCGCAGCTATGCCCCGGCAGCCCAAGCCATCGCTGGCGCCGGCTACCAGGTGGTGATTGCGCCCATGCCGCTCAACCTGGCGGTCTTCGACCCGGGCGCGGCCAGCGAGATTATGGCGGCTTACCCGGAGATCGACGCCTGGGCCATCGGCGGGCATTCGCTGGGCGGCGCCATGGCAGCCCGCTACGCCTACCAGAATCCTGGCGCCGTGCAGGGATTGGTGTTGTGGGCAGCTTACCCCGCCAGCAGCGACGACCTGTCGGGCGATGCACTCGAAGTGGCGTCTATCTATGGTTCATTGGATGGGCTGGTGGAGCCGCAGACAGTGAGCGGGGCTGCTCCTCTGCTGCCCGCAGACACGGCCTGGACGCAAATCGCAGGCGGCAACCATGCGCAGTTCGGCTGGTACGGCGCGCAGCCGGGCGATAATCCCGCCAGCCTGAGCCCCGCAGAGCAGCAGGCGCAGATCGTCTCAGCCACCCTGGCGCTGTTGGAACGCATAACTTTACCCGACTCGGATTAAATCAACTATGAAGACCATCTTCAAAACCCTGGGTATTTTGATCCTCATCCTGCTGGCGGCCGTCATCCTGCTGCTAGCGGCAGTGATCTTGCTGCCGCCGATCATTCCGGTCCCAACCCTCACAGGTTTGGTTCCCCCACAGGAGCTGGCCGACCCGGACAGCCTGTTCATCGACGTCAACGACCTGAACGTGCACTACAAGCAGCAGGGCAGCGGCCAGCCGGCGCTGGTGCTGCTGCACGGCTTTGGCGCCAGCAGCTTCTCCTGGCAGCAGGTGCAGAGCGCATTAGCGCAACAGCGCAGCGTGGTGGCCTTCGATCGCCCGGCCTTTGGGCTGACCGAACGCCCGCTTGAGTGGACCGGCCCCAGCCCTTACGGAACCGAGAATCAGGTAGCCCTGACAACCGGATTGATGGATGCGCTGGGCTTCGAACAGGCCGTGCTGGTAGGCAATTCAGCAGGCGGTGCCATCGCTGCGCTGACCGCATTGGAGCATCCCGAGCGCGTGCGCGCCCTGATCCTGGTGGATGCCGCCATCTATACCGGCGGCGGAACGCCGGGCTTCCTGCAGCCGCTGTTCCAAACTGGCTGGTTCGACCGGGTAGGTCTGCTGCTCGCCCGCCAGATCCAGGCGCGGGGACGCGCCTTCGCCGAATCCGCCTGGCACGATCCCAGCCAGCTCACGCCCGAGATGTGGGCCGGATATACCCGCCCCCTGCAGGCCGAAAACTGGGACCGCGCCCTGTGGGAGCTGAGCAAAGCCAGCCGCCCGCAAAATATCCCCGAGCGCCTGGGAGAGCTCACCCTGCCGGTGCTGGTCATCAGCGGCGATGACGACCGCATTGTGCCCACCGCCGATTCAATCCGCCTGGCCAACGCGCTGCCCAATGCCCGCCTGGTGGTGATCTCGAACTGCGGGCACGTACCCCAGGAAGAATGCCCGCAGGAATTTATCAGCGCCGTCGAAGAATTTTTAAGCGGGCTGGATTAGCCCGTAGATCAAAGGAGCTTTCACATGCCTCAAGTAAAACTGAATACCCCCGCCCCGGATTTTGAATTGCAAGACTTCCAGGGCAATATAGTGCGCCTGGCGGACTACCGCGGGCAGAAAAACGTCCTGCTGGTTTTCAACCGCGGCTTTGTCTGACCATTCTGCCGCGCGCATATGGCGCAGTTGCGCCAGGACTACGACCAATTCCAGGCCGCCGGCAGCGAAGTACTGGTGGTGGGGCCAGAGGAGGCCGACGCCTTCCGAAAATACTTTACGGAAAACGAGCTGCCCTTCCGCGGCCTGCCCGACCCTGAACACAGCGTGCTAAAGCTGTACGGGCAGGAAATCAACCTGTTCAAATTCGGGCGCATGCCCGCCCAGGTGGTGATCGACCGGGAGGGGGTGGCGCGCTTTGTGCACTACGGCAAGTCGATGAGCGATATCCCTGAGACGGCAGAAGTGCTGGAGCTTCTGTCAGCGCTGAATGCCGAAACCGCCCAGGCAGTATGACGCCAGTCTCGAGAATCAGCCTGCCGCATCTCTTGACCCTTTTCTGGATTAAGGTAGAATTAGGGCCAGCGGGGCGGTGGCGGAATGGCAGACGCAGGGGACTTAAAATCCTCCGATAGAGATATCGTGTGGGTTCAACTCCCACCCGCCCTACTCACGAAACGGGCTGTCTGGTATCGATACCAGACAGCCCGTTTGATTCGCCGCGGTTTCCCTACATTTTGATCGCAGAAAGGTATTGCAGAATCGCGTTGACCGTATTGAGCTTGCCGGATTCCTTCTCGGGGATATCTACCCCCAGGCGCTCATGCAGGCCGACCTGCTTAACGGACATCTCATTATGACTTGGGTTGAATTCTGCCGGTGGCTTTTTGGATTGGCTTCCGGTTTTGTGGAAGATGAGCGAAAAGCAGGTATGGTTTAACCTGAGCGCGCAGTAGGGGAATCCCGCATTGGCAGGCTACAGCTGGGTCATTATCATAGAGGTAAGCTAAATAGATGAAAAATCATCCGGTATGTGTGCAGGCCGCACGCAGCCCGTCGATAACCCCTGAGGAGGTACTTTTATGGCCAAGAATTCGAACCATGCAACGATGAAAATGGTGACCACATCCCACGATCTACCCGCTTCAACTCGCCAGAAGATGGCAGCGCTGTTGAATACCCAATTGGCGGATACCTTTGACCTGTTCAGCCAGACCAAACAGGCGCACTGGAACGTGAAGGGCATGCAGTTCTATCACCTGCACGAGCTGTATGACGAGCTGGCAGCTGAATTACTGGCATTCGTGGACCTGATCGCCGAGCGCGCCGTGATCCTGGGTGGGAGCGCCACGGGCACAGCCCGTATGGCAGCTGCAAACACTCGCCTGGATGAGTTCAGCGCTGAAGCCATCGGCAGCCAGGCCAGCGTGGACGCCCTGGTAAAACGCTATGCCGCCCTGGCAGAGAGCACCCGCAAAGCGATCGATACCGCCGATGAAGCCGGCGATATGGATACTGCCGATCTATTTACCGAGGTCTCGCGCGGTCTGGATAAATCGCTGTGGTTCCTGGAAGCGCACCTGCAGGAAAAATAGCCCGCAGAGGAGTCACACTCCCGATAAAAGCAACACCCCCCGACATTAAAACCTGGGGGTGTTTTATATCAGGGGTCGGGCCGAAGGCGTGGTGATCAGCAATTTTCGCCACTGTCGTCCACGTAGCATGCGTCGCTGGCGAACCAGTTCCAGTTTTCCACGGTGTAGCGCAGCTCGTCAAGATAGGCAGCCACTGCGGTTTCCCCGCTGACAAGGCGCACCCCGTTGCGGATGGCAATCTCGGCCGCTTGCTCTGGCGCGGTGGATATGCGCCTGTACTCCAGGCCCAGCTCGCGCAGCTCAAATTCCAGGTCCAGGCTGCCGGCGTAATCGGGTGATGTGTAGATTTCGAGCATTTGCGTGTTCTCCGGTCTATATTGTAGGGTTTTTATGGGCTTTCGTCAATAGAACGGCGATGGCCAAAGACCCCGGGGTTTTCGGAAACCCCTGGGGGCTGGCGGCGGACTATACGCAGAGTATCTACAGGTTTTTCTGTACACAAGGTGTGGAAGGCTGCTTCCGATCAGCGAGCCAGCAGAGAACAAGCAAACCGGACGCCATGCAGATACCTGAGAGCCGTGCTCATGCCCGGCTTGCAAGATCGGAAAATATGCGTTATGATCGAAATGTCGTTTCTTCAGATATAGAAGGAGGTTGACCTATGACGACGAAAAAATTCTGGACCATCTTGACCTTAGCGCTGATTGTCAGCGCAATCTGGGTGATCGGCGTACTGGCGGACACCATCTACCTGCCGGTGATCGTACGCGATCCCACCCTGACACCAACCATAACCCCCACCGCCACCCAGACCCAGTTTCCAACAGTCACTCCCACGGTGTCATCCACGCCACCAACACCAACTCGTACGCCAACCCGTACGCCAGGGGTGTATGTTGATGACATCAATAACGGCGCCACAACCAATGACCTGAACGACGAAAATATCATCCTGAGGAATACCAGATCAACCACAGTAGATTTGAGGGACTGGAGAATCACATCCGATTCGGAAGGGGCACAGAACCTCAATTTTAATATCAGCATCGCGGGCAATGGAACCATTACAATCTGGTCCAAACTCGGAACCAACACCAGTACCAATTACTATCTTGGTCGAACAACACCATTTTGGAACAATAATGGTGACTGCGCCTACCTGCGCGATGATGACCTTGATTTACTGGACGTATTTTGCTATGGCACTTCAGCCGACAAGATATTCCTGGTGATCCCGTAAACCCTTAACAGCAGAACCGGGCTGCGTATAATACGCAGCCCGGTTTTTGATTCTGATCGTCTGGCTGAAAAAACCTAGCCCACCGGCGCCAGCGGCGTGGTGAAGAACAACACCAGCATGATCCCAAAACAAACCAGCACGAAGACCAACGCTGCCAGGGCCAATAAATGATGGCTGAGGGTTTCCTTGCTCCGCTCCTGGTATCCCAGTAGCATGGCTGCCAGCCAGCCCACCAAAAAACCGCCCAGGTGCCCCCAGTTATCCACATTGGGAGCCAGCAGGCCAAAGATAAAGCCGATGGCCGCGTACAGCAGCATATTGCGCGAGATGCCCGAGCCGAACGTCCCGCCGCGGTCCCGCCCGTAATAGATCAGTGCAGCAAATAAGCCGAAAATCGAACCCGAAGCGCCCACAAACAGCGGCGTGCCCAGCAAAGTGCTGAGCGCTGCCCCACCCACCCCCGCCAGGGTATAGATCACGAAAAAGCGCGAGCGCCCGAATAACTCCTCCGCCAGAGGACCGATGGAGCGCAGCCACAGCAGGTTGAAGGCGATGTGCAGCAGGCTGCCGTGCAGATAGGTGGCGGTGAGCAGGGTCCACCAACGCCCCATGTTCCAGGGGATGGTCCCGCCCATGCCCAGGCGGTAGAGCGAGGACGAGCTGGGCGCCAGGAGTCCAAACAGGCCGCCTGTGCGCAGCGAGCCGCTGATATCCAGCAGGATGGCGGTCATATAGAGCGCGAAACAGGTCAGGAAGATGCCTTCGCCAAAGCGCACCTGGCCGCGCAGCATGTCACTCAGTATGGGCAGCCTGGCAATCATGCCGGGGCGCGGCAGCTTGCAGTACAGGCAGTGGTGTGCGTTATAGCTGATCAAACGCCCACAGCGCGGGCAGTGAAACGTTGAGCGGTGGCTTTCAGTCGTCTGGCGCATGGCTTAACCCTATTGCAGAACATAACGATAAGTTTGCCGGATAACCCCTTGGCACGCGTGAGTATAGCATATCCTGGTGCAGCGTGGGTAGATAGCGCCCTGCGGCTATCAATGTTCCAGGGAGGCTGCACGCCATCCAGCAGGATCATGCAGCGGTGTTCAGGAAGCGGGCGAGGTTCAGTTGGCGCGCGGCGTTACCTCTCCTTCCGGGGAGATGCCTGCAACACGTTGTATGCCGGTGTAAATGCAGGCTGCCAGGCGCGTATAGCGCTGCTCGCCTGGCCCCAGCTTGAGGGCGCTGTGGTTGCGGATGGCCTGCTCCAGCCCCTGGGCGGGGAAGCTGGTCCACGGCTCCAGGCTAACGTAATGCGCCCGCCGCCACCAGGGGAAGCCGGCGCGGAACTCGCCCAACTGCTCCAGGTGCCAGATAAAGCGGAACAGCGCCGGGTCAAAGCTCAGACCAAAACCCACCTGGCGCTGCGAATTGGTCAGCGCCACCCAACCCTCCTGCAGGCCGGTGAGGTAAATCAGCTCCTCCACCTTGGCCTTGCCGTGCGCCGGGATGTGGCTGGCATCCACAGGGTCGCCCAGCGGAGTCTGCAGCATAGGCCACTCCCCGCCCAAGCCGGGCTTATAGCGCCGCATGGCGTAGCCATCGGTCTTTTCGTGGGCGATCACCTGGCTGGCAGAGGCGTCGATTACCGCACCTTCCTCCAGGAATGGTCCGCCCAGGGCAATGCGCTGGCCCCACATCAACTGCAGGGCGATACCGGCTTCATTGGTCAGGCGCTCTTCCAGCACCAGCACGGCCTTGCCCGGCTCGAGGCTGAGGCGTTTTTCGAGCAGCAGCGGGATGGTCTGCAGGCGAGTGGTGAGCTGCACCGAAACGCGCTGTGGGGTATCCTCCAGCACGGATTGGGCCCAGACTGCGCGCGCCAGCTCGCCGTGGGCGCCATAGGGGGCGCCGCGCACCTCGGTCAGGGCTCCCCCGCCCGGCAGAGCCTCCTGCCAGCCCACCACGTAATCACCGGGCAGCGCCGGATCGCGCTGGCCGGGCAGCAGACCGGAAGGATCATGATAGAGCACGTCCAGGTCCAGGGGCTTGTAGCGAAACTCGCTGATGTGCGCCCCATGCCCGGTGAGCACTGTGACGCGCAGCAGTTCGTTCTCCAAGATTAACGCAGGCGCGCCATGGTAACTCCAGGCGGTGGAAAGCCGGCAGCCGTGCGTACGCAGGCCGCCGGAGAGGGTTTTCGATTTGGCAGTGGGGGTCATGGCGCCTCCAGTGGGATAGGTGTAAGGATATGATACCCCATGCGCCTGACAAATCGCCAGGAAATCTCCCATCTGTTCTCAACGTATACGCAGGCTGGCGCGCATGGCGCAACCTCCTTGACAGGCTGAAATATTTCAGGTAATATGTGACTTACCAGTCACATGACTGGTAAGTCACACAGCGAGGTTTTTTTTTATGCGAGGAGGCTGCACATGCCCAAAGAGACCTTTTTCAATCTGCCGGACGAGAAACGCAAGCTGATCATCGAGCTGGCAATTGAAGAATTTGCCGAGCATGATTACGCCCAGGCCTCGATCTCGCGCCTGGTGGAACAGGCCGGCATCGCCAAAGGCAGCTTTTACCAGTACTTTGAGGATAAACGCGACCTGTTCCTGTATCTGGTGGACCTGGTCGGGCAGGAGAAGATGGCGATGCTGGCCGAGCATCCCCCATCCAACCCGGAAATGGGCATTTTTGACTATATCCACTGGCTGTTTGAGATCGGGTTAGAGTTTCAAATTGCCCACCCGCGCCTGATGCAGGTCGGGTACCGGGCATTGTACGGCATTAATATGCCTTTTCAAAGCGAGTCGCTGGAGCGCATGAAGGCTGCTGGAGAGGCTTTCTACCGGGATCTGGTCGAACAGGGTATTCGCCAGGGTGATATCGACCCGGATATTGACAGAGATATGGCGGTGTTTGTGCTGAGCACGTGGCTGAATGAGTTCGGCAACCACATCCTGGGAAAACTGGCCATCGATGCTCAGCAGCTGATCGCCGGGGAGCTGGATCCGGCCCAACACCAGCGTATCCTGGAGGATGTAGACCAGTTGATGAAAATTTTGCGTTTTGGTCTTGCTCCACATCAAGCCCAACATGCAATCCAGGTTCAACCAATTTCGACGCGGAGTAATGATCATGATTAAGGCTCAAAACTTGTTTTATTCGTACGGCAAGACCAACCAGTACCAGGTGAATGATGTCAGCTTTGAGGTCAAAGACGACGAGATCTTCGGCTTTCTGGGGCCCAATGGCGCCGGCAAATCCACCATTGTGAAGATGCTGACCGGGCAGCTCAAACCCAAGAAAGGCGCTGCCAGCGTGCTGGGGCTGGATGTAGCCCACAAGCCCAAGCAGGTGCAGGCCCAGGTAGGGATCTGCTTTGAGATCACCAACCTGTACGAGGACCTGAGCGCGGCCGCGAACCTGAATTTGTTCGCACGCCTGTTTAACATCAAGGATTTCGATGCAGAAGCCCTGCTGGAACGGGTAGGGCTGGGCGGGCGCGGGCGCGACCTGGTGTCCAGTTACTCAAAAGGCATGAAGCAGCGCCTGATGGTGGCACGCGCTTTATTGAACCGCCCCCAGGTCCTGTTTCTGGATGAGCCCACCGATGGCCTTGACCCGGTCTCGTCCGAGGCGATCCGGCGCATCATCCAGGAAGAGCGCCAGCGCGGGGCGACCGTCTTCCTGACCACGCATGATATGCTGGAAGCCGATAAGCTCTGCGACCGGGTGGCGTTCATCAACCAGGGGCAGATCGCGGCCATCGATACGCCGCATGTCCTGAAACAGAAGTACGGCAGACGCTCGCTCAAAGCCCAGGTAGCCGGACCGGATGGGCGCCTGGAGCTGCGCGAGATCCCCCTGGACGATGGCAATTCTGCGGCGGCGGTGACCGAGCTGTTCACCCAGGAAAAGGTGATCACCCTGCACAGCGAAGAAGCCACCCTCGAAGATATCTTCATCCAGATCACTGGAAGGGGGCTGGCATGAACCCGCGCATGCTGGCTGCACTGGTGTGGAAGGATATCACCCTGTTCTTCAAGAATCGCTTCTTCGCCTTTATCAGCATACTAGGGCTGGTGGCTTACATCGCCATTTACTTCGCAATGCCCAAAGTGGTGGATGAGACCCTGGAGCTGGCCTGGTTTGGGCCGCAGCTGCCTGGCTTTTCCGAAGCTGAACTCGAGGAGGACGGTCTGGTGCTGCGCTATTACCCCACCGAAGAGGCGCTGCAGGAAGCCGTACTCTCCGGCGATGAGCCAGTAGGGGTGTCGATCCCGCAGGATTTCCTGGCGCAGCTCTCCAGCGGCCATAAACCGCCGGTACAGATCTATTTCAAGACGGATGTACCAGACGAGTACCGCGCCGCCTATACCCTGTTCCTGGAGGAGGTAGGTTTCGAGCTCACCGGGAATACCCTGAATATTGAGGCGGAAGAAGTGGTGCTGGGACCCGACATGGCCGGACAGCAAGTGCCGCCGCGCCAGCGTATGCTGCCCTTGATCACCGTTTTTATCCTGATGATCGAGACCTGGGGTCTGGCAGCCCTGATCAGCGCCGAGGTCGAATCGGGCACCCTGCGCGCCCTGCTCACCACACCTCTCACCATTCCGGGGCTGTTTGCCAGCAAAGGCTTCACGGGGGTGTTCATGGCTTTTTCGCAGGTGGTCGTGCTGCTGCTGATCACCGGCGGCCTGCGCAGCGAGCCCCTGCTGGTGCTGACGGTATTGCTCCTGGGTGCTTTCCTGGTGACCGGGATCAGCTTCCTGATCGCCTCGGTGGCGGGGGATATGATGTCGGTCATGGCCTGGGGCATGCTGGCGTTGATCGTGCTGGCCATCCCGGCTTTCAACCTGCTGCTGCCCGGCCTGACCACCGATTGGATCAAAATCCTGCCCTCTTATTATCTGGTGGATATCGTCTACCGGGTGCTGAACTTCGGCGCGGGTTGGAGCCAGGCCGGCAGCGGCCTGCTGACCCTGCTGGCTTTTGGGCTGGCCTTTTTTGTGCTGGGCGCCTATGCCCTGAGGAGGAAACTGGGATGAAGCTGCGCAATGTTGGCATATTGATCGTCAAAGAGATGGTGCAGGGCCCCAAGAGCTTTATGTTCATCCTGGCCCTGGTGATGCCGGTGGTGTTTACCCTGCTGGTCTCGCTGATCTTCGGCACTTTCTTCAGCGGCAAGGCGCGCCTGGGGATCTTCGACGAAGGCAGCTCGCAAATGACCGCCCTGGCGCAGGCTAATGCGGCGCTGAGTGTTTCGGTCTATGACAGCAAAACTGAGCTGGTGGACGCCACCCGCCGCGGCTCGGTGGATGTGGGCCTGATGCTGCCGCAGGAATTCGACCGCCAGGTGCTTGCCAACGAGCTGGCGCGCATCGGGGTGTTTGTGTGGGGCGAGAGCCAGATGCAGAACCGCATCATCCTCAGCGCGGCGGTGGTGCATGGCATCCGCCAGGTCGCCGGGCAGGAAGTGCCGGTGGAGATCATCGAAACCGTGCTGGGCGAGGGCGTGAACATCCCCTGGGAAAAGCGCCTGCTGCCGCTGATGGTGTTGATCACAGTTTTGATGGGAGGCACCTTAATCCCCTCTACTTCACTGGTCACGGAGAAGATGAAGCACACCCTGCCTGCCCTGGCGGTCACACCGGCCACCATGCTGGAAATATTCACCGCCAAAGGGCTCGTGGGCGCGATCGTAAGTTTAATGACTGGCGTGTTGATCCTGTTCCTGAACCGGGGTTTCGGCAGCCAGCCGGCGCTGCTGGTAGGTATCCTGGTGCTGGGGTCCATTTTCAGCGCCCAGATCGGGATTATGCTTGGGGCAATGGTCAAGGACATCAACACACTGTTCGCCACCATCAAAAGTATGGGGCTGTTTCTGTACGCGCCGGGGTTCATCTATATCTTCCCGGACCTGCCGCAGTGGATCGGGCGCATCTTCCCCACCTATTACATCATCCAGCCGGTGCTGGAGGTCTCGCAGAATAACGCCGGGCTGGCAGAGGTGGCCCCGGAGCTGGGCATCCTGATCGGGCTGATCCTGCTCAGCAGCGTGCTGCTGGCGGCGTTGGCGCAGCGCCAGACGGAGGCCATGGCGGCAGTCTGAAACGAAAACGCTCCGGCGGGGTTATCTTCACCGGAGCGTATTTTCATTTCCTCAGTTGAGGAAGCCATCATTTTCCAAGGAGAAAAACAACATGTTAGTCGAACGCATCATCGGAGCATTCACTTTTCGTAAAGGCGTTTACGCCGAAGTAGAGAACGACACCACATTCACCACCAACGCATGGCTGATCGTCGCCGTGTCGGCCTTCCTGAGCGCCCTGGGTGGGGCGGCTGTGGCAGGCGGCTCGTTCGCCAATATGTTCCTGGGGGCGCTGGTGGGGGCGATCTTTGGCGTGGTCGGCTTCGGCATATCGGCCTTCGTGATCAGCTATGTCGGGTCAACCCTGTTCAAGGCCCAGGTGACTTTCGAGGAAGTGGTGCGCACCACCGGACTGGCTTACGTATGGAACGCGATCGGGGTGCTGGGCATTCTGGGGGCCATCATGACTGTGCTGGGATGCATCGTAGGCCCGATCCAGTTTGCGGCGGCGATTGCCGGGCTGGTGGCTGCCATGTTTGCCATCAAGGAAGCCCTGGACCTGGACTGGACCTCGACCATCATCACCGTGATTATCGGCTGGATCGTGCAGTTTGTGTTCAGCCTGATCGCCGGGGTGGTGCTGGGCGTGCTGGGCATCGGCGCAGCCGGGATTATGGGGTTGTTCGCCAAATAAGGAAAACATCTGTTGTAATATAAAAGCACGAAGCGGCTTTCGAATCAGCAGCGTGCCCCTAACTTCACTGCTTCGTCTCTACGGCGGCCTGCCTGAGGACGATAAAACCCCTGGGCTAAATCCTACGAATTTTCAAACCCCAGGGGTTTTCTTTCAGATATGCATTTTAATCAAACCAATTTGTGCCCACATTCGGGGCAGAATTTGGCGCCTTTGGTCTCAGCTCCACAATTGGGGCAGTTGGTCAGCAGCGGTTTGGCTTCCAGTTTTGCGCCGCATTCCGGGCAGAACTTTGCCCCATGAGTATCCGCGCCGCACTGCGGGCATTTGGCGGCGGTGACGGTGGGCTGGACCATGCCTGTACCGCACTCCGGGCAGAATTTGGTCCCGGCGGGGGCGATGGTACTGCAGGATGGGCAGCGCGCCTGGCTGGCGGCAGCGGCTTCCTGGGCCTTTTTCATACCTTCGGAGGCTTTCTCCACCACATCCCCCAACCCAAAGGCATTGGCAAAACCCTTGAGAGCCGCGCCGGCCTGCACACCGCGCGATTCAGCTATCTCACCCTGGCGCGGGCTGTCGTCGTTGCAGGTGCCGCCCTGGGTGTCGAAATCGGTCAGGCACACCACCCGCTGGCAGGTGGGGCACTGGCGGAAATGCGGCTGCACCTGCACCCAGGCAGCTTCGAGCTGCTGCGGGGTGAGCTTCATGCTGTAGCGAGCGTCCTCGCCCAGCACATTCTCAGCCAGATCGGAGCCCACCAGGGGCACTTTGCGCAGCAGCCCACCCAGGGCAGATTTCTTCAGGTCCTGGGCGACCACCGTGCCGATGGCCGGCTGGCTGCGGAACTCACGGTTGCAGCTATCGCAGTAGAAGATGGCATACGGGCCTGCGCCATCATTGCGCACATCATAATTGGGCATGCGGGTGAAATTGGCCATAGAAAATCTCCTTGTTGTTATCTTAAGGTATAGGCTACAACTTCAGTTTAGCCCCCTGAAAGGGGAATGTCAATGGGGTAACCGCTGATAATGAATTTACAATGTTGTTGGGAGCGAGCCCGCCCCAGAAGTGAATTTAATCCTGTGAATTTGGGGTAAAATACGACAATTGCACTGCAATTTCTCGCATTACATTCAGATAGTTGGATATCGGATCAATTTCAACAAGTTAGTGTGGTTTCCACACCCCGGTTATCCAATTACCCTAAGATGCCTGACAATAGATTGGAGGAACAAATCCATGCAGAAAATCATCCCCCACTTATGGTTTGATCAGGAAGCCATAGAAGCCGCTGAGTTCTATACTTCGGTGTTTCCCGATTCCAGAATCACGCATACCACAACCCTGCACGACACCCCCTCTGGCGATACCGACATCGTTTCATTTGAGCTGGCAGGGTATTCGTTCATGGCAATTTCTGCCGGTCCAATGTTCAAAATTAACCCATCGATCTCCTTTTTCGTGAATTTCGACCCATCCCGCGATCCCAATGCGCGCCAGCACCTCGACGCGATGTGGGAAAAATTATCTCAAGGCGGCACGGCGCTGATGCCGCTCCAGGAATACCCCTTCAGCAAGCACTATGGCTGGATCCAGGACCGGTACGGCCTTTCATGGCAGCTCATCCTGACCAATCCCGAAGGTGAACCGAGGCCAGTGATCATACCGTCGCTATTGTTCGTTGGGGAGGTTGCCGGCCGCGCCGAAGAGGCGATCAACCTGTATCTGTCGGTGTTTGACGATTCGAAAATGGGAGCCATCCAACGCTACGGACCGGGACAGGAGCCGGACCAGGAGGGCAGCGTGATGTTTGCCGATTTCATGCTGGCAGGCCAGTGGTTCGCAGCAATGGACAGCGCTTTTTCGCACGAATTTGCCTTCAACGAAGCGATCTCGTTACTTATCTCCTGTGAGCATCAACAGGAAATTGATTACTTCTGGGGAAAACTCTCTGCGGTGCCAGAAGCCGAGGTGTGTGGCTGGCTCAAGGATCGCTTTGGCCTATCCTGGCAGGTATCCCCGGCGGAGATGGACGAAATGATGCGGGATGGCACTCCAGAGCAAGTCGCGCGCGTCACCGAAGCATTTTTGAAGATGAAAAAGTTCGACCTGGCGGAATTGAGGCAAGCCTACGAGGAAGCTAAGTAACTCGATCACCTGGATCTGTTATGTTTTCGAGCCGCAGTTCACACTGCGGCTTTTTTGGGGAGATGCGTATTGGTGAAAATGCAGAAGTAGATAGATCCAGTAAATTATATTAACATGGATGGACAGGATCAACAGGATTTATATGGAAACCAGGAGCAGCAAAGAGAGTTTTATCCTGTCCATCCTGGATATCCATGTAAATACCGGGCTCCTCTGGTTCTAATGAGGGTAATTGCAGATTGCCTGCTAAGAGCACGTTGCAGATATACGCGGATTTACAAAATAAACAACTCTGGCAGGTAACGCATCAAGTATAATTTAAATCGGAATGTGTTTCAGGAGGCCAGAATGACTGACCAATCTCTAACCGAGGTTATTCTCAAAGAATTGGCTGGATTGCCGGAATCGCAGCAAGCTGATGTACTCGCATTTGTCCGCTTTCTCAAGATCGGACTGGCCGATGCTGCCACCAGCACGCAACAATTCGAACAGGCGATCCGCCAGGCGGGACAAATTGCCGACCGAGAAAATATCACCCAGGAAGATATTGAAAATGAAATCCGGGATTACCGGATTAAGCCATGATGCGAGTGGTTCTCGATACCAACGTTTTTGTATCGGCTATATTGGTATAACGAAGCCAAAATATGCTACAATACCCCCCGTTATGATCCTCGTTCACAGTGCAGCTTTCGCCACCTATCCAGTCGGCTCAATCTCAGGGATATCCAGCGAGCCTCCTCGAAACGCGCCTGCTGTCCGGTGTCTCTGAACAAACGCTTTTACGAACATTACACACCATTTTAAGCCGCAGGCCAGCCTGCGGCTTTTTTTGTTTATCTTTACGAACGCGGTACACTTTATACGCTGGAAGAATAACAGGAGCCAACATGATTTCGATCAGCCTGTCCAATATCACCCTGATCCTGGGCGCCAAGACCATCTTCCGCGGGCTCAACTGGGAGATCCAGCACGATCAGAAGATCGGCCTGATCGGGCCGAACGGAGCTGGAAAATCTTCCCTGCTCAAGCTGATCGAAGGGGAGCTGACCTCCGAGCCGGGCGGGGCGGTGGTGCGCGCCAAGGGCGTATCCGTGGGCTACCTGCCGCAGCAGCCCAACCTGGACCCGAGACAGACTGCCCTGGAGGCCGCCATGGCAGGCAATCCTCGTGTCGCCGAACTGGAGCACACGCTGGAGCGGATTGAGACCAGCCTGGGCGACCCGCAGGTGTACAACCACCCTAAAACGCTGGAGCAGGCGCTGGCGGGGCAGGAACGCTGCCTGGCGGAATATTCAGCCCTGGGCGGCGAGCGCTACCCGGAGCGGGTCAAAGACCTGCTGCGGGGCCTGGGCATGGAGGCAACCGACTTCGAGACACAGGTCGGCTCCCTGAGCGGTGGGCAGAAAAAGCTGGTGGGGCTGGCGCGCCTGCTGCTGGCGCGCCCGGATGTGCTGCTGCTGGACGAGCCCGACAACCACCTGGACCTGGCGGGCAAGGCTTTCCTGGAAGGGCTGATCAACCAGTACCCGGGGCCGGTGGTGATCGTCTCGCACGACCGCTACCTGCTGGACGCGGTGGTCACACACATAACCGAGCTGGAAGACGGTAAATTGACCACTTTCGAAGGCGATTACTCCGGCTATGTGGCGGACAAGGAGCTGCGCCTGGCGCGGCAGGCCGAGCTGTTCCGCGTCCAGCAGCGCGAGATCGAGCGGCTGGAGACGGTGATCAAGCGCTACGCTCTGTGGGGCAAGCTGTATGACAACGAGAAGTTCGCCAAACGCGCCCATACCATCCAGGGGCGGCTGGATAAGATGGAAAAGATCGACCAGCCGGTGCTGGAGCGGCGCAAGATGGGCCTGCAGCTCAACGGCTGGCGCGGCTCCAATAAGGTGCTGGAAATCAAGGGGTTGCAGAAATCCTTCACCAACCGCCAGCAGCAAAACCAGGTGTTGGAGTGGGTGGACCTGCTGGTCTGGCACGGGGAGCGGGTGGGGCTGATCGGCCCGAATGGGGCTGGCAAATCGGTCTTACTGAGGCTGATCCTGGGACAGGATACACCGGACGCGGGCGAGATTATCCTGGGACCCAGTGTGAAGATAGGGCACTACGCCCAGGAGCATGAGACGCTCGATCCCCGGCAGACGCCCCTGGAGGCGGTGCGCTATGCCGGGGCGCTGAGCGAATCGAGTGCCGTGGCTTTCCTGATCCGCTACCTGTTCAGCTACCAGCAAGCCAGCCAGAAGATCGGCGACCTGTCGGGGGGTGAGCGCAGCCGGCTGCAGCTGGCGCTGCTGGTGCTCTCGGGGGCCAATTACCTGCTGCTGGACGAGCCGACTAACAACCTGGACGTGGCCTCGGCGGAGGTGCTGGAGAACGCCCTGGAGGATTTCGAGGGCACGGTGCTGGTGATCTCGCACGACCGCTACTTCCTTGACCGCACGGTGAACCGCATTTTGCTGCTGGAAGATGGGCGGATTAAGGAATTTGCGGGCGGCTACAGCGATTACGCCGCCACAGAAAGACATTAACCGCAGATTACGCAGATTTACGCAGATTTACGCAGATAAGAAAACACGTCCCTGGTATTTCGTACACCAGGGACGTGTGGGATTAAGTCTTTACTCCTGGACAGAGCTGGTCAGGTGATTATTTACCAAAAATTCTGACCTGCATCGCCTTTTCCTTTATCTGCGTAATCTGCGGACAGTTTCTTTACAGCCTAATCCTTTTCAACCTCAGGCTGTTGCTGACCACGAATACGGACGAGAACGCCATTGCGCCGGCTGCCAGCATGGGGTTGAGCAGCCCGGCAGCCGCGGCGGGGATCAGGATGATGTTGTAGAAGAAGGCCCAGAACAGGTTCTGCTTGATGGTCCCCAGCGTGCGGCGGGAGAGCTTGAGGGCGCGTTCCACGCCGCGCAGGTCGCCGCTGATCAGCACCACCGGGGCAGCCGCCATGGCCACGTCCGTGCCGGTACCGATGGCAATGCCCACCTCCGCCTGGGCCAGCGCCGGGGCGTCGTTGATGCCGTCCCCGACCATGGCTACCACCTTGCCCTGCTCCTGCAGCGCCTTCACCTGGTTGGCTTTATCGGCAGGCAGCACCTCCGCCAGGACATGGTCCACGCCCACCTGGCGGGCGATGGCGTCCGCAGTCTGCTGGTTGTCGCCAGTGATCATCACCACCTCCAGCCCCAGCTCGTGCAGGCTGGCGATAGCTTCGCGAGAGCCTTCTTTGACCGTATCGGCCACGCCGATCACGCCCTGCAGGGCGCCATCCACTGCCACCAGGATGGCAGTCTTGGCCTCGTTTTGCAGGCGCTGGATCTCTGGTTCCAGGCCATTGAGCGGGATCTGGGCTGCCTGCAGCATGCGCAGATTGCCCACCCACACCGCACGCCCATCCACCTCGGCGCGCACGCCATGCCCCACCTCGGCCAGAAAGCCCTGTGGGGCACTCAAAATCAGGCCGCGCTCGCCAGCTTCGGCCAATAAGGCCTCGCCCAGGGGGTGCTCGGAGCCTTTTTCCACCGACGCAGACAGCCTGAGCAGTTCATTTTCATCCAATAGACTATGCGCATGACCATTGGGATTGATATCCCGGCCGTCCGGTCCAACAGCCATACCCGCCGATACCTGCACCGGCTGGTGTGCCAAAACGATATCGGTCACTGCCGGCTGGCCGCGCGTGATGGTGCCGGTCTTGTCCAGCACCACGGTGGTCACGCTGCCCAGGCGCTCCAGCGCCTCGCCGGATTTGAACAGCACGCCCAGCTCGGCTGCCCGCCCGGTGCCCACCATGACTGCCGTGGGTGTAGCCAGACCCAGAGCGCAGGGGCAGGCGATCACCAGCACAGCCACCATATTGATCAGGGCGCGTGTGAACAGGCCGGTTTCGGCATTCGCCGGCAGCGGGATCAAGAACATCCAGGCCAGGAAAGTGAGCGTGGCGATGCCGATCACCACGGGGACGAAGATCGCCGAGACGCGGTCCGCCAGCTTCTGGATGGGGGCTTTGGAGCCCTGCGCATCCTCCACCAGCTTGATAATCTGCGCCAGGGCGGTCTCGCGCCCGACCTTGGTGGCTTCAAACCGCAGCAGACCCAGCTTGTTGAGCGTGCCGCCGATCACCGCCGCGCCGGGGCCTTTCTCCACCGGCAGCGATTCACCGGTCAGCATGGCCTCGTCTACATTGGAGCGGCCTTCAGTCACCACGCCATCCACGGGGATCTTCTCGCCGGGGCGCACCAACACGATATCACCCACGCGCACTTCGTCCACCGCTACTTCCAGCTCTTCCCCATTTCGCAGAATGTGCGCCTGCTTGGGCTGCAAACCCATCAGTTTCTTGAGCGCTTCGCTGGTGCGGCCTTTGGCGCGCGCTTCCAGGAATTTGCCCAGCTTGATCAGAGTGATAATCACCGCCGAGGTCTCGAAATACACGTGCCCGGGGATGAGCTTGAGCAGCACGGCGATCGAATAGAAATAAGCCGCCGAAGAGCCCATGGCGATCAGCACGTCCATATTGGCCGAGCCGTTGCGCAGGGCTTTGTAGGCGCCCACATAATACTGGCTGCCAACGTAAAACTGGACCGGCGTAGACAGGGCGAACATCAGCCAGTGCACCCACTCGGCGTGCGCCCACATGCCAAACAGACCCAGGTCGCGGCCCATCGCCAGGATGAATAAAGGTACGGTGAAGAGCAGGCCAACGATCAGGAAATGGCGCTGCTGCCTGATCTCGGCTTCACGCGCCAGCCGCTCGGCGTCCTCGGCCTCGCCGCCGGTCTCCACGGCCTCGAAGCCGGCCGCGGCCACCACTTTGCGCAGATCGGCCTGGCTGACCAGGGTCGGTATATAGCGCACGCGGGCGCGCTCGCTGGCGAAATTCACCTGTGCTTCCTGGACGCCTTCCAGGCCGGATAGGGCTTTCTCCAGGCGGCGGGCATCGTTGTCGTCACTCATACGGCGGATCAGCAGGTCGGCCTCGCCCATGGCGATATCATAGCCGGCGCGCTGGATGCGCCCGATCACCTGGTCCAGCCCCGTAAGGGTGGGGTCGAATTCGACCGTGGCGCGCTCGGAGGACAGGTTGACCACCGCAGTCTGCACGCCGGATTCTTTTTTCAGGTTGCGTTCGATGGTCGCCACGCAGTTGGCGCAGGTCATGCCCGTGACGGGCAGGGAGATTTGTTTGGATTCGGGCATTGGAGCTCCTTAAATACCGGTAATACTGTCGTCTTTTCCAAACCCCAGGGGTCTTCAAAGACCCCTGGGGTTTTATGATAATCTGAATTACAGGTGTTTACAGTATTCGGAAATTTACGCCGCGGCCGGGTAATTGATCTCGGCCAGCAGGGCTTTGATCTGCTCTTCAGTCGCCGGGGGCTCGAAGGTGATGGTGGCTTGCTTGCCGGCGGCGTCGGCGACGACTTCTTTGACGCCTGCCAGATCACTCACCTCAGTCTTGATAGTATGGACGCAGTGCATGCAGGAAATATTGGGGATCGAATAGGTTACGGTGGTCATTGAGATTCTCCTAAAAACATTAAGATTGGATTTACGCACCATCAGGTGCGGCTGGCAGCTTCAAACACACTGCTGATCTCGCGCAGCACGCGCTCGCGCTCATCGGGGTCCTCGCCGCGCACAGCCGTGATCAGGCAGGAATTGAGGTGCTCGTCCAGGATCTGGGCGCTGATCTTGTTCAGCGCCGCCTGGACGGCCTGGATCTGGCGAATGACATCGATGCAGTAGGCATCCTCATCCAGCATGCGCTGGATGCCGCGGATATGGCCTTCGACAGTTTTGAGGCGCTGGGCAGCGTTTACGTGCTTCATAGGCGAGTACTCCTTGTACCCCCCCCAGGGGGGATGGGGTAGGATTATTGTACAGTGGAAGGGAGAGGTTGTCAAGAGGATCAGCTTGGAAAATCTACGTTATAATTTCATTGAGGTAAGTATGAACATCCAAGATATTCGCCTGAAAAAGAAGCAGCTCTATCAGATCGCCGCCAAATATGGGATCAAAAAAGTATCCATATTTGGCTCAGTCGCCCGCGGGGACAGCACAGAGATCAGTGATATTGATTTTCTGATTGAGTTGGAAGAAAGTGCTTCCGTTTTTGGGGTGGGTGGATTTCAATTTGAGGTGCAAAAACTGTTTGGGGTTGATATTGATGTCATTCCAACTTTTGCACTCCCCAATGTTGAAGATAAGGCATTCGTTCAACGCATCAAGTCTGAGGCAGTTGCATTGTGAAGGATAAAAAACTGCTACAGGACATTTCTGAAGCTATTGAAGCAATCGAAGAATATGCTGTTGATAGCTTTGATAAGTTTACGACTGACTCGAAGACGCAAGATGCAATCTTTTACAACCTGATCATCATTGGTGAAGCGTCCAATCGAATCTCTGAACAATTTCGAGAAAATAATCCATCTATTCCCTGGTCATCGATGATCGGCACCCGCAATATTATTGTGCATGGATATGATCAAGTAAGGTTACAGATCATCTGGGAGATTATCCAGCGCGATCTGTTGAATCTAAAAGCGAAGATCACGGAAGCCCTGGATATTTATTATCGATAATGGTTTGTGAAATTTGAGTAGGACATCCACAATGTTTGATGAAGCAAACCTGCCACCCAAATATTTCGTTCGAAACTACGCTTTTATCCTCGCCTTTATCATCCCAACAACATTACTGGGAATATTTTTACTGGCGGTTTTCACTATTCCTTTGATCATATCCATCAATACTGGCCTTGAACTTGCTCGACACGAGATATGGGCAGCGATTGCACTAAATATTCTTGTTTTTGGCTCGGTTCTTTATCCCTTATTCATAAGTTACACCGAAAGTAGTCTCATATTTACTGAAAAATCTATAGCGAAGAAATGGCTATTTGGCGAGAAGAAGCTCCTTTGGTCTGAAGTTGTTTCTGTGTATACGATTGGACCACGATTAACCATCAAGACGAATGATAAAAGATTGTCAGTAAATCTGAACTATTTCCGTGATCCAGACGAACTAATAATTTTTATCCGGGATCATATTGATCTGAATACCGATGCGAGTTAATTTATAAAATCAGAATAGATAAACTATGAGATACCCAAGTCTATTTTTCGCCTCGGTTATGATGCTAATTTTTATCCTATATATCGGCTATAAGCCTTGGATCAAGCCCGGTGAGTATATTATCCAAATCAAGAAACGAAGAGAGGAGATCAATCAAAACAGCAAACTTCTACCAATTTCCATATCCAATAAGTTTTTCAAGTTGAACCCAAAAGCAGACCTAAGGTGGATGCGATTTTCGATCATTATTGGCGTGTTAATGTGCACGATTGGGATATTAGCCGCAATATTCGGTCCGTAATCGTAAGGTCAGTTTATAAATTTTCCTTTAGATGTCATATCAACTTCATATTCACTCCCGCATCCCTAGCCGCCAAGTATACCCAGGACTACGAGTGACTGTCGTGCATCTGTGTACCCCAGCCCCCTCCAATCTCTCACAAAGCTTAACATTCGAACCATGATCTTTTATGATTGGAACTGGAAGTTAGGTTAATCCTAACCTTCAGTTCTGATTCTCTCTTCCCCACTCCAACCTCTTCTTTACATCCAGCCTCTAATTATCCCAGTCGCTTTCTCCACACTGCATACCTCGAAGCCAGATGCACCCAGGGCGAGGATAACCGTCCCTGCACCTGCGCCTGGCGGATCACGCTCCGCAGCTCGTCCACATCTTTGAACGGCGGCGTCAGCAGCCTGGCACGGCCCAGCTCGAACAGGGCATGCGCGTCCGAGCCGGCGGTGCCGGGTAGATCGTGCAGCCGGGCAAAGGTCTGGGCCTGCTCGTTATAGCCAGACTGCATGCAGCGAGCGTTGAAGACTTCGACAGCATCCACCAGCGGGGCGATGGCTTCCAGATCATGCAGCTCCCAGTACCCGCCGCGCAGTAAATCAAAGGGGTGCGAGACGGAGATGAAAGCCCCCTGCTGGCGCAGGATCTGGATGGTTTGCAGCGCTTCCAGACCAGGGGGCACCTGCTCCTGGACGAAAAAGGCCAGGATCTCGCCCTGGCGGGTCATGATCTCCTCGCCGACGATGACCAGCTCCGGGTCGATGGCCTGGGCAGCTAACGCGCCGGTGATCGAATTGTGGTCGGTAATCACCACCCGGTCCAGGCTTTTGCGCCGGGCGGCAGCCACCAGGTCGCCCGGGCGCACCAAGCTGTCCTCGGAGACGAAGGTATGGCAGTGGGTTTCGATCTGCCAGGTCATGCGCTCTCCGGGCTGGCCGGCTGGTCAGCCTCCAGGCTCGCTTCCAGGCGGAACAGGGACGGGGTAAAGGCCCACACCAAAAGCCCCAACGAGACGCCCAGCCACAGAGTGGCAAAGCGGATCAGCAGGGTGGCTGCAGCAGCCGTCTCGGCAGGGACACTGGCGAGCAGGACCAGCATGCCGGCGATGGAGGCTTCAGCGGCGCCCAGGCCGCCGGGCAGGCTGGAGACCGCCCCTACCAGAGTCGAAAACGACAGGATAAACACCGCCAGCGTGGCCAGCTCCCAGCTCGGAGGTAAGCCCAGCCCCAGCAGGATCAGGTAAAAGCCGATCCCCTCGCCCAGCCAGGAGAGCACGCCCAGCCCCACCGCCAGCAAGGCGGGCGCGGGCCGGAACAGCCGGTAGCTGCCTTCGTAAAACTGGCGCAAGGCGGGGATCATTTTCTTCACCAGCGGCAGGCGTTCGCCCAGCGCCAGGAACCAGGTCGCCAACGGGCGCACCTGCAGGACGATCACCACCCCGCCCAGCAGAGCCAGCAAGGCCAGGAAAGCCGGCCAGTACTGTGGGTAAGCCACTACACCCAGCGTGGCCAGGGCCAGCACCGCCAGCCCGTCGCTGAGGCGCTCGGCAACCACTACCGCCACCCCCTGAGCGACCGGCAAACCGGTAGCGCGCTGCAGCCACACAGCTTTGAGCGCTTCGCCGGCCTTGGCGGGGGTGACCGCCAGGGGAAAGCCTGCCACGAACAGGCGCGCCGATTGGCGCAGCGGAAAGCCGCCTACGCCGAGGCGTACGCCCACCAGCCCCAGGTAGTAATGGAATTTGAAGAAACGCAGGGTGTAATTGAAAAGGGTCAGGCCGATGGCAGCCGGGAAGTACGCCCAGTGGAAATCGCCCAGCGCCTGGCCCACCTGGCGCAGGTCGCCCAGCAAGAGCAGACCGAGCATGACCAGGAAACCGAACACCAGCCCCCACACCAGGCGTGACGCCAGGCTGGAGGCTGGTGATGCTCGCCGCGCCGGGGGTGAGGCGCTTTTTGGAGTGTCTTGCTCGATGCTTTCGCTTTCCGGTAGAACGCTCAAGATCGACTCAATCGCAGCAGCGCCTGTTTTTTGCGGAGGTTGCTTTGCGGCGCAGCAGATAAGCCAGCCCTAAACCTGCAGATACCAGGGCTGCCAGCCCGATTCCGGCCTGGACGACCGTCTTGGGCTCCATTCCGGGCATCACCACCTGCCCATCCCCGTAAGACTTAAACAACTGTCCCCAGCGATTGTTCAGGGCGGCTTCCACGCGCTTGCGCCCCACGAAGGGATACCAGTACACATTGTGATAAAAATTGCTGGCGAAATACGACCAGGGCACGATCGGGCTCTGCAGCAGGGGCTTTTCCAGCGGCTTGAGCGGGCCGTGGTAGATCAGCTTCTGGCCGCGACTGGCGAATGTATCCTCCTGGACGAAGTTCCAGGGGCCTTCCTGCTCGATATCGTAGCCTACGATCTCGATCTGGCGTGGATCGCCCACCCCCAGGCCCATCTCGTGCGCCCGGCGGATGAAGCGGATACCCAATGGGTCGAAGCCCTGCAGGCGCGCTGAAACGGCATCGATGGCAACCTGGTCGGCAGAGGCCAGGATGATGTTCTTCTCATGCCAGCGCATGGCGCGCGGACCAGGCCCGTCCCCGGCGAAGGTGCCGTCCATCACGGCGAAGATGCCAGGATGGATCTCCTGCTGGATCATCAGCAGATCCACCAGGGTATCATGGATATAGGCATGGGTGTAGTGGCGGTTGCGGTGCAGCAGCCCGCCAAAGGCGTTCTTCATCGCCCCGGTGATGGTGGTGAAGACATGCGTTTTGACCGTGGGCAGCTGGACGATGTTCATGCCCAGCAGCACTTTGGGGATGAAAACCCCCTCGGGATAGACTTTATCCAGCACCAGATAAGGATGTTTGGTGCGATACTCCATCCATTCAAAATCCTGGTTATACAGGTAGATACAGGGCACTCCCAGCATATCGGTGACAAAGCGATGCTTGTTATTCACCTCGGCATCGGCGGTATCCACCACCACGGTGTCATTGTGCACGCCCACCAGGTCGTTGTAGCCCAGGCCGCGCAGGCCGCGGATCACGCCTTCGAGCTGCCAGGGGGTGGAAGAACAGGCCGGGTACCAGGTCTGCCAGGAAACATTGATTTTCAAGCCGGTCTGGATATCTTTGCTCAGGGCGGTTTCAACACCCGCCAGCTTGATCAATTTTGCGTAATCTTCAATTACTGTCTCGGGGCTGGTTTTCAGCACCGCTACTTTACCTTTACCGGGGAATTCTGTCATAGTATTCCTCCCTCCAGGCTGTGCCCTGGATCGAGCTAAGCGTATGGGAGTTTCACAGCTCCAGGGAAAATGTGGACAAGTCCAATTGTAGCAAGATTTCAGGGCTATGGGTAGCAGTGATGTTGATAATTCTGCAAGCTGAGGAGCATGGCAGGTTGAATCTAAGCGGATTCTCATCTGTCACTTGCCGGTTACGGCCTTTATGGAATAGAATTAGCGTGGCAAGCAATGCGGGCTATGGAGGGGCAACCCGTCCCGTGTGCAGGCATTAGCAGGATTGTCAGGCAAGGATCGCTTTAAACAGCGGGCGAACACGGAGCAATTATGGCAGATTATGCGATTCCGAATCCCGAAGGACCTGTACTGGTGATCGGCGCAGCGGGGCTGGATATCCTGGGACGCCTGCGCTCTGAGCCGCAGGCCAACAGCTCCAACCCGGCGCGCATCCGCCTGGCTTTTGGCGGAGTAGCGCGCAATGTAGCCGAAAACCTGGCGCGCCTGGGGCAGGAAGTGACCTTGCTGACCGCAGTCGGTGAAGACCTGATCGGCGACCAGCTGCTGCAAGATGCCGGCGAGTCAGGTGTGGATATCAGCCAGGTACTGCGCACAGCCGACTACCCCACCGGGGCGTACATTGGCGTGGTGGGGACGCGCGGCGATATGCATCTGGCGGTGGATGATATGCGCATCATCACCCAGGTCACGCCGGTCTACCTGGAACAAAACTACCCGTGCTTCAAAGAAGCCTCTTTGTTACTGGTCGACACCAATCTATCCAAAGAAACCCTGCGCAAAGCTTTCAGCCTGGCGCGCAAAGCCCGCTTACCGGTGATCGCCGACCCGACCACCTCCACCCTCACCCACCGCCTGTACCCTTATTTGAAGCGCCTGTTCATGGTGGTGCCCAACGAGCTGGAAGCCGGGCTGCTGTGTGACCGCGAAGTAGCCCCTGGCAAGCGCCATATGGCCCTGGATGCCGCCCAACATCTGGTGGCTCAAGGTGTGCAGATTGCCATCATCACCATGGCGCAGATGGGTATTGTGTACGCCACCTCCGCCACCAGCGGTCACATCACCGCTGTGCGCACAGAGATCGTCGATCCCACCGGCGCCGGCGACGCGCTGACGGCAGCGGTGATCTTTGGACTGCTGAATGATTTTCCACTGGATGATGCCCTGCATCTGGGCGTCTCAGCTGCTGCCATGGCACTGCGCTACCAGGGCGCGGCAATTCCCGATCTTTCCCTCGACAGACTCTATGAAAACTGGTGAACCAGGATGAATACTCAATTCCCGGCTGTACCCCTGCATCTCTCCACTGAAGTCCGCCGCGCCCTCAAGCAAGACCAGGCAGTGGTGGCCCTGGAATCCACGGTCATCACCCACGGCCTGCCCTTTCCCGAAAACCTGGCTCTGGCGCGCGATATGGAAGCCGTCGTACGGGCCAATGGCGCTACCCCGGCGACCATCGCCGTGTTGGACGGGCGCGTTCACGCCGGATTGGAAGACAGCCAGCTTGAATCGATGGCTGGAGCGACCGAGCTGGCCAGCGGCCTGGGCAATGCCTTTCACAAGATCAGCAGCCGCGACTTTGGGACAGCGGTTGCCCTGGGTTGGAATGGGGGTACGACCGTGGCGGCCACGCTGGTCGTCGCCCAACGCGCGGGCATCCGCGTCTTCGCCACGGGTGGCATCGGCGGGGTGCACCGCAGCGCGCCCGGTGAAGCGGCTTTCGATATCTCCGCCGACCTGGCGCTGTTGGGGCGCACGCCGGTGATTGTGGTCTGTGCGGGGGCCAAGGCCATCCTGGACCTGCCTGCCACTTTGGAGGTTTTGGAGACCAACAGCGTGCCGGTGGTGGGCTACCAGACGGACGATTTCCCGGCCTTTTACTCTACCAGCAGCGGCCTGCCGGTCAGCGCTCGCGCCGATACCCCGGCGCAGATCGCGGCCATCGCCGGCGCGCACTGGGGCATGGGCGAACCCAGCGCCGTGCTGGTGGGCAACCCACCCCCACCGGAAACAGCACTGGCGCCAGAGTCGATCAACGCCATCATCGAGCAGGCGCTGGCGGAACTGCACGTCCAGGGTATCCGCGGCCAGGCGGTGACGCCCTTCCTGCTGGCCAGGGTCAGCCAGCTCAGCGGCGGGGCCAGCCTGCAGGCCAACCTGGGGCTGTTAAAAAACAACGCCCGCCTGGCAGCGCAGGTGGCGGTGGAATTGAGCAAGTTGGTACACAAAAGAGACAGGCAGCGGGAAGCGTAGCCAAGGCGGATTCCCGCTCTACATCAGGAGAGCAGCCGGGCCATTATCCAATCGGTCTGCAGGTCATCGCCCAGCCTGAAAGTATGGCTGCCGATCTTTTCAAACCCCCATTTCTGATAAAAAGCCTGGGCGCGCGGGTTATGCTCCCAAACCCCCAGCCACAGCAGATCGCACCCTCTCTGGCGAGCCTCGTCCAGACAGGCCTGCATCAGCGCCGGGCCGACGCCTTTGCCGATCCAGGCCGAATCCGCATAGATGCGCACCAACTCGATCGAGTGGGCATACGGCCACGCCTTTGCAGCCGACGCATCGGTTTCGATATCGGGTGGCCCGGAATGCAAATGAGCGTAACCTGCCAGCTCGCCATCGATCTCCGCCAGTAGAAAAACGCCTGCCGGGTCAGCCAGCTCCTGGGCCTGCCTGCGCGGGTTGAATGCTTCTGCCAGATAGGCAGACATGTTTTCTGGGGCGTTCTGGGGGGCGAAATTTTCAGCGAAGGTGCGCGCGCCAAATTCAGCCAGCAAGGCATTTTCGGAAGGGCGCGCATTGCGGATGGCAATCATGGGCAGAGATTTTGTTATTCAGTCCAGGGCATCCTCAAAAGCCTGGCGCAGGTCGGCTTCGCTCACCCGGCCCAGCCACTGCTTGATGATTTTACCATCTTCATCCACCAGGAACAGGTGCGGCTGGACACGGTAACCCAGCGCCGATTTAAAGGGGTCGGTGTTCGGGTCGTCGATATCCAGATAAACGAAGTTCATGCGGTCGGTATATTCTGCTTCCAGCCCATGCACGATGGGCGCCAGCGAGCGGCAGGTGCCTCACCAGAAAGCAAAGAACTCCACCAGCTGGATCTCGCCCGAGGCGAGCTGGGCTGTGCCGGGGTCGCTGGCCTCCAGGCCGGCCTTGACGGTTTTACGGGCTGCCGGCGGGGTGACCTCGGTGGGAGTCTCGGTGGGATTGGCGCTGGCCTGGTTCTCCAGGGCCGGTAAGAACTGGGCCTGCTGGGTAGCCTCAGCCGCAACTGCGGTGGGGGTCGTCTCTGCCTGGCTTTCGATCGCTGGCAGATACTGGGCGGGCGCCTCGGTCGCTGGTGGAGCACTTGAGCAAGCTGCCAGCAACCAGCCCACCATCAGCACAGCCAGGATTGGCATCCATAAAGGTCGTTTGAAGAAGGTAGACAAGGCGTTTCTCCTGAATCACCACTAAAATTCGCTTAAAAATACTATCATTTAAGTCCGGATTGTCAAGCACGCGCCTGTTGATATGGATAAACTTTCATGCGCTTCTCATCCTCATAGAACAAACCAGCTTCACCCGCGACTTTATCCGTCTTCCTGCATCTAAGTGAACATGGACAATCAAACCGACCCACACCCCCTGCTCAAGCCACGCGCCTGGACCATGTTCAGCCTGGCGGTTCTACTGCTGGGCGCGGCCTGGATCTGGCTGAACGCTGCACCCGGCGGGGCAACCACCAACGGCGGCGTACCGGCTCCCAGGGCAGGCTTTCAGGCGCCGGATTTCAGCCTGCCGGATGCCGAAGGGAACTCCATCACACTGTCTGACCTGCGTGGCCAGGGGGTACTGGTAAACGTGTGGGCAAGCTGGTGTACACCCTGCCAGGCGGAGATGCCTGCCATGCAGCGCGTCTTTGAGGAGTATCAAGACCAGGGTTTCACCATCCTGGCGGTAAATGCCACCAACCAGGACAGCCAGTCTGCCGCGCAGCAGTTCGCGGCCGAAAAAGGCCTGACTTTTCCCATCCTGTACGATGTGGATGGCAGTGTGTCGCGCAGTTATAACGTCACGGCGCTGCCCACCTCCTTTTTTATCGCCCCTGACGGCACAATTCATGAAGTCATTATCGGTGGGCCGATGGCCGAAGCGCTGCTGCGCGTGCGCGTGGAGCAGCTCTTCGAGGAACGCTGAGCGAGGCAGAACATGTACCCTATCCTGCAAATTGGCCCGCTGGCTGTCCAGGCGCCCGGCCTGATCTTTCTGGTCGGGCTGTGGCTGGCGCTCAGCTTGAGCGAGCGCAACGCCGCCCGCAGGGGGATCAACCCCAACCTGATCTACAGCCTGGTGCTGGCGGGGCTGGCAGGTGGGCTGATCGGGGCGCGCCTGGGCTATGTGCTGCGCTATCCGGCGGCATTTGCCGCCAGCCCGCTGAGCATCTTTTCACCCAATCCCGGCCTGCTCGACCTGTGGGGCGGGCTGGCAGGCGCGGGGCTGGTCAGCCTGATCTATGGGCAGCGCAAAGGTATGGCGCTGTGGCCAACTCTGGACACGCTCACACCCGGCCTGGCGCTCATGGGAGTGATGCTGGGGCTTACCCAGCTGGCGTCCGGGGCTGCGTTTGGCTCTCCTACCGAGCTGCCCTGGGGCATCGAATTATGGGGACCGCGCCGCCACCCCACCCAGATTTACGCCAGCATTGCCGCCGCGCTGATCCTGGTGCTCTTGCGCCCCCAGGGGCGGCTGGCCCAGCGCCTGCAGGAACTGGCACCCGGACTGCTTTTCTGGTCTTTCGTGGCGCTCAGCGCCCTGGCGCGCCTGATCCTGGAAGCCTGGCGGGGCGACAGCGTGTTAATTTTCGGCAGCCTGCGCCAACCGCAAATCGCTGCCTGGCTGGTCCTGGCACTCAGCCTGTGGGCATTCGGGCGCATCTACCGGCATTCACGCGGTACAATCTTAACCACGGAGGGTTAACTTAATCATGGAAAATATTGGCTTTGAAGTACACCTGGAGCTGCCCTACGAGGCGGCGGTTGAACATGTCGTGACAGCCTTGAAGACTGAAGGCTTTGGCGTGCTGACGCGCATCGATGTGCGAGCAACTATGAAAGAAAAACTGGGCGAGGATTTTCGCCCATACGTTATCCTGGGGGCATGCAACCCACCTCTGGCGCATAAAGCGCTCAGCGCCGAGCCTTTGATGGGCCTGATGCTGCCCTGTAACGTGACCGTGGAAGAAGACCCGGCCGGCGGTTCGCTGGCGCGCCTGGTCAACCCGGATATCATGCTGCTGGCCGGATCGCTGCGCGAGAACGAGGCCCTGCGCCAGGTAGCGCAAGAAGCCAAAGTGCGCCTGGAACGGGTAGCCAGCGCCCTGGGGGAAGAGGCTGAGGGTGGATAAGATCCTGATCCGCGGCCTGACGGCGCGCGGCATCCTGGGCGTGTACGATTGGGAGCGCCAGACTCCGCGCGAGATCATCATCGACCTGGAGCTGTATACGGATACGCGCCCGGCAGGTTTATCCGACAACCTGGCAGACTGCGTGGATTACGATGCCCTGTCCGGCGCGGTGCTGCACCTGGCGGAGACTGCCCAGCGCCAGACGATTGAAGCGCTGGCGGAGGATATCGCGCGTCTGTGCCTGGAACAGAGCGAGGTGCAGGGAGTACACGTGCGAATCGAAAAACCCGGCGCGGTGCGTTTCGCCCGGTCAGCAGGCGTGGAAATAGAACGCTGGCGGGACCAATAATCTAGAGCAGGGGATTTGAGCCGCGCGAGATATTGTTCAGGAATTCTTCGCGCGTCGCGATGTTAGAGCGGAACATGCCCAGCATGGCCGAAGTGATCATGCGCGCATCGTGCTTTTTCACACCGCGCATGGTAGCGCACAGATGCAAACCCTCCACCACCACCGCCACGCCCAGGGGCTGCAGCAGCTCCATCAGGAACTCAGCGATCTGGCGCGTCATGCGCTCCTGCACCTGCAAGCGGCGGGCAAACATGTCCACAATGCGCGGGATCTTCGAAAGACCTATCACACGCTTATTGGGCATATACGCCACGGATGCACGACCCATAAAGGGCAGCAGGTGATGTTCGCACAGGCTGTAGTATTCGATATCCCGCACCACCACCATGGCATCGTATTTCTCCTCAAACATGGCCCCATTCACCAGGGCAATCGGGTCTACCCGGTAGCCAGCCAGGAGCTCCTCGTACATACGCGCCACACGGTCGGGCGTGCGCTCCAGGCCGCTGCGCGAGGGATCCTCGCCGAAAGCAGTCAGCATCTGCGTCACGGCATTTTGGATGGCTTCCTGGTCCAGCGCTTCGCCGGGCAGCTGGTGGGCCAGATGGATCAGTTTCTCATTGTCGAGTTCCATGATTTAGCATTCTCTCTCTAGATAGATATACTTGCAGGTGGAGTTAGTTTACACGCGCCAGGCGTTCCCGTCAACGCGTAAGCAAGCAATCCGTACAGTGTGCCTGCTCCATGCAATACAGATCAGTCTGCGATCAAGAAATGACGGCACATTCCCTTTAGCTGAATCACCATTTCAATATCCAATGCAAATTTTTTAGTTGCCTGTTGCCTTTCACCTTGATTAACGCTACAATAAATGCACACTGGGGAGGTGGCGCGGATGAATATTGATCGGATCATTCGGGAAATTGAATTGTTCGACGGTCTGAAGGAAACCGAGGTCGCTGAAATTACTGCGATCTGCAAAGAGCGTCGCTTACAACCGGGTGAGCTGCTGGCCCGCCAGGGGGAGCGCGGCGATGAGATGTATATCATTACCGAAGGTTTCGTGGAAGTATTGCTGGGCGGGCGGGGTGAAAATCCGCCACGCGTGATCGTCAACCTGGGACCGGGACAGGTTACCGGGGAGATGGCTTTGCTGGACCAGGGCCCGCGTTCTGCCACGGTGCGCGCCGTCTCTGACCCAACCATCGTCCAAACGATCCAACGCCAGGCTTTCGAGGCCTTGTGCCGCAAGAACACGCAAATCGGGTATATTGTTTTGCGCAACCTGGCCCTTGATCTGGTCTTCAAGCTGCGCCACCGCAATCTGGTGGATCGATAGGAGGCCCGATGGCAGTCTACAAGGTGAGCTTTGTCGTCACCGGGACCGATCATCCGGGGGGAATCCGCAATCAGGATCACCAGCCCCGACCGGGCGAGCATGTGCAGATCGGCGCAGATTGGGTAGAGGTATTGGAAGCGTTGGAGTTAGCCCCGCAGCGTGGTGGATTCCATTATTTCCATGTCACCTGCCGCCTGTTGAGCACAGAGGAGCGACCAGATCCTCCTGTGAGCAGCGGGGAAAAATAAGCAGAGCTTAACTTTAAAGAAAAACGTGGGCGGTC
>Ga0209347_1001642_pt1 | contig 34489 bp, 26 predicted proteins | sample AutmiccommuBRH23_FD_187382 | JGI IMG/M metagenome (GOLD analysis project Ga0209347, IMG submission 187382) | Deep subsurface microbial communities from Mt. Terri, Switzerland - Autotrophic microbial communities BRH/23 (SPAdes) (version 2) | ecosystem: Environmental > Aquatic > Deep subsurface >...
TACAGGGGGGTGCAGAAGGCAGCAACCTTTATGTATGGATACAGAATGAGCTTTTTTTTGAGGGAACCATGCGCGCCCTTTTTTCCATGCTTTTCGGGGCGGGGATGTTCCTCATGACTTCCCGGATGATCTCAAGGGGAGGCGGTCTCGAAGTGGCTGACATTTATTATCGACGGACCATCTGGCTCCTGATCTTCGGCCTTATCCATGCCTACCTGCTGCTTTGGGCAGGAGAAATCCTGTTCTCCTATGGCCTTTTTGGCCTGCTGTTGTTTCCAATGCGCAAAACAAAACCCCAAAAATTGTTATGGGCCGTAGTGGTCCTCACGCTTATAGGGGTGGCTTTGAACGGTTACAAGTACCACAGCGGGATGGAAAATTACCGTTATTACCAGGAAGCACAGGCTTTTGGGGAAGGAAAAGAACTACCTGACGAAATTGAAGAGGGGAAAGAGGCCTGGGAAGCAACCATCTCGGAATTGAAGCCAGATCAGGAAACCATCCGGAAGCAAACCGAGGGAATGCATCAGGGCTATTTCGACCTCGTCCTGTTCCGGGCCCCGCTGAACCGCATGGTGCAAACCGTTTTCAATTATGATTACAACCCCTGGGATGTACTTCCAATGATGCTTTTGGGGATAGCGCTGTTCAAACTCCATGTGATCACGGGCAACCTGAGCAGGCGTAAGTATCTCATCATGATGCTGATCGGTTACTCTATTGGGGTATCCATTAATTACTATGAGGCATCGCTACTTCTTGAGAACGAATTTTCGGTGCCTGCAATTCTGCAAGCCAGCCTCACTTATCCCTTTGGCCGGATTGCCGTGGCATTCGGGCATATCGGGCTGGTGATGCTCTTCTGCAAAACCGGGGTACTGGGCTTCCTGAAACGTTCCCTTGCCGCTGTGGGCCGGATGGCACTAACCAATTATGTGATGCACTCCATCATCTGTGCCTTTGTGTTTACGGGGATAGGCTTCTCCCTTTTCGGGAAACTGGAGCGGCATGAACTGTATTATGTCGTAATTTCCATCTGGCTCTTTCAGCTGATTACCAGTCCGATCTGGTTGAGATACTTCCGTTTCGGCCCCCTGGAATGGCTGTGGAGAACACTGACATACGGAAAGAAACAACGAATTCGCAGGGTAGAATCAAGCGCAGCCAGCTAAGGTTTTAGCAGCCCTGGCCGGTTTCACCCGGGGCATCGAATACAGGAGTTTTCACTGCTGCTGCCTTTTCCACTTAAGACGCCACTTTGTATGCCTGCCTGGTGCAGGCTCCTAATTACGCCCCCTGGTCGGTTCGGCCGCTCCCGAAGGCTATGGTATTTTCCCTTGCCAGGACACAACCCCTGCAAACCATAATTTTTACCAACAAAACTCCGTGGCCATAAAAAATAATTAGTTTCGGATGCTTTAATATAGTATGCCTAGGACACTTCAGGATGGGCAGGTTGATCTTTTTCATAGATATCGAGGCAGGCTGCTGAACAAAAGAAGATACCTTCAATTGTTGGATGCCGTATGGCCTGGGCAGTATCCAGAATCAACATCCGGCAAACACTATCAATATAAACGGCTTTCCCGGTTTCACTTTGCAATTCGAACATTTCCAGATACCCGCTTATGTTTTTAAAACTATGCTGCCCCATAGGAATTAGCCTGATATGAGACGTATCAGAAAGCGCATCTTTGAACGCCCGGGAACACCAAAAAGTGCCCGGGCCTGCCTTGGCCGCGATTCTGGAGGTTAGGTTGATGGTAGAACCATAATAACTGTTGCCCCTTTTCAGCACTTTTCCATAATGAAGGCCCCCATGAACCTGGAGAAAATTAGGCTCACTGGATGTTGAATCCATAATTCTGACCGCTGTCTCCAGCAAGGAATCGGGGGCTGAAGATACAATCATCACTTCATCTCCCCTGCGTTCCTGCAGATGGCTGTCACCTACAAGACAGGCTTCCACGATTGCAATATACCTGTCAATCAGGTCTGCCGCCGAAATCGCCCCATGTGCTTCTGTTAGGGCTGTATAGCCGGATAAATCTGCCATCAGAATGCAGATATTTTCTTCAATACCCATATGTTCATTATCTAAATAAATTTACAAATATTTACTTGCTGTATGCCAGGTAATAACAATCAAACTTTAAGTGACCGACTCTACATAATAACAAAGCAATCAACTGAATTTCCGGGTATAGTTCTTAAATGGCCATGTTAGCCACCCTCGTTCAGAATGGCACATTTGTCCAATTATTCAAATACGGATCACCGCTTTATTCCATGTGTCCGATAATGCTGAATTTCAGAAGCAAATAACCGCAACTAAAGAATCCCCTGAAATGCAGCCCATGTTTGGAGGGATTTCTTATTTTTGGTAGCTATGTCTAACTTCATAGTCTTAAATAAAGTGCCATACCTATGTCTAAGTTTATAGTATACCTGGGGCTGACAGCCTTTCTGTTCTCCTGCAAAGCCGAACCAAAAAAGGACGAGGCCCCGGAACCACCGGCGGAGGTAGCCGAAACACAAAGTGATTGGATCTACCTTTTTGACGGTACCAGTACCGAGGGGTGGCGTGCCTATAACGGGGAGGAATTGCCGCCCGGGTGGACCATCGAAGACAGCACCCTCACCTTTGATACCGAATTGGGCCTTGAACAAAACTACACAGGTGGAAAGGATATTATCTACGGGGCAGAGGAGTTCGATAATTTTGAGCTTTACCTGGAGTGGAAACTGCCGGAAGGGGGGAACAGCGGGATTTTTTACCATGTAAAAGAAGGCTACGATGCCCCGCCTGTGGTAGCCCCGGAATACCAGCTGATAGACGACGCCAATTATGCCCGCATCCACGACCTTACCGAATACAACCTCAGCCTGGGCTACACCGAGAAACCGGAGGAACTGAAACCCCTGCAGCAAACAGGGGCCGATTATGCCATGCACCCGCCCGGTCCGGATAAAATCCTGCATCCTGTTGGGGAATGGAACAGCAGCCGTATCGTTTTTACCCCCGAAAAGGTAGAGCACTGGCTCAACGGGAAAATGCTCCTGTCCTTTGTGCCCTGGTCCGAAGACTGGAACGCCCGGAAGAATTCAGACAAGTGGAAAACCAGCCCCGATTACGGCAAGTATAAAAGCGGGTATATTGCCCTGCAGGACCACTCGAGCCCCATTTGGTTTAAAAATATCAAGTTAAGAAAACTATAACCTTCCAATTATGAACAAAAGGGAATTTATCAAGAAGAGTGGCCTGGGGACCCTCAGCATATTGCTGGCCCCCTCTTTTTTAAAGCACGGCTCAACCGTACAGTCGCGGTTGCGCACCGCCCATATAGGGTTGGGGATGATGGGGATAGAAGACCTCAATGCCATGTCTTCCCATGAATTCGTAGATGTGGTTGCCCTCTGCGACGTGGACGCGAATAACCTCAAGGCAGCGCACAAACTGCATCCGGGAGCCCGTGTGTTTTCAGACTACCGGGAGATGCTGAATGCCATGCGGGATGAAATAGACGCCGTGGTGGTGTCGACCCCCGACCATACCCACGCGCCGGCTTCGCTGATGGCGATGAATATGGATAAGCCGGTATACTGCCAGAAACCGCTTACGCACCATGTGAGCGAAGCCAGGGAAATGAATAAACTGGCGGCAGAGAAAAACCTTGTTACCCAGATGGGGATACAGGTGCACTCTTTTTACGACTATAAACTGGCTACCCTGCTTATCCAGTCGGGCATTATCGGGAAAGTCCATACGGTACGCGCCTGGTCGCCCAAGAACTGGGGCTACAACGGCCCGGAACCTGAAGGCAGCGACCCGGTACCGGAGCATCTGGATTGGAACCTCTGGCAGGGGACGGCTGCAGAGCGCCCATTCAAGGACGGCTTTTACCATCCCGGGAACTGGCGAAAAATACTCGATTACGGCTGTGGTACTTTGGGCGATATGGGGGTGCATATCTTCGATACGCCCTACAATGCCCTGCAACTTGAGGTGCCCATGACCATTAAAAACGACTGCCGCCCTCCCAGTGGCTTTGGCTTTCCGGAAAACAATACCGTTACCTATGAATTCCCGCAAACCCCTTATACGGCGGAAACCCTTAAATGGGTATGGTATGACGGCCCCGGGGCCCCGCCGGCCCACGAAGACCTGAAACTGCCGGGTGATGAACCCCTGCACGACCAGGGCGCCATGTTTATGGGCGAAAAAGGCCGGCTCTACCTCCCGCACTTCCAGAAACTGCCACAGTTGATCGTGGACGGGGAGTACCGGGAGATGGATATTGAGTCGTTTAACCTGGGCGCCCCGGTTCGCGATTACGACAGCGAAGGGAAAAAGCACTATCACCAGTTTGTGGATGCCTGCCTGGGTAAGGGCGAGTGCTCGGCCCCTTTTTCCTATGCCGCCCGTTTAACGGAAACCATTTTACTGGGTGTTATCGCCGGCCGTTTCCCGGGACAAACCCTGCATTGGGATGCGGAGAAGGCAGCGTTTTCGGAAGCCGAAGCCAACCAATATCTTGCCGGAGATTATAGGGAATTTTAGGAGATCGGGGATCCTTTCCGAACGGATGGATCCCGTACCCCAGTGGGGCCGGCTTTTTCGTTTCGCAACAAGTGGGAGTGGCGGAGAAGGTCCGCTGGCTGAATGGGTTGTATCCTTCAGAACCTGAAGGTATAGGCCAACTTGATATTGAGCTTATGTTCCATGGAGATTATTCGCTCATCAAATTTCTGCCAGTTGTGATTGTAAACCACAAATACGGTATTTCCCGGATTGATTACCCAGGTAAAACGATTGTTGGCACCAAGGAACCTGGTAACATTGTCATATTGCAGGTTGACATTGACCGACACCCAGGGTGAAAAATCATATCCGGTAATCATCCTGATTAAATGCGTATCAAAATCTCCCTCTGCCAGCTTTACCTTGCTGAAGTCGTACGATGCCGACATGTTCAGGCCTATAGTGGGGCGTATGAAAACATCTGCTGTAAAATTATCCTGTGTACCGGTCCAAAACTCGGTTTTCCGATAGGAAAACGACCCTCCTAACCTCCTGAAGCTGGCCGTTTCCAAACCAATTGTATAACCAATATTTTTATAGTCACCAACAGGAATCACAAACCTCCCATCCCTCAGTATATCAAAGTCATCGTCGAGGTATTCGTAATTGTGCAAGAGCCCAAACTGCATGACATCGCCGGTTTCAAACCGGATTCCCAATATGGTCAGTTCATGGTTAACCGTCAGAGGCTTCCAATCCATTTGCATCAGGTATTCAAAATCATAACTCCAGCTTAGTTCCCGGATCAGTTTGCTGCTGCCGATGAGCGGGGAGAATGATACAGTGGGTTGCAATCTTCTGAACCCTACCCTGGGGGCAAATCCAACTGCCGGATCATAATTTATTCCAAATTCCCGGTAAGACACATGCGCATTCCACGGTTCATTGGGAAAATTGAATCTAAGGCCCCTGACGGACCTGTCCATGATATTGGTGGTATCACCGGAATGCGTCTTCGTATGCCCCACAAAAAAGGCTTCAAATTGCAAATTCTTGTTACCCAGAAATTTCGATGTGTTTAGCCCCAAATCCATTCCGAGGGATTGTCTTACAGGCAGGCTGTCTCCATCGGTACTCCTCCTTGTATAGATGAGCCCAAGGGTGCTTTCGCTTGAAATATTCTGACGGACCCGGCCGACCGTAAAACTTTCACCCGGTCTTTCATCATCAGCCCCTGTTCGCACATGCAGGAATCCCGCATTGGTTGCCCCTATTCTGCCTATCAGTCTGGCTCCATACCTTATGGGGATCGGTTGTCCCTCCTGAAGGCCTATCCGCCTGCTGAAGTAGGGTTGTGGGTTACTGCTGGGGGCAAAAAGGAATATATTGGCTCCTTCAAGAAAGAATGCCCTGCGTTCCGGAAATAGAAGCGGGAAGCGGGTAAGATTGATCTGCCTGTCGTCAACTTCCGTTTCCGCAAAATCAGTATTGACCGTTATCCCGGCTTTCAGGTTAGGGGTGATGTTGTAATTGATCTCTCCTCCTATATTATAATCGAATTCTGTATTCATTGCTTCTGTCGGGCTGTTCCTTCTGGTCGATTCAGACAGCAAAACATAGGGAATGGCCTCCAGGCCGATTCCCTGATGAATGTTTTTAAGATTGGTAAGCCTGCCGTAATCCTGGGGCCTTTGAATACCCTGATTGCGTTGATACCCTGTCCATAAGGTTTCTTCGTTTTTTCTTCTGATGGTACGCAAAAAATTGATACCCCAGCTATCATTGGACGGATCAAAATTAAGGGTCATAAAGGGGATGACGATTTCAGCAGACCAACCGGCCTCTGATTTGGTAACCGTAGCTCTCCAGATGCCATCCCATGACTGGTTAACGGAAGTACCCTGACCTATCACCAGGATCCCATCGCCCATTAGCCCCAGCGGGTTAATTTCAAAAAAAAAGGCTGACCGCTGATCATTATAGGTATCCAAGGTGACCATAAACCGATCGTCGGTATCAAGGGAAGCGTCTCTCTTTCGTTGGTAGGCCGTTATTTTATCGGGCTCGGAATCATGGAAAACAGCGCCAATGTACAGATATTGATCATCATAGGCTATTTTTACCTCCGTTTGCTCAGAAGCAGGATCTCCCGGCACCGGTTCCTGTTGCCGGAAATCGGTGGCAACATCAACTTTGGCCCAGAAATCTTCAGTGACCCGGCCATCCTGGTTGAAGCTCTCGCCAGCCTGTAACCGATACGCAGCAATCTCCCTTTTACCCTGTCCATTTGCAAATTGTGAAATGAACAAAAGGAAGCATAAAGACCAAAAAGTCGGGAAGCATTTTTTGTCTAACAAAGCATATAGTTATAGCGGCAATCCTGCATTTACTTCAGATAATATATTGACATTGATCGTTCTGTATTTTTTTATAATAGGTCTCCAGGGATTTTAACTTCTGAATTTTTTACCAAAAAAGCAAATCCTGTTTTTAGCAAGGTAGTGATTGAATATTCAGGATGTCAGACACTACAACCAGCATTCATTTTTCGATAGTGAACAGATTCGGAAGTTCATACATTGACAGATTTTCTGAATTAACAGTCATTAATCAGTCATTTTGTGAAGGGTTTAGCATTTCCAGTGCTTATAATTGATATAAAATGTTTGTGGAGTATCGTAAATTATAGTTTCTTTTTTGAACGAAGCCCCGTGCGTGCAGATCCCTCGCCTCACATAAATTATTTACCCCCATATTTTTTCAATTCCTTTCACAGTAGCTTTGCGGCAAATCCTGTAAGAATGAAAGCTGTCTACACCATCCTGCTGCTGATCCTGTCCAATGCGTTTATGACCCTGGCCTGGTATGGCCACTTAAAATTCGGGGAATGGAAACCCTTCGCGAAAATCGGGCTGCTTGCCATCATCCTGATCAGTTGGGGGATTGCCCTGTTTGAGTATTGTTTCCAGGTACCGGCCAACCGGATCGGTTTTCAGGGAACCGGCGGGCCTTTCTCCCTGGTACAGCTGAAAGTATTGCAGGAGGTTATAACCCTGGTGGTTTTTGTGGTGTTTTCCCTGATCTTTTTTAAGAATGAAAGTTTTAAGTTCAACCATTTCATAGGTTTTGTTTTCTTAACGCTGGCCGTATATTTTATCTTTAAGAAATAGGCAGGGCACAAAAAATGCTAAGCAGGCACAATGAAACAGTAAAAAACCCGGCTCCTGATCAGGGCCGGGTTTTACTGGCTGCAGCTGCTTTTACGCCCTAAAGGCCGAAACAGCGGGTTGATATATTAATTAAAGTGGTGCGCCGCTGAGTTCCTTCACAGACAGCACATTCGAAGGGATTTTTATTCCGTTTTTTGCAAGTTTCGGGGAAACCGGATGTCCGTTGCTCTCCATGACAGAGGTAACATGCGTCCTGGAGTTTTCAATCCTGTATTCCTTCCTGAAGCCTGCGAGTTCTACCTGGATGTTCCTTTCAAGCGACCCGGTTGTCCTGAAATCCTTGATCAGTTCCAGGACGTCGTGATCTATGTATACCGTATTCGAGGCATCGATCACCAGCCTGCTGTTTTCCGGCAGGTGCGCAAAGGTTTGTTTGATGGCGGCCTTGTTCAGGAAGGATACTTCCTGGGCAAGTTCCATATGGATGGTTTCCCCTTCGGTATGCTCATCCCTTTTGAAGAAATAGGCAAGCTTCTGGTTCCCCCTGAGGATGAAATAGATGCTCACTGCAAGCCCGATCCCAACCCCTATCAGCAGATCCGTGGCAATGATAGCGATGATCGTTACAATGAAAGGGATAAACTGGAACTTCCTGCTATTCTTCCACATACTACGGAACACCCTTGGGCTGGCAAGCTTAAAGCCAATGGATATCAGGATGGCAGCCAGGGAAGCCAATGGGATCATGTTCAGGAAACTTGGGACACTCACCACCGCAATAAGCAGGAAGAAGCCGTGCGAGATGGCGGCGAGCTTGGTCTTCCCGCCCGAATTGATGTTGGCGGAGGTCCTTACAATAACTGAGGTCATGGGGAGCCCTCCTATGGCACAGCTGAGCATATTGCCTACCCCCTGCGCTTTTAATTCGGTATTGGTGTTGGTGTAACGCTTCAGGGGGTCCATCTTATCGGCAGCTTCAATACAAAGCAGGGTTTCTATGCTGGCTACAGCAGCAAGGGTAAAGGCCACCACCCAAACTTCCGGGTTAGTGATTGCTGAGACATCCGGAAGGCTGAACTGGCTCAGGAAGGCCCCGAAAGACTCGGGTACCGGAAGGCTTACCAGATGGTTTTCACCAATATACAACGCAGAACCGCTGGCCTTGAATGCTTCATTCATCGCGATCCCGGTCACTACGGCTACCAGGGCCCCGGGAACCGCCTTTATTTTTTGGAGGGTCGGATTTTTCTGGAAAAGTATGATAACCCCAAGGGAAACCAGCATGATCAGTACAGCGCCCGGATGAATAAAATTCATGGCTTCTATAAGGGTGGAAAACAAGGGGTTTCCCGCTTCCGCATCCATGTAGAAGAAATCGCCTTCATGCAGTTTGTCGTACCCCACGGCATGTGGGAGCTGCGATAAAATGATAATGATGCCGATGGCTGCAAGCATGCCTTCTATGACGTTCGACGGGAGGTAGTTGGAGATAACCCCTGCCTTGGCGAAGCCCAGCAGAAGCTGAATGAGGCCTGCCAGCACCCCGGCCAGCAGGAAGATTTCAAAGGAACCGAGGCTGGCTATAGCCGAAAGGATAATGGCCGTGAGCCCGGCAGCAGGGCCCGAAACACTGAGCTGGGAATTGCTCAGGGAACCAACGACAAGGCCTCCGAGGATTCCTGCTATGATGCCTGAGAAAAGGGGCGCGCCGCTTGCCAGGGCTATCCCCAGGCATAACGGGAGGGCAACCAGGAAGACTACAAGTCCTGATTTTATATCTGATCTGATGTATTTTGTGGTCATGGATTTCATTGTATAATATGGTTTAAACAGGGCCTGATAACCCGTAAATGGATAGTGTTGATGAGCAAAGGGCTACCAGAATAAATTCAATACTGAAAACCGCGGTTTCTGTAATTCCCGGGATCTTCCCTCCAGGGTGATTTCCCGGATGTTCTCCATATTTTTCCTTATAAAATAGGTGGGGTCAAAACTGCGGTAGTTTGGGAAATGCAAAAAGTTTTCACTGGGGATCAGTGCTTCCGAAACATGTAGCTGTGCCAGGAAATTTTTAAAGGCAAGTGAATTATTGCCGGTAAAAAGCTCAATGCTAATGGATTGGATTTCTTTTTTATGTTCCCGCAGCAACTCAAGTTTGGCATCGTGAAAAGCCTGGGTACTGAGATGGCGGACCTCCCTGATAGCTGAGAAATTCAATACCTCCCAGTAAACTTCCGGCATGCGGTAACCGTGTACCAGGATGATGTCCAGGGGAACTTCGTTATAATTTAAAATGGCAAATTCGACCAGTTGCAATGACTCGGTGCTAAAATCGGTGGGGATCAGTATTTTTTTCATCCTGTATTTATTTTAGGCGAAAATAGATGCAGGAGATTAGAGCGATTTAAGAACCCTATTAAAATTGGATTAGAAAGTGAGTGCCCGGGGGGAAGATCGCTTAATGATGGGCAAAACAATTTTTACGATGGTGCCCTTTCCCACCTGGGAAGTGACCCTGAGCTGGCCATGGTGCATTTTTATTATCCGGTTAGACAATGGTAAACCGAAACCAAATCCTTCAATTCCACGTGCATTGGTAGCCCTGAAAAATGGCTGGTAAATGTTTTTGAGCTCTTCCGGAGGTATCCCGATCCCCTGGTCTGATATGATGATGCGCAGGCTCTCCTTATAAGAGAACAACCTGAGGTTTACTTTCTTGTTTTCGGAAAACTTACAGGCATTATCCACAATATTGTGCAGGGCTACCTCCAGTAAGCGGCCGCTGCCCATCACCTCAAGCTCGTGTTCATCAACCGGCAGGGCATCAAAATCGAGGCAGATCTTATTATCGGGGTAGGCGTTGTCCATCGATTTTTTTATATCCACCAGGACTTCATCAAGGCGGATGCTGTCTGTAAGCAAGCCTTTATTGTCAAAGTCGGTTTGGGCAAGCCTCAGGAGGCCGTTTACAAGCGTATCAAGCCTTACCGCCTCCGACTCGATGTTTCTGAGGAGGGCTATATACTCCGCTACCGGCCGTTCCCTGTAGAGGGCCACCTCCACCTGCCCGAGGATGGCCGTTAAGGGGTTGCGCAACTCATGGGAGGCATTGTTTACGAAATTGCTTTGCAGCTCGAAGGAAGTTTCCAGCCTGTCGAGCATATTGTTAAAGGTGACAGCCAACTCGGTGATCTCGTCGCTGTTCTTACCTTCATCCAACCGCAGGTTCAGGTTGGTGGCACTGATATCGTTGACTTTGTCTATGATCCTGCTGATCGGAAAGAGGGCCTGCCTGGCGAAGTATCTGCCCAATATCCAGGTAAGCAGCAGGCTCACTAAAAAACAACTTGTCAGTATTTTACGCAGGTTTTCCAGCTTTCCCATCCCATAGTGATCATCTGCGGACAGGGCCACAATAAAATCCCCCTCATTGTCGTGATAGTACATGCCGGTATAAAAGGTCTCGCCTATCCGCATTTCGGCATATTCCTGCTCTTTCACCCGCTCTATAAATCCCGCGGGCAGGCTGTTATCAGCAACCGGGGTTATGGGATGTGTGATGGAATCCACCTGGAAGATGAACTCCTTTTCCTCAGGAAGGGTCTGCAGATGGATGTTGCGGATGTTTTCATAGATATCGATACTCACTTCATCTTCTTCCAGGAAGGTCTGTGCGGCGATAGTTGCCCTTTGCCGGAGCCGGAGGTAAAACTCCTTTTCGGTGTATTTGTATGCAAAATGGTAGATAAAGACAAATACAAGTAGTTGAAGCAGGGCGGTCAGGAGAACGAAGATGAGGGTGAGCCGGTTCTGGAGATTCATGGGGCTATTGACGCATTTCTTCCTTAATGATGTAGCCCATACCTATTACAGTCTGTATAAGCCTGGGATTGTAATCCTTGTCGATCTTGTTCCTTAGGTAATTTACATAAACGTCGACCACGTTTGTGCCGAGATTAAAATTGATATCCCATACATTCTCAAGGATATCTATCCTGCTAAGTACTTTGTTCTTATTCAGCAGCAGGTATTCCAGCAGGCGGAATTCGGTGGAAGTAAGTTTAATTTCGTTGCCGGCCCTCGAGACCGATTTGGCATCGCGGTTGAGTTCCAGGTCCAGGACAGCCAGCTTGTCGAAGTTGCCGTTAACCTGGCCCCTCCGGCGGGTCAGTGCCCGGATGCGGGCCAGCAGTTCCTGGAATTTAAAAGGTTTAACGAGGTAATCATCCGCGCCGTTATCCAACCCTTTCACCACGTTTTCCGTAGAACCCAGGGCTGTCAGCATCAGGATTGGGACACCTTCCGGACCCGAGTTGCGGATTTTTCTAGAAATCTCCAGGCCATCAACTCCCGGAAGGATCACATCCAGGATTATCAGGTCAATCTGTTTTTGCTGTAGGAGTTCGAGGCCCTGCTCGCCATTGTAGGCAAGGAAAACTTCAAAACCTGCCTCCTTCAGCCCCTTTTGGATAAAAGCCGCCACATTGTGTTCATCTTCTATCACTAAAACCGTTTTTGTCATGGCAAGATAGTTCCTGTATATGGGAGACAAAAATAAGGTTAGGCCGGTTGTAATCCGTAAAGATAGCAGTTCCCGGCGATATTGGGCCTTTTCCGGGATTAGAAAGGGATTAGAATAATACTTTTAACATCCTACAAGTTGTTCGGGTTATCCCGGAGGCCGTGGATTAAAGGATTCCGGGGCTATGGCAAATATATTGTCGGCCAAAACGTGAACCCTGAAAACCGAGACTGTTCCCCCGCCTACTGCTGCATTTTCAGGTAGTAATCTGCAGAGTGTTTTCCCGATCCGTATACAAAGAAAAACACACAGGCCAGGAAGATGACCAGGGCAAGGATGAGGTTGGCCGGGACCATGTCTCCAAGGAAATTGGTCATTATAGCCCCGAAAAGGATGGGGAATTGAAAGGCGACCGCCCAGCGGGTGAGCAGGCCGATTACGATAAAAAACCCGCCCACAAAATGCGCGGCGGCCACATAATGCAGGATGATCCAGCTTCCCGGAAGATTCTCATAAGGCTGCATAGCTGTAATAAATGCATCGAGATCCGACATAAAGCTCACCCCTTTTACGATAAGGAATACCCCCAGGGTTACCCGCAATAGATCCAATCCGTAATAGCTGTGGGCGTTTGCCCATTTGTTCCAGGTTTTTATTGTTCCCATGACCAGATAGTTTTAATAAATCAACCTTAAGGTACTCATATTTAAGGACATAAAAAAGAACAATTTAAAACAGGGGTCAGGGAATAACGCAGAATGAGATTAGGAATCCCGGGCAACAAGGGCCTTTAATTCGCGGATCCGTTCTTCTTTTTTAGGCTGGCGGTATTTACGTGCATAGGCGGTATGATAACTGTGCGCCTCCAGGAAGCGGATCTGTTGCCGGTTCCATTCGGATACTTCGGTCACAACCGAGTATGATTTCAACTCCTCAAATAGCTGGTTACTTATTTTATAGAAATCATCGCGCCCCAGATAATCCAGGTCCGAATCGCAGATTATTTCCTCCAGATGGTTCTTTGGTGACTGCGGGACCCTGGTGGCCCTGATAAGGCCTTTTACAATACTGATGTCTGCTTCGGAGTAACCGTATTTTACCATGATAGGCCCGGCCAGTTCCACACTGCGCTCCTCGTGCATCTTTGTGGAGACTGTAAACCCGATATCGTGAAGCAAGGCCCCTATGCGCAAAAGGTTGGCTTCTGCCTCTCCAATACGCTCCCTTTGAACGTACTGGTTGCATACCGCCAGCACATCGAGGGTATGCGACAAGCCATGGTAGTGCAGCCTGTCAGAGAGGTTCTCCTCCAAAATGGCAAGGGCCTCTTTTTTAAGGTTTTCGTACTCCCTCATAATATCACATCAAAACCAGCCATAATATCATGATCAGGATAGCGAACACGAAACTAGCCCCAAAAGCTTTTATCGACTTCTGTACACTCGCGAATTTCTTGTCTATGATCTTGCTTTCAACATGAATTTGCTGGCTTAACTGGGCGGCCAGGGCATCTTCATCCTTACAGATATCAATGATCTTTTCTGTATATTCTTCAATACCCCCGAAGGCGCGAACCGCATCCATAAAGAAGAAAACATTTTTGGGGTATTTAAGTTCCATACGGGGCATAAAGCAACGGAAACAAAAATAAATGGAGATAAAAACAAACAATAGCCAAAGGGCAAAGAGGAAAATAAAAATACCGCTTCTCTGAAAAAGCTGCTGGAAGTAATCGAGCCTGTCTACGAAAAGGCCAAGGATTAGGCTGTGGAAGGAAAATATTACCCCCGCTTTTAATTCAGATGCCCTGATAAGTTTCTCCAAGCGCTCCAGCTGTTCCCAGTAGTTGTTTGGATCATGTGACATATATGTGGTTTTAGGGTATCAATTTCACACGGGTAACCGGTCAGAACCTAAGCACAATGTACAAAAAGAATATAAGATTATACGGCCCGCCCTGCTGCTAAGGTGTCTAACTCCATGGTTTTGGCGCTGGGCTGGTTCACAAAATACATCTTCATCTGACCCTTGTTCTTTACAAAGACCTCCCCCCGGTATTCACAATCAAAGTAATCCTTGATATACTCATAGGTATATTCAGAAATATTGATTTTCCCAGGCTCCGACATGGTTTCCATCCGGGCGGCCACATTAACCGCATCGCCCCAGATGTCATAGGCAAACTTTTTAGTGCCAACAACCCCGGCAACCACGGTTCCCGTATTAAGGCCAATGCGGATTTCGAATGGTACAATGCCCTGTTCGGGAGAAACCTTCACCTCATTTACCACCTGGGCAATTTCAAATGCTGCCCGGACCATCCTCACCGGGTGGTCTTCCGAAGGGAAGGGTAGTCCGCCCGCGCACATGTAAGCGTCTCCAACCGTTTTGATCTTCTCGAGATTGTATTTCTCCATGATGGCATCGAACCTGGAAAAGTAATAATCCACGCTTTTTACCAGGTCTTCGGGCGAAAGGTGTTGCGACAGATAGGTAAAGCCCTTGAAATCTGTAAACAAAACAGTAACAAAATCAAACTTTTTCGCCCTTACCTTCCCATTGCGCTTTAATTCTGCGGCCGTTTCTTCAGGCAGGATATTAAGCAGCAGGTTTTCGGAACGCGTTTTCTCATCCTGGATGATCCTGTTGGTCTTCCTTACATAGCGGTACCTGTTAACCAGGAGCAGCGTCATGAGAAAAACCAGTCCCAGCGCGGTTGCGGTGCCGTACATGATGTATTTCTGGCGTTTAGCCCTCAGCTCGGTAATTTCGGCTTCCTTTTCCAGCAAGCCAATCTGATCCTGTTTCTTTTCAAGGTCGAAATCGAACTGAAGGCCCCGGATCTTATCATCGGTCTCGAGGTTAAAGATAAGGTCCTTTAATTCGAGGTATTTATTCTGGTAGGCATAGGCATTTTTAAAATCACCTTTTCTCTCATAGGCAGAAGACATGCCCTGATAAATATCCCGCAGTTCTTCGTTGGTCTCCATCGTCAGCGCCAGCAATTCTCCCTCCTTATAAGCCTTTAAGGCCTTTTCCGGGCTGTTGTCGCGGTAAACATCACCCATGGCGAGAAGGGTTTGAACCTGGTCCAGTGCCAGGTCCGAAGCCCTGGCTGTTTCAAGTGCCTCTGTCAGGTATTGAATAGCCCTTTCCTTATCGCCCCTCTTGAATTCCTCCTTGCCTATCATGGTAAGGTTGTGGGCATAGTCCTGGGTTTGCCTGTTGATCTCCAGGGCATCGGTAAAATATCTGATAGCCTCTTCGCGGTTTCCCTTAAGGCTGTAGACCTCGCCCAACCCCATAAGATAGGTTGATTTGATAAGTGCATCGTCTAGTTCAGGAAGGTAGTCGCCTACTTTCTGATAATATTCCACGGCCTTGTCATAATCGCGCATCTGGCTGTAGACGCCTCCGATATTCACAAGCGCGGTGGTAATCCGCCGGGGGTCCTTTAGCTTTTCAGACATGCCCAGAGACTGGAAATAATAGGTGAGGGCATTGTCATGGCTTCCCTGGTCATAATAGATAACCCCCAGGTTGCTGGCCATATTGGCGATGCCCAGGGGATCGCCAATAGATTCAAAAAGGTTGAGCGATTGTGTCCAGTTGTCGAATACGTCCAGGTATTTCCCCTGGTAGTAATTAACAAGGCCCTTGTTTTTCAGGGCATAGGCCTGCCCTTTGCGAAAGCCTGATCTGGAAGCAAGCGCAATGGCGCTGTCTGAATAAGCCGCGGACGCAGGCAGGCTGTCCAGTTCCAGGTATGCCAGGCTGATGGCGTTGAAAATATTCACTCGCGCACTATCCGGGGCGCTCGCTTTTGCCAGCTGCAAAAGGCTGTCGATAGCGCTTTGTTGGGCAAATCCTGCCTGTGCCATTCCTAAAAGGCCTGCTATAAGAACTATAATAGCATTTTTAGAAACCCGCCCCATACTATGTTGTTATTTTTTATTCCTTAAGTATCGAATATACGCTTATTTGTCCTTTGGTCGTAATCCTGGCAAAATAGATCCCTTCAGGATAGGCCGAAACATCCACGCTATGTGTGCTACTCGTGCTGCCATCCAATTGCCCTGAGAAATATAAGTTCCCATAGATATCAAACAATTCCAGCAGAATTACCTCCGTTGTGGCCTGGTCTATGTAAAGGGTGGTGCTCACAGGATTCGGATAAAAAACAAAGCTGTCTGATATATCGGCAGGGCACTTATTGGAAGTGGAGCTCGCATTCGATGAAGTCGCGGATTTATTAGTGCTATCGAGGGTGGTAAGTTCCCATTTCAGGGCACTGCCGTCAAAACGAACCTTGAATTTCCCCTCTCCCGGCAGGAAGGCGATGGGTGATTCCCCGATGAAGCTTCCGCTACTTGTGAGCAGGTTCTCCGGGCCGTGAAGCACGTAAATCGTTTTATCATTGGGGTTTTCATAACGGAAATTGGCAACATAATTAAGGCCGTCGGGATCGCCGGGGTTTTCCTCAACACAATCCAGGTAGGTGCGTATTTTCCGCAGTTCGCTGCCAGTTGGCGTTACGTAAAGCACCCCGGTGCTTGCATACTCCATAGTGTAATTAAGGGGGTTCCTGATCTTTATAAAGAAGGCGCCGGTACTGCCTTCAACATAGGGGTTGCCCATGGCATCTTCAAAGTAGTACGAGATGCCGTCCGGGAAAACGTCGGCAAAGGTCTCATTGTACACATAGCCTTCTATGGAGGTATTAATAAGGGCCGTGTCTATAGGATCTCCCTGTCCGATCAGCAGGTCGGAGGTGCTTGCCTGCAGAACGGCGGGCAGGATGGCAAGCCGGCCGGATGCATAGGTAAGATTTAAATTGGCGGCAATGGGCGATAAAAATGCACCAGGGTATATATAGTGCCTGTCTTCCGGGGATGTGGTTACATCCAGTCCGGAAACCAGGCTCATGGCATAGAGTTTTTCTATCCCCCTTTCCTCGGTTTCCGTGGAGGCGTCTTCCGCATCTATCACAGCGAAGATGGAGCTGTAATCATTATTATCATCTTCATCCCCCAGTCCGGTTTCATTCACCACTGCCCGGAGTTTGTTCTCAATGACAAGGTCGATGAGGTTATTCAGCAGGTCCTGGCCGTTTACCACTGCGCGCAGCTTGTTCACCACTGCCCTGAGTTTGTTGGTTTCAGGATCTATAACAGCATCCATGAAGTCCTCGAGGTTTTGTACTTCCAGGTCTATCAGGTTCATGCCGTTAACTACTGCCCGCAGTTTATTCTGTACAATCTTTTCACTGGTCATCCAGCTACCGTTGTTCAGGAGGTCGAGGATTTCCTGTTCATTTACTACCGCCCGGAGTTTATTGATCAGGATTAAGGTATTTTCCTCAAAGAAATCCGACTCATGGGCCGCTGTGATGGCAAGGAGAAAATCGTTGTTGTCTTCTATCCCCTCAGGGTCATACAGGTATTGCAGGCTGATGTCGACCGGCTCCCCATAAGTAAAGGTGGCGTCTTCGGGTTTAACAGTAAGGTCTTTCCGGGTTACCTCAAGCTTGCCGCTGATGAAATTAACCTGGTAAGCATCTGTTTGCTCCTGGGTGAGCGCTTCGGAGAAGGAGGGGGTGATGACATAATTATTCACATCCGGATAAGGAAATACCGCAGGCGTGCTGAAATCCAGCCCGGGAAGCCCGAGATCTTCAAAGCTCACCCCTTCGGGTAAACCTTCCACTTCATATCGGAACTCCACGGCCTGACCAAATTCAACTGAGACATCCGTGGCTATGATATTAAGGGCAATCTTATCGCCTTCAAAAAAGTAAAGTGCATTGGAACTGCCGCCATCCGTACCGCCCGGGGTAATAGAATTGGTAAGCACGGTTAAGGGTGGGTTATTGGTGAACACCCCAACCAGGGCTTTTATTTCATTATCGCTTTTGGAAATGATTTCAAGTTCCTCACCATCGAAGATAACCTTCGGATCCTCGGGAAAGAATTCGCCCAGGATGGTCACCTCAAAGGGTTCTGCGCTGGGGGTTTTCCCATCTTCAATAATAAGGCTAGTAAGCTGCGCAGTCTGGGCTGCCACCTGTTTAAAGGCATTGGCTGCATGGAGCAGGCCGGCACCTGTGCGTTCTGTTGCCCCGGCAGGGGTAGCTGTATTCCTGAATAGCCGGAGCACGGGATCGGAGCCTGCCACGCCGCCAGGGACCAGTTCTGCCGGCAAGCCGTCGGGGTACCAGGAGGGCAGTGCCGAGAGGAGTTGGGCAAATGCGCCGGCTGCATGCGGCGCCGCTGCCGAAGTCCCGAAAAAATTAGGGAAATTGTCTTCATCGAATGCAATATCCTGTCCGATAGATCCCACATTCGTATTGCCGCCGTCGGGGGCCGAGATATCCACTTCAAGAATAGCGTTATTGGCCAGGGTACCGCCATAGGATGAGAAAAACTGCGGCACCGGATTGGCGGCTGCCCGAAAGTCAACTGCCCCGGTGGTAATGGCTTCCGGGGTCATGGCATGGCCGCTAATGGTAGGGGCCCCGCCATATTCCATGAATTCGAGGCCGTTGGCCCTGAAGGCAACATAGCGAATCGGCAGGGCAGGTGCCGGACCGTTGGCGCTTGTTATCAGGACATTTGCCTCGCCGACGCCCGATGCGCGGAAGACAATGTATTCCGTGGGATCGCCTGCAATATTAATCCTGTTGTTGCCAACCAGCAACCTGCCTGCATCGTCTACCAGGTAGATATCCAGGTCGGTGACCGCTCCGGTGGTATTCTCCTGGGAGGCCAGGTTTTCTTCCCACTGCAGGACGAGCATGTACACCCCCGGCTGAACACGGATTTTTTGCAGCACATCCTGGCTGCCGTCAGAATTCGTGCCAAACACATGAGCCCGGGTGGGGCTTCCGGGAGGGATGAAATTCGTTACGGGGGTTGCGGCTGAGTTTATAAAGGCCCCGGAATAGCCGGCATTTGCAAAGTTCCCGGCAGATGAAAAATAGTAATTGCCTGGGCCCTGGGTAAAGGATTTTATAGCCTGCCCGATATTGCTCCCGCCGAACATAGGCTCCGAAGTAAAGGTGATGTCATCAACAAGGATGTCGCACCCTGCTGCAGCCAGGTCGAGCACGGCTTTTTCAAACTGCCGGGGTGATAGAATCCCCGTGTTGAAAGCCAGTTCGGCGCCGGGAACTATGTCGTGCAGGATCTGCAACATGGCGCGGCCTTCGTCTGAGGCGGTGCCATAAGGATATTCCCGGACCACGTCAACGGGCAAGGGGTAATTGTTTGGATTGCCTGTCCCCGGCAAATCGCCGTTCTCCACATCTACCGAAGCCCTGGATTTACCTGTAAAAGGCTGGGTATCATAACTGTCTGAGATCACGCCTATTTTAATCCCCTGCCCTTCAACCGGGACAATTTCACCGCCTGATACCGTACGGTAAGCCTGGCGGACAAGATTGGTGTATTGGGCATCATCGCCCTGGGAACGAACAATTCCGGAATTGGTTATGGTTTTATACAGGGAGCGGGTAAAGGTGATCAGATCCGGATACATATTCAGTTCCAAAAGCCTGTTGATGGGGAAAAAGACATCAATGGCCGGGGTAACCACCGAAGGATCGAGTATAAAGTCTGAAAGCAGAGGGTCGGGGTTGTATTGCAGGCCGAAGGTGGTGGTAAGCAGGGTTACTACGTCCTGAAACCTGTTTGGCCGGGGAACCATCTCTACGAGTACCTTGCCACTACTGTTGATCTGGTAAATAATTTCTGAGGGGTTGGTGCCCGCATTGCCTTCAGCAAGTGAGGTTAGTTCTGATCCGATAAGGGTGTTGTTTTTTCCATTCCCCTGTCCGAAAACCGGAAATATAACTCCCTGCTGGCCATCGGGGCATCTGGAAGAATTGGCGCTGGCCGTTACCGTATACACTTTACCGCTCGGGTTTACAACAGTCCATTCCACGCTTTCCTTCTCATTAACCTGCATCACAAACGCATTATTGACTGCACCGGGCTTAAAGTTCCGGGGGCCGTTTTCCTTGTAACGGCCCTTGCCATATACTATAACGCTTCCATCCACTGCCAGGGTAATTTCCTTTTTATTTGGGTTGTCATATCCAAAACTCACCTGGTACAGGCCGTTACCAATGGCTTCCGTACATGCGCGGACGATAATGTCCTTTGTTCCCGCGCTTCCTTTTTGTGAAAAAACCGGGGCAAAACAAAGGAAAAACATGATCAGGGGTATCAGTTTGCCGGGAATCAGGTTTGGGCATACCAGGAACTGACGGCGTACTATCCGGGGCGGGTAATTTTTAATCATACAGAATGATGGTTCTAATGTTTGGTCTTGTTTGGTCCTAGCAGTAGGGATGGCTACGGGAAGATAACGACTCTGGCATTCTGGATAAACGGAATTACCTCACCGGAGGAACCGAATGCCAAATGAATGTTTGCCAAGAGGGCGACAACAAACCGCGATACAATCAATAAAGCGATCAGTTGATGCTTTGATCACTGCCCGTAAGATTTGAGGGAAATCCTGATAAAGATATGCTATTTCCAGTTATTTGCTAAGAATAATTAAATTTCCTTAATGATCTAATCCCCTGTTTACCAAAGAAGTTAAATGGCAGAGTAATTTTTGCGGATAATGTAAAGTTCAGCAATTCAGTTTGTTAAGTTTACAATCTTGAGGTAGGGGGGATAAGGCCCTGGAAAATAATATTTTAGCAAGTTCTGCCGCGCGATAAGGAAAATATTATGCTGGTGTAGGAAAACACGATGACCACTGTGGTGTAACACCTTGCAAATTGATTTGGAAACCCCTGCACTTCTATGGCGAACTGCGGTAATCCGGCTAAAGACGCAAAAAGTAACCGGCCTTTTAAAGTGTTTTCACCACTGCAGCTTCCGCTTTGCTGTGCTAGTCCCGGACAAAGGGTATTAAATACGGTTAAACATCAATGCCCGCATCGGCAAAGATGCCGTAGATAACGGATAACTCATTGTCATTCACCCGGCCGTCTGCGCCGGCCATCTCTTTCAGGATCAGGCCCAGCGATTGTTTCTTGTTAGCCGCCATGCCGTTCAGGATCAACATCCCCTCCTCTCTGCTGAGCTTTCTGGCTTCGCCAATGAGGCTCATCTCGAAATTCAGGAAATAGGATAATTGCTTCATAAAACCGATCTCGCGGTTGTCTACCCGCCCGTCTGCCACAATTACATCCTCTATTGCCCGGATGACTGCAAGTTTTTCTGCCAAACTGAATTCCATATGTTTCATACTGTTTAAGACTGCTTCCTGCTCCCGGAGAAACCCGGATGAAGGAGTCAAGATAATTAAAATTCCGATAGTTGGAATTTATTTAGCCTCAATTTCACCATGCCGTCAACTTATAACATAAGCTCCTGCTGCTACCTGTTCCACAGCTCTCAGCCTATTTGTCGCTAACCATTAAAGTCAGGCGCAATACCCGCGGATCAGAATCCCTGGATAAATGGAATACCGGTTGAGGAATTGTTTACCGGGTCGGCGGACCTTTTTCGAGTGCTTCAAGGATCCCCATAATCAAGCTGAGTTCCCTTTCATCAACATTACCGTCGGCATTGGCAGCTTCTGATAACAGGACGGTAAGGGCATGTCTTTTATTGCCGGGCATGGACCTTAGGATAGACATGCATTCCCTGGCATCAATTTCCCGTGCATCCTGTATGAGATCCATGTTAAAATCAAGGATGCCCGATAATTTGTTCATAATCCTTATTTCCCCCATTTTAACGTGCCCATCGGCCAGGATTACTTCGTCAATGGCCTTAACGATTGCCAGTTTTTCAGCTAAGTTGAACTCCATTGGACCTGATTTTTATATAACAAACGGATTGTGCAGACACTATTTACAGGGGAACATTTAGGTTGAAGTCTGAGCAGCCGCTTATATTAGCTGTATAAAAATACGATTTCCATAAATACCAAAAGTATTCAGTGGCCTGTATTTACATGACAGGTTTCCGCGGCCGGGCTTAGTTCCTGGCCAGGCCGGCCTCAAAATCTTCGATGGCTGCCGCAAGTGCCTGTGCCCATCTTTCACTAAGCCCCAGGGAAAAGTCCCTCCAGATAAGCAGGGCAAAAACGATTATGCCAAAAAACATCAGCAACCCCAGGAGTCGCAGCCTTGTTAATTTTCCGGGCAATTTCATCGACAGGTTGTGTTATTTACCAAGAAAGTTAAGGATTTTTTCGAAACGTTAACACTTTATTAACAAAAAAGTTTCCCTGGTTTTAAATGAGCGGGCGGGTTTTCAAGCTGTTAAAGTTTTGTAAGAGGTAAGACGCCCAAATAATACCGCACGTCCCTCTGATTGCCCTTCGTACCGCACAAAGGGGATCCCCGGATTCCCCAAACTTTTGTTAAGAAACCTTCCGGGAATGGGAAATTCGTAATTTTGCGGCTTCAATGAAGCCGTATTTACGTCATATTATAGCTATTTCCCTCTCTGCACTGGTGCTGTTCTCTACCCTTTCCTTTTCGGTAGACATGCATTACTGCGGGAAAAAGCTGGTGGCCGTAGCCCTGAACAATAAGGCGCACGGCTGCGGGATGGAAGCGCCTTCGGAAAAGCCTGTCAATGATGATGATGAATCCGCGATTGGCATTCATTGCTGTGAGGATGTAATGCTGGCCTTCGCAGGGCAGGAAGACCTGCAACATTCCGTTTTTGAGGTTACCTTTGCTAAGGTTTTCTCCACTCCTTCAGCAGGATACTTTGCACCGCGACTTGAAATGGTCAGCCGGACTTTTCATTTCCGGGAGTATTCACCACCCCTTCTTATTCGAGATATTCCTCTTCTTAACCAGACTTTTCTGATTTGATTTAAGGCGATTGCTAAGCCATAGTAAACGCTCACTTAAATCAAAAATTCATGAAATACATTGTTTTAGTAGTCCTCCTGGGGGCTGTGTTCAATGGGGTAGCCCAGGGGCCACCCATTACCGCGGATAACCCGATTATGCTTGGCGGGAACAGTTTTACCGCCAAGACGCTGGTTGAAATAAGGAATACCGCCAGGGGTACTTCGGTCTATATCCCCGCTGTCTTGCAATACCTTCCCACCGCCAACTCCCTTGTAGGGATCAGCCTTCCCTATCTTTCCTACGATCTGGGGGAGGATCTTGAAGGCAACGGGCTGGCGGATATCAAATTGCTGGGGAAATACCAGTTTCTGAGGCGGGACGGGATGGGCAAAACCTTCAGGATGGTAGCCAAAACCGTTCAAAGCCTGCCCACAGGAGATAAACTCGACCTCATGGGGCTGAGTACCGGATTCTATGAAGGGTATTATGGCATGATAGCCGGGTATGAAACCCTGAAGTTCGGGATCTCCAGTGAGCTGGGTTATAATTGGATGCCTGACGGGAGTATGGACGAATTCCGCGCCAAACTCGGGTTTGGCCTGCCCCTCCTTAAACCGCAGTATCCCAACAAACAGGTAAACCTTTATTTTGAATATACCAGCGCCTGGCTTACCGAGCGCGACTGGTACCAGCTGTTATATGCCCAGGGCGTGCAATACGCAGCCAAGGCAGTAACCTTCGACCTGGCGGTGGAATTACCCTTAATACAGCAATTTCCCGAAAGCCGGGCCCTCAAATACAGCCTCTTCTTTGGGATGCGCTATACATTTTAGCAATAAGTAAGAAAAATATTATTAAATTCCCTTGTCAAAAACGGGGAGCAACTCTAAAACTATGAAACACAAGATAATCCTTTTCATTTTGGTTCTTACCGGAACCGCAAGTATGTATGCCCAGCAAACCTACGATCAGTTCGAGGTGCAGGTTGATGGCCTGGGCTGCCCTTTCTGTGCTTATGGCCTGGAAAAGAAATTCAAGGAGTTTAAAGGGATCAGGGAAGTTAAAATCGACATAGAAACAGGTCATTTCAGCTTTGCATATCCTTCGGAGAAAGCCCTGGGCCTCCAAGCCGTGGAAGATCAGGTTAAAAAAGCAGGGTATACCCCCATCGCGGCCAGTGTTACCCGTGCGGATGGCAGTATTGAAGCAAAACATGAGAGTGCCAAAACTTCTGTTGACAGCGCCGCGAAAAGCAAGGCAAGCACCCGGGTTGCCGGAAACTGCGAAATGTGTAAAGCACGGATAGAAACAACTGCGATGGAACAAAATGGCGTCCTGGGCGCCTCCTGGGATAAAGACACCAAGATCCTCGAATTGGAGTACGACCGGAACACGACTTCCCCTGAGGCCGTGGAGAAGGCCATCGCCAGGATCGGACATGATACCGAGCACCACAGGGCACACAAGGAAGCCTATGACAACCTGCCCGGCTGCTGTCATTATGAACGAATAGAACCTGTTAAGAAGTAGTTGAATTAAAATATAAGGACCGGCGGGACCCGGCTTTGGGTCCTGCCGCCCTTTAACTATCCGGAACAATGAGAATTACCATTTTAATTATCCTTATCGCCATGTTTGGCAGCTGCGGTGGCAGTAAAGAAGAAACTTCATGGCAATTGGTGCGGTCGATCCCACTCGATTCGATAAACCCCATAGGGCTCACTTTTACACAGGAGGGGCTTTGGTTGAGTGACGGTGACAGGAACCGGCTCGTCCTTGTGGATAATGACGGGAAAATTATCAGGAAAATCGACTCTCTCGAAAGGCCAATGCACATTTCGAGTATGGGGAATACCATCTATGTACCCCTTTATGGGAATGACCTCATTGCGCGGATAACCGGACAGGCAATCCTGACCATGCCGTTAAAGGACTCCCTGGATGCCCCTGCCGGGATTTCGGTTTTTGGTAAGGAAACCGCCATTGCCGACTTTTACAACCACCGCATCCTCTATAGCCCGGATGGGAAATCATTTTCCTCCATAGGGTCAGAAGGAAAGGAGGAGGGCGAGTTCTATTACCCGACGGATGTGCAGATCACCAGCGAACTCATCTGGGTGGCCGATGCCTATAACAACCGTATCCAGGCCTTTGACAAAGATGGCCGCTTCGTAAAAACCATAGGGGCCGGTCAGAAAATGAATGCGGCAACCGGGGTTTTTGTTTCCAGCGAAGAAATATTTGTGACCGACTTTGAAAACGACCGCGTACTTATCTTCGACCATAAGGGGAATGTATTGCAGATCTTTTCCCAGGGGGTTGAAAAGCCCACGGATGTATTGATGAAAGGCGACAGTCTGTATATAGCGAACTACAGAAATGGCAGCCTGCAGTTGCTGGAACGCAGGGCAAAAACGTAACCCAGGCTATCCCGAACATGATGATATCAGAGTTAATAATACTATCCTTCCTTCCTGTAAGTGGCCTTGGTGGCCGATTTCCGGGGAGGATAAGGATTTTTTCGTAATTTTATGGGAAGATGAAAGGCGTATTTCAACAATTCCTGGCAATTGCACTGTCTTTCCTGATCTTATTTTCCACCCTCTCCCTGAGCGTCGATATGCATTTCTGCGGGGATCATCTGGTGGATTTTAGTATAGGCAGGAAAGCGGCGACCTGTGGCATGGAAACAGCGTCTTCCGGGGTTTCGGGGGAATGTATCATGGCCGCCATGGAATGCTGTACGGATTTCGAAATAGTCTTCCGGGCACAGGAGGAACTCCAGGCACATGATGACGGCTATTCCATAAGCAGAATACTGCTTGCCGGCCTTACCCCTCCTGCTGTCACATATATTAACTACCAGGCATCACTACCTGCAAATCCATTGCATTTCAGGGAGTATTCCCCCCCGCCCCTCGTACGGAAGGTGCACCTGCTCCATGAATCTTTCCTGATCTGATTTTTTAAACCTTTATCCGCATGGCCGGCCATTGCTGGCCGTGTTTCCCTGCCCTGAACGCAAAGTGGGCTAGGTTGAATCCAAAGGTTTAAAAATGATTCCATGATAAACAAGTCAATTAAATTTCTGATTGAAAACAAACTGGTAGCGGTCTTGTTACTGTTGTTGTTTGTGGGCTGGGGACTGGTAAACGCGCCCTTCGACTGGAAGGTCCCCCTGTTGCCCCATGACCCTGTGGCAGTAGATGCCATCCCGGATATTGGAGAAAACCAGCAGATAGTATTTACCAATTGGCCGGGTCGGTCGCCCCAGGATATAGAAGACCAGATTACCTACCCGCTTACCACTACGCTTTTGGGAATCCCCGGAGTAAGGACCATCCGAAGTTCCTCCATGTTCGGCTTTTCCAGTATCTATATCATTTTCGAGGAGGATGTGGAATTCTACTGGAGCCGCAGCCGCATCCTGGAGAAGTTGAATTCCCTTCCCGCAGGCTTGTTACCTACCGGGGTAAACCCTGCCCTTGGCCCCGATGCAACAGGTCTGGGGCAAATTTTCTGGTATACGCTCGAAGGAAGGGATGAGGAAGGCAAGGTAACAGGAGGCTGGGATCTGCACGAACTGCGTTCGGTACAGGATTTCTACATAAAATATGCCCTCGCTTCCGCTTCCGGGATTTCCGAAGTCGCCTCCATAGGGGGCTATGTGAGGGAATACCAGGTTGATGTTGATCCGGAACTACTTAAGCAGTACGGGATAAGCCTGCAGCAAGTGGTGGATGCGGTCAGGCAGAGTAACCGGGATATCGGGGCGCAAACGCTCGAAATCAATAATGTGGAATACCTGGTCCGCGGCCTCGGCTACATTGAATCACTGGATGATATCAGGGACGCAGTTGTCAGTACCCTTGACTTTACCCCAATTAGGATCAGGGATATTGCCAGGGTATCCCTGGGCCCCGCCCCACGGAGGGGTATCCTCGACAAGGAGGGGGCTGAAGTGGTTGGCGGCGTGGTGGTGGCGCGATATGGGGCCAATCCGCTGGCTGCCATAAACAATGTCAAGGAGAAAATCAGGGAACTTTCTGCAGGCCTGCCCACAAAAACACTGCAAGACGGCAGGGTCTCCCGGCTTACCATTGTTCCATTCTACGACCGCACGGAGTTGATCCAGGAAACCCTGGGGACGCTGAATGAAGCGCTGAGCATGGAAATCCTGATCACCATCCTGGTCATTATGGTGATGGTCTATAACCTGAGGGCATCCATCCTTATCTCGAGCCTGTTGCCGGTGGCTGTGCTAATGGTTTTTATCAGCATGAAGTTTTTCGGCGTAGACGCAAACATTGTGGCCTTATCGGGCATTGCCATCGCTATCGGTACTATGGTCGATGTCGGGGTCATCCTTACTGAAAACATTATCCGCCACCTCGATGAAAATGATCGCCGGCTACCTGTTAATACGGTTGTTTACAACGCAAGTGCCGAAGTATCCGGGGCCATCCTGACTGCCGTCTTAACCACCATAGTCAGTTTCCTGCCGGTATTTGCCATGATAGGGGCGGAAGGGAAATTATTCCGGCCACTGGCCTTCACAAAAACCATGGCCCTCACCGCCTCTATTATTGTAGCCCTGTTCCTCATCCCTCCCTTTGCAGCTTTTATCTTCGACAGAAAAAGGATAAGGAAATCCTATGCCTTTTTTGCGCAGGGGCTGCTTACCGGCCTTGGACTGCTCGCAATAGTCTTTGGCTACTGGCTGGGCCTTGCGCTGGTTGCATTCGGGGTCCTGGGCATGATGAAAGTCATGGATATTAGGCTTCCGGGAATCAGGCTGAGGCCGCCGGGAAAAAGAAGCTTTAACATTCCGGCCAGGTTAACCCTCAGTTATAACCTCCTGAATGTTATAATTTCGGTAATTACCATTATCCTGTTACTTTCGGTTTACTGGAGGCCGTTCGGCTTCGACAGAAGTATCCCTGCAAACCTCTTTTTTGTTGCGTTTTGCTGTTTTGGCATCCTGGGGGCCTTTTTGCTTTTCCGCATGCATTATACCCGGATTTTAAGGTGGACCTTACGCAACAAATTGCTGTTCCTGAGCATCCCGGTTGCCCTGGTAATCCTCGGCTTCCTGATCATGAAAAATACGGGGAAGGAATTTATGCCCTCCCTTAACGAAGGTTCATTCCTGCTAATGCCGACATCGCTGCCACATGCAGGAGTAGAGGAAAATAAACGGGTGCTGCAGCAACTCGATATGGCAGTTGCCGGGATTCCGGAAATTGAAACCGTGGTTGGCAAGGCAGGGCGTACGGAATCGGCCCTTGATCCGGCCCCTCTTTCCATGTACGAGAATATTATCCAGTACAAGCCGGAATACCGTCTTGATACACAAGGCGACAGGCAACGTTATAGGGTTAATGAAGATGGATTGTTTATCCTGAAATCCGGACAATTGCTGTACAACCCGAATACGGAGGTGGATGACCGCGCCCTCGAAAAGTACCAGGACAGTATCACCGGCCCGTCGGGGTCTTCCGAAAGGGAACTTATCCCGGACGGAGACGGCGAGTATTACCGCAATTGGCGGCCCGGTATACAATCACCCAACGATATCTGGTCGGAGATTGTTAAAGCCACCCGCCTTCCGGGGGTAACGTCGGCCCCTAAGCTTCAGCCTATCGAAACGAGGCTGGTGATGCTGCAAACGGGGATGCGCGCTCCGATGGGGATAAAAGTAAAAGGACAGGACCTGAAGCAGATTGAAAACTTTGGCCTTCGCCTGGAGGAGGTGCTGAGGGAGTCAGAGGGGGTTAAAGATGAAGCGGTTTTTGCAGACAGGATCGTGGGGAAACCCTACCTGCTCATAGATATTGATCGCGCCCGGCTTGCGCGATACGGGATCCTGATTGAGGATGTGCAGCGGGTACTGGAGGTGGCAATAGGCGGGATGACCCTGACCCAGACGGTCGAAGGCCGCGAGCGCTACGGGGTACGGGTACGTTACCCAAGGGAACTGCGCGAAGATCCTGCCGACCTTAAGAACATTTATGTCCCGGTGAAAGGGGGCAGCCCGGTTCCCATGAGCGAACTGGTAAGTCTGCGCTACGAACAGGGCCCCCAGGTAATTAAAAGTGAAGACACCTTCCTGGTGGGTTATGTATTGTTCGATAAAATGGATGGCTATGCGGAAGTCGACGTGGTTGAAAATGCGCAGGCATTAATCCGGTCCAGGATAGCGGCAGGGGATCTGCAAGTTCCGCCGGGGATCAGCTATCAGTTTACAGGGACTTACGAAAACCAGCTAAGGGCTGAGAAAACCCTTGGCATTGTGGTACCCCTTGCCCTGCTGATCATCTTCCTCATCCTCTATTTTCAATTCAGGTCTGTAAGCACTTCCATGTTTATTTTTTCCGGCATCATGGTAGCCTTTGCCGGAGGCTTCATCCTTATCTGGTGTTACGGGCAGGATTGGTTCCTGGATGTGAACTTTTTTGGAGAAAACCTCCGCGACCTTTTCCAGATACATACCATTAACCTTAGTGTAGCCGTTTGGGTGGGCTTTATTGCACTCTTCGGGATCGCAACAGACGACGGTGTGGTAATGGCTACCTACCTCTCCCAGACCTTTGAAAGGAACAGGCCGGGGAGCCTGGAAGCCATAAGGGCTTCCGTGGTCGAGGCGGGAGAAAAAAGGATACGGCCCTGCCTCATGACCACGGCTACCACCCTGCTTGCCCTGCTGCCTATCCTGACATCAACGGGGCGGGGAAGCGATATTATGATCCCGATGGCTATCCCGGCTTTCGGCGGGATGCTCATAGCGCTGATGACACTTTTTGTGGTTCCGGTTTTGTTCAGCTGGAACCAGGAATTAAAATTAAAAAAAGTAAGTACGGCGCGTGAGCTGTGAAAATTTAAAAGGAAAAACGACATTAATAATTACCTATGAGAGATTCGATCAGGCCCAGGTCAGCAAAACGGGAGCGAAGCAACCTCATCATGAAGGCATATATACTGTTCTTAACGGTTTTTTCCGCTATTCCCCTGCTGAACGCCCAGTCGCTCCAGGAACTACTGCGCCAGGCTGAGGCCGGAAATCCTAAAATCCAGGCCTATCAGCTGCGATACGCAGTAGCCGGGGAAAAGGCCGGGGAGGCCTCCTCGCTCCCGGATACGGAATTTGGCGCCGGCCTGTTTGTGAGTGAACCGGAGACGCGAACCGGTGCCCAGAAGGCCAGGTTTTCGGTACGGCAGATGCTGCCCTGGTTTGGCACCATAACGGCCCGGGAAAATTATGCCAATGCCATGGCTGAAGCCGAATTCGAGGAACTTTCTCTGGTCCGCAGACAACTGGCCCTGGAAGTTGCGGGGGGATATTACGAGCTCAGTGCCAATAAGGCACAGGAAAAGGTTCTGGAAGAGACTATCGTACTATTGAATACGTACGAGGAGCAGGCCATAACGGCAGTGGAAGTTGGCAAAGCTTCCGCAGTAGACGTTCTGAGGATACAGATCCGTAAAAATGAATTGCAGGAGCGGTTACAGGTATTGAAGCAGCAGTACCTCGCCAGGGAAGCATCACTGAACAACCTTCTTAACAGGGATATCCGTACGGAAATCCATACAATGGAACTACCCCCGATCCCCCCGGAAGAACCCGGACCGGCGGATGGTGAACTAACCATGCACCCGGAACTGCTGAAATACGATAAACTCTACGAAGGCGTAAGGCAGGCCGAACTTCTTAACCGGAAAGAAAGTGCCCCGAACCTTGGGGTAGGGCTGGATTATGTCCCCGTACAGGAAAGGGCCGGAATGAATTTCAGCGACAACGGCAAGGATATCCTCATGCCCATGGTTTCTGTTACAGTGCCTATTTTCAATAGCACCTACGCGTCCCGAACCCGGCAAAACACCTTGCGGCAACAGGAACTCGAGGCTATGAAAAAGGAAAGGGAGAACGACCTTAAGTCCAGGCTTGAATCGGCGATTGCAGCAAGGAATGTCGCGAGGATCCAATACATGACCCAGCTGGCCAACCTGGAGCAGGCAGGGCATGCAGAGCAGATCCTCATCCGGAATTATGAAACGGGAACCGTGGATTTTAATGACGTGCTGGATATACAGGAGTTGCAGCTGAATTTCCGGATGAAAATGATAGCAGCACAAAGGGCCTATTATTCACAGGCCGCCATGATCAATTATATTCTCGGGCTGTAATGGTAATAGAATTTTATATTAAGAACATGGTATGTGAGCGCTGTATCCGGGTTATTCATGAGGAATTACAGGCTGCAGGTATCCATTTAAAAATGATTGAACTGGGACATTTTTCCATTATCTCCGATGATCGCGAAAGGGATACGGCCCTGGTTACGGAAGTGGTGGAACGCGGCGGTTTTGCCCTGTTGCATGAACCGGGGCAGCTCCTGGCCGAAAAGGTAAAACAGTCCCTCATTCATCTCACCGATACGCTGCCGCTTCGGATCGGTAAAAAGTTGTCTGTGTATTTATCTGAACAATTCGGCATGGAGTATTCCAGGATAAGCAAAACTTTTTCCGCACGGGAACAGCTTACTGTGGAAAAATATTTTATCCGCTTAAAAATAGAAAAGGTCAAAGAACTGATACAGGACAATACCTGTAATTTCACGGAAATCGCCCAGCTGCTCGATTACAGTAGCATTAACCATTTATCCCGTCAATTCAGAAGTGAAACCGGGATGAGCCTGTCAGTATACAGGGAAATGAAATACAATACCAGGCGGCCGCTTGACAAAATTATATAAATAATAACCTGAATTATAACAATGCGGGGAAGTGAAGGGGAGTAATTTTGAACATGAGGAGGAGTAATTTACCAATAGAAAAATGAATCTTAAATTTAAAACAATGAGCAAGTTAAAGTTTATGGCGGGGATTGCCGCAATAGCCCTGGCCTTTCCGGGCCTCACTGCCTGCAAGGACGGTGGCAAACCTGAGGAAGGGGTTAAGGACGATCCGGGGGTGAACAGCAGTTCGCAGCAGGAGGGCCACATGCAAAAGCAAGAAAATGAAGGTAAGATGTCGGCCGCAGCCGAAGGATTCGCTTCCCCGGTTATCAGGCAGTACCTGAATTTAAAGGATGCGCTTGCAGATGACGATTCAGCGCAGGCTACCAAAGCCGCGAGGGAATTGAATGAACGGCTGGATGCGATGGACATGGAAGTGCTCCCACAGGAAAAACAGGATAAGGCTGCGGGGATCCTGGAACAGGCGCGAAGACATGCGGAAGAGATTTCCGGGAATGGGATTGTACAACAAAGGGAACAGTTCGAACAACTGAGTATCAATATGATCAGCCTGGTTGCCCTTACCGGGTCGGATATCCCGCTCTATGAGCAATACTGCCCCATGTACAATGATAATAAGGGCGGGATGTGGCTTAGCAGCACCGAAAAGATCCAAAACCCGTATTTCGGGAGCAGTATGTTGCGTTGTGGTACTGTTCGCCGCGAGTACAACTGATAGCCGCCGTCTGCCGGTTTTGCGGTTATGGTGAACAAAAGGCCGTCCCAGCCGGGGCGACAAACAATTTTATAAATGAAGAACATGAAACATACCTATCATATACACGGGATGACTTGCCAGGGTTGCAGGAACCATGTGCAATCAACACTTGCCGGAGTTGAAGGCGTGACCGATGTTGCGGTAGACCTTGAAAAAGAGGAAGCCACAATTGAAATGGAATCGCACGTTCCTTTGGACAAATTCAAATCTGCCCTTGCCCAGGCTCCGGGTTCCTATACCATTCACGATAAAGACGAACCCCATCACCATCACCATGGCCCGGGGCAATCGGCCCCGAAAAGAGCTTCAGGAGGCAGCGGCCGCTTTTACTGCCCCATGCATTGTGAAGGGGAAAAAACCTATAACGAACCCGGCGACTGTCCTGTTTGCGGGATGGACCTGGTGGAGGAGCAACAGGCTATAGTGTCCGGAGGCACCCGGTTCACCTGCCCCATGCACCCGGAGATCGTCCGGGACGGACCCGGATCATGCCCCATTTGCGGGATGGACCTGGTACCCATGGAACCCGACTTGTCTGCAGAGGAAAAAAAATACAGGGAACTCCTAAGGAAATTTTGGGTAGCGGGGGCATTCACTGCGCCCATCTTTTTAATCAGCATGTCGGAAATGCTGGACAATAATCCACTTTATGATATGCTTTCCATGAAATATTGGAATTGGGTACAGTTTGCACTTTCATTGCCGGTAGTCTTTTATGCCACCTGGATGTTCTTTCGCAGGGCTTACCGGTCTGTCCTCACCTGGAATTTGAATATGTTTACCCTAATTGGTATTGGAGCCGGGGTTGCATGGATTTTCAGCGTGGTGGGGATGTTGCTGCCCGATATATTTCCTGCCCAGTTTAAAACGCATGCCGGCACGGTCCATGTTTATTTCGAAGCAGCTACCGTAATCCTCACCCTGGTACTGCTTGGGCAGCTACTCGAGGCCCGGGCCCACAGCAAAACCAATGATGCCGTAAAGGAATTGTTGAAACTGGCGCCCAATAAGGCCATCCGTGTTAGTGACGGGGAGGAGGAAGAGATCGCTATTGATGCTATTGCCGTGGGCGACATTCTCAAGGTCAAACCGGGGGAAAAGATCCCGGTAGACGGCGTGATAACCGAAGGGGAGGCTGGGATAGACGAGTCTATGATAACCGGTGAGCCTATCCCGGTAGCTAAGCTGGCAGGGGATAAGGTGAGCAGTGGCACCATTAACGGGAACCAGGTATTTCTTATGCGTGCGGAAAAAGTAGGCGCAGATACCCTGCTCTCACAAATCATAGATATGGTGAATAAAGCCAGCAGGAGCCGGGCACCCATCCAGAACCTGGCCGACAGGGTTTCCTCCTACTTCGTCCCTGCCGTGGTGTTGATAGCCCTGATCACCTTTGCCGTCTGGGCGGCATGGGGCCCTGAACCCGCCTATGTTTATGCGTTGGTGAATGCTATCGCCGTATTGATAATAGCCTGTCCGTGTGCCCTTGGGCTTGCAACCCCCATGAGCGTAATGGTGGGAGTGGGCAAGGGGGCAAGGAATGGTGTACTTATCCGGAATGCGGAAGCCCTGGAACTTATGAACAAAATTGATACGCTGGTAATAGATAAAACGGGGACCATCACCGAGGGGAAACCTACGGTTGAAAAGGTGGGGCATTTCGGAGGTGAATACACGGAACAGGATGTTTTGGCTTATATTGTCGCCCTCAATCAGAATAGTGAGCACCCCCTGGCAGCTGCCACCCTTGCATATGGAAAAGAAAAAGGGGCAGGAAAACTTAAGGCGGAAGGATTTAATGCCATAACAGGTAAAGGAGTGGAAGGCAGGGTAAATGGCAAAAAAGTGAGCCTGGGCAACCTGGGGATGATGGAGGATGCACAGGCTAATATCCCTGAGGCATTAAAAGAGGAAGCCGGGAATTTCCA
>Ga0209347_1001643_pt1 | contig 34483 bp, 31 predicted proteins | sample AutmiccommuBRH23_FD_187382 | JGI IMG/M metagenome (GOLD analysis project Ga0209347, IMG submission 187382) | Deep subsurface microbial communities from Mt. Terri, Switzerland - Autotrophic microbial communities BRH/23 (SPAdes) (version 2) | ecosystem: Environmental > Aquatic > Deep subsurface >...
TTTATAAATGAAAATCACTATTATCGGGGCCGGCAAGGTGGGCACTGAAATCGCCCACAGGCTTTCCGAAGAAGGCTACGACATCATAGTCATCGACCGCAACGAGGCACAGTTGGCCAAGATCAACGAGACCCTGGACGTACTGTCCGTTAAGGGCAACGGGTCCAGCTCCCAGTTGCTGAAGGACATCGGGGTGGGGGACAGCGACCTGCTGGTGGCGGTTACCGACAGCGACGAGATCAACATGATCGCCTGTATGACCGCCAAAAGGGTGGGTGTGGCCAAAACCATAGCCCGCATCAGGGACCCGGATTATGTCCGGGATTTGATAATTTCCAAGGAGGATCTGGGCATTGACCTGGTGATCAATCCGGATTATGCGGCCTCCATGGAGATTGCCAGGCTTTTGACCCTGAACCTGGCGGTGCACACCGAGCACTTTGCCAACGGCCGGGTGCAGCTGGCCGAACTTACTGTGGAGGAGTCAAACAGCCAGTTTGTCAACAAAAAAATACAGGAACTGGAACTGCCTAGATCCTGCCTCATCGTGGGCATCTCCCGCCGGGGGGAGATGATTATACCCGGCGGCAAGGACTGTATCAAGGCCAATGACACCCTTTATGTGCTGGGTAACGCCGAGTCCATAAAAAAAGTCTGCGCCAAGTTCAAGATAAGGCGCCAGAAGGTTCAGAACGTGATGATTATGGGCGGCGGCAGAGCCGGGCTTTATCTGGCCGAAAAGCTCAGGAGCACCGGGATCAAGGTCAAGATCATCGAGCAGAATATGGATCGCTGCATGGAGTTGGCCAACCGGCTGAACGATGTGCTGATTATCCGGGGAGACGGCACCGATGTGGACCTCCTGAGAAGGGAGGGCATCCACGATACCGACAGCTTCGTGGCGGTAACCGGCATGGACGAGGAAAACCTGCTCATGGCGCTGCTGGCCAAACAGCTGGGGGCTAAAAGGGTCATCGCCAAGGTCAGCCGGCCCAGCTACGCCCCTTTGGTGGAGCGCCTGGGGGTTGACGCAGCCATCAGCCCGCGGCTGATCACCATCGGCGAGATTATGAGATTCATCAGGGGGGGAAGGCTTTTATCCCTGGTGCTGCTGCTCAACGAGCAGGCCGAGGTGATCGAGGTCATTGCCCAGCCGGAAAGCCGCATCGTGGGCCGCCCTCTGCATTCTTCCGGGCTGCCCAAGGGGGTCATTATCGGAGCCATTATCCGGGGGGACCAGATTGTCATACCCAAGGGCGGCGATGTCATCCAGGCCGGGGACCGGCTGGTGGTTTTCGCCCTGGGGCATGTGGTGCATAATGTGGTATCTCTTGCAGCCGGGGGGAATTAGCCGTTGAACCACAAACTTATCCTGAAGGCGCTGGGACTGGTTCTGCTTTGTGAAGCGGCAGCCATGGTCCCTTCTCTTTTCCTGACCTTGTATTATGGGGAGAAGGACTGGTTGGCCTTTCTGGTCAGCATTGTTTTTACCTCCCTGGTGGGGGGGCTGATGGCGTTATCGGGGTCCGGCGGCGGTAATGTGGGCTACCGGGAAGGCTTTGCCGTGGCCTCCTTCGGCTGGATCCTGCTGGCCGGCTTCGGCTCTTTGCCTTTTATGCTTTCAGGAGTGCTGCCCAACCCGGTGGACGCTTATTTTGAAACCATGTCCGGGTTTACTACCACCGGGGCGTCGGTTATCTCCGACGTGGAGGCGCTTTCCCGGGGGATACTCTTCTGGCGCAGCCTGACCCACTGGCTGGGAGGCATGGGCATCCTCGTTCTCACCGTGGCTTTGATCCCATCCCTGAAGATCGCCGGTCTGCAGATGTTCAAGGCCGAGGTGCCCGGTCCCACCAAAAGCAAGGTGCTGCCCAGGATCGCTCAGACCTCCCGGGAATTGTACAAGGTTTACGTGATTATTACGGTATTGGAGATAGTGCTGCTCAAGCTGGCCGGGATGAACTGGTTTGACTCCTTCATCCATACCTTCGGCACCGTGGCCACAGGGGGTTTTTCCGACCGGAACGCCAGCGTGGCGGCCTACAACAGCCCGCTGATTGAAGGCATTATCATATTTTTTATGATTCTTTGCGGCATAAACTTTGCGCTGCACTACTTCAGTGTACGGGGCAATTTCCGGCCGCTCTGGAAGGACCCCGAGGCCAGGCTGTATATCTCCATTATTGCCGTGGCCACGCTGTTGATCAGTTTTGACCTGATCCTCCACTCCAGCTTCAGCGGCGCCAGGGCTTTCCGGGAGTCCCTCTTTCAGGTGTCCGCCATCATTACCACCACCGGCTTTGCCACCGCTGATTTCGACCAGTGGCCCTGGTTCAGCAAGGCGGTGCTGTTTATTCTGATGCTGGTGGGGGGCTGCGCCGGGTCCACCGGGGGCGCCATCAAGGTCTCCAGAATGTTGATTATGTATAAGGGCATATCCCGCCAGATTACCAAGATGCTGCACCCCCAGGCCGTAATTCCCATCCGCATCGGCAGGGGCATTGTGCCAAACGAAGTGCTGGACAACGTGCAGACTTTTTTCTTTATCTATATTCTTATACTGGGCGGGTCCACCCTGATGATCACCTCTTTGGGGGTGGATCTGGTCAGCGCCGTATCGGCGGTGGCCGCAACCCTGGGCAACGTGGGTCCGGGCTTCGGGGCGGTGGGGCCCATGACCAACTACGCGGCCCTGCCGCTGGCCGCCAAGGCGCTTTTGTCGCTCTGCATGCTGGTGGGCAGGCTGGAGATTTACACCGTGCTGGTTATTTTCAGCACCAGATTCTGGCGGGGCTAATTAAAAAACAGCGGCCCGGTATTTTGCGGATTGAGCCGGTTATGTTAAAATAGTGGCGGTTAGGAAGGAGATGAAGTCATGTCAGGGCACTCCAAATGGTCAACTATAAAGAGAAAGAAGGCCAAGGTGGACGCCGCCAGGGGCAGGGCCTTCACCCAAATCAGCAAGGAGATAATTCAGGCGGCCAAGCAGGGGGGAGGCGACCCGGAAAACAACCTCCGGCTGAAAAACGCCATTATTAAGGCCAAAGAGGTCAATATGCCCAACGACAACATCCAGCGCTGCATAATGAAGGGCACCGGGGAGCTGGGCGGCGGCAACTTTGAGGAAATTGTCTACGAGGGCTACGGGCCGGGCGGGGTAGCGGTAATGATCGAACTCACCACCGACAACCGGAACCGCACCGCCGGTGAAATAAGGCACCTTTTTTCCAAGAACGGCGGCAACCTGGGCGAGTCCGGCTGCGTTTCCTGGATGTTTGAGAAGAAGGGCCTGATTGTGGTGGACCGGGAGTCCGGGGTGGAGGAGGACGACCTTTTGCTGGCCGCCCTTGACGCCGGGGCCGAGGACGTCAAGTCCGAGGAGGACGCCTTTGAGGTGATTACCGAACCGGAGAGCTTCGAGGCCGTCCGGGAGGCCCTGGAGGCCGGCGGCATCAAATCCTCCGAGGCCCAGGTCGCCATGCTGCCCAAGACCACGGTGAAGATCGAAGGCGCCCAGGTGGACCAGATGCTGCGCCTCCTGGACGGCCTGGAAGACCTCGACGAAGTCGAGGAGGTTTACACCAACGTCGAAACCGACGAATGAGGCTGACGCCTGGCTTTCTACGCTTAAATCTATTTATTACTCTATAGACTCCAAGACTCACTACCGGTGACTTGGATTGAGTTCTACGGACGGGATTTCCACCCGCTAATCTATACGACCTTGCCCGGTCCTCACCAAAAGTTAAGTTGAAAAGTTAGGTGCCTGACCCCATTAATTTTAAAGCCTTTTTATAACCAATATAACTATTATGAATCAAGTAATTATCGTGTTTAAAACGGTAATTACTTGATTTTTTTATGTATAAATGATTTTCAGTCGACGGAGTTGCGTTGGTGTTCAAAAAACTTTATTAAAAATAGCACAGGGGTAGAGAAAATAATGACTCCAAGTACAAGTAACACTAAAATAGCGAGATGCATAAAATAAAACTAACAAAAAATGCAAAAAATGGCAAACCAAAATATAGGAGGTCCCGGTATGAGGATCGGACCAGTTAATACTCTGCCCGCCCAGAGTTATACGCTCGGGCCTAATGTGTTGGATGCCGGCACCGCCCTGCCGCTGTCGAACTTTACTTTTGTTGTCAACGAGGATAATGTGGGTGACCCGCAAGTTGACCTTCCGGTGGAACAGCGAGACCCAAGCAAGTTTCCTTCGCTGAGGCCGGGCTCAAGCCACAGCCCCGTGGTTGCCGCCGGTGATTCGGCAAACCCCGTCGTATCAGTCCCACCCGGAGAGTACATAGTTTCCGTTTTAGCCCCGGGCTATAAAATCGGGGGCAACCGGGTTGCTGTGTACGGCGACACTTCCGTAACCGTAGAACTCCAGCCCAACCCCCTGCCCCTCTCCAAAATCCGGGTGCTTGTCTTTCATGACAGCCAGCTGGTTAACGGCGAGCCGGACATCCCGGTGGAGGCAGGCCTTCCGGGCTTCCAGATCATTTTGGCGGATGCTGTGGCCGAGGTAACCTCGGACTATTACGGAAATGTGCTGGGCACCCAATATGAAAGAGACGCCGCCGGCAATCCGGTAATTGGCCCGGACGGCAACCCGGTTCCGGTTCCGGGCACCGGAGGCAGGATTCTGACTGATGCCAACGGGGAGGCCGTCATTGAAAATCTGCCCCCGGGAAAGTACGAAGTGCAGGCAATTCCCCCGGATGGAACGGATTGGATCCAAACCAGCACCATCGAAGGCACTCATGTTGTAGATGTCTGGATCGAAGAGGGAAACGACGGATACAGCGCCGAGGAAGGCTTCCACTTTCCACTGGTCTGGTTCGGCTTCGTCAGGCCGATGGAATGGGGTGAGGTCAAAGCTCCCGGCACCGGTACCATTAAGGGCGCCGTCAGGACCATTGCTGAATTTAACCTGGGCGATCCGGTGGACCGGCCATGGATCGCGCTGACCGACATCGGCGGTAGCGATCAGCAGGTTTTTACCGGGCGGGGCAATACCGACGGCACCTTTACCATTAATAACGTCCCCGACGGGCTTTATCAGATGGCCATCTGGGATGATCCGCTGGACTACATAATCTCCTTCCGGACGGTACATGTAAACGGCGGATCAGCCGTGGACATGGGCGAAATCGGCATTCCCCGCTGGTATGGCTGGATTAGGGGCACTGTTTTCCTTGATTTGAACGAAAACGGCAGGCTGGATCCGGGCGAGAAAGGAATCCCGGGTGTGGCGGTGGGCACCCGGTACAAGGACGGCAGTATCCAGTACGGCACACTTACCGACCTCAGCGGGAATTATTCCCTGAACGAGGTTTTCGAATTGGAGCATTTCGCCGTGGCCGAGGTGAGTTTCACCCGGTTCGGCATCACCGGAGCCACGGCTGTAGCGGACGTAGGCAACGATCCCCCCAAGCCGGCGGTGACCTACCCCGGTGCCCTGCTTTTGGCCGAAACAACCTCAGCCGGAGGAATCAACAGGATTGACTGGGGCTTTAAGCCGTATCCCCTGGCGGGGCCGGACGGAGTCACCGGTACCGCTGATGATCTGACCAACGGCGGTATTTCAGGTGTGGTATATTACGCCACCATGCGGAACGAGCTGGACCCAAGATTTGCGGTGGCGGAAGATTACGAGCCCGGAATTCCGGAGGTAACGGTTAACCTGTATCTGCCCAACACAGACGGATCCTTAAGCCTGATTAACTCTGTCCGGTCGGATGCCTGGAAGCAGCCGGCCGGCTGCGTAAACGCCGACGGCACTACCAGCCCTGAGTGCCTGGAGATTCCGGCGCTTGGCAATCAGGTTAAGGAAGGGGTATTTGACGGCGGCTTCGCGTTTACCGACAGGTGGGTTCTGGACCAAAGCGGCAGTCCGGCGGATGACCCCGGCCATCCCGGAGAGTACTTAAAAGAACCATTGTCGCCGGGAGTCTATGTTGTTGAAGTTGTGCCGCCCGCCGGATACAGAGTCCTGGACGAAACATCCGTCAACACGGACCAGGGCGACCAATTCGTGCTGCTCATGGCGCCCCCGCCTTATTATAAAGAAACCCGCAATCAAAAGCTGGTCACTCTCCGCAACGGCCTGAACGCGGAGGTCAACTTTTTCCTTTATACCGATGTCCCTGTTCCGGGGCGGATCTTGGGGCTGATGGCCGACGACCTGAACCTTGAGGATAACCCCAATTCACTGTACTACGGCGAGAAAAAACCTATCCCGAACACTCCTGTTGGGATAAGGGACTACACCGGCAAATTAGTCACCACTGTCCACACTGATATCAACGGCGTCTTTGAGGTGCTGCTCCCGTCCACATACACCAGAAATATTCCAACGCCTTCTGGAGTCGCGCCCGGTATGTTTCAGGTGATTGGCAACGATCCCGGCGACCCCGGCAAACCAAACGCGCATTACAACCCGGATTATCAGACACTGAAACTGGTTTTCGACGTCTGGCCCGGTAAGACCACTTACGCCGATGTTGCCATTCTTCCCCTTTCGGTTGTTGAAGAGCCGCTGGTAATAAGGGCTGCAGGCGACGAGCAAAACATTAAACCTCAGATTTCCCGGGTAGGTCCGGTGGTAATCCGGCCGGAGGGGCCGAGGACTGTGCTCATTACCGGCGCCGGCTTCGGCAGCGACAAGGGTTTGATCACCTTAAACGGTATCCAGGTTACGCCTTCATACTGGTACGACGATACTATCGTGGCAGATATTCCGCATTTTTTCCCAGGCGGCCCGTGGCAGCTGTCAGTAAAGAGAAAAGACGGGCAGTCAAGCCTGGCCGGTATTACCCTGCACATACTGGACGAAAAATATCAACCTGATATTATCACGGTCTTCCCGGGGGATTCCATCCAGGCTGCCATAGACCGCGCCGTTGATGGCGTCCGGACATTGATCATCGTTTCCCCCGGAACTTATTACGAAAGCCTGATAATCTATAAAAACATTAAATTGCAAGGTATGGGACCGGGCGCCACCATATTGGACGGCAGATTTTTTAAGAGTTATCAAAAGCAGTGGCAGTTAAAGATTCAAGACATCTATTACGACGGGCCAAGGGTTACTTCCCGGGGGCAGGCCCTTACCTTTGTGTCCGGCAGGAACAACTTCAGAGACGACTTCAACAGTCAGGTTGACGGCTTCACCATTACCGGAGCCAGGGGGCAGGAATCCGGGGGAATTCTGATAAACGCCTACTGCCGCAGCCTGGAGATCAGTAATAACGTGATCAAAAACAATGGCGGCGGCTTCGGCGGCGCCATTACCATCGGTAAAGCTTATAGGGGAGATAACGGAAACGACAATATTCATATTCATCATAACCATATTTTGAATAACGGCGGTGTCAGTCTCGCCGGCGCCATAGGCGTTTATAACGGGGCTGACAATTATGAGATCGACCATAATGAAATCAAGGGAAACTACTCGGCGGAGTATGGCGGAGGCATCAGCCACTACGGCCTCAGCCACGGCGGGAGCATCCACCACAACCTGATCCAGTTTAACACATCATTCGATGAAGGGGCGGGAATCTTTGTCGGTGGCGAGAAAGCCATTCCTCCGGCCATTCTTTCCCAGGGTTCCGGCAGCGTGGACATCTTCAACAATCTGATCCAGGCCAACCTCAGCAACGATGACGGCGGCGGCATAAGGCTTCTTAACCCGGGAACGCATCTTATACGGATTTACAATAATATGGTGGTCAACAACGTGGCCACCGACGTGGGGGGAGGTATCGCCCTGGACGACGCCTCCAATGTCATTATTGCCAACAACACCATCACCAAGAACTCCTCCACCGCCACTGCCGAGGACAGCGACGGCAAGCCCCATGGCGCCGGTCTGATCAGCGAGGCGCACAGCTCAACCTTCCTGGCTTCCCTGCCGCCAGGATCGCCGCCCTTCAGTGACCCGGCGCTGTATAACAACATATTCTGGGATAACCGGGCCCACCATTACGACCCTGTTTCAAGAAAGCTGGCGGATGATTACCTGGTGATGGATATGGAAGTGATAGGAACTCCAAACCCGGAATTTTTTAGGCCTCATTTCTGCACCCTTTCGGCCCCGTATGGCCCGCCCGGCCCAGGCAACATCGTGGGCAACCCGGAGTTCATGCAGGAAATTGACACAAAACTGACTGTTACTGTATTTAAGTCGCAGCCGGACTTCAAGATTGTTAAAATCGTCGCCCCTGATCCCGGACACACGGGCAACTATCACCTCAACCAAAATTCGATTGCTGTGGGCCGGGGTGCCAGAAAATTGACTGTCAGCGGCCGGGAGTATTATAGCCCGACCATGGACTTTGACGATAGCCCCAGGCTGCGGGGGGAAAGAGTAGATATCGGGGCCGATGAAGTTTAGGAAAGGAGGCCGGCAATATGCGCAGGGATATCCGTTTAGGCGCCACCGACGGCTGGATCAGGACGCCTAACAGTAAAAGCCACTATATTTTCGGTTTTGTAGACATTACCGGAGTACCTGAAAATCTCATCTTTGAATACCGCGGTAAGGCTCAGCTTATGGCACCCCTTATCGACGTCAAAGCCGGCGATGAGGTTTACCTTACCTTGACTAACCTGGGAAATCCGCAGCGACCGGATCTTGACGATCCCCATACCGTCCACTGGCACGGGTTCCCCAACCAGATTCCCCTGTATGACGGTGTGCCGGAGGCTTCCATCGCAGTTCCAGTGTTCAGAAACTTTACCTATTATTACAAACCCCTTGACCCAGGCACTTACAAGTATCACTGCCACCACGAGCCGGTGGAGCACATCCAGATGGGCATGACGGGCCCGCTCATCGTGCGGCCGGCCGATTACGACCCGGCTCTGCCTTCTAAAAAAACCGCCTACGGATCTGGTACGGGAACCCAATTTAACAGGGAGTATTTTGTCTTTCTAACCGAGATGGACGCCCGGGCACATCTGGACATCGCCAGTGTGCAGGAGTATGACTGGAGCGAGTATAAGCCCACATACTGGCTGCTGAACGGCAGGTCGTATCCGGATACGCTAGATGACAAAAACGGCGGACTTTTCCCCCAACAGCCCTACCCCGCTTTGATTAAAGCCAATGCCGGTGAGAAGGTGCTGCTGCGGTTTATCAACCTGGGCTACCAGCAGCACTCAATGCAGCTTCTCGGCATTCCCATGCTGGTGGTGGGCCAGGATGCCAAGCGGCCCCTCGGTTTGCACGGTGAAAATCTATCTTACCGGAAAAACGCCATATATATTGCTCCCGGCCAAACCCTGGACGTAATCTTTACAGCTCGCCAACCGGGCACCTACCCGTTTTACAACCGGGGCTTTCACAAAAATATTAACGCGGGCCCCGGCCCGGGAGGAATGATCACCGAGATTCAGGTTTATGCCCCAGGAACACTGCCTCCCCAGACAGGGCCAAACCAGCAGTGACGGAGAGAGGAGAGGACGACCATGGATCAAGTAACAACCGATACCCGGGAACGCGTCATTAATCTGTGGGCCCGGGATGGCTATATCAGCATCCCCGACGGGAACAGCATCTACATCTGGGGGTTTGTAGATGACCCCGGAAAAAGCGCTCAACTCCCGGGCCCGATCCTGGTGCTGAGCCAGGGGGAGACAGTAACCGTCACCCTGACCAATCATTTAAGCGAGCCCGTTTCTATTTGCTTCCCCGGGCAGTCAGGTGTTAAAGCTATCACTAGCGGTGGCGGGGAATCACCGGTCGAGCCGCAGTACCAAGACGGCAAGCTGGTATCACTAACCAACTTTGCTGCTCCTGGGCAGTCACTAAGCTATATATTCGTGGCAAGCCGTCCCGGCACTTACCTTTATGAAAGCGGCACCAACCCGCACAAACAGGTTCACATGGGTCTATACGGAGCCATTGTGGTCAGGCCGAAAGACTACATGGCCCATCACCCAAAGCACCGGACCGCGTACGGCGCCGGCACCGGCACCGAGTTTGACCGGGAGTACCTGCTGATCCCCGGGGAAATCGACCCCGAGTTGCATCAGGCGGCAGAGAACGGGCAGTCATATGATATCAGAAGCTACAAGCCCAGATACTGGACGCTCAACGGGCGGTCAAATCCGGACACCGATCTTCCCAACTTCGCAGGTCATCTGCCTAACCAGCCCTATAGCGCGATGGTGATGGCAGAGCCGGATGAGAAGGTCCTGCTAAGGTACGTAGGGGCCGGAATCGAAAGTCACCCTCTCCACCCGCATGGCAACCATACCCGGGCGGTGGCCCTGGACGGAAGGCTATTAAGGAACGGGAGAGTAGACCTTTCCTATAAGAGGTTCACGGTGCTGGTAAGCCCGGGACAGACGGTTGACCAGATCTTTCAGTGGCACGGTCTTGGTTATACTCCCGCCAATACCATACCAACCTTGCTGCCCGGTCTGAGAAACTTGGCCATCGGCCATACCGGCATGACCATGTGGAGCGGCAGCCCATACCTCGGGGTAAAGGGCGATTTGCCGGTAGATATTGTGTCATACAACGAGGCCGGGGAGTATCACTTCATGCTGCACTCCCATGAGGAACCGCAGATAACCAACTGGGGCGAATTTCCGGGCGGCATGATGACCATGATTGCCATTTACCCGACAGGAACACTGGGTCAGCACCACGGCATGCTTCCCATAACTCCTCCTGCGCCGTGAGTACTTAATACAATCTTTTCCTACTTTCCACACAAGGGAAGGAGAATAAACATATGAACGTAGTTAAAGAATTCTGGGCCAAGGCCGGGTCGATTACTATGCCGGACGATGTTACCATGCCGTTTTGGGGTTTTGCCCCGGATCCGGATGGAGCGCCTCAACTTCCGGGCCCCACCATCGAGGCCAAAGTAGGCGACGACGTCCGGATTACTCTCCATAACACCCTGGCCGAGCCGGTTTCGATGATTTTCCCGGGCCAGGACATCATACCCGATCCGGTAAAAGATGAAAATAATACGTTGGTCTCATTTACCCAGCACGCCCTTCCTGACGGCGGAACGGTTACCTATTCTTTCAGAGCCGTCAGGCCCGGCACCTACCTGTACGAAAGCGGATCCTCTCCTGAAAAGCAGGTTCAAATGGGCTTATATGGTGTATTAATTATTCGTCCGCTCGACTATTACCCGATTGAAAGCACCAGAACCGCGTACGGAATAGGCACCGGAACCGGGTATGACATTGAGAAAATCATTGTTGCCGGTGAGCTTGACAGCGCGCTTCACGAGAAAATAGCAGCAGGGCTTCCTTACGACATGCTCAATTTTGCGCCTGACTATTTTACCATAAACGGGAGGGCCTACCCGGACACTATGAACCCGGACAACAGTACGAGCCAGCCCTACGGCGCCGCGGTAAAAACCGAGTCAGGAAAACGGGTTTTACTCCGCTTAGCAAACGCCGGTTTTCTGACCCATTCCCTGCATCTCAGCGGAGGCTTTTTCAGGGTGGCGGCCGGGGATGGAACACCTTTAAGGACTTACTTTCTGGATACTACCTATGAGAAGACAACCATCACCATTGGTTCCGGGCAGGTGTATGACTGCATTTACACAGCCGGTATGCCGGGGGAGATTTACCTGTACGACAGGGAACTGCGCTATACTGTAAACGCTGACCGGTTCCCCGGCGGAATTATGACCCGCCTTCAAATCGTGCCAGGGCGTCCGTAATCTGAAACACTATAATTAACGTACTGTTGTTGGGCCAAAATAGCAGGGCTTTCCCTCCCTGAGCTTCCCCGTTTAAATAGGCACTGGAAATGGCTATTTTTCTCCTGCTTTTACAAACTTGCGTGTTTAATTCAGCACAATCTGGAAATAATAGGAGATAAAAAAGCCGGGGTTGTTTTTTATGTTTACCAGAATACGTTGGTTATTAACCGCTGTGGTACTGACGGCGGCTGTGGCGCTGGTGGTGTTTGTGGGGGCGGGATTGGCGGCCGGTCCCCTGGCGGGGATTTGGCCGGTGTCGGGGCAGGTTTCGGCCGGTGGGGCGGTGCCTGGGGCGGTGCTGAGGGAGGAAAACTGCTACCTCTGCGGCGATGTGGAGCTGGTTTACCAGGCTCCGGCCCCGGCCGACATGCTGGGCCGGGACGTCAAGGACCTCCAGCGCAAGTACCCGGCCAGGGACGGCTGGACGGTGGAGGTTCCAAATGAAAAGCTGCTGGTCTTGAAGAAGAGTATTGACGGCTTCTGCGGCCAGCACAGCCTGTACCGCCACCTGGGCATACACCGGGACAGGCTGGCGGTTTACCAGGGGCCCCTGGGGCTTGATCAGAGGCTTCTAAGGGTGGAGGAGAAAAAAGTGGACAACCTGCCCAGGACCTTGCGGGAGAAACTTTACAGGTCCCGGGATTACAACCGGCTGCCCACCGGGGAGAGGTCCGATTTGCGGACCGACCTTGAGTTTATCGATGAAAATGCGCTGAACAGCGCCCTGGAAAACCTGGACGAGATACCAGAGCAAAAGAAAAGTTAGAACAGGATCACCCAACATACCCGGCCGGAAGGCGAATGCTTTCCGGCCGGGCCGTTTTTTGCCGGCAGGAAGGAAAACAGTACTGCGTCCAAGAATTTACTTATTATCTTTATAGGCTTCCCATGAGGTACGGTTATTTGATTATTATCGGCATAGATCCGGGCACGGCCATCACCGGCTACGGAGTCATCGGCTACACCGGGAACAGTTTCAGGGTTTATGACTATGGCGCCGTCAGAACCGGCTCCGACCTTGAGCTGGCCGCCCGGCTTGATATTATTTACCGGGAATTGACCGGGCTGATTCAGAGGCTTCAGCCCGAACACATGGCCATTGAGGAATTGTTTTTCAATAAGAACGCCAAAACAGCCCTGGCCGTGGGCCATGCCAGGGGAGTGGCCCTACTGGCCGGGGTGCAGTCGGGGCTGCCGGTCTATGAGTATACGCCGCTGCAGGTGAAGCAGGCCGTGGTGGGCCACGGCAGGGCGGCCAAGGAGCAGGTGCAGTATATGGTCAGGGCGATACTGAGCTTGAGGGAAACACCCAGTCCCGATGACGTGGCGGACGCACTGGCGGTGGGCATCTGCCATGCCTTCAGATGGTCGGGAACGGAGGCGCTGAGAAGATGATTGCCTTTCTAAGGGGAAACCTGCACTCTGTATCTGAAGACAGTGTGGTGGTGGATGTGGGCGGGGTGGGCTATCTCCTGCAGGTGCCACTGTCCATTTTGCCCGGACTGCCTCCCCCGGGGAGCCAGGTGCTGCTGCACACCCTGATGCTGGTCCGGGAGGACGGGGTGAGTCTGTACGGCTTTGACACGCTGGAGGCGCTGGAGGTCTTCCGCCTGCTGCTTAATGTCAACGGGGTGGGTCCCAGAGGGGCCTTGAGCCTGCTCTCGGTGATGACCCCCGGGGGGCTGGCGGCGGCCGTGCGGGAGGAAAAGGCGGCCCTGCTGACCAGGGCGCCGGGCATAGGCAAAAAGATAGCCCAGAGGATCATACTGGAGCTCAAGGATAAGTTCAAGGCCGGGGAGGCTCCCTTGGCGCCGGATCTACAGGGAGATGATCAGGGTCTGGCCCGCGATGCGGTTGAAGCCCTGGTTGCCCTTGGCTTCAACACCTCCCAGGCGGCACTGGCGGTGGGCCGGGTGACCCGGGAACTGGGTCCGGCGGCCGCCACCGGCGAAGTGGTGCGCAGCGCCCTCAAACACCTGGCTAAATAAGTAGTCGGTCGTCAGACGTCGGTCTTAGGGTTGGATGCCATGACCTTCAGTTATAGTATTTAATGCCGACGTCTGACGTCTTGCGACTGACGACCGAATTTCACAGCCGTAAAAAGGAATGGTTATAGATATGGTAGACAAACAACCCACGGAGAGAATGATCTCAGCCACCGCCCGCCGGGAGGACGCCGAGGCTGATTCGGGGCTGAGGCCCCGCAGGCTGGCTGAATACATTGGGCAGCAGAAGGTCAAGGAGACCATCGCGGTTTTTATCCGGGCCGCCAGGGAAAGGGGAGAGTGCCTGGATCACGTTCTCCTGTACGGGCCTCCAGGCCTGGGTAAAACCACCCTGGCCAATATCATCGCTAACGAGATGGAGGTCAGTATCAGGGTAACCTCGGGGCCGGCCATCGAGAGGCCCGGGGACCTGGCGGCCATATTGACCAACCTGGCCCCCGGGGACGTTCTTTTTATCGACGAGGTCCACCGGCTGAGCAGGCCGGTGGAGGAAATACTTTACCCCGCCATGGAGGACCAGGCCATCGACATAGTTATCGGCAAGGGCCCCGGGGCGCGGTCCATAAGGCTGGAATTGCCTCCCTTCACCATGATCGGGGCCACCACCAGGGCCGGCATGATCACCTCACCCCTGAGGGACCGCTTCGGTGTGATCAGCAGGCTGGACTATTACAGCCAGGAGGATCTGGAGGAGATAATCACCAGAACCGCCTCCATCTTCAATGTTCAAATAGAACCGGCCGGGGCCGCCGAGATAGGCCGCAGGGCCCGGGGCACCCCCAGGGTGGCCAACCGGCTGCTTAAGAGGGTCAGGGATTACAGCCAGGTCAGGCACAGCGGCGTTATCACCGGGGAGGTGGCGGTGGAGGCCCTGGAGTTCCTGGAGGTGGACCCTCTGGGATTGGATGAAATAGACCGGCGGCTTTTGCGTATAATAATAGAAAAATTTAACGGCGGGCCGGTGGGACTGGACACCGTGGCGGCATCGGTGGGCGAGGAGGCAGACACCGTGGAGGATGTCTACGAGCCCTACCTGATGCAAAAAGGACTCCTGGCCCGGACCCCCCGGGGCCGCATCACCACCGCCCAGGCTTACCGCCACCTGGGGATAGCCTACGAAGACAAAGGACCGGAGCAAGGAGCCCTGCCCTTGGGATAGAGGATTTTAAAGCCACAAAGGGCACAAAGAACACAAAGAAGTGCTAAGCAGTGAATTTTTTGTTAGCTCAAAAATTATTTTTAACCACAGAGGGCACAGAGATCACAGAGAAAGGCATTAATTTAATGCTTTTGGGTCATTATTAAAAATAAATACCAAGTGACGATTACTAGCAAATAATTGATTGTTTTTCTGAACTTATAAATTAATCGTCATAGCCTACATTAATAGTTCCCGTGTCTTATGTAGTTTAATGAATGTTTTTCTCTGTGTCCTCTGTGTTCTCTGTGGTTTATAAAAGGACCATTAAAACCGGCTGGTAATGTTTTTCTTTGTGCCCTTTGTGTCCTTTGTGGCTAAAAAAGGACATTCAAATCGGCTTAAATAAAAGTATTGTTTATAACTCTGTGGCCATTTTGGCCAGGAAGCCAGGCGATAAAGTTGCGCGTACTTCTCCACACCTGCTGTGGCCCCTGCTCCATCCACCCGGTGGAGGCGCTGAAGAGCGAGATGGAGGTTGCCGGGTATTTTTTCAACCCTAATATCCACCCCTACACCGAGTGGAAGGCCCGCCGGGACGCCCTGGCCGGGTATGCCGCCGGCATCGGGCTGGCCATGATCTATGATGACCGCTACCTGCTGGAGGAATTTATCCGGGGTGTTGTCCACCGGGAGTCCGAAAGGTGTTCATTTTGCTACGCACTGAGGCTCCGGCAGACAGCACAAACAGCCAGGGAGAAGGGTTTTGACGCCTTTTCCAGCACTTTGCTGGTGAGCCCTTACCAGAAACACGATTTAATCCGGGAAACCGGCGAGGTTATAGCCGGGCAGGAAGGGGTACCTTTTCTCTACCGGGACTTTCGTCCGGGGTACCGGGAGGCCACGGCCAGGTCCAGGGAACTGGGCCTGTACCGGCAGAAGTACTGTGGCTGTATCTACAGCGAAAAGGACAGGTACTGCCGGACCAGGAACGGGGGGATCACTAAATGAGCGGTTTTTTTTCCATGGGCAAGCTGGTCCTGCTGGGCGGCCTGGTTTTGGTCTGCCTGGGGATTCTAATGATGGCTGCCGGCAAACTGTTCAACCTGGGCCGGCTGCCCGGCGACATCTTCATCCAGAGGGGCAATTTCTCCTTTTATTTTCCCCTGGTTTCCTCCATCATCCTGAGCATTGTTCTGACCGTGGTGTTGAACATAATCTTTAGAAGGTGATCAATTCCCCGCCTTGCAACGCTCCCGCCCGGGGGCTTTTTATTTTGCGGCAGGAAAAAGCTAGCACTTTGTCGAAGATAGCACGCTGTCGAAGATACGTGAAAATTACTGCCGGAGGTCAGCATGGGGTTGCTTAAATCTTTTTCTTTCAGTCGGGCAGTTACCTTTTTTGCCATTCTTTTTTTGATCACGGCCCTGCCCCACCAGGCCCGGGGTGAGGTTACGGTTACCCCTAAAACCATCCGGGTGGGCCTGGTTCAGGATGCACAGTCCCAGGAATTCAGCGTTCGAGGCAAATACCGCCTGGTGGCCGAGGGTAGAGATCAAATTATTGATGTTCTCCCGGGACAGCGCTGGCAGGTCGGGTACAGCAGCGGCAAGCTGCAGTTCACCAGAGACGGGCGGCAGGTGGGCAGCTATGCCGGCCCGGTGGTATTAGAGCAGGTGGGGAGCACGGTGGCGGTGCTGGGAGGCAGCGGCGCCCTGAAGAATACCGCCCTGGACGCCAATATGAAGGTGGCCGGCGCCGACCAGGTCACCGATCTGAAGACCGGGGCGGGCAAGGTCAGTGTGGTCAGCGCTTCGGGCACCTCGCTGGTGCAGGGCGGCGGTGAATTGAACCTGGTCACCCTTTCGATAAGCGGCCGGCCCCAGGTTTACCGGGGAGGCATGGAGTTCCGGGCTCAGGGGAAAGGGATTACGGTGATTAATGAACTGCCTCTGGAGGAATACCTTTACGGCGTTTTGCCCAGGGAGATATACGCCGCCTGGCCCCTGGAGGCCCAGAAGGCCCAGGCGGTTTCAGCCCGCAGTTATGCTGTGGCCCAGTTGGGCACTTACCGTGAATACGGCTTTGACCTTCTGGCCACCCAGCAGAGCCAGATGTACGGAGGGTATAGCGCCGAGCATCCGAACAGCACCCGGGCCGTGGATGGGACCAAGGGCCAGGTGCTGGTCTGCCGCGGCAAGCCCATCAGCGGCTTTTTCCACAGCAGCAGCGGCGGCTACATAGAAAACTGCCAGGACGTCTGGACCGCCACCCTGGATTACATCAAGGTCAGGCCCGACCCTTATGACAAGGGGAGCCCATATTACAACTGGCTGGTTACTTACAGCCAGGAACAGCTGGTCAATCAGTTGAAAGAGAAAAAGCAGCTGTACAACAAAGGCGTTAATCCGGAAAGGGTGTTCTCCCGGGTGGATAATATTGAACTGCTGGAGAAGACCGCCTCCGGGGCCAGGGTAAAGAAAATGAGGGTTACCGGCCAGGACGCTTCAGGTAAGCCTCTGACCGCCGACTTCGCCAATGCCGACACGGTGCGCAGCGCTTTGGGCCTGAGGAGTTCCCTGTTTGAACTGACCAAAGTCAAGGGTCCCGACGGCAAGCTGTCCCAGGTCTCGATCAAAGGTTCAGGCAATGGGCACGGGCTGGGCCTGTCGCAGTACGGAGCCCTTGGCATGGCCAGTCAAGGTTATAATTACCAGGATATATTGAAATACTATTACAGTAACATTGAGATCAGGCCTTTGAGCTGATTAATAAGCTTGATCCGGCAAAAACGCCGGATGGGTATTTTTTGAGTTGGGTTTCGGGTGAGCTATTTGAAAACCAGTGAATTTGACTATGAACTGCCCGATCGGCTGATTGCCCAGGACCCTGAGGCGATCAGGGACGAGTCCAGGCTGATGGTGGTGCCCAAGGGAGATGAATCATTTCAACACCGCAGGTTTAGGGATCTGGTGGAGTATTTGCGGCCCGGGGATGTATTGGTCCTCAACCACACCAAGGTCATACCGGCCAGGCTTATGGGCGTGAGGGAAGACACCGGCGGCCAGGTGGAGGTGCTCCTGCTGAGCAAAAGGGAGGACCTGGTCTGGGAGGTGCTGGTCCGGCCGGGTCGTCGGGCCCGGCCCGGCACCGTGCTGCTGTTTGGCGGGGGGCTGCTTAGGGGGACGGTGCTGGAGAGCACCGAAGTGGGAGGGCGGGTAATCCGCTTTGAGTGCCGGGAGCCCTTTGACCAGGTGCTGGAGAGGGTGGGGCGTATGCCGCTGCCCCCTTACATCAGGAAATACCCGGCGGACCCCCGGCGCTACCAGACGGTTTACGCGGAAAAAGAGGGATCGGTGGCGGCCCCCACCGCCGGGCTGCACTTTACGGGCGACCTTCTGGACCGGATCAAGGCGGCCGGGGTGAAGGTGGCTACAGTGCTCCTTCATGTTGGGCTGGGCACCTTCAGGCCGGTGTCCTCGGAAACCGTTGAGGAACACCGCATGCACCAGGAGTTTTACCAAATAACCCCGGAAACCGCCGCAGTGATCAACGATGCGGCCCGGGATCCCCGGGGCAGGGTAATCGCCGTTGGGACCACCACGGTTCGCTGCCTGGAGTCCGGCGCCGAAGGCCCGGGCCTGGTCAGGGCGGGGTCGGGGCAGACTGATATTTTTATTTATCCCGGCTATGAGTTCAAGGTGGTGGAGGGGCTGGTGACCAACTTTCACCTGCCCAGGTCAACCCTGATCATGATGGTCAGCGCCTTCGCCGGCAGGGAGAGGATACTGCGGGCCTACCGCGAGGCGGTGGAGAGGGAGTATAGGTTCTTTAGCTTTGGCGACGCCATGCTGATCATCTAGCGGGCCGCACCAAAAAGTCCGCCTGCTGCGTTGCGCCTTCGGCTTACTCGCCTCGACGTAACAAGGTAAGGGGACAGGTCTCTTGCTTATGCATGAACATGCCTTGGGGCTGCAATAGGTCTGTCCCCAATTCCAGTACGACTCGGCTCGAAGCCTCGGTGCGCCTTGCATCCGGAGCTTTTTGGACGGCCCTGGGCATTGAACAAAAACCATTGAAATGTAATTTTCAGGAGATAGTAATGGCAGGTTCCAGTGTACAGTTCAAAGAATTGAAAAGGGATACCAAAAGTGCGGCCCGGCGGGGGGAATTGAAGACGCCCCACGGGGTGGTGGAGACGCCCATTTTCATGCCGGTGGGGACCCAGGCTACGGTGAAGACCATGACCCCGGAGGAGGTCCGGGAGATTGGCGGCAGGCTGATCCTGAGCAACACCTACCACCTTTACCTGCGGCCGGGGCACCGGCTGATAGCCGAGGCCGGCGGGCTGCACCGCTTTATGAACTGGCACGGCCCAATCCTCACCGACAGCGGCGGCTTTCAGGTGTTCAGCCTGGGGCCCCTGAGAAAGATTGAGGAGGAGGGGGTGCGTTTCCGATCCCACATCGACGGATCCGAGCACTTTATGAGCCCGGAAAAGGCGGTGGAGATCCAGGAGGCGCTAGGGTCGGACATCGCCATGGCCTTTGATGAGTGCGCCCCCTACCCCTGTGACCACAGCTACGCCCTGGAGGCGCTGGAAAGGACCAGCCGCTGGGCTGAGCGCTGCAAGAGGGCCAGTTGTAAGGAGGACCAGGCACTGTTCGGGATCATCCAGGGCGGGGTTTACCGGGACCTCAGGGAAAAAAGCGCCTCGGATCTGGTGGCCCTGGACTTTCCCGGCTATGGCATCGGGGGCTTGAGTGTGGGGGAGCCAAAGGAACTGATGTATGAGATGTTGGAATATACCATCCCCCTCATCCCCAATGACCGGCCCCGCTACCTGATGGGGGTGGGATCGCCGGACTGCCTGCTGGAGGGGGTGGCCCGGGGGGTGGATATGTTCGACTGTGTGCTGCCCACCAGGATCGCCCGCAACGGCACGGTGTTCACCCAGCACGGCAAGCTGGTGGTCAGGAACGCCGAGTACGCCAGGGACTTCAGCCCCCTGGACCCTGACTGCGACTGCTATACCTGCCGGAATTACACCAGGGCCTACCTGAGGCATCTGATTAAGGCCAATGAAATTTTGGGCGTGAGGCTGACCACAATTCACAATCTTTACTTTATCTTGAAATTGATGCATAATATCAGGGTGGCCATTGATCAGGGGAGATTCACGGACTATAAAAAGGAATTTTTGAGCAGGTTTACGATTAATTAATTTTGCGACAAAAAAATAAAGGGTATTGGAGAAATCCAAAGAATAAATTAATTTGTGAAAGGAGGTCAGGCCGGCTTAATGGAGCAATATGGAACCATCATCTACATTGTACTACTCTTTGGTCTCCTGTATTTTCTGATGATCAGGCCTCAACAGCAGCGCCAGAAAAAGCACCAGGAAATGCTCAGGGGCATCAAGGTGAACGACAGGGTGGTCACAGCCGGGGGAATACTGGGCACCGTAGTCAAGGTCAAGGAAGATACTTTTACCTTACGGGTGGCCGACAGTGTTCGCCTTGAGGTACTTAAGACCGCCATCGGCCAGGTTCGGGAATCAGCCCCTGAAGAAGAGGAAAAAGAAAAGGAATAAAGGGCCGGAATATCAGGCTAGGCATAGACCGGTCTTCATCTGATTCCCGGGGAGTAGGCAAAGAGTCTACTCTCTTTCTCCGTGCGGCACAATTTTCCATTATCACCACAGCGAGGGTAAATATACCAGGAGAGATACCATGCTAACCTTGGAAGAAGTCAAAAGAAACCCTGTGCTGGACAGTTTTATCAGGAAAGGAAACCAGTTCCTGGGCACCATGGGCTTTACCGATCACAGCTACCGCCACGTCAGGCTGGTCAGCGATCTTTCCCGAACCATCCTGGAGAGGCTGGGATATCCCCCCAGGGAGGTTGAGCTGGCCGCCATCGCAGGCTATCTGCACGATATTGGCAATGTGGTGAGCAGGAACGACCATGGCATCTCCGGGGCCATCATCGTCTACCCGGTCATCCTTCAGATGGGTATAGAGCCGGATGAGGCGGCGGTGGTGCTGTCGGCCATAGCCAACCACGAGGAACAGTATGGCCAGCCGGTAAACTCGGTGGCCGCAGCCCTGATCCTGGCGGACAAGTCCGATGTGCACAGGTCCAGGGTGCGCAATCCGGATTTTGCCACCTTTGATATTCACGACCGGGTGAACTACGCCGCTGAAAGCGCTTCGCTCCAGGTGGACCCGGAGGGGAGGACCATTACTATGGACCTGACCATAGACATTAAAATATGCCCGGTCATGGAGTACTTTGAAATATTTTTGACCAGGATGATACTTTGCCGCCGGGCCGCCGGCTTTCTCAAGTGCAATTTTGAATTGATTATAAATGGTTCCAAACTATTGTAAACTTTACCTGATTAAGGGGGAGAAAAATGAAGTGGAGTAAGGTTGTCACCCTGGCTTTAATCGTGGCCGCGGTGGCGCTGGCCGCGGTGCTGACCGTGGCGCCGGTGTTTCAGGGAAGCCCGTTTGCAAGCAAGTACCTGCCTCTAATCAAAGGAATCAACCTGGGGCTTGACCTCCAGGGCGGTGTTCACGTGGTGTTGGAGGCTAAGGATACCAATGAGGCCAAGGTGACCCCGGAGGCCATGAAGCAGCTCAGGGCGGTGATCCAGAACCGGGTGGACCAGTTCGGCGTGGCCGAGCCGGTGATCCAGCAACAGGGTGACCGCAGGCTAATCGTGGAGCTGGCCGGGATCAAAGACCCGGAGGAAGCCGTTAACACCATGGTCAAAACCGCCTTCCTGGAATTCAAAACCATGGACGGCAAGACCGTGGTCACCGGTAAGGACCTGAATGACGCCCAGGAGAGCAAAGACCCCACATCCGGGGCGGTGGAAGTAAACCTCTCCTTCGGTACCGAGGGGGCCAGCAAATTCGCCCAGGCCACCACGGCCAATGTGGGCAGGCCCATTGCCATCATTCTTGACGGTAACACCCTGCAGACCCCCACGGTGCAGGAGCCTATCACCAACGGCAAGGCACGTATCACCGGCTACGAGACACTTCAGGAGGCGCATAATATAGCCATCCTGCTGCGCTCCGGCGCCCTGCCTATAAAGGTTGAAGTGGTGGAGAAAAGGGCCGTGGGCCCGGCACTGGGGGCTGACTCCCTGGCCAAGTCCATGCATGCCGGGGTGGTGGGGATTACCGCCATACTGGTGTTTATGCTGATGTACTACAGGTTGCCCGGGCTGGTGGCCAATTTTGCCCTGATTATCTACTCACTGATTGTCATGGCTTTGTTTGCCGGATTCAACGTGACCATGACCCTGCCCGGCATAGCCGGCTTCCTGCTGTCGCTGGGCATAGCCGTGGACACCAACGTGATTATATTTGAGCGCATCAAGGAGGAAATGCGAGGCGGCAAGAGCCTCCGGTCAGCCATCGACGCCGGCTTCAAGCGGGGCTTTGTGGCTGTCTTTGACGCCAACACCACCACCGTGCTGGCGGCGGCGGTGCTGATGTTTATGGGCACCGGACCGATCAAGGGCTTTGCCGTAACCCTGATTATAGGTATCGCGGCCAGCATGTTTACGGCCATATCCATGACCCGCTGGCTGCTGCACCTGGTGGCCGCCACCAATCTGGTTAAAAGTCCCAGATATTTCGGGGCATAAGGGGGGAGTAAGTTAATGTTTCACTTTATCAGACACAGAAAAATATTTTACGCTTTATCAATACTGCTGATCCTGCCGGGACTTATTTCCCTCTTCGTCCAGGGACTCAATCTGGGCATTGACTTCACCAGCGGCAGCATACTGGAGGTCCGTTTCGACAAGGCCGTCCCGGTGGAGCAGGTCAGGCAAGTGGTCAGTGATCAAGGGCAGCATGACAGCCGCATCCAGCAGAGCGGCGACCGGGACTTTCTGATCCGCACGGCCAAGCTGTCCCAGGAAGACAGTAAAAAGCTGATGACGGCCTTCGACAGCAAGATCGGCAAGGCCGAACTGCTGAGAAACGAGTACGTGGACCCCATCATCAGCACCGAGCTGTTCTGGAAGGCCCTGGGGGCACTGGCCATTGCCTCGGTGATCATGGTTATCTACATCACCTTCAGGTTTGAGTTCAAGCAGGGACTTGCCGCCATTATCGCTCTTTTGCACGACACCCTGATCGTGGTGGGCGCTTTTTCGCTGTTCCGGATCGAGGTGGACAGCACCTTTATCGCCGCCATACTGACCATCATCGGTTACTCCATCAACGACACCATCGTTATTTTCGACCGCATCCGGGAGAACCTGCGCTCCCGCAAGAAGGGGCAGTCACTGGAGGATCTTGTCAATCTGAGCATCTGGCAGACCCTGGCCCGGTCCATCAACACCATTCTGACGGTTATGTTCGTGCTGCTGGCCCTGTTCTTCCTGGGCGGCGCCACGGTGAAGACCTTCGTCCTGGCCATGCTCATCGGGGTGGGCATCGGCGCTTACTCTTCGATATTTAACGCCAGCCCCATTTGGGTGGACTTGAGGCTTATGGAGAAGAGGGGAAAAAGGCCGGCCCTGAAAGCGTCCTAAAATAGGTCAAAAAAAATATTTAACCGCCGGACAAGCCCCGGCGGTTTTTCTTTTTTAATTTTGTTTCTTTCGTGGCAGACTATATTTTGGAGGTTGGCCTGTTGACAAGGGATGATCGGGATGAAGCGGTGGATAGCCTGCGGCGGGCGGTGACCAGGCTCTCCATCAATATGGAAAAAATGAAGCTGGCCGAGTACGTGGACCTACTGCACAGCCCCTGGCGCCTGCTCTGGGTCAATTTTATCTCCGGCATCGCCCGGGGCCTGGGGATCGCCATAGGTTTCGCCATCCTGGGGGCGATACTGTTGATCGTGCTGCAAAAGCTGGTTGACCTGAACATCCCTTTAATCGGGGGCTTTGTGGCTGACATTGTGGAGATAGTCCAGCAGCAGCTTAAGTCCAGGAGTTATTAAGGCCTAAAAGCTGACGGAGGTATAATCATGCTTACGGAAGATATGAAGCAGCAATTGAAGCAAAGACTGTTGGAGGACAGGCGGCATACTTTGGAGAGGATCGAGGGCATTGACCAGGGAGGGCTGCATGAGTCCATGGCCTCCTCCATCGGCGAGCTGTCCCTCTACGACAATCACCCCGGAGATGTGGGGAGCGAGGTGTTTGAGCGCAGCAAGGACTTTGCCCTGAGGGATAATGCCATGCTGGTGATCAAGGCCATCGACGACGCCCTGGCCCAGATGGAGAAAGGGACCTATGGCCGGTGTGACGTCTGCGGCCGGGAAATCTCGCCGGAGAGGCTGGAGGCCGTTCCCTACACCACCCTTTGCCTCCGCTGCAAGAGGGGTGATGAGCAGATCCCCCGGACCGAAAACAGGCCGGTGGAGGAAGAGGTGCTGGAGGACGTTTACGCCAGGCCCTTTGACAATGATGCCGATAACCTGAGGTTTGACTGGGAGGACTCCTTCCAGGAGGTGGCCCGCTGGAATGAGCATGCCGTAAGGGCCGGGGCCGGTTCATACTACGGCGGCGGTGAGCCCATTGAGGAGGATCAGCGGGGGGCGGTGGAAAATGTCGATAGGATTACTTATGAAGTGGGTGACGATGGGGTTTTCTATCAGGACTTTGGCAGCGTCAACGACGAAGACCCGCCCAGGGAGCAGATCGCTGTGGGAGAGCAGCATACCGGTAAGGACGGGGCCTGACCGGCAGGAGAAGTATTTAATTATTGATCGGGACAAATCAAACATGGTATACTCAGCCCAAAATACACTTGAAATACTTCACATTTCCCGAGGCAGGGCCTGGGGGCCCGGGGTCCGGAGGCTTTTCGGAAAGGAAGTATGATCTCTTGGAACAAAAGGTAAATGTGGCCGGGGTTTCCGTCATCGCCAGTTTTGCCCTGGCTCTGGGAAAGCTGGTGGCCGGATCGATCACGGGATCTGCCGCCCTTTTCGCCAGTGGCGTTCACTCAGGCCTGGACCTTATTGCGGCCTTATTGTCGTATTCCTCAGTCAGTCAGGCAGGGAAGCCCGCCGACGATGATCACCGCTATGGCCATGGCAAGTATGAAAATGTGGCTGCAGTGACCGAGGCCATCCTGATCCTGGCGGCCGTCGCCCTGATCCTCTATCGCTCCCTGCCCGCCGTTCTCGGGGGAGGCCCGGGGGTTATTTACCTGGAAACCGGCCTTACCGTAGCCGGGGTTTCGTCCCTGGTAAGTTTACTGGTTCACCGGATGCTAACCGGGGCTTACCGGAGAACCATGTCGGCGGACTTCCAGTCCGACAGCCGGCACCTGCTGATCAACGGCCTGACCTCGGCCGCGGTCTTCCTGGGGCTGCTGGCTGTGCGTTATACCGGTGTAAGCGCCATTGACCCCGCCCTGGCGGTGCTGGTTGTTCTGGTGCTGCTGAAAGAGGGGTACGGCCATCTGAAAAAATCAGCCGGCGGCATATTCGATGCCAGTCTTTCCAAGGAAGAGGAGGAGGTCATCAGGGGGGTGCTGGCCGGCCATGAGGGCAGTTATGTGCAGTACCACGCCCTGCGGACCCGCAGGGCGGGCAGGGAGTGCCACGTCGACCTGCACCTGGTGGTGCCCCGGGATCAGATTATCTCCGTTACCCACGAACTTTGTGACAGCATTGAGAGGGACGTCAGCCGGAGGTTGCCGGGAGTCCACGTATTGATCCATGCCGAGCCCTGCCGTCCGGTGAGCGGTGAATGCAGCCACTGCGGCATTGATAAAAGTCTGGGCCGGGTGGTGGAGGGAGCTTCCGGTTGCAGCGCCAAGCCGGGGAAGCATGGCAGCTGATATTTGGAATATCTGGAACAAAGTCACATAAAGGAGGACATCTGGTATATTTGGCGAAATCCAGGAGTAGAGCCTGGATTTTTCTGTTTTCAGCACCCCGCAAAAAATACCGGCGCCGCGTACTAAAGAGTAGAAGCGGGAGACCGGGGGCGGTGAGACCGGGAGGGAATAAACAGGTGCTTCCGGTAGACCATCTGGAAGAAAAACTGGCCCTGATCAGGGCCGGGGACAACCGGGCCAGGGAAGACCTGATTGAGGCCCACCGTCTTTTTATTTGCAGGGCCGCCGCCAAGGTTTGCGGCAGAAGCCTGGAGTGGGACCGGGATGATGAGGTGAGCATCGGCCTGCTGGCCTTCAATGAGGCTTTGGACCGTTACGACGCCGGCCGTGGTGTGCCCTTCAAGGCCTTTGCCCGGCTGATCATCAAAAGCCGGGTGACTGACTTTCTGCGCAGGGAGAACCGCCATACCTCCCACAGCGGGATTTCCCTGGATCAGGGGGAGGACTATAAAACAACCTCCATTGAAAACTGGCAGGCCTGGGAAAGGCACCTGGAGGAGGAGGCGGCCCGGGAAAGACGGGAGGAGATTGCCGAATTCCAGAGGGTCATCTCGGGATTGGGCATAACCTTCGACGATCTGGTCAGATCCTCGCCCAAGCACAGGGATACCCGGTCCAATCTGCTGGCCATGGCCAGGCAGCTGGCCGCCGACGATGAACTCTTCAATCAGTTGATGTCCACCGGCAAGCTGCCGGTGACGGCACTGTCCAGGCTGTCCGGGGTTGGCCCCAAGACCATCGAGAGGGGTCGCAGGTATATTATCGCCACTTCAGTTATCTGGCGCCACTGTGAGGATTTTTTGCACCTTTGTTCGTTTATAAAACCGCCGGGGAAGGAGAATGGGACTCCATGAAGGGGCGGGCTGTGATTCTGGAAACAAAAAATGGTGTCTGCACCGTGCTCACCGACCAGGGTGATTTTCGCAAGGTCAGGATGAGGGGAGATCTGCTGCCCGGGCAGGTGATTACCCTGCCGGAGAGCCGCTGGCGGGCCGGCAGGGTATTGCTGGTGGCAGCGGTGCTGCTGGTCTTTTTGTTTTCCACGGTGCTGTGGAAAGGTCTGGTTTCTCCGGCGGTGGCAGCCTATGTGAGTCTGGAGGTAAACCCGGCGGTGGAGCTGGGTTTGGATAAAGACGGGGTGGTGCGGGAGATCAGGCCCCTGGACCCAAGCGGGGAGGACCTGACCGCCGGCCTGGAACTGAAGGGGGTTCCCCTGGCCCAGGCAGTTGAAAGTATTATCAGCGAGGCCGTAAAAAGACAGTACATCTCCTCCGGGGAGGGAAACACCGTGGTCTCCACCGTTACCCCGGTGGGTGACTTTAACCCGTCGGAACTGGACCGGCAGGTCAGGGAAACGGTGGAAACCTCCCTCCGGGGACAGGGAGTGGCGGCCCGGGTGCTGGTAGGCCAGGCCTCGGCGGAAATACGGGACAAAGCCGGGAAAGAGGGCATTTCCACCGGGCGCTACATGCTTTTCCTGGAGGCCTCTGAAAAGGGCATCCAGGTAGACCCCGAGGATTTCAGGTCGAAAAAAATATACTCCATCGAAAATGATCGGAAAATAAAATTCCAGGATCTGCGGGTGAAAGTAGAAAAAGATAGCCCCGATCTCCAGGACGGCGGTCAGGTAGACAACCGCAACAGCCGCGACCAGGATCGGCCCGGGGACGGCCCCCGGGGCAATGGTGCGCCTTCCCCTGACAAGGACCGGGATAAAGTGGCCCCGGGCCGGGAAAAAAAGAGCGGGCCGGAGGCGGTAGAAGGCCCGGAACAGCCGGCCCGGCAGGACCAGAGGGGAAAAAACGATAAAAAGGAAGATGCCCCGCCGGCAGAGAGGGGCAAGGGGGCCAAAACGGGGGAATCCTCACAGCCTCAGCCGGGCAAAGCCGGGGAATAATTATCTCTTGATCAGCACCCGGGAAAAAGTTATAATTATTAAAGAAACGGGATCATGAAGGTCCCATATTAGAAAGCCACTAATCAGAGCATTGAATTATTGGCCATGAAGGTCAGGAACCGCCGGAGGCGGTTATACATCCTGGACTTCATGGCCATAATTATTTTATAGATTAATTACGGATTGAGAGGTTTTACATATGATTATGCCAGCCTGCACAGCAGCTAAAACCCCGCTTACCGGCATGGACCCCAGGGTCAAGCTGGTGGCCATCTTCGGCTTTGTGGCCGTGGTTTCCTCCCTGGCCTCGCTGCCGATACTGCTGGCGGCCACCGGCATGATCACCGGGCTGGCCCTGTTTTCGGGCCTGGGTCCCGGCTACCTGCTCCGCAGGATCGCCCTGGTGCTCCCTTTTACTGGGGTTGTGCTGCTGGTGCTACCCTTTGTGGTGCCGGGCCAGCCCCTGGTTACCCTGCATCTGGGTCTGCTTTCCCTGACTGCCACGGCGGAGGGGGCGGACAGGGCCGCCATTCTCTCGCTGAGGGTGCTGACAGCGGTGGTGGCGGTGAATACCCTCACCGCCACCACCGCCTTCACCGACCTGATGAAGGCGCTCAGGGGGCTAAAGATACCCGAGATACTGGTGCAGGTGCTGGAGTTTACCATCAGGTACATTTTTGTGCTGGCTGAAGAGGTCCGGAGAATGAGGCTGGCGCGCAAATCAAGGTGCTTTGAGGCCGGGGGCAGCATCTTCAACCGGGCCGCCTTCAGGACCCTGGGACAGCTGGTGGGAGTGCTCTTTGTCCGCTCCTGGGACCGGGGGGACAGGATATACTGCGCCATGCTGGCCAGGGGCTACTCGTCCGGGGCGATCAAGCCCAGTCACCGGGGCCTCAGGCTGGGCGACCTGTGCTGGGGCGCGGGCATACTGGCGGCGGCGGTGACTCTGAGGATTTTTGAAAGCGGCGCCGTGCAGATTGCCTTTTTGAGGTGAAAAGTGAAAATACCTTATACTGAAAGCCTAATTCTGTCGGAATTCAGAATCCAGAAGCCAGAATCCAGAAAGAAGGGCATGGGAAACTAATTCCAAGCTTAAAGGATGGCGATTATTAAATTGGCGATTATCGAAGTCGATGATCTTTATTTTAGTTATAAAGACGGCACTGAGGCCCTGCGGGGCCTTTCACTTTACGTGGAGGAGGGGGAGAGGGTAGCCCTGCTGGGTCCCAACGGCGCCGGCAAGTCCACCCTGCTCCTGCACCTGAACGGCATCAATCTGCCCCGGAAGGGCAGGATCGTGGTGCAGGGCCGGGAGGTGAACAGCAAGACCGAGAGGTGGGTAAGGTCCAGGGTGGGGCTGGTCTTTCAGGACCCGGACGACCAGGTCTTTTCCTCCACGGTCTGGGAGGATGTGGCCTTTGGCCCCCAGAACATGGGGCTGGAACGCCGGGAGATCGAGGACCGGGTCAGGGAGGCCCTGGAGGCGGTGGGAATGCTGGAATACAGCCACCGGCCGCCGTACCACCTGAGCTATGGCCAGAAAAAGAGGGTGGCCATTGCCGGGGTGCTGGCCATGCTGCCCAGTATAATAGTGCTGGACGAGCCCATGGCCTTCCTGGACCCGCGGGGCAAGGACACCCTGGCAGAAATACTGAACCGTCTGCACAGCCGGGGCCAGACCATTATCATCGCCACCCACGACGTGGACTTCGCTGCCGAATGGGCCGACCGGGTGATTATCGTCAAGGACGGCGCCACCCTGGCCCAGGGGGGGATAGAACTGCTGCAGGACGCCGGTGTCATGGCCCAGGCCCAGCTCAGGTTTCCGGTGGTGGGTAAAATATTTTCCAGTTTGCCCGAACTGGATCTCCGGCCGCTCCCCTTGACCGTGGGACAGGCGGTGGATATAATTAGAAAATTGATATCTCAAAGGCATTCCTAAAGCTAAAGGAGATGTTAATCCAAATGTCAAGCCAATTACCCGAGGTGGCCAGGGGCTTTTTGCCCTGGCTGGAGCCTGAAAGCCTGCACTACCACCAGGGTGTGGTCCAGGTCCGGGCGCTTTGGGGGACGATGATGCAGCGTGCGGGTGGGGCAGAGGTCAGCGGCTGGTCCGCCTACGCCCTGAACCCCGAGGGAAATATTCTGGAGGCCGATCTTGCGCCCGGTGAGGGCAACTTCTACAAGGTGGCCTTCTTTGCCGGGGAGGAGGGGCTGTACCAACTGGTGCTGGAGAACAACGCCGGTATTTACCTTATTCCGCCGGGGGAAGGCCCGGAGGGCCAGGCCGGAAATAAGGCTGTCCGCTATTTCCAACGGGCCAGGCTGCCTGTGCCGGTGGGCCACCACGTCCACGGATCGGCGGGCAATGCCTGTACCATGGGTCTGGACATTGTTTGCCGTGAATACAGGGAATACCACCCTGGTGACAGCGCTAAAATTATGGTTTATTTCAACGGCAGGCCACTTCCCGGAGTGGAGGTAAGATCTTCTTACCACCTTTACACCGGAGGCGAGTATCCCTGGCGGGGCAAGACCGGAGAGGACGGGTCGCTGGTCTTTGAGTTCAGCGCCAAGGGCCACTGGCTGTTCACCTGTAACCACACCACCCCCGGGGGGGAAAAGGACGGCGGTTTCGACCGTACCGTTCACACCGCAAGCTTTGTGGTGGCGGGGGTTAGGTAATGGCAGTTGGATTTGGTATAAATTGGGTATAATAAATAGCTATAAGCTGTTAGCTATAAGCTGTTAGCTATAAGGGATCCTGAGCGGCAATACAGACAGAATAAGGCATCTTTATAATCTTAATGCTTACAGCTTACAGCTTACAGCTTACGGCTATTCGGCGGAGGAGTTTATGCTTAATAGATTGAGACTGCTCCTGGCCCTTCTGGCAACCAGGTTGATTACATATTTAATCAGGCTTCTGGGGAGGGGCAAGGGGTCTTCGCTGCCGGGCATGATTGCCCTGAAAATACATCCGGACCTGATCAGGGAGGGGGCTTCCCGGGTCAGGCTGGGCATCATCATGGTTACCGGCACCAACGGCAAAACCACCACCAACAATATGATTGCCCGAATTTTGGAGGGCAGCGGCCACAGTGTGCTAATCAACCGCGAGGGGGCGAACCTGATTGCCGGGGTGGCCTCTGTCTTTGCCAGGGGCCTGGATTTAACGGGCAGGTCTGATTATGACTATGCCTGCCTTGAGGTGGACGAGGCCGCCTTCCCGCTGGTGGCGGCCCAAGTGAGTCCCCGGCTGGTAGTGGTGACCAATTTTTTCCGGGACCAGCTGGACCGTTATGGCGAGCTGGATAAGACTGTATCTTTGGTTCGCAACGCATTAAAGGGCCTGGAGGGGGCGAAGCTGATTTTGAATGCCGATGACCCCCTGGTGGCACAGCTGGGCAGGAGCACCGGGCTGCCCTCAGTTTTTTACGGCCTGGCCGATCACGAGGCCACCCGCAGGCAGGGATCGGCGGCCCGGGAGGCCAAATTCTGCCCCTTTTGCGGCCGGGAATTGGATTATCGTTATTACCATTACAGCCAGCTCGGTGATTACCGCTGCCCGGGCTGTGGGTTTGCGCGCCCGAACCCCGATGTGGAGGGGGTTTCCCCGCGGTCCGAAGGCGCCAACACCCTCTGCCGGGTGAGGTTCCGGCAGGGATCGGCGGTGCCTTTGCAAATACCGGTTTACGGTGTCTACAACCTGTACAACGCCTTGGCGGCATACACCACCGGGCTGCTTCTGGATCTCGACCCCTGCCGGACGGCGGAACTACTGATGGGTTACCGCCCGGCCACCGGCAGGATGGAGAGGTTCCATTACCGGGGCAAGCCGGTGTATTTGAACCTGGTTAAAAACCCCACCGGCTTCAACGAAGGGCTGGGGGCGCTGCTGGGCTTGGCGGACGGGCAGGTGGACGTTATGATTGCCATAAATGACAACGACGCCGACGGCAGGGACATATCCTGGCTGTGGGATGTTGATTTTGAAATACTTGAGTCCGCCCGGGACAGGTTTGGTGTTTTTGTCTGCTCGGGCCAGCGGGCCGGGGAGATGGCGGTGAGGCTCAAGTACGCCGGAATACCCGCCGGTCAGCTGGCCGTGGAGTACGACTACCGCCCGGCCGTGACCGGGGTGCTGGAAGGCAGCGCCCCTAAAGCATACATACTGGCCACCTATACAGCCCTATGGCCGGTGGAAAGGATTTTGAGCGGCTATGCCCAGAGGGTTCAAACCCAGGCTGAAAATCTGCCACATGTATCCTGACCTGCTGAACCTTTACGGTGACAGGGGAAATATTATGGCCTTCAGCAGGCGCTGCCGGTGGAGGGACATTGAGGTTGAGGTGCACCCGGTGAGCATTGGTGAAAAGGTGGACTTCAGGCTGATGGATTTCCTTTTCCTCGGCGGGGGCTCCGACCGGGAGCAAAACCTTATGGCCGTTGACTTGATGGACCGGACCGAGGGATTAAGGCAGGCCATAGAGGACGGGCTGGTGGTGCTGGCTATTTGCGGCGGCTACCAACTGCTGGGCCAATACTACCGGACCCTGGAGGGCGAAGTCATACCGGGCCTGGGTATACTTGACCTTTATACCGAAGGCGGACAAAAAAGGCTGATTGGCAATGTGGCGGTGGAGGTTGATCTGGGGGGAGTGACCCGGAAGGTGGTCGGGTTCGAAAACCACTCCGGCCGTACCTACCTGGGAAAACTGGAGCCTCTGGGAAATGTGCTGGCCGGCCACGGGAACAATGGCCAGGACCACAGGGAGGGCGCCCGCTACAAGAATGTGATCTGCTCTTACCTGCACGGACCTTTATTGCCCAAAAACCCCTTCATCACCGACCACCTCATTTCCCGGGCGCTGCAGCGCAGGTACCGCCAACTGCCCCTGGAACCCCTGGACGACAGCCTGGAAGATGATGCCCGGGAAATCATGCTCAAAAGAATTTTAAGTTAGTACGGGCTGTGATAAACTTCGTCTGACTTCGTCAGCCCCGGCGGCGCGATGCTCACGATCCAAGGAAAGGGGACAGGTCTCCTGCCTATTTTAAGAAGTATTTGGGGCAGCAGAAGATCTGTCCCCGATTGGAACGCTCCGCTGCGCGCCGCCGCTGCTTCCTTGCCAGTCTTGTTTCTGACAGCCCTATATAAGCTGAATAAAAGATAAAAAATTCCCCGATTCCTAACCCCTAACCCCTAACCCTAACACCCAATCCCCCTATTATCCAGGTTGCTGTAGACCACTTCCCCGCCCACCATGGTCAGCTTCACGTTCAGGTCCTGGTCCAGGAGCACCAGGTCGGCGTCCATGCCGGGGGCCAGGGCGCCCTTGGTGTTTTCATAGCCCAGCACCCGGGCCGGGTTTAGGCTGGCCATGCGAATGGCCTCGTGAAGGGGGACGCCACTCAGGCCGACCATATTTTTGACGGCCTCGATCATGGTCAGAGAGCTTCCGGCCATGGTGTTGTCGGGCAGGGTTATTTTTTTGCCCGCCATAAAAACCTTCCTCCCACTAAAAAGGTATTCCCCGTCGGGCATTCCGGCGGCCTGGATGGCGTCGGTGGCCAGGGTCAGTCCCCTTTTGCCCTTAATCGCAGGCAGCAGCTTCAGCATCGAAGGGTGCAGGTGGTGCCCATCGGCAATTATTTCGGCATTTATTTCCTTACTCCCCAGCACTGCCCCTACCAGTCCCGGCTCCCGGTGGTGCAGAGGGGCCGAGGCGTTAAATAAATGAACGGCGTGCCTGACCCCGGCCTGGAAGGCGGCCAGGGCAACCTCATAGGTGGCCTCGGAGTGGCCGGCAGCCACCACTATTCCTTCCCGGGCCAGCATTTTAATCAACTGCAAACAGCCCGGCAGCTCCGGGGCCACGGTGACCATCTTCAATGTGCCTTCACAGAGGGAGACCAGCCCGGACATTTCGGATTTATCTATTTCCCTGAGATAGGCCGGGTTGATGGCGCCCGACCGTTTGGGGTTCAGGTAAGGGCCTTCCAGGTGTGCCCCCAGCAGGTGTGCCCCCCCGGTACTCCTGAGGGTGAGGGCATTGATGGTGGAGAGGGTCTTTTCGAGGGTACTCCTTGGCGCCGGCGCCACCGTGGCCAGGAAGGAGGTGGTTCCGCCCCGGGCATTGAAGGCAGCCACTTCCCTGACCGAACGGGTGGAGCCCTCCAGTAGATCAAAACCCCCTCCCCCGTGCACGTGCATGTCTATAAACCCCGGGGTGATGTACATGCCTTCGGCATCTATTTTGACGCAGTCCTGATCACAGGGATCGCTGCAGCAGCATTTTTTCGGGTCAATGGCCGGTTTGCAGGAAAAAGCCGGCTGGCTGCCGGGCTTGGGCCGACCTATGGAACAGGAAAGCCCGGTGTAGAGGTTTTCGGGTCTCAAGGCCCCGGGTATGGCCAGCCTGCCCCTGATAACCAGGAGGCCGGCGTTGGGCACCGTGCCGCTGGAGGTAACCAGCTGACCCCCGCAAATAAGATAGTCAATCATTGCTCAGCCACCTACAGTACCAATAAACCAAACAATCAATTATTTGCCTTTAATACGGCAAAATCCTCCTTGTCCGATCAGTATGTTTAACTTATCAATTTTTGGGAAATAATGTTGACAACGCGAATTAACAAACCCTTCCAACCCGCCTGCATAAGGCGGGATTTTCCATCCCGGGGCTTAAAAATTCAACAATGACAGGGGATAAAAAAATCTACCGGGGATATAATACTAATGCTGCATCAGGCAGTAAACCAGCCTCCTAAATCTCTCTCAGCACCCCGCCGACCGGCGG
>Ga0209347_1001645_pt1 | contig 34457 bp, 26 predicted proteins | sample AutmiccommuBRH23_FD_187382 | JGI IMG/M metagenome (GOLD analysis project Ga0209347, IMG submission 187382) | Deep subsurface microbial communities from Mt. Terri, Switzerland - Autotrophic microbial communities BRH/23 (SPAdes) (version 2) | ecosystem: Environmental > Aquatic > Deep subsurface >...
CGCGCAGCTTCGAGCGCCGCTTCCAGCTCGCCGATTTCGTCGAGGTGAAAGGCGCCGACCTCCAGAACGGCCTTCTGCACATCGACCTCGTGCGCAACATTCCGGAGCGCATGAAGCCGCGGACCATCGCCATCAACGGCGAGCCCCGGCAGATCGAGGCCTGACGACCTCACAAACGATCAGATCGTGAGTACCAAGGAGGCGGCCGCTGCCAGCACAACGGCCGCCTCTGCATTTGCCTGCGCCTGGGCGATAACGCCTGCAAACACGGGCGCCAAGCACCGCGCTCGCGCCTTCATGGCACGGCAGCCTAATTTTTGGTCGCTAGGCGCTTGTGCACCCCTTTGAAATCTGCGAAGCTGCCCCGAAAGGTCAGTAGTCCTGTCCTTTATTGCCGATCTACCGGCCGAACGGGCGATTTCCCGCGCGGACCGGTATTCGCATGCAAAGGACTTCGCATGCAAAGGACAGGGGAGGAAAGTTGAGGACCCTGGTTCGAATTTGGAGACGCAAGACCAGAGCATCGTGCCGATGGGGCCGGCCCCCGAAACACGCCGGCCAGCCGGTCGCTCACAGCATGCTGATCATCATGCACCTTGCACATCCGATCTGATCCGAGATTCTTGACGGCGGCCGCTTGGGACCGATCAAATCAGGTTCTTGCGGAGCCTCTTTCTGCCTAACGTTGACCGGACAAGAACAATGCCAGCGCCCCTATTCGAGGACGCCGAATGAGGAAGACCCACATCCAGGACACTGCCGCGATGACCTTAGACGCGCTTGGGAAGCCGCAGGGCCTTTATGATCCGCGCCATGAGCGCGACGCCTGTGGCGTCGGCTTCATCGCCGACATGAAGGGGCGCAAGTCCCACCAGATCGTCGCCGACGGGCTCAAGATCCTTGAGAACCTCGAGCATCGCGGTGCCGTGGGAGCCGACCCCAAGGCCGGCGACGGCGCCGGCATGCTGGTGCAGATCCCGCACGAGTTCCTGAAGGAAGCCTGCCGCAAGCTGTCGTTCGAGCTGCCGGCTCCCGGCCGCTATGCCGTCGGGCACGTCTTCATGCCGCGCGACGAGCGCGTGCGCACCAACTGCGAGCGCATCTGGTCGCGCATCATCAAGGAGCAGGGCCTGGAGCTTCTCGGCTGGCGCACGGTTCCGGTCGACAATTCCACTTTGTCGGAGATGGTGATCGCTACCGAGCCGGCGCACCGCCAGGTGTTCATCGGCTGCCCGATGACGATCCTCGATCAGGAGGACTTCGAGCGCCGCCTCTACCTGGTGCGCAAGATTGTCTCCAACGCCATCGAGAACGCCTACAAGCAGCGCGACATCGGCCACTACACCGTGTCGCTGTCGAGCCGGACGCTGGTCTACAAGGGCATGTTCCTGTCCTACCAGCTCGGCGCATACTACCTGGACCTGCGCGAACCGAGCTTCGTCTCGGCGATGGCGCTCGTGCACCAGCGCTTCTCGACCAACACCTTCCCGTCCTGGAAGCTCGCCCACCCCTATCGCTTCGTGGCCCACAACGGCGAGATCAACACGCTGCGCGGCAACGTCAACTGGATGGCGGCACGCCAGGCGTCCGTGTCCTCGCCGCTCTATGGGCCCGAGATCTCGAAGCTGTGGCCGATCTCCTATGAGGGACAATCGGACACCGCCTGCTTCGACAACGCGCTCGAGTTCCTGGTGATGGGCGGCTATTCGCTCACCCATGCAGCGATGATGCTCATCCCCGAGGCGTGGGCCGGCAATCCGCTGATGGATCGCAAGCGGCGCGCCTTCTACGAATATCATGCCTGCCTGATGGAACCGTGGGACGGCCCCGCCGCCATGGCCTTCACCGACGGTCGCAAGATCGGCGCTACGCTCGACCGCAACGGCCTGCGCCCGGCACGTTATTTCGTGACCAAGGACGACCTCGTCGTCATGGCGTCGGAGTCCGGCGTGCTGCCGATGCCCGAGGAGACAATCGTCCAGAAGTGGCGTCTGCAGCCCGGTAAGATGCTGCTCATCGACATGGAGAAGGGCCGCATCGTCTCCGACGAGGAGCTGAAGGCTGAAATTTCCGCGTCCAACCCGTACGAGACTTGGCTGAAGCGCACGCAAATTCTCGTCTCCGATCTGCCGCTCGCCAAGGAGCGTTCACCGAAGACATCGAACGTGTCGCTCTTGGACCTGCAGCAGGCGTTCGGCTACACGCAGGAAAGCTTGAAGCTTCTGATGAAGCCCATGGCCGAGACCGGCCAGGAGGCCATCGGGTCGATGGGCACCGACACGCCGATCTCGGCGCTGTCGTCTAAGTCGAAGCTGTTGCACACCTACTTCAAGCAGAACTTCGCGCAGGTGACGAACCCGCCGATCGACTCGATCCGCGAGGAGCTCGTCATGAGCCTCGTGTCGTTCATCGGACCGCGACCCAACATCCTCGACCTGGAAGGCACCTCGCGCCAGAAGCGGCTCGAGGTCTACCAGCCGATCCTCACCAACGAGGACCTGGAGCGCATCCGTCAGATCGGCGAGGTGAAGGACAACGAGTTCTCCTCGATCACCATCGACATCACCTACCCAGCAGAGCAAGGTCCGCGCGGCATGGCGCCCGCGCTCGATTGCGTGTGCGCGGAGGCCGAGGAGGCTGTCCGCTCCAAGGACTACAACATCATCATCCTGTCGGACCGCGCGACGGGCACGAACCGGATTCCGATCCCTGCGCTGCTCGCGACCTCGGCGGTCCACCACCACCTCATCAAGCAGGGCCTGAGAACGTCGGTCGGCCTCGTCATCGAGACCGGCGAGGCGCACGAGGTGCATCAGTTCTGCACCCTCGCTGGCTATGGCGCCGAGGCAATCAACCCCTACCTCGCCTTCGAGACGCTCGAGGCGATGGTGCCCGATCTCGATGTCGAGACCACGGCCGAGGAAGTGCGCACGCGCTACATCAAGGCCATCGGAAAAGCCATCCTCAAGGTGATGGCAAAGATGGGCATCTCCACCTACCAGTCCTATTGCGGCGCCCAGATTTTCGACGCCGTCGGCCTGCGTTCCAGCTTCGTGAGGAAATACTTCACCGGCACGCACACGCAGATCGAAGGCATCGGCCTGAAGGAAGTCGCCATCGAGACGGTGGAACGCCACAAGCTGGCGTTCGGCGACGTTCCCGTGCTGGAAAACGCGCTCGATGTCGGCGGCGAGTACGCTTTCCGCGTGCGCGGCGAATCGCATGTCTGGCGCGCCAACGTCGTCGCCGACCTGCAGCACGCCGTGCGCGGCAACGTGCCGGAGAAGTATCGCGCGTTCGCCAAGCAGGTGAACGAGCAGTCCGAGCAGCTCATGACCATGCGCGGCATGTTCCGCATCCGCTCGGCCGAAGCGATCGGACGCAAGCCGATCCCGCTGGAGGAGGTCGAGCCGGCCTCCGAGATCGTCAAGCGATTCGCCACCGGCGCCATGAGCTTCGGCTCCATCAGCCGCGAGGCGCACACCACGCTCGCGATCGCCATGAACCGCATCGGCGGCAAGTCGAACACCGGCGAGGGCGGCGAGGAGGTCGATCGCTTCACGCCGATGGCGAACGGCGATTCTATGCGCTCGGCCATCAAGCAGGTCGCTTCCGGCCGCTTCGGCGTCACCACCGAGTACCTCGTCAACTCGGACATGATCCAGATCAAGATGGCGCAGGGCGCAAAACCCGGAGAGGGCGGACAGCTGCCCGGCCACAAGGTCGACAGCGTCATCGCCAAGGTGCGCCACTCGACGCCGGGCGTCGGCCTCATCTCGCCGCCGCCGCACCATGACATCTACTCCATCGAGGATCTCGCCCAGCTCATCTTCGACCTGAAGAACGTGAGCCCAACTAGCGACGTCTCGGTGAAGCTCGTCTCCGAGGTCGGCGTCGGCACCGTTGCCGCCGGCGTCGCTAAGGCACGCGCCGATCACGTGACGATCTCCGGCTTCGAGGGCGGCACCGGCGCTTCGCCGCTGACCTCCATCAAGCACGCAGGCTCGCCCTGGGAAATCGGTCTTGCCGAGACGCATCAGACGCTGGTGGTGAACCGCCTGCGCGGGCGCATCGCGGTTCAGGTAGACGGCGGTCTGCGCACCGGCCGTGACGTGATCGTGGGCGCGCTATTGGGCGCCGACGAGTTCGGCTTCTCGACCGCGCCGCTGATCGCAGCGGGCTGCATCATGATGCGCAAGTGCCACCTCAACACCTGCCCGGTCGGCGTCGCCACCCAGGATCCGGTCCTGCGCGCGAAGTTCCAGGGCAAGCCCGAGCATGTCATCAACTACTTCTTCTTCGTCGCCGAGGAAGTGCGCGAGTACATGGCCGCGCTCGGCTTCCGCACCTTCAACGAGATGATCGGCTGCACAGAGGCTCTCGATAAGGACCGCGCGATCCGGCACTGGAAGGCGAAGGGCCTGGACTTCTCCAAGATGTTCCACAAGCCGCGCATGCCCAGCTCCGTCGCCGTCTATCACAGCGAGCGTCAGGATCACGGCCTCGACAAGGTGCTCGACAACAAGATGATCGAGCTGTGCAAGCCGGCGATCGAGGACAAGAAGCCGGTCAAGGCCGAGCTCGCGATCCAGAACACCGATCGCTCTACCGGCGCCATGCTGTCGGGCACGATCGCCAAGCGCTACGGCTACGCGGGCCTGCCGGAGGATACGATCTGGCTGACCTTCAACGGCACGGCCGGACAGGCCTTCGGCGCTTGGACCGCCAACGGCGTGACGCTCGACCTCGTCGGCGAGGGCAACGACTACGTCGGCAAGGGCCTGTCGGGCGGCAAGCTGATCGTGCGTCCCAACGCGATCTCGGGCATCAAGCCTGAAGAGAGCATGATCGTCGGCAACACCGTGCTCTACGGCGCGATCACCGGCGAGTGCTACTTCCGCGGCATCGCGGGCGAGCGCTTCGCAGTGAGAAACTCCGGCGCGCTGGCTGTCGTCGAGGGCACCGGCGATCACGGCTGCGAGTACATGACCGGCGGCGTTGTCGTCGTCCTCGGCGCCACGGGCCGCAACTTCGCAGCCGGCATGTCGGGCGGCATCGCCTACGTGCTCGACGCCAACAACGACTTCGAGACCAAGTGCAACCTCGCCATGGTGTCGCTCGAGCCGATCGAGGCCGAGGAAGAGGTCATGGAGCGCCTGATGGGCCAGCAGGGCGACCTGGAGAGCCACGGCCTCGTCGAGGTCATGTCCGACATGACCAAGTTCGACGCCGAGCGCCTCTATCAGCTCGTCGCGCGCCACGCTCACTACACCAACTCCGCCAAGGCCAAGATGATCCTGACCGACTGGCGCACCCACATGCCGAAGTTCAAGAAGGTGATGCCGATCGAGTACCGGCGCGCGCTGCAGGAGATGGCGAAGGCGCAGGCCGCCGAACCGGCAGCGCCGGGCGCGATCGAAGTCAGCCTCAAGTCGGCGAAGGCTTGAAGAAGGCTGCCTCGGCATCGATGATGACCGGGGCAAAGTGGCGGGTCCGCAAGGCCCGGCACGTTTGGATGAGCGAATGAGACGGTGAGAACACCGTCCCGACGGGAAGACGAATGGGCAAGGTTACGGGATTTCTCGAGTTCGAACGATCCGAGCGCAAGTATGCGCCGATCGAGGAGCGCGTGAAGCATTGGAACGAGTTCGTGCTCGCGCCGAGCGATGAGGAGACGAAAGTCCAGGCCGCGCGCTGCATGGACTGCGGCATTCCCTATTGTCACACCGGCTGCCCGGTCAACAACCAGATCCCGGACTGGAACGACCTCGTCTATCACGGCGACTGGAAACAGGCCGCGCTCAACCTGCACTCAACCAACAACTTCCCCGAGGTGACGGGCCGCGTGTGCCCGGCCCCGTGCGAGGCCGCCTGCACGCTCAACATCGACGACGTGCCGGTCACCATCAAATCGATCGAGTGCGCCATCGCTGACCGCGGCTTCGCCGAGGGCTGGATCGTGCCAGAGCCGCCGGAGCACAAGACCGGCAAGCGCGTTGCCATCATCGGCTCCGGCCCTGCGGGCCTTGCCGCCGCCCAGCAGCTCGCACGCGTGGGCCATGACGTGCACGTCTACGAGAAGAACTCCAAGGCAGGCGGTCTGCTGCGCTACGGCATTCCCGACTTCAAGATGGAGAAGGGCATCATCGATCGCCGCGTGGAGCAGATGGAAGCCGAAGGCGTCACCTTCCACTGCGACGTCGAGGTCGGCAAGACGGTTACGGCCACCGAAATCATGCAAAGCCATGACGCCATGCTGCTGACCGGCGGCTCCGAGACGCCGTTCGATTTCTTCGTGCAGGCGCCGGGTCGCGATCTCGATGGCATCCACTACGCGATGGACTTCCTGCCGCAACAGAACCGCCGCGTCTCCGGCGAGGTCCCGCCCGCGATTACCGATGCCAAGGAGATTCTCGCCAAGGACAAGCACGTCGTCGTCATCGGCGGCGGCGACACCGGCTCGGACTGCATCGGTACGTCGTTCCGCCAGGGCGCCAAGTCGGTGACGCAGCTCGAGATCATGCCGATGCCGCCAAAGCACGAGAACAAGGCGATGTCCTGGCCCAACTGGCCCTTGAAGCTGCGCATCTCGACGAGCCAGGCCGAAGGCGCAAAGGTCGAGTACTCCGTCTCGACCACGGGCTTCTCCGGCTCCGACGGCAAGGTCGAGAAGCTGCATTACGTGCAGGTCGACAGCAAGATGCAGCCGGTGCCCGGCACCGAGGCCGAGCTGCAGGCCGACCTCGTGCTCTTCGCCATGGGCTTTTCCGGCCCCGTCGAGGACGGGCTCATCAGGGAGCTTGGCCTGGAGCTGGTCGCGCGCGGTCGCTTCCGCGGGCTCAACGCCGATGAGCAGACCTACAAGGTCGCGGGCACGGAGAAGGTCTTCGCTGCAGGCGACATCCGCCGCGGACAGTCGCTCGTCGTCTGGGCGATCCGCGAAGGCCGCCAGGCAGCACGCGCCATCGACGAGTTCCTGATGGGGACGTCCGAGCTGCCTAGATAATTCTTTACTGACACAAGCTTCGAGAAGCATTGCGTGCGGCCACCGCCATCTCGCAGAGGGCCGGCGCCTGCGCCGGGCGCCCTTGGCGCCTGCCGCACCATCGCTGCGACATGGGTCCCAAGCCGCGTCGAGCGAAGCGAGGAGAGCGGAAGGGCCCAAGGGGCCCCGCGACGTCATGGCGAAGCCATGCTCCGCATGGACGGCGCGGCCTTCAGCTCGCACCAGCCGCGATGTCGGCAAAGCTTCTCGAAGCTTGTGTCAGGAAAAAACTAGGGGCTCTGCACGGGCAACGGCACCGGCGAGGAAATCTCAGGCGTCACTGATGCCGTTGCCTGCGGCCGCGGCCAGGCGAAATCGTCGGCACGCCCCGGTTTGGGTGGCAGACGCTCGCCGCGCTCGAACACGCGGAAGTAAGGCGTCTGCGTCGGTGACAACCGCCGACGTCCGCCATCTGAGCCGCGCGGGGGGACGATCGAGCTCATCACCGTAAGCCCGCCCGGGATCTGATCCACCAAGATGTCGCCCATCTGTGCTGCGCGATCGCGGCTGCGCTTACGGGTCACCAGATCGACGACGGCAGCCGAGATGGCCGGCCGCACGATCTCCATGGTGATCACCTCTTCCTTGCCGCCGTTGCCGACGACCTTGACGTCCACCTTCCCGGTCTCCGCCTTCTGCTCCCTGGCGCCGCCATTGCTCGGCGCGGCCACGAGACCTTTCTTCTTGTTCTTGTCGGCCTTGGCGCGCTCGGCCTCGGACTTGAGGCGGGCACGATCGGGATTGACCTTCGCCTGCTCGGCGGGATCGCCGGCCAGCGGGATCGCGCGCTCGGAGCGGGCGGTTGCAATGTCGCGGCGCAGCTCGCGCTCGACGAAGTGGGCCAGCTTGCGATAGCCCGCGCTCGTGAAGTGCACGCCGTCGTTGTAGCGCAGCCTGCGGACCTTGCCCGTGATGTCGGGCCCATAGTCGCTGTAGCCGCCACTCTCGTCGACGAAGCTTGCATATGCGTCGATGTAGCGGGCACCGTTGAGATAGGCGCGCTCGCGGATGATCTTGTTCATGATCTGCGCGCGCTCGTTGTCGGTCCAGCGGCGCATGGTGGGTAGCCCGACCCAGTAGACCGCGCGCCCATCCTTCTTCAGGCTCTTGATCAGCTCATCGACGCGCCCGGAAAACTCCTCGCTCCACTTCGCATTGCCCGTCGACAGGTTGCGGTTGGACAGCGTGTAGCGGTCCTGCACGCCCAGCATGACGATGACGATGTGGCTATGGCTGTCGGCGAGCGACTTCTCCAGATCAGCGAGCTCGTTTTCGAAGCGCCGGCGCATGATGCTTGAGAGCTCGTAGCGCTTGCGGCCGAGCTGTGCGCCGACCGGATTGGCCGACAGCGCCTCGCCGAGACCGCCGAGCAATCCCTCTGCGAGCCAGTCGCCGACGACCTGCACCTGATAGACGTCGTTTTCGGGATACGGCGTGATAAAGCTGCCGCCGAGGCGGTTGTCTTGCGCGTTAGCCGACACGGCGAGCGCCGAAAGCGCCAAGTGAGCGCCCGCGTAGATCAGGCCGAATGTGCGCAAGAGCCCAGCCATGAATCGAATCCGAAGTGACGACGCAGTGATAATCGTCACTGCGTCGCCCAAGCACAAGGCGGAAACATGGCCGGTCAGAGGGGGAGGGCCCACTAAAAGCAGCCGTTAAGCCGCCTTCTTGGCCTTCTTCACGCTCTTCAACCGAACAGGGGCCTGCTTAGAGGAGGCCGCGTGCCAGTTGAGCTCGTCAAGCTCCTCACCGCGCTGGTGCGTCTTCACCTTGACGTCGCGAGCGTTGAAGGCCTCTCGCAGAACGTCCACGCACAGCTCCGGCTTGGCCTCGCCGCACATGAACACGTCAAGCGCAGCATAGTCGGCTTCCGGCCAGCTATGGATCGAGATGTGGCTTTCCGAGAGCACAGCAACGCCGGACACACCGCCATTCGGCGTGAAGTGGTGCAGATGGATGTGCAGGAGGGTTGCTCCAGCCACATCAACGCACCGTGTCAGCGTTTCCTTGATGTACTCTAGGTCATCCAGACGACGTGCGCCGAAAAGGTCCACGATTAAGTGGGTCCCGGCGTATCGAACGCCATCGCGCTCGATAAAGAAGTCTTTCCTATCCTCGTGCGCCACAGGCGCAGCTACACGATGATCTTCCTCTTGGGCGGTGCTTGAACGAGTCAAGTCCATCCCCAATTGGAAGAGGGTGTCATTAAAGGCCATATGACCCTCCCCAACCAGCAGATAGATGTGACCCGCCCGGCTCCTTACCTTGGGGGTTTTGGAATACCTCGACCTTAAGGGCAGGTGGACGAACGGAGAGGGGTCATATGAGGCAGGTGCCCCCCCTTCGCAAGGAAAAATTGCCCCCAGGGCCAAAAAATTTTTGTCACCGCGTTGACGACATTTTGGTGAACGCCGCTGCGAGCCTGCTGCGATGATTCCAATCAGCGCCCGAGGAACTTGTCCAAGAACTTTTCGGCCTTCGACGGCTCGCCGTCTTTGTCCTTGCCGAACAGGCCGTCGACGATCTCGCCGGCGTTCTTGCCCTTGAACTGCTTGCCGATCTCTTTGACCGCCTCGGCGGCACCGGGACTATTGAGCGCACCAGCAATATCAGGCGAAACCTGAGGCGCATCCCATGGGCCGGTGATGTGCAGCGGCACTTCCAGCCCCGACATGTCCTGCTGGCCGCCTTGGCCCTCCAGCGACGCGACGAGCCGCGGGCGCAAGGTGTAGTCGATCGTGCGATCGGGCATGTTCACGGCGCCGGCGCCACCGACGCGCAACAGCGGGCTCAAGAGTTGCAGATCCTGATTCTGCGCGATGCCGTTGGTGATCACAAAGCTGCCGGTCAGCGAGCTGAAATCCGTCTTCTCCTCCGGCGACGTCGCGAAGCTCGGAATCCGCCCGCTCTGCAGGTCGCGCATGGCACCGCCGATATTGAAGCCGACGAGCGCGCCGTTCTGCACCTGAACGTTGGCGTTGCCGTTGAGCGAACTCATGATCGAGGCCTGGCTTTCGCCGCGCCCCGAGACCGCCAGCGAGACGTTGCCGGTGCCGGCGAGCCAGTTGATGTCGCCGGCATCCTTCAGCAGCGGCTCGGCGGCGACGCCGGCCAGCGTGAAGTTGGTGCCGAGGATTGCTTCGGGCCCCGTGGCGTCGAGCCTGACCAAGCCCTGCCCCTGTCCCTGGTAGAGCTTCACGTCCTGAAACTTGGTCTCCAGCACGGCGTCCTTGAGGGCGACCGTGACGTTGGCGGACTCGACCTTCACGTCGCCGTAGGACAGGGCGACGATCGAGAGGCGCGCATCGGCATTGACCGCTGCAAGGCCAGTCAGATCGATGGGCTCCGGGCTCCAGCCCGCGCGCCGTGTGTAGCCACGCACTTGCGGGCCGCTATGATCCTGCTCGAGCAGGTCCTCGATCGACCGGGGTGCGGAGTCGGACTGCGGATCTGCCCCCGAAGTGCCGCTGGGGCTCATCTCCACGGGGTCCACCGGCACGCTGCGCTCCTGGGCTGCCGCGGTGCCGTCGGCCAGATAGTTGGCGAGGTTTAGGTTTGCGACCTTGAGATCGGCGGTGACGTAAGGGCGCGCCGCCCCGGTCCTGACGCCGACGTCGCCGCTGGCGGTGGCGCCGTCCAAGGTGAACGTGCTGCCCGTCATGCGGATGTCATTGCCGACGACGCGCAGGCTGCCGGCAACCGAGGCCGGCCCGAACCCCGGCGCAGGAGCGAGTCTGGCGCCGAGCCACGCCGCCATCCGGCGCACCGACGCCGTCTTGCCGTTGATCGCGCCCTCGGCACTGACGCCGTCACGCACCGTCACGCTGCCGTCATAGCTCACCGCGATGGGCGCGCCGTTGACCTCGAGCGCGAGCTTGGCGGGATGCTCGGCGAGAACGTCCTCCGGCGTCATCAGCGTCGCTTTGAAGTTGAGCTTCTCGCGCTGCAAGACGAGATCGCCTGCCGCCGTGAGCGGAAGCGCGATCGCCGGCAATCCCACCTCGGCATTGATGGCCGAGACACTCTGAACGGTGCCGGTGCGTTCGTCGCTGTAGCGCACGATGCCGTCGATAATGCGGATGTCGCCCAGCGACAGCCCGCTGATCGACCGGCTCGGCGCGGGCGACACGCCACCGCCCAATCCGGCGCCGAAGTCGACGCGCGTGCCGGTGTCGGCTTGTGCGAGCTGTACGAGGCCAGCATCACCCGCTTTCGCGTGCCTGAGACCCGAACGTGGAGCGGTGAGCGCCGCCATGTCCCAGCTCTTGCGCCCATTGCGGTCGACGCGCAGGTCGAACACCGGACCATTGAGCACCAGCCGGTCGACGACGATTTTCTGGCCCAGCAGCGGCAACAGCCGCACGCCGACGTCGAAGCTCTTCGCCGTCAGAAATGGAGCCCCCTCCATCCCAGGAGGCGGCGACAGCGACACGTCTACGACGCGTAGTCCGATCGTCGGATAGAAGGTGAACGACGCCGGCCCGCCAATGACGAGGTCGCGGCCCGTCGTCTGTTTGACGCGGGAAACGATCTCGCGGCGGATGAGTTCGGTGGGCGGCGAGACGACCAAAAAGGTGACGACGCCAGCGACCAGAGCAAGCAACCCCAGCGCCCCGTAGACGAGCCCCAGCAGTACCGGCGACGTCCTCTTCGGCGGCGGCGGCCGGTGCGACGGCTGACGCGGCCGCTCGGGCGGAGGCCCCACCCACCCGTCATCGGGATAGTAGGCCTGAGGGCGCGATGGTGGACCGCCGGGCGGCCTGCGATTGGTCATGTCGTGTCTCGAAGCCTCATTGTGCCTCCTCGCAGGGGGCGTGCAACCTCCTGTGGTAGGCACGAATTATGTCACTGCCGAGCCATAGCCCCAAAGATCCGTCCACAGCTCTTTTGCTGGTGCTCACGCGGGCGCGGAGGGTGGCGAGACCGTTAAATCCGTGTCACAAATGAAACAGCCTGAGTCGCCGCAAGGTGCTAGAAAACGGGGGAATTGCCGCATTTGGTCCTGGGAGTTTTCTTGGCCATAATGACTGGTCGGTAACATGACCACGCGCCGCCTGCCAAATTTGTGCGGCGCAACAGAGAAGGCGCGCAACGATGCACTACTACGCCTATGAATTTGCGCACGCCGTCCTCTCGCCCATGCGGTTGGGCGTGCATGGGATTCGCAACCTTCTCGACATGCCCTTTAATCCTATTGCGCTGACCCCCTTCGGGCGCAATCTCTCTGCTGCCTGCGAGGTGTTCGAGAACGTCACCCGCCGCTACGGCAAGCCCGAGTTCGGCCTCAGGTCCACGCGCGTCAACGGCGTCGACGTACCCGTGCGCGAGCACATCGTGGCCGCCACGCCCTTCGCCAATCTGCTGCACTTCGAGCGCGACACCTCCAAGACGGGCCCACGCTACGATCCGAAAGTGCTGCTGGTCGCGCCGATGTCGGGCCACTACGCCACGCTTTTGCGTGGCACGGTCACGGCGATGCTGCCCGACCACGAGACCTACATCACCGACTGGAACGACGCGCGCGACATCCCGCTAGCGATGGGCCGCTTCGACCTCGACGACTTCATCGACCACATCATCGACTTCATCCGCGTTATCGGACCCGACACGCATGTGATCGCGGTGTGCCAGCCGGCCGTACCTGTGCTCGCAGCCGTCGCGCACATGGCCGAGATCGACGATCCCTATCAGCCGGCGTCGATGACGCTGATGGGCGGGCCGATCGACACGCGGCGCAACCCGACCGGGGTCAACTGCCTGGCCGAAAGCCGCTCGCTCAACTGGTTCGAGCACAACGTCATCTCGACGGTGCCGCCGCCGCACGCCGGCTTCATGCGGCCCGTATATCCAGGTTTCCTGCAGCTCACGGGCTTCATGACCATGAACCTGGAGCGGCACATGAACGCCCACGTCGACCTGTTCAACAACCTGGTCAAGGGCGACTGCGATTCCGTCAAGCAGCACCAGGACTTCTACGAGGAGTACCTGGCGGTGATGGATCTCACGGCCGAGTTCTACCTGCAGACGGTCAAGACCGTGTTCCAGGATCACGCGCTGCCCAAGGGCGAGATGATGCACCGGGGCGTGCCCGTCGACTGCTCGGCGATTCGCGATACCGCCTTGATGACGGTCGAGGGCGAGAAGGACGACATCTGCGGTCTCGGCCAGACCGAGGCGGCACACGACCTGTGCACCAACATCCCCGACGACCAGAAGGTGCACTACGTGCAGGAAGGCGTCGGCCACTACGGAGTCTTCAACGGCACACGCTGGCGGACCGAGATCCAGCCGCGCATCCGCGAGTTCATCCGCACCATCGAGTATTCGCGCGGCTCGGTGCCGACCGATCGCACCGCCCGGCGCACACAGACAGTCGAGATGGCCATCTCGCCAGTCTAAGCCCGGCTTTCTAAGGCCCGTTTTAGCCAGGGCTTAGCTTTCATGGCGCACAGTCGCCGGCGACGGCATCGGCCGCGCCTGCGAGGCACACATGCAATTTTGCGCTTTCCGTTCGCTTGTAGCTGCGACCGCGTTTGTGCTCGCCGCGCCCGCTCTTGCCGCCGGCGGCGACCTGGAGATCACTTTCAACGACCACTGCCGCGAGTGCCACGCCTTCGACAAGGACGACAACCGGCTCGGGCCCTCCCTCTACGGCGTCGTCGGACGCAAAGCGGGCACCGAGCCCGGCTTTGCCTATTCGCAGTCGGTGAAGGATTCCGGCATCACCTGGGATGCCAAGACGCTCGACAACTGGATCGCCGATCCGCAGGCCGTCATTCCCGGCAACGACATGAGCCCACCCTTCAACGGCATCTCCGATCCGGCGATCCGCAAAAAGATCATCGCCTTCCTCGAAACGCTGTCGCCCAAGTCTGGCAAGAAGGCCGGCAAGCAGCATTGAGCACAAAAAAAGACAACGGCCGGAATGCCGGCCGTTGCCTTGGAACTCATGGATGTGAAGTCGAGACCGTTAGATGATGTCGATCTCTGCCGGGAGGTACGAGGTCACCTCGAGGCCAACTTCCTGCTCGCGAACCGCGGGCTTCGTCCAAACCTTCATGGTCTTTTCCTCCTTAAGGGCCGGGACGATTGTCGCCCGGCTCATGGTCAGTATGTGGGCAATTGCCACCATAAGCGCCAATCGCATTTTCTACATGTTCAGATAAGGTGCGCTGATATGTCCTTCAAGAGCCGTCAAGCCGCACGGGCGTCCCAATTGCGCGGTTCAATGCGCACGGGGCTGGGTGCGATCGGGAGGGCGTCATGTCCAACGCACCACTTGAAGACCACAAGCACGCTGTCGCCGAGAGCTGGCGGCGCTTCATGAACGGCAACTTCGATCCCTGGAGCCTCCCGCCGCACCTGCCGCGGAGCGAGGACCGGATGGCCGCCGCGATGGAGTATGCTGCCTACCAGCTCGGCGAGATCAATCACAAGCTGACGGTATTGATCGAGCTCACCGCACGCCGCGGCTAATGCGCGGCGAGTAGCTGAAACTTGGCATCCGTGTTCCGACGCGGCTGGACGGCTGCGGGTTGAAGCTTGCGCGGCTGTCCCCACTCGCAACGTCATCCCGGCGAAGGCCGGGATCCACGCAAGCTTCCGCGCACACCTGTAGCATCGGCGTTGCGCCCGCTGAGACTTCCGTGGATCGCGCTGTGCAGCGCGATGACGTTTCAAATCATAGAACCGCGTCGCCGCAGCGGCCGACCTAATGCGCGGCTTCCCAGTTGTCGGCGGCTTTGGCGTCCACGTGGATCGGGACGGCGAGCGCCACCGCTGGCAGCGCTGCGCGCTCCATCACCTTGGTCACCGTCTTCAAGGTCTTCTCCACGTCCGCTTCCTTGACCTCGAAGATCAACTCGTCGTGCACCTGCAAAAGCATGCGCGCCGACTTGAGCCCGGCGTCCGCCAGCGCGCCCGGCATGCGGATCATCGCGCGGCGGATGATGTCGGCGGCCGAGCCCTGGATCGGCGCGTTGATCGCCGCACGCTCCAGGTTGCCGCGCACGCTCGGGTTTTTGGTGTTGATCTCGGGGTAATGGATGCGCCGCCCGAACACCGTCTCCACGAAGCCTTCCTCGTGCGCGCGCTTCTTGGTGGCATCCATGTAGTCGCGGATGCCGGGGAAGCGCTCGAAGTAGGTCTTGATGTAGGCACCGGCCTCCTCTTTCGAGATGCCGAGCTGGTTGGCCAGGCCAAACGCCGAGATGCCGTAGATGATACCGAAGTTGATCGCCTTGGCGCGCCGGCGCACCTCCGGTGGCATGTCCTTCACCGGCGTGTCGAACATCTCCGAGGCCGTCATCGCGTGAATGTCGAGCCCGTCCTCGAATGCCTTCCTGAGCTGCGGGATGTCGGCGATGTGGGCAAGCACGCGCAGCTCGATCTGGCTGTAGTCGGCAGAGATCAGCTTCATGCCTTTTTCCGCGATGAACGCGGTGCGGATCTCGCGCCCTTCCTTGGTGCGGATGGGAATGTTCTGCAGGTTGGGCTCGGACGAGGCGAGCCGTCCCGTCGTCGTCGCCGCCAGTGAGTAGCTGGTATGAATGCGCCCGCCGTCAGCGTCCATGTAGCCGGGCAGCGCGTCGGTGTAGGTGGAGCGCAGCTTGGTGAGCTGGCGCCATTCCAGCATCATGTTGATGAGCCGGCGCGCATCCTCCGGAAGCTCCTCGTTGGCCGCCAGATCGTCCAGCAGGCCGGCGCGCGTCTCCCATTGGCCCGACTTGGTCTTCTTGCCGCCGGGCAGCTTGAGACGGTCGAACAGCAGTTCGCCGAGCTGGCGTGGCGAGCCCAAGTTGAACTTGTGCCCGGCGAGCGCGGACACCTCGTCCTCCAGCCGCGCCATGCCCTGCGCGAAGTTGCCCGACAAACGCGCCAGGATCGCGCCGTCGACCTTGATGCCGGCATATTCCATATCGGCGATCACCGGCACCAGCGGCCGCTCCAGCGTCTCGTAGACGGTCGTCACCCGCTCAGCCGCCAGCCGAGGCTTCAACACCATCCACAAGCGCAGCGTCACGTCGGCATCCTCCGCCGCGTACTCGGTCGCCTTGTCGATCGGCACCTGCGCGAACGAGCGCTCCGACTTCTTGCCCGGCACGTGGGCTATCACGGTCTCGAAGGAGACGCAGGCGTGGCCGAGGTGGCGCATGGCGAGCTCGTCCATGCCGTGGCTGCCTTTGCCGCCGTCGAGCACGTACGACATGAGCATAGTGTCATCGTGCCCGGCTATGCGGACACCGTGGCGCGCGAGCACGTTGAAATCGAACTTGAGGTTCTGTCCGATCTTGAGAATGGACGGATCCTCGAGCAGCGGCTTCATGAGGTCGAGCGCCTCACGCAGCGAAAGCTGCGCGATCTCCTCGCCGCCGCCGAAGTCCAATTCGCCGCCGCTCTTGCGATGTCCTAGCGGCACATAGCAGGCGCGGCCCGGAGCGGTCGCCAGCGACACACCGACCAACTCGTCGCGCAATGGATTGAGCCCGGTGGTCTCGGTGTCGAAGGCCACATAACCGGTGGCGAAGGCGTCATCGATCCAGGCCTCCAGCCGCTCGCGCGTCGTCACCGTCTCGTACTTGGAGCGATCGAACGGCGTCTTTGCCGCCTGCACCGCGGCCGCGGGAGATCCGGCTGCGGCCGTTGGCGGCTCCGTGTGCGGCTTCGCGCCGGCGTGTCTTGCGCCCTTGCGCGGCACCGTCGCGCCGACCGAGGTCGCAAGCTCGGGCGGCGGCTCGGTGCCCAGCGCCTCGGCAATGCGCCGCGTCAGCGTGTTGAACTCCATCGTCCGCAGGAAGCCGAGCAACGCGGCCGGATCGGGATCGTGCACGCCCAGCGCCTCGACCGGAACGCCGGTGTCGACATCGCATTTCAACCGCACCAGCTCACGCGACATCCGCGCCTGGTCGGCAAACTCGATGAGGCGCTCGCGCCGCTTGGGTTGCTTGATCTCGGAGGCACGCTCCAGAAGCACGTCGAGGTCGCCGTACTCGTTAATCAGCTCGGCCGCGGTCTTGATGCCGATGCCCGGCACGCCCGGCACGTTGTCGGTCGAATCGCCCGCCAGCGACTGCACGTCGACGACCTTGTCCGGCGGTACGCCGAACTTCTCCATCACCTCCTCGCGCCCGAGCTTCTTCTGCTTCATGGCATCGAGCATGACGACGCCGGGGCGCACGAGCTGCATCAGGTCCTTGTCCGACGACACGATCGTGACGTCGCCGCCCGCATCGGTCACCTGCTGCGCGTAGGTCGCAATCAGATCGTCGGCCTCATAGCCCTCCTGCTCCACGCAGGCGACGTTGAAGGCCTGCACCGCATCGCGGATCAGCGGAAACTGCGGCACCAGCTCTTCCGGCGCCGGCGGCCGGTTCGCCTTGTATTGGTCGTAGATCTCGTTCCGGAAGGTCTTCTCCGAAGCGTCAAAAATGACAGCGATGTGGGTCGGCGCCTCCGACGCCTTCGACTCACGCAACAATTTCCACAGCATGGCGCAGAAGCCGTGCACCGCGCCGACCGGCAGCCCGTCGGAGGGGCGCGTCAGCGGCGGCAGCGCGTGAAAGGCGCGGAAGATGTAGCCGGAGCCGTCGACGAGATAGACGTGGCTACCTTTGACGATCGGCGTCGCCTCGCCATCGGGCACGGTGGCGATGGTGCCATTGTCGGACTTTTGCTGCTTGGATCGGGCTTGGGAATTGGTCTGGCTCATGGCGCCGGAATATAGGCGCTCACGGCCTCAGGGTCAGCAGGGCCAAGCGCCCAGGAGGGAGTATGCTGTGCGCATCCCTCCCGGGCCCCCTATTCTTGGCCCCCCGCCTTCTGCCCCCCTTTTCAGGGTCAGTTGCGGCGGCCGCCCCCAGGAACCGCCATGGTTTCGATCGACCGGCCCTGCGGGATTCCCCGGCCGACGACTGCTTCGTTGGCGCGCGCGGCATGACGCGGAGACTTGCGCTCGATCTTCAAGGCCGCGGGACGCTCATAGAGGTAGCGGGCCGGCGTGTTGCGGACGAGGGCGTGCAACGCGAGCGGCACGCTGGCCGCGACGAGCCAGACGATCAGCGCCACGACGCCCGGATCCTCGATGACCCCGGTCTTCAGCAGAACCATGCGAGTGGCCGCCATCGGCAGCACGAAGGAGACGTAGATGACGATCGAGTTCTGACCGGCGTAGCGGATGAAGCGCGCGGCGTTGAAGTTCGACAATAGCGAGGCCAGCGTCACCACCGCGACCGCGCCCATCAGACCGAAGACGATGCTGACCACCGGCACCTGCACCATGTAGTCGACACCCTCGATCCCGGCCGGCTCGAACGCGACCACGGAATTGGCCACGAACCAGCCCGACAGGCAGATCATGGCGAGCCCCATGTTCTCGCGCGCCCAGGCGGCGATCTTGAACACCCGCGGCGCCAGCATGTAGCCCGTCAGGAAGAAGACATAGTAGTGCGCTCCGTAGTCGTCGATCGCCTGCCAGCCGGTATGCATCGTGAACGTCTGCGCCGCAGCAGCCGCGAACCAAAGCGCCCAGTCGGGGATGCCGACCGCGCGAACGAGCTTGGTCAGGATGAAGAACATCGGCAGCACGTAGATGAACCACAGGTTCGGATTGGGCTGCACGAAGGCGGTGGCGAACTCGGTGAACCAGGCCTGCGGGTCGGAGACCAGGAGCCCGCCCTCTTTCATCGCCATCAGGATGACCAGCCAGAGCACGTAGAAATAGGCAAAGTGCAGCAGCTTGCGGTCGAGATAGGTGCGCCAGTCGCGGTCGATCATCCGGAACAGGAACAGACCGGCCAGGAGGTAGAAATCCGGCATCCGGAACGGCTTCGCGAACTGCACCACGTAGTGCATGAAGCCCTCCGCGCCCATCGCCTTCTCCACCCCCAGCGTGGAGTGCATCATGACGACGAGCAGGATGCAGATGCCCTTGGCGTAGTCGAACCAGACGATGTGCTCGCCGGCCGCCGCCCGCGCCAGCCCCAGATTGGCGCCGACCGGCGGCTCATTCTGGTCACGCAACTGATCGCGCAACCCCTTCCATGCCTCATCGCGGGACATGGCGGGTTCGGAATGTGTCGCATCCTGGGACATCGAGTACCTCTTGGCGGGAAATGGACCGCAGTTACCCGTCGTCTCCGCAAGAGCGAGGCCAATCCAGGCGGTGGCGGAAATTATTGCAGTTTCAACGGCAACGCTCTGCGGACGGCCTAAAGCGTAGCGGCGCACAGACGCGGTTTGCCGGGACCTGGCGAATGGGGTATCAAGAGCGCCCCGGGACGCCAGGGTACGGCGTCACCCGAAAGCACCCGTAGCTCAGCTGGATAGAGCGCTGCCCTCCGAAGGCAGAGGCCAGAGGTTCGAATCCTCTCGGGTGCGCCAGCAGGCCCTGCGGGCCGCAGTATGCCATGCTACAGCTCAGCTACCGGGTGGAAGCGGGCAGATATTCCTTGTTCGCCACGACAGCACTTCAACCATTATACGTTGGCGGCAAACGCTCCCGGGCTGTTCTTATCGCCCACTCAACGAGTTTGACCGGTACGTCTTGCCCGTACGTCGTTAATGTCATCTCGTTCGTTTGGTCGGAATAAAATACTTCAAGAATCTCGTGTCCCTCGTGAGACTTAGATATTTCGAGAAACATTCCATCCCGCTGCAGATCGCTTCCAATAACACCGTAGTATTCTATTTGGTCATGTAAGAATTTCATACCCATGCCGATCAAGGACTTGCTTATTCATCCGCCGCCGAGCGCAAGTCTGGCCACCCCATCTTGCCATCTCGCTCACTTGCGTGGCTAGCTTCGCGCACACGAAGCCCACCATACGGAACCACATCCGAAAAGGGGAGCAGCGAGCCTTCTCCCGTGGAGCGCCCCCCCTCGCGGGCCGGTGGCCAGGCCATCGCCCTCACACCCCGGTCAGCCCGCGAGGAATGCATCCACGGCAGCAGTCACCGCCGCAGCCACGCGCGCCGGATCACCTACACGGGGCGGTTTTCGTTGCGGTTGCGCACGGGCTCCATCCGCTCCAACCCTTGCTCGAGAGTGATCGGCTCGTATTGCGCGGTGAGACCGAGCACGTGATCGAGCACATAGTCGAGCTTGCCCCCGGCATTGAGCTTCTTGATGTCGTTCTTGTCGATGCTCGTCAGCTCGAGAGTCTCTTTCCAGACCGTCGATTCATCACACGGGAGCACGTGGAACGTGATGCCGTTGACGGTGACGTTGTATTTCGCCAGCAGGTCGATGTTGTTGCAGAACAGAACGTAGGTTCCGTTCGGACTGAGGAGGTCACCGAGAACCTGGGTCAGCGTCTGAAGATAGGCGAAGGAGTGAATATAGCCGACGATGATGGGAATGGTCGTCTCGCCCTCCTGCACAAACGTCAACACCTGCTCGAGTGAGAAGTCCGGCGGCCGCTTCTCGTCTGCGACCGGGGTTTGAAATTTGAGCGCGATGTCACCCCGAAACCCGAAGCGGCCGGATTTGCTTGTCGGCCCCTTGAGAACCGCGTTGAGGAGGCGTGCCTCGCTAGCGAGGCGGCCAAGTGGGGTCATCTCGATCGTGGTCATGCAAAGTCTCTCCAATCCGTTTGCACGTGTTTGCGGGATTGTCGGATATCCGACACGACCTGCAAGAAAGACCAGAGGTGCAAATTGCCTGCCGGTTTCTGACGTCGGTTGACTTGGATCAGCAAGCGCTTGCTATGACAGAATCGACGTTGCTTTCGGATGCGGACTTGCGAGCTGCGCGAGTTGGCGTCGCGTCCAGCTTGAGCGGTTTCAAATCATGCCACCGGATTGAGTGACCCGTCGCGATCGAATGGTTCTTCGGCGAGGCTTCAATCACTCCGTCTTACCGCGCCGGGAGCGGGTGAGAAATCGGCGGCACTGTTGCTCGCAGTCGTAGCCCAACAGCGTGCCGAGCATAAAGTCCTCCTCGTCGGTCAGCGTATTGAGCGGGCGCGTCACCACCGATCGCGCCACGGCAACAAACGCCGGCCGGCCGAAGAACAAGTTCACCTTTATAGGGCTCAGCTCCTGGACGAAGTGATCGATACCGCGCACCTCAAGCCCCGCGATCACCAGCTCCAACTCGCGGCGGCTGATGGTCATCAGGAACAGCGCGCGCACGCCTCTGCTGTACTCGTAGACGTTGTGATGGAAGAGCCGCAGCACTGTTGCAGCGTCGGTGGCGCGGCCGACGGCGGGCGCGCGAGGCCGGACAGCCTCCTCGATCAAGATGCTTGGCTCACCCATGTGATCGCCCTTTCTCTCATGCTGGAGCGAGCGCGAGCACGTCGGTCAGCCACGCCGTCACGCGTTTCTCCGTCATGCCGGATTGGGTATCGAGGTCGAGCGCCAGGCCGACGAACTTGCCGTCACGCACGCCAGCCGATTCCACGAAGTCGTAGCCCTCCGTCTCGGTGGAGCCGACCACCTCGGCGCCCAGATCCGTGACCTCGTCGTAGAGGATGCCCAGCGCGTCCACGAACGAGAACGGATACTGCTGCTGATCTCCGGTGCCGAACAGCGCGACCTTCTTCCCTGCGAGATTGGCGCTGCGAAGCTTCTCGATGTTGTCTTCCCAGTCGGTCTGCAAGGTTCCGTCGCCGTAGGTCGGCGAACCCAAGATCAGGAGCTGGCAATTCTCGAAATCGTCGGCGGTGGCATCCTTGATGTCGACCGACCGCCCCTGGCACTTCTTGCGCAACTTGGCGGCGACGCCTCGCGTCGCCCCGCCGTCGGATCCGAAGATGATCGTGACGCTCATGCTCGCCTCTTGCCATCATTCCTGAAGACTCAAAAACCAACGCGGCACTCGAAACTTGAAGGCTGTTGTATAGAAATATATCGCCGCGCCATTGGGCGGTAAACACGCAGGCGTTCGATTAGAGCGGCTACAAATTGCTCTCTTTCATTGGAGCAATTCGAAGCGGCGCAGGCGCCGGCACTTCGCATTGTCACGGATGCCGCAACGCTATCTTCAGCGCGCGACTCTAGGTTCGCGAGTTGTATCGGGAGCAATGCAACGGCCCGATCGGCCGCCTCACCGTTCACGACGGGCGGACGCGATGGAGCCCGAGGATGAAACCGCCCGTCGACTACATCTTTCCGCCAGCGGCCGTGGGCGAGGTTCCATATTGGCGGCTTGTCCTTCGCGGCTGCTCGCAGCTCTGCTTTCAAAGCAATGAGCTGACGGGATTGTTCTTCCTTGCCGCCGTCTTCATCGCCTCGCCGATCAGCGCCGCCTACCTGTTGGTGGCGGGAGCGATTGCGCCCGCGGGACGGATGCTGTTCGGCGAGCCCAAGAACATCGTGGCAAGCGGGCTGCCCTGCCTCAATCCCGGCCTGACCGCGCTCGCCTTGCCCGCGTTCTTCCAGACCGGATGGACGAACGCCGGCATGTGGGGCGTGCTCATCGTCAGCGTCGTCGTCACCGTGCTGGTCGTGAGCCTACTGTTGATGGTCTTGCCGTTTCCGATACTGACGCTGCCGTTCCTCATCGTCTTCTGGGCACTTTTCGCGCTCGCTCCCCACTTCGACGTGCTGCAGCCGATTGCGTCCGACCACGCGCACGTGACGGCGTTTCACCCATTCATCGCCGTGCTGCACAGCCTCGGGCAAGCGCTGTTCGTCACCAGCATCTGGTCGGGCACGCTGTTCCTTGCGGGCGTGACGTTGAGCAACTGGCGCCACGGCCTGATCGCGCTGATCGGCGCCGTCATCGGCACGCTTGTCTCCTACTACTACCGCGACGTCGATGCGGAGAGCGTCAACCTCGGCCTTTACGGCTTCAACGGCGTCGTAACGGCGGTGGCGGTGTTCGTCTTCTGCGGCGGCCAGCTCCGGCTCGCTATTCTCGGAGCACTCATCGCCACGATCCTGACACCGGCCATTGCCGGTGTCGGTGTGCAAACGCTGTCTGCTCCTTTGGTCCTCACGACCTGGCTCATGCTGGCCCTGGGCTGGCTCGGCGACCATTGGTTCGACATCAAGCCGGCGCCCGAGATGCGCGGCCCGCCCGCGCCGGCGCAAAAGCAACCCGGAGAGTAATCGATGTTGACCTTGAGTTCCTCGTTCGTCACCTCCGACCTCGCCTCCTATGCCAAAGGATTGGGGCCCGACGACTGGAAGCCGTTCCGCGAAGGTGTGACGGCCCACTGGCTCTATAAGGATGAGAACGGCGGCGGCTCGGCCGTGCTTCTGCGCTACGAGCCGGGCGCGCGCGTCGCCGAGCACGAGCATGTCGGCTACGAGCAGATGCTGGTGCTCGAGGGCGACGAATACGACGAGCACGGCTCATACCCCGCCGGGAGCTTCGTCATCAATCCGCCCGGCACGCGCCATTCTCCCGGCAGCAAGACCGGCTGCATCGCGCTCTTGATCTACGAGAAGCCCGTCCGCTTCGTCGGCGCCTAGTCTCGGCGCACTCGGTCAGCAGCGCAGACCCAAGTCAGTAACGGACCCGCACGCTCTTCCGCGCGGCTCCGGTTGTCCGCAATCCGACATCGCAATCCTGATCGAGGCGTGCTTCGCGCCCAAGAACGGCCATCGGTAGGCATACGCACCGACTTCGCCGGCAACCTCCTGCACACGAAACGTGTGTCTATGACGCCAAATTGCCGCGCGCGACCTGGGCCAAAGCCAGCGCGGCGAGTTGACGCCCCGTTCAAATGTCGCCGCGGCATTCATGTTGCAATGCAATAGCCTCAGGCCGACTCGGGTTGAAGCGAACCCGACACACGCATTGCTCAAACGGGAATCGTCTCATGGCGCTCATCAACACCAAGATCAAACCCTTCCAGGCGAAGGCCTATAGGCAGGGTAAGTTCATCGACGTCTCGGACACCGATATCGCCGGGAAATGGGCCGTCTTCTTCTTCTACCCGGCCGACTTCACCTTCGTCTGCCCGACGGAGCTTGGCGACCTCGCCGACCATCATACCGAGTTGGCGAAGATGGGCGTGGAGGTGTTCTCGGTCTCGACCGACACGCACTTCACCCACAAGGCCTGGCACGATAGCTCCGACACGATCGGCAAGATCCAGTACGCGATGATTGGCGACCCGACCGGCACCATCACCCACAACTTCGACGTGATGCGTCCTGGCGAAGGCCTTGCCGATCGGGGCACCTTCGTCGTCGATCCCGACGGTGTCATTCAGGTGATGGAAGTGACGGCCGAAGGCATCGGCCGCGACGCCAAGGACCTCGTCCGCAAGATCAAGGCGGCCCAGTACGTGCGCGCGCATCCCAACGAGGTCTGCCCAGCCAAGTGGGAAGAGGGGCAGAAGACGCTCGCGCCGTCGCTCGAGCTGGTCGGCAAGATCTAGGTCCCGACCGCGCCTCCCGCGCCCGACGCGTGAGGTTCGCCCTTCGCTTCTCGCCCCCGGAGCCCTGCCCATGCTCGACGCCTCTCTCAAGACCCAGCTCAAAGCCTACCTGGAAAGGCTGACGCGGCCCGTCGTGATCACGGCCTCGGCCAGCGATAGCCCCAAGTCGGCGGAGATGATGGAGCTGTTGAGAGAGATCGAGGAGCTTTCCGGCGGGATTACGCTCAAGGAGGACGGGACCAATGAGCGCCGCCCGTCCTTCTCGCTGACGAGCCCCGGCCACGACATCGCGCTGACGTTCGCGGGGCTGCCGATGGGGCACGAGTTCACCTCGCTGGTCCTCGCGCTGTTGCAGGTCGGCGGCCATCCCCCGAAGGTCGAGCAACACGTCATCGATCAGATCAGCGCGCTCGAAGGCAGCTTCACCTTCGAGACCTATTTTTCGCAGTCCTGCCAGAACTGCCCCGACGTCGTGCAGGCGCTGAACCTGATGTCGGTTCTCAACTCTGGCGTTCGCCACACCGCCATCGATGGTGCGGATTTTCCAGCCGAAGTGGAAGCGCGCCAGATCATGAGTGTGCCTGCGATCTACCTCAACGGCGAGCTGTTCGGCCAGGGCCGCATGAGCCTGGAGGAAATTCTCTCCAAGCTCGACACCTCCGGCGCCGAGCAGGAAGCAGCCAAGATCGACGCGAAAGCGCCTTTCGACGTGCTCGTGGTCGGCGGCGGTCCTGCCGGTGCGGCAGCGGCCATCTATGCGGCGCGCAAGGGCATCCGCACCGGTCTCGTGGCCGAGCGCTTCGGCGGTCAGGTGCTGGACACCATGGCGATCGAGAACCTGATCTCGGTGCCGCATACCGACGGCCCCAAGCTCGCGCAGGCACTGGAGAGCCACGTGCGCGAGTACGACGTCGACATCATGAACCAGCAGAAGGCGAAGACGCTCTACCGCAACCGCGATCTATTCGAGGTCGCGCTTGAAAGCGGTGCAACACTGAAGGCGACGGCGGTCATCCTGTCGACCGGTGCGCGCTGGCGCCAGATGGAGGTGCCGGGCGAGGAGGATTACCGCAACAAGGGCGTGACCTACTGCCCCCATTGCGACGGGCCGCTGTTCAAGGGCAAGCGCGTTGCAGTGATCGGTGGCGGCAATTCCGGTGTGGAGGCGGCCATCGACCTTGCGGGGATCGTGGTGCACGTGACGCTCGTCGAATTCGACACCAAGCTCAATGCCGATGATGTCCTCCAGCGCAAGCTGAAGAGCCTCGGCAACGTTGACGTCATTCTCTCCGCGCAAACCACCGAGGTCACGGGCGACGGCAATCGCGTCACCGGTCTCGTCTGCAAGAACCGCATGACCGGCATGGTGCGCACGGTGGCGGTGGAAGGCATCTTCGTGCAGATCGGTCTCCTGCCCAACACCGAATGGCTCAAAGACACCATCGAGCGCACTCCGTTCGGTGAGGTCATGGTGGATGATCGCGGAGCGACATCGCAGGAGGGCGTGTTCGCTGCCGGCGACTGCACAACCGTGCCTTACAAGCAGATCGTGATCGCCTTGGGCGACGGCGCCAAAGCGTCGCTCTCCGCGTTCGATTATCTGATCCGCGCGACCGCACCGGCACGCCCCGAGGTGGAAGCGGCGTGAGCCGCGATTCACGCCTAACAGCACCGGTTTCGTCAGCAAACGGTCCGTTTTTCGGGCTCGTTTGCTGCGACCAGACATATGTGCTAGGCACTCCCGCGCTAGGCACCAGTCACAGCCTAAGCGCATTTTCTTGGAGTCGGCCTTCGACAGGCTCAGACTCGTCTTCGGCCGCGGCCCTTATCTTTCCGATCCCAGAGCGATTGGGGCGTGCCGCGGAAGGCCCGAATCACTACGGGTTTTCGCAACGAGCGTTTCGAGGAGCCGTGTCCGGTGCCGATACGCTTTGTCATCAACGTTGAAGGAGGCCGCTCTGCAAGTCCTCGTGCGCGATAACAATGTCGACCAAGCCCTCAGGGCCTTGAAGAAGAAGCTTCAGCGCGAAGGCGTCTTTCGTGAAATGAAGCGCCGGCGGTCTTACGAGAAGCCCTCGGAGCGGCGCGCGAGAGAGAAGAGCGAGTCGATCCGTAGAGCCCGCAAGCTGGCTCGCAAGCAGGCCCAGCGTGAGGGTTTGATTGCCAGGAAGCCGCGTCCGCAGCGGGCGGCGGCTGGCGGGCGACGCTAGTCGCGCGGCCGCGCGTCCTGTGTCTCTTTTATGACGAGCAGACGTGCCCAGCAGCCAATGATCCGCGGCATGTTCGGCGCGGGCGGCGGCGCAAAAGTCCAGTGCTATGCGCTTCCTAACCACAAACTGCCGGCGACTCGACAGCGACTGCAAATGAGCGCAGTGTGCCTACATCACCGATTTGAACCCATAGGCCCTCGGTGACTGAGAGACGTTTTGGTGCTCCCGCCTGCTTAAGTCATGGAAGGGGCCCGTGTCCGGTTCTCGATGCTCCGCGGAGAGCAACGCCTACCCGCATCGACCAAACGAACCAGTGATCGCGACGTTGTAGCCACGGCTCCTGCGTTGGCGCGCGGTGGCCTCCTCATGGATTGGCCTCGCGAGCTTCGCATGAGCGATGGTTATTCTGGGGCAACCGCCCCCAGATGCGCCGCGCGACAACGTTTGCCAGGTTCGCAACGGCGCTCTCGCACAGATGACAGAAGGCCCAAGTCAATCGACCGCCGCGGCGGTCCCCACTCGAGGGACGAATGCAACACCCCGGATTTTTCGAAAGGTCAGGCCCCTTTCCGCTGGACGTCATCGCCGCCAAGCTCGACGCGACGCTTAGCCATTTTCCGGAGACCTCGTTGGCCATCGAAGACGTGAAGCCGCTCGGCGTTGCCGGCCCGAGCCACCTATCCTTCTTCGATAATCCGAAATACATCGACCAACTCGCGAACACGCACGCAGGCGCCTGCCTGGTGTCGCCGGCTTTCGCCGAAAGAGTCCCCAAAACTACGGCAGCCCTCACGACCAAGACGCCCTACAGTGCGTTCGCATATGCGCTGCGGCTCTTCTACGCTGACGCACTTCGATCCAACGCGGCCCGCTCGGGCGACAATTGCGGCAACGGTGGCCTGGTACATCCCTCCGCGCAGATCGACGAAGGCGCAATCATCGAGCCGGGTGCCGTTATTGGGCGCGAAGCAAGAATCGGCAACGGCAGCACCATCGCAGCCGGCGCCGTCGTCGGCTACCGCGTAACGATCGGCGATGACTGCTACATCGGGCCGTGCGCGTCCGTCATTCACACCCTCATCGGCAACCGCGTCATCATCCACTCCGGCGCGCGCATCGGGCAGGATGGCTTCGGCTTCGCCATGAGCGCGAAAGGCCATCTCAAGGTTCCCCAAGTCGGCCGCGTCATTATCGGGGATGACGTCGAGATCGGAGCCAACTCCACCATCGATCGCGGCGCCCTCAACGACACCGTGATCGGCGAAGGAACCAAGATCGATAATCTGGTCCAGATCGGTCACAACGCGATCGTGGGCCGGCACTGCGTGATCGTTGCACAAACGGGCATCGCAGGCTCGGCTCAGCTCGGCGATTATGTCGTCATGGGCGGTCACTCCGGCGTCGTCGGGCACATCAAGATCGGCAGCGGAGCGCAGATCGCCGGCATGGCGCATGTGAAGAACGACGTACCGCCCGGAGCCCGCATGGGCGGCACGCCGGCAGTGCCGTTCAATGAATGGGCGCGCGAGGTCGCGACCGTCAGGCGGCTCGCGGCACGCGGCCCCAAGCGAACGGGTTAATCACCAGGCCCCGCTCGATAGACTGATTGAGCCTGTGGGGTGCGGCACAAGCACCCCAAACAACCTGCTCCTTGCTATTTGCGGCCCTCTGTGAAATAAGCCGGGGTCGCCCGAGAAACGCTCAGGCGAAAATCGGCGCTCCAGCCGCGTGCAATGGACTTGTATTGGGATCCGGTTAACCGGCCCACGGTTCGTCCTACTGTCGAGCGCCCATAACGACTTCCTCTCACGACAGCCCAGGCCACGCGGGGCGGTCCATCGGACCACCGCGCATGCGCGCTTGCACCGGACTTGCGTCCGGGCGGGCTCGTCGCGCTTACACACATGAAAGAGAACCTATTGAGCAACTTTTCCGAGCTCGGGCTGAACGCAGCCCTGCTGAAGGCACTTGAGGCCGAACGCTACGCAACGCCCACGCCCATCCAGGCGCAGGCCATCCCCGGCGTGCTCGCCGGCAGGGACCTCATGGGCATCGCCCAGACCGGAACCGGCAAGACCGCGGCGTTCGCCCTTCCCATCCTTCATCGGCTTGCCGCCAACCAGCGTCCGCCCCAGCGCGGCAGCGTGCGCTCGCTCATCCTGTCGCCGACCCGTGAGCTTGCGACCCAAATCGCCGACAGCTTCCGGACCTACGGACGCAACCTCGACCTGACGGTCGCCATCATGTTCGGCGGCGTTCCCCACCGGCCCCAGGCCAGGGCTATGGCCCGCGGCGTCGATATCCTGGTCGCGACGCCCGGCCGCCTCATCCAGCACCTCGATGAGGGTAATGTCAGCCTGTCGGGGACCGAGATCTTCGTCCTCGACGAGGCCGATCAGATGCTCGACATGGGCTTCATCCGCCCGATCAAGCACATCGTCTCGAAGCTCTCCATGAAGCGGCAGAGCCTGTTCTTCTCCGCCACCATGCCCAAAGAGATCGGGGCGCTGGCAGCGGAGCTTCTGCGCGATCCACTCAGGGTTGCCGTGACGCCCGTCGCCAAGACGGCTGATCGTGTCAAGCAGAGCATCATACTCGTCGAGCCGAAGCGGAAGCAGTCGGTGCTCGTCGAGTTGTTCGCCGATCCGGCAATGCGGCGCACGCTTGTGTTCACGCGCACGAAGCGCGGTGCAGACCGGGTGGCTCGCCACTTGGACGCTGCCGGCATCCAAGTTGCGGCAATTCACGGCAACAAGAGCCAGGGCCAGCGCGAGGCTGCACTCGGCGCTTTCCGCAAGGGCCGTATCCGCGGGCTGGTGGCGACCGACATTGCGGCGCGAGGCATCGACATCGATGACGTCACCCACGTCATCAATTTCGATCTGCCCGAGATTCCGGAAAGCTACGTGCATCGCATCGGGCGCACCGCGCGTGCGGGTGCCGAAGGCATTGCGATCTCGCTGTGCGGCACGGAGGAGCGCGCGCTGCTGCGCGATATCGAGCGGCTGACGAAGCAGTCGATCCCCTCCGAGGATCGCCGCAGTCATGTCGCCGCCGACGAGGGCGATGAGGAGTTTGCTCCGGCACGGCCTGCAGTCCGGCGCGGTTCGCCGCGCAATAATGCCGGCCCGCGCGGCAACGGCCGCCCGAATGGCACCAACGCAGCACCTGCAGGCCCCGGCAAGGGAGCGGCGCCCAAGAAAAAGCGACTGCACCGCGGCAAGCGGGGCCAGGGCGGCGGCTGGAGCACGAGGGGCAGACCCGGCGGCGGCGGCGGCCGTCCGCAACAGAGCGCCGCACCGGCGCGCTAAGCAGCATCCGGTCTCGGCGCGGCTTTTCCATGCCGAGACCAAACCCGGCCGACATTGCCTGTCCGGCTTCACCAAGCCAATTTTGACGACGCGAGGCCACGTCCTCCCCCTTCAAGGGTTCAGGTCCGGGACGGCCCGGCGGCTCAAAAGTGATGGAGGCCGCCGTGGCTTGGATTGCACTAATCGTTGCAGGAATTTTTGAGATCGCCTGGGCTGTCGCGATGAAGCAGTCGGACGGCTTCACTCGCCTATGGCCGACCGTAGTGACGGCCATCACGATAACGCTGAGCGTCGTGTTTCTCTCCTACTCCATGCGAACCATTCCGCTGGGCACAGCCTATACGGTCTGGACGGGGATCGGGGCGGTCGGTGCGTTCGCCGTCAGCGTCGTGTTCTTCGGGGAAGCGGCGGGTGCACAGCGCCTGTTGGCGGCAGCCCTCATCCTGAGCGGGATCGTTCTGATGAACCTCTCAACCCCCAGCTAGGCGGATCTCAGCGCACGCGTGGCAAGAACGCTCTTCGACTTTGCCGCCTCGCGTCCTATGCTTTGCGCATGAGCTGGCAACCTTCTGACGACCCGGTGCCGGGTGACGTGCACTCGTGCGATGCGATCGAGCAGGTGATCGTACCACGTGCGCGCGATCTCGGCGGATTTTCGGTGCGCCGTGCGCTTCCCGCGGTCGGCAAGCAAATGATCGGCCCCTTTATCTTTTTCGATCAGATGGGCCCCGCAGAGTTCCTGATCGGAACCGGCATCGACGTGCGTCCGCATCCGCACATCGGGCTCGCCACCGTGACCTACCTCTTCGATGGCGAGATCATGCACCGCGACAGCCTCGGCACGTCGCTGGCGATCAAGCCGGGCGAGCTGAACCTGATGTCGGCGGGCCGCGGCATCGTTCACTCGGAGCGCACGAGCAAAGAGGAGCGCGCGAAGGGACCGCGGCTGTACGGCATCCAGGCCTGGGCCGCACTGCCCAAATCGCACGAGGAGGAGCTGCCCGCGTTCGCGCACTATGGCGTCGACGACCTGCCGCGGTTGACCGGCGAGGGCAAGCGCGTGCGCCTGATCATGGGCTCCCTCTACGGCAAGACATCGCCCGCCGCCTACCCGCACCCGTGCTTCTATGCCGAAGCGGTGCTGGCTCCGGGCGCCACGCTGCCTCTCGATCCCGACTACGACGAGCGCGGCATCTACGTAGCGAGCGGCGAGATCGACGTGGCCGGCGAGACCTTCTCCGCCGGACAGCTTCTCGTGTTCCATCCCGGCGATCGCATCTCGATCATGGCGCTGTCCCAGGCGCGACTGATGCTTCTGGGTGGCGAGCCGATGGACGGCCCCCGCCACATCTGGTGGAACTTCGTCTCCTCCTCCAAGGATCGGATTGCCGCCGCCAAGGCCGACTGGAAACAGAAGCGCTTCGCGACAGTGCCCGCCGATCCCGAGGAGTTCATCCCGCTCCCGGAATAGCGAAGCGGGCACATTGCTGCACCCGCTCGCAATGCTGTCAGGGATGGCGCGTGCACCTAGATGCTCTGCTCCGCGTGGCGTACCGAGAACGACCAGAACACCAGTGCGACACCCTCGATCACCAGCAAGATACCGAACACGAACGGCACCGCGATCGCGGCCGCGACCGGCGAGCTCAACAGCAGCAGACCGATCAACAAGTTGATGCCGCCGAGAACGAACGAGCCGATGCCACCGCCGGAAAAGGCGCCGATGATGCCGAACACGCCGAATATGAGGCCGAGAATGCCGAGGTAGACGACGAGTGTCGTCGGCAGCGCGAGCGCGGCGAACAGCGGATGATTGAGCACCAGGATGCCCGCTGCGACTCCGATGATTCCGACCAGGAACGACCAGTACCAGGCGACTGAGCGATCCACGAACATGCGGACGAGCTCGAGCACGCCCATCGCCAGGAAGTAAAGACCCAAGACCATTGCCAGCGCCACGAGCGTCGCGCCTGGCGCCGTTAGCAGCAACACACCGAACACGACGGACGCGATCCCCTCGAGGAGGAACAGCCACCAGATGCCGGTCTGTTGCTCATGTGGAATAGTGCTGACTGCCATATCGACCTCGTCTCTCAGAGGCGCCTGCAGGTTGCAGCGCCCGACTTACTGATCTTTGTCCTGCCCCATGTCGGGTACGGCCCCGCTCATGGTGTTGGTCGCGGGAAGCTTGCCTTCGTCGCCCATTCTCTTCTTGGGATCGTTGGGCGGCTCACCCTTTCCCATGGTCGGCACGTGCTCGCCCATGGTGCCCGTCGTGGGCAGCGTTCCTTCATCGCCCATCGTTTTCGTCGGCGCTTTCTGCACGCGATCGGGCTGCTCCGATTGCGCGTACGCGGGTGCGATCGCAGCGCCAAGGCCAATTGCGATCACCGCAGCCATTGCCTGAAGTTTCATTGCAGGTCTCCTCGAGCAAACGTCCCGGCACTTTGTGTGCGGAAATATCGTGCACGCTGCGCCGATGATACGAGCTGTGCAGGCGTTCAATTCGCGCTTCCGCGAAACGCGCTTTACGGAGATTTGGCTGCCCCTGGATATTTTCGATCAAATGCGATCCGAGCTACTCGTGGCGCAACGGTACCCCGCGCGGTTCGCGCCCGAATCGCGGCATAGTCCAGCCTTCACGAGCGGAAGAGCGGGATGCTGCACTACAAGCCCAGGTTGCTGCACGTCATCACATTGGCGATCTCGGCAGCGTGGTCGGGCGCGGCCGGCGCACAGGACGGCACCGTCGTTGACTGGTCGGGGCTCTATATCGGCGTGCACGCCGGTGGCGGCTTGGCGCTTGTCGATGTCGGCGATCCCTTCGGTCCTTCGATATACGGCGACACCTTGCGCACGCCGGGCCTGCTCGCAGGCGGCCAGGCGGGCTACAATTGGCAGTTTGGATCGACCGTTCTGGGAATCGAAGCCGACGCCAGCCTCGCCGACATGGACGGCACCAACACCTGCTTTGCCTATTCCGGCCGCTATGTGAGCGCCAACTGCCGCGCTCACATCGACGCGCTAGGAACGCTGGCAGGGCGCCTCGGCTGGACGCTCCCCTTCGATGGCCGAACGCTTCTCTACGGCAAGGCGGGGCTTGCCTGGCAACACAGCAAGGTTGACGGGACGGCCAACGACGAGTTCGGCTCGCCAACCACACGAGCTGAAGGCTTCCGCCTGGGATGGACGCTGGGTGCAGGTGTCGAGCGCGCGATCAGCTCACGGTGGTCGCTCAAGGCCGAATACGACGTCCTCTCTTTCAGCGGCGAGGACTTCACCTCACCGGCGAGCGGCTATCAGACGGTGCCGGCGCCCGATCCCAACCTAACTAACGTGCCGGGCGCTTCGACGCACATCTCGCAGGACCTGCATCTCTTCAAGCTCGGCGTGAGCTATCGCTTCGGCGCGCAGGGTACGGCCGGTGATGGGGACGTGATCGCGGCCTTGGCGCCGACAGGGCAGGCGCTCTCGCGGGCCGAGATCAAAGCCGGGCTGCGCTATGTGCGCGGCTGGGGACAGTTCCACAAGGATCTCGGTATCCAGGGCGAAGGCTTGAGCTCGCTCGCCTCGCGCCTCACCTATGAGGTCCCAGGCACGGACGGCACCGAAGCGTTTGCGCGGCTCGATACGCGCTCAGGTGGCATAGTCAAGGGCGTCATCGGCCTCGGCTCGAGTGGCGGACACTTGAACGACGAGGACTGGGGGCTGCCCTCGCCACCGTTCGCCGCCTTCGTACCCTACTCGAACACCTTGTCGAGTGTGGACAACGACATCAAGTACGGCATCGTCGACGTCGGATACAATTGGTTGCAAGGCGACGACTTCAAGCTTACCCCTTTCATCGGCTACGCCTACTTCCAGCAGCACATGAAAGGCTACGGCTGCAAGCAAATCGCCAATTCCAACTCCGACTGCGCAACCCCGATTCCGACGAGCGTCCTCGGCATCACCGAGTATGACACATGGCAGGCATTGCGTTTGGGATTTGCCGCCGACGTCCCCGTCGCGCCTCGCGTCTCATTGAGCGCGGAAGCCGCGTACCTCCCCTACGTCACCTTCAACGGCACCGACGATCACGTGGTGCGCTCACTTCTGTCGCCTGAAGACGGACACGGCATCGGCGTACAGCTCGAGGCCATGCTGACCTATGCGATCACGGATGCGTGGAGCATCGGCATCGGTGGCCGCTACTGGTCGATGTGGACGACCAACGGGTCCGTCAACTTCGGTGGCCAGAACGTCTTCGTTCCCATGCGCTATACCGCCGAGCAAGCGCACCTGCTCGTCGAGGGCTCGTACCACTTCGATTGGGATACCGATCCGCTACCCTAGAGAGGTTGCGCCTCAATCGGGCTCGTTGACTGCGAACCTCGTCAGCCGCTTGGCGACGCACTTCTTTGCGGAATGGAAGATTGCTCGATTGAGTAACGGCGCGCCGCGCATCACGCGGCCCCGATCTGGAAGGCCCACCGTCTGCGAGCGAAACCGTCCGTCGTGTCTGGAGGTGCTCTGCCGCCAGTCGCGCGAGCGCAAGTCCACGAGAATTAGTTCCGTC
>Ga0209347_1001646_pt1 | contig 34455 bp, 33 predicted proteins | sample AutmiccommuBRH23_FD_187382 | JGI IMG/M metagenome (GOLD analysis project Ga0209347, IMG submission 187382) | Deep subsurface microbial communities from Mt. Terri, Switzerland - Autotrophic microbial communities BRH/23 (SPAdes) (version 2) | ecosystem: Environmental > Aquatic > Deep subsurface >...
CATGGACCAGCTTCAGAGTCTCGTAACCGAGTTCTTCTGCTTTCGCTGCTGCAATTTCCTGCATCGAGCCAAAGAACGGGTTTTCCACCCCAGGCACGATCACGCAGATCAAACCGCCGCCCGCAGCTGCGGGTGCTTCTTCTGTCGCAGCAGGTGCTTCTTCTGTCGCAGCAGGCGATGCCTCTGTTGTCGGGGCTGTCTGGCAGGCGCCGAGTAACATACCCAGGACTACGAGCAGGCTTAGAAAAACGACGAGCTTTTTGTTAGACATCTTCATCTCCTTAATATAGGTGTGAGTAGAAATTTGAACAAGCTGAAATCACACAATGTATTTTGGGCATATTTATTCGATAAAACCTCCTGTACGAGAGCATTGTCCTCTAACATTTACGACCACGGTCAATCCATTTCCTGCTGTTTTTGAAGCGCGATCCTTTCCTGCATTCGCGCCTGGACCTGGTCGATAATTACAGCCAATACAATGACAGAACCTATGATCACCTGCTGCCAAAAAGACGAAACACCCATCCTATCCAGACCGTCTCCCAGCACGCCGATAACGAAGGCGCCAATCAAGGTTCCACCGATGCTACCGCTTCCCCCAGACAACGAAGTACCACCCAGAACAACCGCTGCAATTGCAGTTAGTTCATATAAAACACCAGTTTGCGGATGTGCAGCAACCAACTGTGAGGCAATAATCAAACCAACCATCGCCGCACAGAATCCACTGATGCTGTAGACAATGATCTTGGTGCGTCTGACTCGAACACCCGAAAGTTCGGCAGCGCGTTGATTCCCACCAATCGCAAACACATGGCGTCCAAACGGGGTGCGTTTGGTCACGATGTGAGCCACAAGCGCGAAGAGCCCCATAATCCAGATGGAGTAGTTAACTCCCAAAAAGGTGCCTGCTCCCAGAATCTCGAATCCAGTATTACCATACTCAGGACGTCCGATCAGGTTGGGGAAAGTGTAGCCATTATTCAGCAAGCCAGCGATACCGCGCGCCACGTAAAACATTCCCAAGGTGGCAATAAAGGGGGCGACATTAAATCGCGTGATGATAGAACCGGTGAGGGCACCCGTCAGGATTCCCAGGACGAGCGCGATCAGTAAAATCATCCAAGTATGTGGGTAGACGATGACGCCAAGCTGGGGCAGATTAATGCCCTGGTTGATCAGCATCCCCGCGACCATGGCGATCATTCCTACAACCGAACCAACCGACAGGTCAATGCCCCCGGTCAGGATGACAAAGGTCATTCCTATAGCAATGATCGCATTAAGTGCCACATGCTTCGACATGATGACAATATTGCCTGTACTCAAAAACCCTGGTGACAACAACGTAAAAACAAGCAAAACCAGGATAAGAGCAATAAAGGCTCTCCCGCGCAACAGGAATTCTTGTACGTCTGTTTTAGTAAAACTGCGTTTCTTTTTCGTCTGTGCCGATTTCGTATTAGTTACCTGATCCATGATGATTGTCTCCGTTCGATGGGCCGTGTCCAATGGCTGAAGCGGTGACCAGTTTTTCTTCAGTAGCCTCTTGATGAGTAAATTCTCCCGTAATTGTTCCCTTCGACATGACCAGAATACGGTCGGACATTGCCAGAATTTCCTTCAATTCCGATGAGACAAAAATCACCCCGTATTTCTGCGCCGCCAGTCGATTCATGATTTCGAAAATTTCCGACTTCGCGCCTACGTCGATCCCGCGCGTCGGTTCATCGAGCAGCAGGACTTTGGGATGGGTCAGCAATCCCTTTGCCACCACCACCTTTTGCTGGTTGCCACCGCTGAGTGCAGTGATTGGCTGCCGGGAATCCGCCACACGGATGGATAAATCCTTGACTTGCAAATCAGTAGCTGATTTTTCCTTGGTGGGGGCAAGGAAGATTCCCCTGAGATATTTTTTCAGGCTGGCAAGCAGCATGTTGTCCGTTACCGAAAGGGTTGGCACCAGGCCATCACGCTGGCGGTCTTCGGGGACAAGTACAAATCCGGATTGGATGCGACTCGAAATGGTACTTTCTGTCACCGATTTACCATCCAGCCAGATACTCCCGGTTGCTTGTGGAAGTGCTCCCGCCAGACAATCCACCAGATCGGATCGTCCGGCACCCATCAGTCCGAAAAAGCCTAGAATCTCTCCTTCGCGCAGATCGAATGAAATATGGTCGAGCAGATACCCGCCGCCAGAACGCGGCAGGGTCAGATTTTCCACCTTGAGAAGCACATTTCCCTGCTGGCAATCCTTGCGGGTAACCAAGGCGGACGGGTCGCGTCCCACCATCTTCTCGATCATCCAGGGGACGTTCACGTTTTTGCTTTCCTCTTCGGCAACCTTGCGCCCATCCCGCAAGATGGTGATGTAGTCGCCGATTTGCAGGAGTTCCTCCAATTTGTGCGAAATGTAGATGATGGCAACCCCGCGTGATTTGAGCTCCCGAATGATACGGAACAATACTTCCACTTCGGCGGCGCTGAGCGCGGAGGTCGGCTCATCCATGATCAGGATGCGTACATCTTGAGCAAGCGCCTTGGCAATCTCCACAATCTGCTGCTCTCCAAGGCGCAGATCACCCACAAATTCATCAGGATCGATTTTCTGCTCGAGTTTGCTCACCAGTTCGCGGGCACGCTGCTTCTGGAATCTACGCGCGATTAATCCATTCCTATGGGTCGTTTCGCGCGCCAGGAAAATGTTATCCACCACGCTCAGGTTTGCGCACAAATTCAATTCCTGATAAATAATGCCAAATCCGTAGCGGGTGGCATCTAATGGAGAGTGCAGATGGATTTCACTTCCATCGAGAAGGATTTTGCCGCTGGTAGGTTGCTCCACCCCAACCAGGATCTTCATCAATGTGGATTTGCCTGCGCCGTTCTCGCCAATGAGAACATTGACCTTGCCTTTGCGTACGTTCAACGTAACATCCTCCAGCGCCACCGTCCCTGGAAAAACCTTGGTGATGTTTTCGGCGGTCAGGATGATATTTTCCGAATCAATAGTCTCAGCATCAAGACTAGGGGTTAGATCGGGCATCGTTATTCTCCCAATTCGATTTCAACCGGCACAATGCGAATTTCTTTTACATCGATTTGTAACAAATTGAATGTGCGGATAGCGAAAGCGCCCTTGAACGAAATAGTCTTGCCGACCAGGTTATCCCGATCAATGTCCCCAAGCACAGTGGCGAGAACACGTTTGTTGATTTCGGATCCCGCCTTCCCGTACTCGGTCTGCTCCTTGAAATCGCCAAATGTAATGAAACCAACCGAGTCGCGCACCGATGTTTCATCACTGGGGATGCGGGGGCCAACATAGAGCAGCGCTTTGATGGGTCCATCATAGCCATCGAGCATCACTTCCGCCGTTCCGAGGCTGGTTTCGGTATTGACGTCTACAATCTTGCCGCTGCCTTTCACCATGTAGACAAGCGCCTCGCCAACGGTGATCAGTCCATATTGATTGGCAATGGCTATCAACTCGTCCTTGGCGGCTGTTCCATTGGCATCTGGCTCAATTTCAGAGAAAATTTGGAAAAGCTCCACCGCCTCTTCATTGATCGCCGGCATCAGTTTGGAATCCCATATCCCATCCACATAAGCAACGGGATCGAAGGCTTCGCTTTGGATTGCATTTTCGGCGTCTTCGATAGTGACCACGGTAAAACCGTAATGCCATGCCAGGGTCAAGAATATGATGGCTGCCAGTAATAAACTGATCGTGAGCGTTTTCTGTTTCATGTCTTCATCCTTGTTTAGGTGGATACAAGACTCGCTGTACGGCTGCCTGCCAACCTGCGAACAGGAGGTTGGCGCGAACAGGATCCATCGCGCGGGTGTATTCAACGTAGCCAGAGGGAAGTTTTTCCAGTTCTTCCAATGAATTGTAGATTTTCAGGCCAAGACAACCATTAAAGACAGCGCCCAACGCGGATAACTCGGGCGTTTGAGCAGCCCTGACTTTCATCTGGTTCAAGTCGGCTACAAATTGCATTAAGAAGGTATTGCGAACGGCACCTCCATCGGCATGCACCATACCAAGTTTTATTCCGGCATCATCACCCATGGCCTTGAGTACATCGGTGACAATGTAGCCAATGGATTCCAATGCTGCTCGAACAACGTGAGCACGAGTGGTGGAAGGGGTCATACCCATAATAGCGGCGCGGGCATCAGCACGCCAGTAAGGCGCGCTTAGTCCTACAAAAGCTGGAATAAAATAAACGCCGTCACTGTCGGAAACTGACCGTGCCAGCGTTTCTGTTTCACCTACATCCGCGATCAGTTGTAATTGATCACGAAGCCATGAAATGGTTGCCCCAGTGAAATTAATAATCCCTTCAAAGGCATACGTTGGCTGGCCATGAAAGACCCAGCCAAGTGCCGTCACCGTGCCGTGGGTAGAAAGACGCTTCTCGTGACCGATATTCAATAAAACTGAGGAACCTGTACCGAAGGTTACTTTTGCGCTTCCAGGCATGAAACAGCGTTGGGCAAACAAAGCGGCTTGCGAGTCGCCCATCACTCCATAAATAGGAAGGGGAGTGGTGAGGAAGCCTTCCAGATCGGTCTCTCCGAAACGATCCGAGCTCTCACGCACCTCAGGCATGGCCACGATGGGTACGCCGAACAGATCGCACAGATCCTGATCCCATTTCAGCTGGGCAATATCATAAAGAAGGGTGCGTGAGGCATTTGTATGATCGGTCGCGAAGCAGCGCCCTCCTGTCAGCCGGTAGATGAGGTAAGCATCAATGGTACCAATCAGGGCGCGGCCATCGACTACCTGGCGTCGGATATCAGGTCGCTCCTCCAGCAACCACTTTATCTTCGAGGCCGGGAAGTATGTGTCGATGCGCAGCCCGGTTTTCTCCTCAACCTGCTGTACATAACCCGCCGCCACCATCTCCCGACATATCGGCTCTCCCCGGCGGCACTGCCAGACAATTGCATTATAGAGCGGTTTCCCGGAGTTGCGCTCAAAAACCACAAAGGTCTCGCGCTGGTTCGTGATGCTCAATGCAACTGGCTTCCCGACCTGCCGCTCCAGCAAGCCGCGGGCAGCCTGGAGGGTATTCTGGAAAATCTGTTCTGCATCGTGTTCTACCCAACCGGGAGAAGGGTAGATCTGGCGGTGGGAGAGAGAGTGCCAATCCTGCAGCTCGCCGTCCTGGTTGAACAGTAAAGCCTTTGTCGCCGATGTGCTCTGGTCGATGCCCAGTAAAAGGGTCATGCCATTCCCTAAGAGACGGAAAGGGAAGCGCTAATCTGGAGCAGGGCTCTGGCAGTTGCAGCCAGCCCTTCGGCGGAGATGCCGTAATGGTTGAAAATTTCCACCTGGCTGCCAGTGACAGTATGCTCATCCGGGATGCCGACAATCCGCAGAGGGCGGAAGAGACCGGCTTGCATCAATAAAGCCGCTACCCGGCTGCCCAGCCCACCGTGAATGCTATGCTCTTCAACAGTGATCAGTGCCCTAGACCGGGCTGCAGCCGCGCGGACGACCGCTTCATCCAGCGGCTTCACTGTGTGCATACTCATCACTCCGCATGAGATGCCCTCGCCTGTCAGGATCTGGGATGCGAGATAAGCTGGGTAAACGGTCTCGCCGCAGGCGATGATCGTCAGGTCGTTCCCTTCTGAAAGTGAGATCGCCTTCCCTATCTGGAACAGGACGCCTGGCGCATGCAAGTCGGGCATGGCTTTCTTGCCTAAGCGGATGTAGAGCGGGCGGGGGTGATTCAAGGATGCTTCGATTGCAGCTCGGGTTTCGAAGTTGTCCGCAGGGATAACGATATCAATGTTATGGATCGCCTGCAAGGCAGCCAGATCATGCAGGGAATGGTGGGTAGTTCCCAACGCCCCGTAGCTCACCCCAGCGCTGATACCGACCAGTTTGACAGGGTGGTCGGAATAGGCCACATCGTTTTTAATCTGTTCGAGCGCCCGAGCGGTGAGAAAACAGGCCGGAGAGACGGCGAAAACCTTTTTGCCAGCCGAGGCAAGCCCAGCCGCGACCCCGACCAGACCCTGTTCCGCAATCCCCACCTCGATGATCTGGCCGGGAAGCTGCTCGCCGAAGGTGGTGAGCTTGCCTGAACCACGCGAATCTCCGGTGACTACCAGGATATCCCGATCCTGCCTGGCAAGTCCATGCAGTGTTTCAGAAAACACTTCCAGGTTTGGCTTTCCTGTTTTTAGCTCAGCGGATTTAAAGACTTCCATCTTTCCTCTGCAATAATTCTTCCGCCTGCTGGAGTTCCAACATCGCCGTTGCCAGCTCAGCTTCTGTCGGAACATGGTGGTGCCAGGCGACATTATCTTCTATAAAGCTGATCCCTTTCCCCTTGATGGTATGGGCGATCACCAGATTGGGCTTGCCCAGCTCGAACGGGAGCTGATCGAAAAGCGAGATCAATGATTGGATATCGTTGCCATCCACATGCCGGACTGCAAATCCGAATGAACGGAATTTATCCTCCAAAGGTTCCGTGGCCATCACTGATTCGGTCCGCCCGGTGATCTGCAAGGTATTGCGGTCGATGATCACCACCAGGTTATCCAGGTGATAATGAGCCGAGATGATCCCGGCCTCCCAAATCGAGCCTTCGGTGACCTCACCATCGCCCATTATAGTGAAGACGCGGTAGGTTTTCTGATCCTTCTTGCCGGCCAAAGCTACTCCGGCTGCGATAGCCAGTCCATGTCCCAGGGCACCAGTGTTCTGCTCTATCCCAGGGACAGCACGGGTGGGGTGACCGATCAGGCTCGAACAGTACTTTTCCATCGTATCCAACGCTTCTTTAGGAAAGAAGCCTTTATCTGCCAAGACGACATATAGGGCTTCTACCGAGTGGCCTTTGCTGTGGATGTAATGATCACGGTCCACCTGGTCAAAGTTTTCCGGCCGGATGTCCATCACCTGGTTGTATAGTACGTTCAGAATATCCACACAGGACAAACTACCTCCGGTATGCCCGGCTCTCGCTTTCCATATCGCGTCTAAGATGTTCCGGCGATATTCAATCGATTTCTGTTGGAGCGCAGTGATATTCATTTCTCTTGGTTTGGTTTGATAGGTCTTGAATAAATATTCATATATACACAATCTATTCAGCTTATTGTATAATACTTATGAGTATAACAAGAGTCAAGCGATTTTGAATAATTATTCTATAAGGTTTGATTATTCACATGGTCATGTATGGCTAAACTAGACGAGCTTCGTATTATCGCACGAGTTGCGCGCATGTACTATGAATGGGATATACGCCAGGCGGAAATTGCCCGGCAGCTCGGGCTCTCGCAAGCCACTATCTCCCGCTTGCTGCAACGCTCCAAACAAGAGGGTATCATCCGTATCTCGGTCAGTGTTCCAACTGGTGTATATACCGAGCTTGAGGAGAGTCTGGTCAAGAAATTCAACTTGCGAGATGCGATCATTGTCGATTGCCTGGAGGATAAGGAGAACACGATCCTTCGTGACTTAGGGGCTTCAGCAGCCTATTACCTGGAGTCTGCCATCCAGGCCAACGAAATTATTGGTATCTCTTCCTGGAGCTCCACTCTGCTTGCGATGGTTGATGCTCTTCATCCGCTGCCGAAAAAGCCGGGTGTGAAGGTTGTCCAGATACTTGGCGGAGTGGGCAATCCGAATGCTGAGGTGCATGCCACACACCTGACCTCCCGCTTGGCAGCCCTGGTAAAAGGGGAGCCAATATTCCTGCCCGCCCCCGGCGTGGTGGGTTCCGAAGCCGCCAAGCAAGTCCTTTTGGAGGATGAGTACGTGGGCAAATCGATCGACCTATTCGACCGGGTGACTATGGCTCTGGTCGGCATCGGAGCAGTTCAGCCTTCGGCGTTGCTGGCGGAGAGTGGGAATATCTTTTCATCTCAAGAGCAGGATCTTCTAGTCCAAAAGAGGGCTCTTGGGGATGTTCTTCTGCGCTTTTTCGATCATCAGGGGAAACCCATCGAATCAGAGCTAGACAAGCGCGTCATCTCAATGAGCCTCGAACAACTTCGGAAGGTGGACAGGGCCATCGGTATCGCAGGCGGCAGCCGAAAGTTCGCGGCGATACGGGGGGCACTGCGGGGCGGCTGGATCAATATCTTGATCACCGACCGCTTTACAGCCGCCAAGTTGGCAAAAGAATAATATATACCGGAAATACCCGTCAAACAAGTGAAAAGAGTGTTTCAGAACGCGTGTTTAGAGGATTTTATCGAGCAAAAGTCGCAATTGTTCCACGATTTTTTACTGCCGATGAGGGGCCAGATCTAAAGTCTTGAGCTCGTCCGCCAAATGGTGTGCTTACAAAATGGATATAAAAAGCCAACCCTTGCTCTATTCGAGGAAGAATTGGCTCTTTGTGAAATTTTTCTTCACCGCGGAGAGGGGACCCACCCTCTCCGCAGCATAGATCGCTCAGTGTCCGCTGGGCGATCTCAACTTTTAAGCGATACTCATTGATTGTACGTACTCCTCGACGATGGTCAGGGCATTGTGGGGCAACGGGAAGGCGGTTTTGGCTTCGGTTACCATCTGTACCTGCCCGACCGGTAAACCTCCAGAATGGATACAAATCATGATACACTTAAACCATCGCCCAAGAAGATGCCTTGATTTCCTATCGCCTTTCGAGGTATTCTTTGATCCGTCTGTTTGCACTTACAGTTTGAAACCAGGCTTGCATAACGACCGATTTCTTTCTATAATTGTAAAAGTTGCGCAGCTGCTACAAAGTTATTGGGTGGAGAGCAGCCACCCATACTCCCACTAAGCCACCGAACTGCGTAAGTCCTGGATTGTAGTTCTTAAGTATACAATCTCCGCCTGTGTGAATATTATCCTCGTTGGTTCCAATTAAATCATCCTAAGTTGACATAGAACCATCCGAAAGGAGGTGCAGCATACAGCCTGACCACTACTCCTAGTGCAGCCATATGTGATTGATCAATCTATATACCTCACAAGAAGGAGAGAGACATGTCCCGGAAACTACTTATTGTATTCAGTGTCGTAATCGCCATCGGCATGCTGGCTACCGCGTGCAGTGGCACCCAGACCGAAGTGCCGGCGACCGCCAGTACCGGTGAAGAGGTCGCTCCTGCTGTCGAAACGGTGGAAGTCATTAAGACAGTCATCGTCGAGGTGCCTGCAGCGGGTGAAGCCCAAGCCCCAGAAGTCATCCAGGCGGCTGGCTATGGAGAGACCTTGCAAGCCATCCTGAATCGCGGCAATGTCGTGTGCGGTGTGCACACCGAGCTGCTTGGCTTCGGGTATCTGGACGAGAATGGGCGCAATATCGGCTTCGACATTGACCTATGCCGAGCCATTGCTGCGGCTGTCCTGGGTGATCCGGAGGCAATCGAGGCCGTCCCGATCACCGCAGCCGATCGCGGCCCGGTCTTGCAGACCGGTGAGGTCGATGTGGTTACTCGCAACATGACCTGGACATCCAAGCGTGATGCAGAATGGGGCAACTTTACATGGATCACGTTCTACGACGGTCAGGGCTTTCTGGTGCGTGCGGACAGCGGGGTCACCTCGCTGGAAGAAATGGATGGCGCGACAGTGTGCGTGACTACCGGCACAACCACGGAGAGGAACCTGGCAACAGCCTTCGGCGATGCTGGTCTGACATACGAGGCGGTCACTTTTGAGGAAACCTCAGCCGTTTACGGCGCCTACGAGGAAGGCCGCTGCGACGTGGCTACCAGCGATAAATCGCAGCTAGCTGCCGTGCGCGCCGGCTTCCAAAATCCGGATGACCATCTTATCCTGGATATCACCATCTCCAAAGAACCACTCACACCGGCAGTACCGACTGGCGACGCTCAGTGGCTGGATATCGTCAAGACGGTGATGTGGGGGTTGATCAATGCTGAGGAGTACGGGATTACCTCAGCGAATGTAGAGGAAATGAAATCCAGCGAGAATGCGGATATACGCACACTGCTCGGCGTGGAAGGAGAATCTGACTGGGGCTACGGCACTCTCGGCCTCGAGGCGGATTCACTGGCGCAAGCAATTGCCGCTGTCGGTAACTACGGCGAGATCTACGACCGCTACTTCGGTACAGAAGGCATCGCCTTTACACTGGATCGCGGCTTAAATAACCTGTGGACCAATGGTGGCTTGATCTACGCGCCGCCGATCAAGTAATCGTTATAGACACTCCTGGTTGGGTGTGCAGCCTGCTTGCTCATGGACTGCACACCCAACGCCGGGATCACCAAGACACCTGATGGTAACAGATAAGTATTTCCACAAGAAAACCCCCATCTGGCGTGACGAGCGCGTGCTTAAAGCTGCCGCGCAAATCATTTCTTCACTGGTTGTCTTTGGAATCCTTTACTGGGCGATTGGCAACTTCTTAGAGATCACCCAGCAGCGCGGCATGCCGCTGAGTTACGGATTCCTGGATGAAGCTGCAGGTTTCCCGATCAAGGAATCTTTCATCCCTTATGAATCAACCATGTCCTTTGGAAGAGCCGTCCTGGTCGGGCTGATCAACACCCTGGTTGTGTCCGTTTTGGGAATCCTGTTCGCCACACTGCTGGGCTTTCTCATCGGTCTGATGCGGCTCTCTTCCAACTGGCTTATCAGCCGCATCGCGCTGGCTTATATCGAGTTTCACCGCAACATTCCTCTGCTGGTGTTGCTGTTCCTATGGTACTTCGGTGTCTTTACCCGGCTTCCAGATGTAAAAGAGAGCATTACACTACCAGGACCAACCTACATCAACCAGAGGGGCTTTTACCTTACCTGGCCCCACTTATCTGAGAGGGGTGCCCTATTCGCAGCCTCGATAGCAGCTGGTATCATCCTGGCGATCATCACGTGGGTTGTACTACGCCGTATCCGGGAGGACAAAGGCAGGGAGACGTATTTCGGCCGGGTCAGCTTTATGGTACTGATCCTGGTGCCACTGATTGGCTGGTTCGCTTCTGGTGGTGAGCCCCTAAGGTTCGATGTCCCGGTGCTGCAGGGATTCAACTTTCAGGGCGGAATGCGCCTGACAACCGAGTTTGCAGCTCTGTTGATTGGCCTAGCCATGTATACTGCCGCGTTTATCGCTGAGGTGTTCCGAGCTGGCATCCTCGCCGTGCAGAAGGGACAGATCGAAGCAGCGAGCGCAGTGGGACTGCGCTACTCTCAGGTTTTGATGTTAATCATCATTCCGCAGGCGATGCGCGTCATCATCCCGCCAATGATCAGCCAGTATTTGAATTTGACGAAGAACTCGAGCCTGGCACTGGCTATCGGCTACCAGGAGCTCTTTGCAATCGGAAAGGTCACCATCAACCAGGCTGGTCGAGCTGTGCCGGTCTTTATCTTGATCATGGCGACCTATCTCGCCATCAGTCTTCTGACTTCGATTATCCTGAATATCTACAATAAACGCGTGCAATTTATCGAGCGATAAATATGACATCCACCTCTGATGTAGTCGGCCCTCCTGCACCACCTGGCGCGATGGAATGGATCCGTAAGAACCTGTTCAGCAACTGGTACAACAGTCTGCTGACGATCCTGGGTGCAACGGTGGTGTACTTTACCCTGATTAACATCATCACCTGGGTGTTTAAAACTGCAGACTGGCGTCCCGTGACAGTGGCCCCACTCCTGTATCTGATAGGCCAGTACCCCCGGGAGGAACTTTGGCGTGCAGGCATCAGCTTACTGATGGTCACCTTTCTGGTGGGCATGAGCTGGGGTGTTTGGAAGCGATATGTCAAGGCATTTGCTATTTTTATGGGCATTCTGCTGGGCATCCTGGCTGTTTTTCCGCTGGAAACAACCACCATAACGCTCCCAATACGAGTGTTCATGCTAGTCAATCCATTCCTGATCTACCTGGGGTACCGGATCGGGAGGCTCCAGTCTGTCCACGGTCGTCACGTTGCGATGTTGTGGTTGATCGCTCTATTGTTGATTCCGCTAGTGATCCTGCCAGGATTTGAGAACTCCAGCCTGCTGCCAAAAGTCCCGACGACTGTGTGGGGTGGGCTGCTGATCACTCTGCTGCTCTCAGTCGGTGGGATCGTGCTATCCTTTCCCATCGGGGTGCTACTGGCGCTAGGCAGACGTTCATCTCTGCCGGTAGTCAAACTGTTTTCGATTTTCTTCATTGAAGTTGTGCGGGGTGTACCCCTGGTCACGATATTATTTATGTTCTCGATCATTCTGGCACTCTTCCTGCCCAGCGAATCGAGAATCGACCGGGTGATCCGCGCTCTGATGGGCACCGTAGTCTTCAGTGCGGCTTACACCGCCGAGAACGTGCGCGGAGGGCTGCAAGCCATTCCACCCGGACAGGTGGAAGCTGCGAAAGCGATGGGGTTGAAAAACTTCCACATCACATTATTGATCGTTCTCCCCCAGGCGCTGCGATTGGTGATCCCTACGATCGTTGGACAGTTCATCTCGCTGTTCAAGGACACTACCCTGGTGTACATTGTGGGAATTAATGATTTATTGGGGATTGGTAATGCAGTGTTAAACTTAAATCCTGAGTTCGTACGGCTGCAGATGGAAGTTTATCTGTTTATTGCGGTGATCTTTTGGGTGTTCAGCTACTTTATGTCATACGCCAGCTTGCAGCTAGAGAAAGCATTGGGTGTCGGAGAACGCTAGAACAGAGGGAACTATGAGCGAACAGAATAAGGACGACCAACCGATCGTCATCGCCCGTGACGTACATAAGTGGTTCGACAACTTCCAGGCTTTGAAAGGGATCAACATGGAAGTAAAGACTGGCGAAGTGATCGTGATCTTCGGTCCTTCTGGCTCTGGTAAATCGACCTTCATCCGCACGCTGAACCGCCTGGAGGAGCACCAACGCGGTACGATCATCATCGATGGCATCGAACTCTCACATGACGTGCGCAACATCGAGCGGGTACGACGGGAGATCGGGATGGTATTCCAGCAGTTCAACCTGTTCCCACACCTGACGGTGCTGCAGAACATCACCCTGGCACCAATCTGGGTGCGCAGGTGGTCAAAGGAGAAAGCAGACGAAATCGCAATGCAGCTACTGGAACGGGTGGGCATCCCAGAGCAGGCGCAGAAATTCCCTGGTCAACTCTCAGGTGGTCAGCAGCAGCGAGTCGCCATCGCACGGGCGTTGGCGATGCAGCCGAAAATCATGCTCTTTGACGAGCCGACTTCGGCGCTTGACCCGGAGATGATTAAAGAGGTGCTAGATGTGATGGTTGAGCTGGCGAAGAGTGGGATGACCATGCTGGTCGTCACACATGAGATGGGCTTCGCGCGGGCGGTCGCTCATCGCATGTATTTCTTCGATGAGGGCTTGATCGTGGAGAGCGGCACACCTGACCAGATCTTCAAAGACCCGCAGCAAGACCGCACAAAGCTGTTCCTGTCGCAGATCCTATCGCATTAGATTTTACTTTTCAGCGAACGTAGAACTCGAAATTCTGCAAGGAACAGGAAGCCGTAGCTTCCGCCATGTGCGGCGGGTATGGGTAGTACCCGCCTTTTTCGATGCCTGCAAGTTTCATGTGTGTATCCTCCGTGTGAATGCCCCCGGAGGACTCAACGCCCCGAAGGGCGCGATGTCCCCGCGGGGAAATAGATACGCATACTTGTGCGAACTATGGTACCGTTCTAAAGTTAGATTGAAATCACCTCCTTTTTTATGGTTATCAGATATCTGCCAACGTTCTATCATCCACACTTTTAGGTCGCATTAGCATGGATAAAATTACCAGGGCTCAATCATTCAATGGAGCTAGAAGATAGCCTGTTATATAATTGATCTATGGCTACATCAATTTTGGCCACGAAACTATATATTCCCGCACCTCGGGCTAAAATTGTCCTGCGCCCGCGCCTAATTGAGCGGTTAACCGAGGGTTTGGCGATGGGTTGCAAACTTACGCTCGTCTCCGCTTCCGCCGGCTTTGGCAAGACCACACTGGTCAGCGAATGGATTGCCAGTTGTGGGAGGCCGGTTGCATGGTTGTCGCTAGATGAAGGGGACGACGATCCGGTGGGTTTCGTCTCTTACCTGGTAGCGGCATTACGGACTATCAAGGCGGGAATTGGCGAGGGCTTGGTGGCTGTGCTCCAATCCCCTCAACCACCGCCAACCGAATCGATTCTGACAACCCTGATCAATGAAATCACTACCATCCCCGACAACTTCATCTTTGTCCTTGACGACTACCACGTGATTGATTCCAAACCAGTAGACAACGCACTCACATTTCTGATCGAGCACCTGCCACCGCAGATGCACCTGGTCATCGCCACACGAGAGGATCCTAAGCTACCCCTGTCCCGGTTACGCGTCCGGAACCAATTGACCGAACTGCGCGCCGCTGACCTGCGCTTCACCCCCGCCGAAGCTGCCGGATTTCTTAACCAGGTAATGGGTCTGGACCTCTCGGCGGATGACATCGCCGCTCTGGAAACCCGCACCGAAGGCTGGATTGCTGGCCTGCAGTTGGCCGCGATCTCAATGCAGGGACATTCAGACACTACCAGTTTCATCAAATCGTTCACCGGCAACCACTATTTTGTGCTGGACTATTTGGTGGAAGAAGTCCTGCAACAGCAGTCCGAAAGCATCCGGACCTTCCTGCTGCACACATCCATTCTTGACCGCATGTGCGGCCCGCTATGTGACACTGTTTTGGGTTCTCCTTCTGCTTCAGGGCAGGAAACGGTCTCCGCACAGGAGACTTTGGAATATCTCGAACGCACTAACCTGTTCATCGTCCCGCTGGATAGCGAGCGGCGCTGGTACCGCTATCACCATCTCTTTGGCGATTTGCTGCGGCAGCGCCTGGGAAAGCCCAAAGAATTCGCCGAATTCCACTTGCGCGCCAGCCGATGGCATGAAGACAACGGCGACCTGCGCGCGGCGTTTCACCACGCCATCGCAGCCGGGGATTTTGTCCGGGCGGCGTGGTTGGCAGAAGCGGCCTGGCAGGGGATGAATGAAAGTTTCCAGTCTGCTGCCTGGCTGGGTTGGGTGAAGAAGCTGCCAGAAGAGGTCATTCGCCTCCGCCCGGTGCTCTGTACCCAGATTGCCCAGGCATTTACGGATACCGGCGATCTGGAAGCCAGCGAGTTGCGCCTGCAGGACGCTGAACGATGCCTGGATGGTTCGGAATTTGCGAACCAAGCGCAGCTAAAACCCCTGCCAGCAATGATCGCTTTGACCCGCGCCTACAACGCCCAGGTGCAAGGCGATCCCGCCGCAACAATGAAATACGCCGAACTGGCGCTCCAGCTCATCCCCGAAGATGATTTTGACCGGCGCGCCCGGGCCACCACCATATTGGACGTCATCCACTGGGCCAGTGGCAACCTGGAGTCAGCCCTCCGGGGGATTGTTGATTCGATGGAGAGATTGACCCAGCTGGGCAATCACGTCATGGTGGTTGCCAGCGCCTTTGCTGTAGCCGACCTGCTGGTAAGCCTGGGGAGCCTGAGCGAGGCCGAGCGGACCTATCAGGATGCCTTGCAGCTGGCTGCCCAACACGGCCCGGAGGCTGAACACATTACTGCCCACCATCACCTCGGCCTGTCCATGATCTACTATCAGCGGGGAGACGATACCCTAGCCGCTCATCACTTGAAACGAGCCGCCGAATTGGGTCTGCAAACCACCCTGGTGGATTGGCTGTACCGCTGGCATGTGGCCCAGGCCCAAGTGAGAGAGGCCGCAGGTGATCTGGAAACCGCCCTGGCCCTGCTCGACGAGGCCAAACGGGTCTATATCCAAACCCTCGTGCCTGACCTTCGCCCCATTGCGGCCCTGAAAGCACGCATCTATCTCAAACAGGGGCGGCCCGATAAAGCCCGGGCGTGGGCGGCAGAATGCGGGCTTTCGCTGGCAGATGAAGTCAGCTACTTGCATGAGTTCGAGCACCTCACACTGGCCCGGCTGGAAATTGCCAACCCGCTGGTCAACGCCCTGCTCGCACGCCTGTTGCAAGCCGCCGAAGCGCAAAAGCGCCGGGGCAGCGCGCTCGACATCCTGCTGGTGCAGGCGCTGGGCCACGAGGCGCAGGGCAATCGCCCCCAGGCTCTCGACGCGCTGGAACACACCCTGGCCCTGGCCGAGCCGGAAGGCTATGTTCGCATCTTTGTGGATGAAGGCGAAGCGATGCGATTGTTGATTGAAAAACAATCGCGCAATCGAGACCATCCGCTGAGCGATTATGTGGACAAACTCCTGGCTGCCTTTACACAACCGGTGGCTGCGCCAAAAATGGCTGCGCCAAAATCAGCAATCATCCATAAAAAATCAGACACGATAGAGCCTTTGAGTGAACGCGAGCTGGAAGTGCTCAAGCTACTCCGCAGCGAATTAAGCGGCCCAGAAATTGCCCAACAACTGATCGTGTCGATTAACACATTTCGCACCCACACCAAAAACATTTTCATCAAACTGGGGGTCAACGACCGTCGGGCGGCCATCCGGCGCGCCGAGGATCTCGATTTCTTCTAGTTGGCCCGCTATAACCCCACCATAACCCCGGCAGGTGTCCTAAAAAAACATCTGCCGGTTTTTTTATTTTTAGCCAGAAATCACAACCTCAATCACATCATGTTGTGATGACACATCACCACATCGGGTAGTATTCTTTGGGCAGATAAAAAACGAAAGGAAAAACGTGAGGCGCATGATGGGTGACAAACAAACATACGATGAAGAACATAACCAACCTCAGCGCTACGAAATCCGCCTCAAGGGACACCTGGATGACCGGTGGGCCGATTGGTTTGAGGACCTGACCATCACGCTGGATGACAATGGCGACACGCTATTAACCGGCCCGGTGATTGATCAGGCCGCGTTGCATGGCTTGCTCAAAAAAGTGCGTGATTTAGGTTTGCCGTTGCTCTCAATCAGTCCTGTTGAACCCGGACCTCCGGCTACCCTCGGGACTGGCCAGGCGGATCAGTCAGATGTCAAATAGTAAATGGATATAAGCTGCTTGGAAAGGAGATTTGCTTTTGATAACATTTCCAGCTTATTTCAACCCCCGGTAATCGGGTGGCAACCACAATTTTATTCAATTCCAAATTAATGAAACCCATCCATATCGTTCAAAAAAGGAGATAGAAATGAATACGATCAAAGGAAGTCTCGAAGGGACAAACACAGTGACCGCAAGCAATCTGATGGATGTGAGGATAATCCTGGCAGTGTTATGGGCAGCTGGAATGTTAAGCAGTTTAAATGGGGATACGTTCCGCTTGAGTGGGATGACCACACCTCTTGGAGTAAGTTCTGAAATATTGTCGGGGTATTCGCTGGTGTTAGTGGGTCAGGTTTTAATGAGTGGCTTGACCCTGATGTTGAAGTCTCCCGTGAGTCGTTGGGCTAACCGCATCATGGGCATATTCCATGCGATTTTTATTCTAACTTTTGAGGTTTTACATCTTATCGTATGGCGATCCGCTGGTTATGAATTAGTTTGGGCAACAGCACAACTTGTGTTTGCCGTACTGGTTGTTTGGTACGCTTGGAAATGGACTAACCCTGAAGGTTAAACCTGATTTATAGTGCCGGTCAAAGGAATTTGAAGAAAAAACCATGAAAGCGATTGTATGCACAAAATACGGCACTCCTGACGTTCTTGAACTAAGAGAGGTAGAAAAACCTACTCCCAAAGAGGATGAAGCACTGGTAAAAGTTCATGCGGCATCCTTAAATGCGGCTGACCTTGAAATCCTGAGAGGTATATGGAGTGCGCGTTTCACGGGGCCTCTAAAACCAATGCACAAGATACTCGGATCTGATATCGCCGGGCGCATAGAAGCAGTTGGCAGAAATGTAAAGCATTTTCGGCCAGGTGATGAGATTTGGGGGGACTTGTCTTTCCCATTGAGCTTTGGTGCTTTTGCCGAGTATGTATGTGTTCCTGAAAATGCATTAAGGCTGAAACCGGCCAGTATGACGTTCGAGGAAGCAGCGGCTGTACCTTCAGCAGGAGCCAATGCCTTGCAGAATCTTCGAGGTGTAGGATCATCATCGCCCAGTTTTCTTCTATCGGATAGAGGACAGATTCAGCCAGGACAAAAGGTTTTGATCAATGGTGCGGGTGGTGGTGTGGGTACCTTTGCAGTGCAGATTGCCAAATCGTTCGGGGCTGAAGTGACTGGCGTGGACGGTCCGAGTAAATTGGACATGCTGCGCTCGCTTGGTGCAGACCATGTCATTGATTACACTCAAGAGGATTTCACCAATAGTGGGCAGCGTTATGATTTTATTCTTGATGTTGTGGCATCTCGTTCGATTTTCGATTACAAGCGTGCTTTGAGTCCCTCGGGAGTTTTTGTTATGGTCGGAGGATCCGGGGGTGCAATTCTCCAAGCTTTTTTGCTAGGACCATTGATTTCAATGACCGGGAATAAGAAAATGGGAATCGTGATGTGGAAACCCAACAATAAAGAAGATTTGGCTATTTTGGAAGAGCTTTTTGAAGCCGGCAAAGTAGTGCCTATTATCGATAGACGTTACCCGCTAAGTGAGACAGCTGAAGCTCTCGAGTATCTTGAAGAAGGACACGCCCGAGGAAAAATAGTCATCACTATGGAATAGAACAACAAGACATAACAAATTATGGGAGAAAAACTATGAACGCGATTGTATACACAAAATACGGACCGCCAGATGTTCTTCATCTCGAAGAGGTGAAAAAGCCTGCCATCAATGAAGATCAAGTGCTGGTAAAAGTCTATGCAGCATCCATTAATGCGGGGGACTGGCATATACTGACTGCTGACCCCTTCCCCTTGCGTCTGACAGGCGTTGGGCTGTTCAAACCTAAAAACACAATCCTTGGCGCTGACATTGCAGGGTGCGTTGAAGCAGTTGGAAGAAACGTCAAACAGTTTCGGCCAGGGAATGCGGTGTTTGGAGATATTTTTGGGCTTGGCAGTGGCAGTTTTGCCGAATATGTTTCTGTTCCTGAAAGCGCTTTGGTGCTAAAGCCGTCCAATGTTTCATTTGAGGAAGCTGCGGCTGTGCCCGTGGCAGCCGTCACTGCCCTGCAAGGCCTGCGCGATCAAGGGCATATTCAGTCTGGGCAAAAAGTTCTGATCAACGGGGCGTCTGGCGGGGTGGGGACGTTTGCGGTACAGATTGCCAAGGCGTTTGGAGCGGAAGTGACTGCCGTGTGCAGCACGCGGAATTTGGAGATGGCGCGCTCGATCGGCGCAGACCACGTCATTGACTACACCAAAGAGGATTTCACCCAAAATGGACGGCAGTATGATCTCATCCTTGCCGCAAATGGATATCATCCGCTTACTGCATATAAGCGTGCTTTATCTCCCCAGGGCATTTACGTTTTCACGGGAGGCTTGCCAGCGCAAACGTTCCAGTCACTGTTCCTGGGACCCTTAATGTCCAAAAGCGATGGCAGGAAGATGACAAGCGCAATGAAAAAAGCAAATCAAAAAGATTTGCTTGTCATAAGAGATCTTTTGGAAGACGGAAAGATCAAACCGGTTATTGATGAATGCTACCCGTTAAGTAAAACAGGTGAAGCTTTTCGGTATTTTGAAAAAGGCCACGCCCGAGGAAAAGTCGTCATAAGTGTGGTCTGATCATCTATGTAATTGGTATCCAGAACGCCTTGGACGAATTAAAGCTCTCACGTTCTTAACAGGAGAGCCAAAGATGTTTTATTGAAGGAGATGTGCCGGTTGAACACCTCTCCTTCAATCAGATAGTTATTGGCTAAAAGATATATTGATTTTTTCCTCCTTTAAAAACTTAGATATTAATTCAGCCCAGACAGATTGGGCAAGTTGCACCGAAAAACATAACAGACTGTCTCCACCAGTGGCCAACTTGGTGATCAGACCTTTCTCGAATCCAGCTTCCCATAGAATCTCTGACCATCTGTCTATTATCGGGATCGGTAAAGCTTCCGAAAGCCGGGATGGCAGCATCTGGTAGGCGTATTCCTCGGGATTCTCACCTTCTGTCAAGTCACTCTCAAACACCAGAATGTAAACTGTATCCTCCCCCGGCTGCCACTTACCCGGCAACGCGGGATCGGCGATCAGCGTCGCATGGAATGCTCTATAATCTGTCAAGTGCTGCCAGGTCTGGCAGTAGTCGGTTGCCAGCGGATACACCGGTCTGCCTTGTAGAAAGAGCTTCTTGCGCTGCCGGGCCTGGACGGTAGCCCGAATCGATTCGAGCACCGTCTTGTGCCCAACCATGCCCAGGTAGATCAGGTTGCCGGCATCGTCGTGTGCGTAACCTGTGACATAAGCTGAGCCATGTTCATTGCGGATCTGCGGAATGCCCTCCGGCAACAGCCGGTCAACCTCGCCGCTGACACACTCCATTAGCACCATAAGAAAAGTTAGCATGTTAATTATGTCGCGAAAACGGCAGACGTAGGTTTTCGTCCAATTGCTCCCAAAAGGCCACACAGCGCATCAACCGATCGGTTGATGCGGTCGCTCCCATTCGGTTGACCGCATAATCCATCCCTCGATAGCCCAAATTCAATCTCTCGGATGGTTACTTTCTCCGGGCTGGCTGCTATTCTATAGCCATTGAACACAAACCTAGCAGTCAGAATCAGAATGGAGGATGTCATGAAACAGGAAACAGTTGTCAATTCAGAACAGGTCAAAGGGGAACACCAGGCTGGAAAGTGGATGGGAGCGTTTATGGTCTTCATGGGCGCCATCTTCCTCATGGGGACGGCCGGGATCACCATCGCGGGGCACAGTCCCTCGATGCTGATAGCCCTGGTGCCCATTTATTGGATCGGCGTGGCGGCTTATAGGCGCTACAAGGAAGACGGCCGCCTCACCCGCCGTGTCTTCAGCATCGCCGTTTTCGCTGTGCTGCCCTTCGCTTACATGGCCGCGATGGTGCTGGGCTACAGTATCTCGGGCCTGTGGCCTCTAGGCATCATTGCTGTTGGCGTTTCATTCATCTTGTATGGCAGCAGCAAATAGAGCCAGAGCTTGAAAGGAGAGTACGATGACACAGGTTATTGAAGTACGAAATCTACGCAAGGTTTACGATAGAGTTACGGCCGTGGATGATGTTTCCTTCAGCGTCGATGAAGGCGAGATCTTTGGCATCATCGGGCCAAATGGGTCCGGCAAGACGACGACGATTGAGTCTGTCATCGGGTTGCGCAAACCGGATGGTGGAAGCGTCGCGGTGCTCGGTCTGGATCCGCAAACCGAGCCGCGCAAATTGGGCAACCGCATTGGCACCCAGCTACAAGAAGCGGCGCTGCCAGAGCGGATGAAAGTATGGGAAGCGCTTGATTTATACGCTTCCTTCTATGAAAAGACCGTCCCCTGGGAGCCTCTTTTAGAGCAATGGGGCCTGGCCGAGAAGCGAAACACTCAGTTTGGGGGTCTTTCCGGCGGACAGAAGCAGCGCCTGTTCATTTCGCTGGCCCTGTTGAACGATCCCCAAATCGTCTTCCTGGACGAGCTAACGTCGGGGCTGGACCCGCAGGCTCGCCGGGCGACCTGGGACCTGATCCGCGCGATCCGCGAGCAGGGCAAGACCGTTGTTTTAATCACCCATTTTATGGATGAGGTTGAAGCGCTGGCGGACCGGGTAGCCGTAATCGATCACGGTCGGGTCATCGCCCTGGACACCCCGGACGGCCTGATCGCCAGCCTGAACAGGGAGACGAAGGTGCTCTTCTCAGTTCCCAACGGCTTTCAGGCGGCACGGCTGGAGAACGTGAGCGGCGTCAGCGCCGTGAACCAGTACGACCGGCAAATCACCGTCAGCGGCAATGGTCCACTGCTGGCCAATGTGGCCGCCGCGCTGGCCCAACACAACATCGCCCCGGCCGACCTGCGCGTGCAGCAGGCCAATCTGGAAGATGTCTTTCTGGCATTGACCGGGCGAACGATCAGGAACTGAGTGAAGGTGAAGCCTTGTGCTGACCCGGTTACCCACTCATGATCAAAAGGAGTAAATTATGAAGACCTTTCTCAAGCTCACTTACATGGAATTGAAACTACAGCTCCGCGAGCCGCTGGCTCTCTTCTTCACCCTCGCCTTTCCGGTGATGGTAATGGTGCTGTTTGGCCTGATCTTCGGCAACGAATCCGAAGAGTTGCTCGGCGGTTACGGCCAGGTAGATCTGTCCGTGCCCGGTTACATCGGCATGGTCATCGGCACCATTGGCATGCTGAGCATCCCCACCACGCTGGCCAATTATCGTGACCTGGGCATTCTGCGCCGGCTGCGCGCAACGCCCCTGGGTTCCAGGCCAGTGTTGTGGTCGCAGGTGGCAGCGCAGGTCTTGATGACAGCCGCAGGCATTATCTTGCTCTTCATCGCCGGCCTGACCATCTTCGACCTGCGCATTCCTAACGGCAATCTAGCTATCGTTCCAGCCATCCTGCTAAGCGCCTTTAGCTTCTTCGCCGTAGGTTTCGTCCTGGCCGGCGTCATGCCCACCGCCCGAACAGCCCAGGCAGTAGGGATGGCGATTTTCTATCCCATGCTCTTCCTGTCCGGCGCGGCCATGCCTCGCTACATCATGCCCGACTTCGTGCAACAGATCGCCGGATTGCTGCCGCTGACGCACGTCGTCATCCTGGTCGAAGACCTCTGGTTGAAGGGAATCTGGAACCTCACATCCGTGGCGGTAATCGCGGTAGTGCTCATCCTGGGACTGGTGATATCGCGTTTTACATTCCGCTGGGAGTAATGGTACACTGATTATGATTGGGAAAAGAAGTCACCAGCTTTCTGTGCTCGAAGATAGACCTCGACCGACGTTCGAAAAAGCTGGTGACTTTCATAGGCAGAGACCATGAACGCTAAGCAGGAAAGGCAGAAAGACGTCTGGGTGAAGTGGGACTGGCTGTGGAAAGCGATCTTCTACGCCGCGGTCATCGTTTCCACGTGGCTAATGCTGCTGGACGATGACCGTAAAGCCCCGATCTGGGCGGTGCTCTTGCTGACGGGGATCTTGCTGCTGTGGCATTGGGGCGGATTGAAACTGGCCTCCAGGAAATCGGTTGTTTCTGACAATCGCGCCATCTTCCAATTCATCGTTATCATTGGCGTCATCGTGCTCTGGTTCGCGTTGGTCAATATGTCACCGGCCTATTACTTCACCCTCTTCGGTCTATTCGGGCAGGTTTTTCGCCATCTAACCCTGCGCTATGGCGTGATTGCCGTCTTCATTCTGACGGGGTCTATCATTTACGAGCAGTTGGCCGATGCCAGCGCGACGTTCTCGTTGACAAACCCCACCATCTGGGTGTTCCTCTTCACAGCTCTGGGCGCCATCACCCTCGGCGTGTGGATAACGGCCATTATTGGGCAGAGCACGCGGCGTCGACAGCTTATTGAACAGTTGGAAGCAACGCAGGCGGAGTTGGCTGCAGCGGAACGGCGCGCAGGGATTCTGGAAGAACGCCAGCGGCTGGCGCGAGATATCCATGATACGCTAGCCCAGGGGTTCACCAGCATCGTTATGCACCTGGAGGCGGCGGATCAGGCCCTGCCTGATGATCTGGGCACCCTGCAAAAGCATCTCGACCGGGCCCGTGAGACAGCTCGAACCAGCCTGGAACAGGCGCGCCGGGTGGTAAACGCTTTGCGACCGCATTCATTGGATCAGCGATCACTGCCGGATGCGATCGAACGAACGGCCGTCCGTTGGCAGGAAGAAACCGGCATTCCCTTGACCACGACCATCACCGGCGACCCTGTCCCCTTACATCCCGATATCGAAGTGACGCTGCTGCGCGCGACCCAGGAAGCGCTTGCTAATATTCGCAAACATGCCCAGGCCACGGCCGTGCAGATCACCCTCTCGTATATCGATGACGTGGTTGTGCTGGACGTTCAGGATAATGGCGTTGCTTTCGCCGGGGCAGCGGCGTCGTCCCTATCCGGCGGCTACGGCTTGCAGGCGATGCGCGAACGGGCCGAACAATGTGGAGGCTCAGTGACCCTGGAAAGCGAACCTGGCGAGGGCACGACGGTTGTCGTCTCTATCCCGATTTATAGCTAAGGAGAGCTGTCGACTACTCCAGAGTTGGCAGATTTGATGGTTGCTTATGGACAAAATCCGCATTTTGATTACAGATGATCACCCGGTTGTCCGAGAAGGGCTGTCCGGAATGTTAGCTGGCCAGTCCGATTTTGAGGTCATAGGCCTGGCCGCGGATGGCGACACGGCTGTTAAGATGCACGATTCCCTCGCCCCCGATGTCACCCTGATGGATCTACAAATGCCTGGCCTGGATGGAGTGGGGGCAATTAAGGCGATCAAAGCCCAACAGCCGTCGTCCCGAATCATCGTCCTGACCACCTACAATTCTGACGCTGATATACTGCGCGCCATCGAGGCAGGGGCCACCGGCTACTTGCTGAAAGATGCCCCCCGAGAAGAACTGTTCCACGCCATACGCGCCGCCGCCAGGGGAGACTCCGTGCTGGCCCCGGCCGTCGCCGCGCGCCTCATGACCCGGATGCGTGCCCCAGCCGAAGAGAACTTGAGCGCCCGCGAGATCGAAGTGCTGCAATTGGTGGCTAAAGGAGCGAGCAACGAAGAAATCGGCAAAAGTCTGCACATCAGCACGGCAACGGTCAAAACCCACCTCATTCATATTTACGCCAAGCTGGGCGTGGATGACCGGACCGCGGCCGTGACCACAGCCCTGGAGAAAGGGATCATTACGCTGGCACGCTAGGCTGCGAGCGCTGGACAGTATCAAGGTAAATTACACTATAATACCTGTCAGCAATCGGACCCATGCGCTCACACACTACCCCACCTTATTATAAATACGGCTTCATGATCGCCATCCTGGTATTCGCCATTTGGGCCTGCAACATCCCAGAAGGCGCGTCCTCGTCCACTCCAACACCTGCCGCCCCGGTGCAGCCAACTGCAAGCCCGGCCGGCGAGGCAGGGAGTGCGGCGACGCCTGTTCCAGCGCTGTCACCAGCCGTCGAACCCCCGGCTGTTCTCACACCTGAACTACCCACAGCCGTTAATCCCTTTGCATCTCCAACCCCAGATGCGCCGCACAACCTGCCAGAGATACGCAGTGAACCGGTGGAATATACGGTCCAGGCCGGCGATTCAATGGGCAAGATTGCCCAGGATTTCGATGTTACGATCGAGGAAATTGTCAAAGAAAATGGCGTGAATTCGGGTGCTATGCAGGCTGGGCAAAAATTGACCATTCCAGTCCACCCACCATCTCCCAGCGGACCATCTTTCAAAATCATCCCTGATTCCGAAGCGGTCTACAGCCCAGGCAGTATCGATTTTAATATAGGGCAATTCATCGCAGCACAGAACGGGTACCTGGCTGATTACGCTGAATGGGTTGAGGATCAAAAACCGACCGGCTCCCAAATCGTCCAGCGCGTGGCGGAAGAATATTCGGTCAACCCGCGCTTGCTGCTGGCAGTGCTGGAGTACCAGAGCGGCTGGGTCACCCAACCTGACCCGGACACATCTACCCTGCAATACCCGATTGGATTCGAAAAGGCCGGCTGGAAAGGCCTGTATTACCAGCTTTCCTGGGCGGCTGATAACCTCAACCATGGCTATTATTTATGGCGGTTCAACGAAGAGAACACCTGGAGGCTGGCAGATGAGACCATTATCCCCATTTCGCCGGTCATCAATGCCGGAACGGCGGCCGTCCAGGCGCTGTTTGCGCGTTTAGATGGGCAAGCCGATTGGGAAGAGGCTGTTTCTGAAAATGGGGTATATGCAACCTACAACGCCTTGTTCGGTTTCCCCTTCAGCCGCGCCGTTGAACCCCTGATCCCGGTGGGGCTCACCCAACCCGTTATGCAGCTTCCGTTTGAATTGGGAGAGGTCTGGAACTTCACCGGCGGTCCGCATACTGCCTGGGGAGAACACTCACCCTGGGCTGCTCTGGACTTTGCCCCTCCTGGCAACCAGGTAGGTTGTGTGGCAAGCAATGCCTGGGTGGTCGCGATGGCTGATGGGCCGGTTGTGCGCGCGGAATTGGGCCAGGTCATTCAAGATATTGACATCCCTGGAGCACCAGCCGATGGTCTTGAGCAAACCGGCTGGGTTGTTCTCTACATGCATATCGAAACCCGTGACCGGGTCGAGCCAGGCGCCTATTTACACGCTGGCAACCGGATCGGCCACCCATCTTGTGAGGGTGGCCATACCACCGGCACTCACGTGCACGTGGCCCGACGCTACAACGGTGAATGGATTTCCGCCGACCGGGATCTTCCTTTTGTCATGGATGGCTGGGTTTCATCTGGCACCAGCATCGAATATGATGGCTACCTCAGCAAAGATGGGAATACCATCGTTGCATATGCGGGGAGGGATGAAACCAGTAAAATCCAACGGTAAATGGGTGTTGGCCCGTTGCGCCCTGGCGTTCCCATTCACAGTTCTATCACCAGATTTATTAAGTCCGGCAGTACATGTTGCTTACGCAACCAGGGGGATTTTTTAAGCTGCTGGGAGCATACCCACCCTGTCTGCAGAGGAAATCGCCCGGTGAATTGCTGGGCGATCTCACTTTTTAATTGCTTATCCAGCATTGTATTTACTCCTCTGCTCTCATCAAGACAGTGTGGGACATCGGGAAGGCGATCTTGACTTCCGTCCCCATCTGTCCCATCTCTTCCCCTGTGCCAACAATATTCCCATCTACACCTTGGTCTCTGATCCAGTAGCGTCGTCCAGCGACGGGGCGCAGTCTATCCATGAGCCGAAAGAGAATCTCGTAGTCCGGATTGACTCTAACCAATATGATTTGATAAAATGCACTATGAGCGAATGGGTGGATTACTACCGCGCACTTGAGAACCGCCAACCGCGCCAACTGTTTCAAGACTGGCAGCGAATCTGGGAGGCCAGCCGGGGAAAACCAGGATTTGCCATCGACCTGGGCTGCGGCGATGGGACCGAGACTCTGGTCCTGCTGGCACATGGCTGGCATGTGCTGGCCGTCGACTCTACCCCCGAAGCAATCGAGTGGGTCATACGGCGAACGCCCGAGGAAGACCGGCCTCGCCTGCAGGTACAGGTGGTTGCCTTCCAACAGGCTCGCTTCCCGCCCGCCAACTTGATTTATGCCGGCCTTTCGCTGCCTTTCTGCCCGCCAGAGGATTTACCACCTGTCTGGAGGAAAATCCGCTCTGCACTTAAACCCGGTGGGCACTTCGTTGGACATTTCTTCGGCGTGCGCGACTCGTGGGCAGGGAAACCTGACATGAACTTTCTGACCGCCGGCCAGGCCCGTTCATTACTGGATGGCCTGGCCGTTGAGAGATTCCAGGAATTTGAGCGGGACGAGCCTACGGTGTTCGAGGCGGTGAAGCGCAAGCACTACTTCGAGGTGATCGTGAGACGAGAGGGCGAGACGGGTGGATAAACAAAACGCCAGCTGCGGGTCCCTATCGGAGCCGGCGACTTGTTTACGACGGATTTATTCATCGCTGCGCAGTTCGTTGATGGCCGTCTGGGGTGAGATCGAGAATCGGCTTATAACTGCTTAAGCCTACTTTACGCTTGGATGGGAGGTCACCCACCCTCTCCGCAGAGAAATTGCCCGGTGAAACGGCGGGCATTTTTTTATTTCGCTGCCCTCCGTCCACAGCCGGTCAATCTCGTTGCTGACCCATTCCAGCCGCCAGTCCACGCAGGGCTGGCAGCTTTGTGCCAGGGCTGTGTTGATCTACTGGAGCAGGTTGTAGGGGCTTTCGCCGACTGCAGCCACAGGGTGAGGTAAGGAGAATCACGGCGGGCCATGTGGCACAGGATGTTTTCCATCTTTCTGTCTTGGGGTACATGCCTGGTATTCATCTTCTACTTTATGGAAAACTAGTGTTAGCCACTCTTATGGGCTGTCTACAATGTTCAACAGCAAACTATGGGATTTTCAGACTTGATTTTTTCGGTACTTCCATGCAGTCCGTTCAGACTGCACCGGTACCGCACCAAGATTTCTTATGGATTAATAGGTATGAAGAAGAATAGACGACTCACATTTAAATTAATCTAATATTAATACTTGACAACGCATAACAAATTTGATAATATAATCAATGAGTGAAAAAAATTTCAATAAAATTTCGTACGATGTAATATATATAATAAAGGGTGTTGTAGTCGGAAAATATATCATCGATGAAAACCATTCCCCAGCTCCAAATCGCTCTAGATTACATTTCTCTACCACCTGCTCTGGTTATGGCAGCCCTGGTTGCTCCCGAAGTTGATATCATTGAAATTGGTACACCGCTCTGCAAAGCCGCAGGGCTCGATGCTATCCATGGAATTCGAGAGATTTGCCCTGATAAGCTAATCCTGGCTGATTTCAAGACCCCGGATGTCGGCGGTATCGAAGCGGCCATGGCCTTCGATGCTGGCGCCGATATGATCACCGTGATTGGCGGCGCTGCGATCGCAACTGTAGAGCAAGCTTACTCAGTTGCGCGCGAGCGGGGAAAAGAAATGCTCATGGAGCTCACGGGGGTCCGAGATATTTTGGCGAGGGCAACCGAATGGCGCAGGATCGGCATTAACCGCATCGTTTACCACCGGGAGTGGGATTCCCAGTCAGCCGGTCGAATATGGGGGCAAGAAGATAAGGACATTATCCGCCAGTTGATCGATATGGACTATAAAGTCACAGTGACCGGTGGGTTGACGTTGGAGCTCCTCCCATTTTTTGCTGACTTGCCAGTCTCGGTTCTAATTTGCGGGCGGAGCATACGCGAACAGCCCGATCCTCGAATGGCGGCACGTGAGATTCGCTTAGCTATCGCACGGCTCTGGTCAGATTCGTCAACCGGTGGATCAGCCTCTCGCCCAGCATCCTCCACAACCAACCTCGCTGCCAAAGCTATTCGTTGGGGGATCAGCGAGATGGGTCTCTCACTCACTGTAGATGGGCGCGAATGCCCCGGTTGTAATTCTCCACAAAGATTTTGTCACGGTTCGCGGACGGAAATTCAGATGCCTCACGGAGTGGATCGCCAGCAATTTATCCGCCAGCTCCTTGAAGGCATTGAGCCTGGTGAGAGCCAGGCTGCCGGTATGGATCCCTCTGGCTCATTTTATCTGGATGTCGGCGCGCTTTCTCGAATCAATGAGAGCAAGGTGCTAAATTTGCTTTCTGCGACCGGGATAGCTTTACAAAAAGCCGGACATTCTGCCAACACCAGGGCAGCAATGGAAGCTGCACACAATATACTGAATGAATAATGCTTCGAAAAACAGTTTGACATAAGGAGTGTGATATGGCTAACGATTATCCTATGAACGCATTAGGCATGGTGGAGACCAAAGGTCTGGTGGCTTCAATCGAGGCAGCGGATGCAATGATCAAAGCAGCACATGTGAAGCTCTATGGCCAGGAAGAAAGCGGCGGTGGGTATGTCACCGTCTATATTCGAGGGGAGATCGGTGCCGTACGCGCGGCTGTGGACGCTGGTGCAGCGGCGGCTAAGGAAGCCGGCGAACTGGTCACTGTGCACGTTATCGCCCAACCCCATCGGAGTGTAGAGAAACTGCTTCCCGATAGTGTACGGGTTGTTCGACTCAGTGCTGATTAACCTGCAGCTATTGATGAGAATCTAAGAAGAAGGTGTCGCTATGCAATTACGTACATATGTCTTGATTGATCGCATGCAGCCACAATACGCTGCGTACACCGGCAAACGCGCGTTTGGCATGATCCCTGTGGAAGGTGATGCGCAGATATATATGGAGATCTCGCCCGCAGCTGAGGTTTATAAGGTGATGGACATCGCCCTGAAAACAACCGATGTAAAACCCGGTTTCCTCAGCATGGAGCGCGAATATGGGTTCCTGGAAATCCACTCCAGCCATCAAGAGGCAGTGAAATTCACAGGCGGGAAAGCCCTTGAATCGATGGGCCTGAGTGAAACAGACAGGCTAAAACCCAGAGTGCTTTCTGCAAACCTGACATCCGGTATCGATCCCTATCAAGCTCAATTGATCAATGTGGGGAATGCCGGCGGACTGGTACTGGCCTATGAAACTTTCTGCGTGATCGAGGTCGCACCGGCTGCTTACATTGTATTGGCTGCGAATGAGGCTGAGAAAGCTGCCAGGATCACTCTCAACCATTATTCATCAAGCGGGGCGTATGGGCGTCTGATGATCTCGGGAACAGAGTCTGCTGTGATGCAATCACGCGATGCAGCAGTCGCCGCTATCGAAGCTCTCGAAGGCAGACTTCCGAGCAAGTGAGTGAGATGAACACTTATTACACTGCAAAAGATATTGAGGAATTGGCAGCAAAGGGAGTACGGCAGCTTGTGCTCGCTCCTGGTGCAGTTCTCACTGACTTTGCTCGGGAGACCGCTCAACAATTAGGGATAGCCCTGGTGAAAAGGGAGTCGCAAAGTCCACCTGCACCACAATCAGCTTCTCCGAGCAGTCCTACAAAGTTGAGCGACAAATATAACAAACCCTCAGGTTGTCAGCATGCGTCCGGTTTCCCTTCGGCAGCTCATTCTCAGGCAGCCGCCCCAGCCAATGAAAGCGCTGGATCGAATTCAAGTACAGTGAACAAGCTGGTCAATCTGATGGGCAAAGTTATCAAACGAGGTGACTGAGATGAAAATAGCAAAAGTAGTTGGTGTGACGGTATGTACAGTCAAAGAATCTCGTCTTGAGAACAGCAAGATGCTACTTGTATGCGATGCAGACCAGACCGGGAAAATCTTTGGTTTGCCTTATATTGCCCAAGATGTAGTTGGCGTTGGACCTGATGAGCTTGTGGTTGTTGTGCAAGGAAGTTCTGCTCGGGTTGCAGCAAGGGATATCAATACACCGGTTGATGCAGTAATAGTAGGGATTTTGGACTCCCTGCAGTTCGACGGTAAGACGACATTCAAAAAACATTAGATATCAAACGAATATCTAAGGAGAATTTACGATGGCTAAGAATGACGATGTTGAAGTAATCGGAACAAAGGCGCTAGGCATGATCGAAACGCGTGGGCTGGTCACCAGTATTGAAGCAGCGGATGCGATGGCAAAGGCGTCTAATGTTGAATTATTAGATAAGCGTGCCATTGGTGGTGGTTATATCACGGTGATGGTACGTGGAGATGTTGGGGCAGTTCGCACAGCCTTAGGTGCCGGGAGGAATGCCGCGGCAAGAATCGGCGAAGTGATTTCCACCCGCATTATTCCAGGTCCGCACTTCGACCTTGAAAGTTTGCTGCCTAAGTCCACAAAGGAATAGCTCGACTCGATCACACCTGGAGACCTGCTAGATGAGTGCGAGCAAAAAGGTAACCCCAACTTCCCTCATACAGAAGAAACGACGGGGTGAGAAAATCACCCTTCTCACAGCCTATGATTATCCAATTGCCAGGTTTATCAACCAGGCCGGTGTGGACATCATATTGGTGAGCGATGCAGTCGGCACAGTAGGCAACGGACGACCTGGTGCGATATCGGTAAGCGTTGACGAGATGATATACCATACCCAGGCTGTTCGAAATGGGGCAGGTAATTCAATGGTCGTCACAACCCTGCCCTTTGGGTCTTATGAGACCACCCACCAAGCCTCCGAAACAGCGGTGCGGTTGATGAAAGAGGGCGGGGCAGATGCCGTTCACGTTGAGGGGACAAGCGCTCAAGAGAAACATGTCAAAGCTATCGTAGATGCCGGTATACCCGTCCTGGGTCATATTGGCATCACCAAACAAAAAATCGTTCGCTCGGGAGCATTTCAAATCCAGGGCAGGACGGCGGAATCTGCACAACAGATCCTCAACGATGTTATATCGTTTGTAAATGCCGGAGCCTTTGGACTGATTTTAGAATGCATACCATCGCATCTGGGTGAGATTATTACGCAAAGCCTGGAAATCCCAACGATTGGGATTGGCGCAGGACCAAGCTGCGACGGCCAGGCGCTGGTGACGCAGGATATGTTGGGATTATTCAAAGAGCTTTCACCTCGTTTTCTAAAAGTATACCTTGACCTGCAATCCATTATCACTTCGGCGCTGACACAGTATCGAGAAGAGGTTGAGAACGGGCAATTCCCTGGGCCGGAGCATAGTTATGAAATTTCAGAAGAAGAACTGGGCAAATTGCTTGCCCAGTTTCAAATTAAAGTAGCCCAAACACCTTGACAAGGAGATTCAAACTATGGCTGAGTCTTTGAAAGGAAAACTAGCTGTTATCACGGGGGTAGGATCCGGATTCGGAAAAGCCACGGCGGAGCTGTTTGCCAAGATAGACCAGGTGGGTCTTATATTGATCGATCGTAACAAAGAGGCCCTGGATGCCACCGCCGAGGCGTGCAGGGCATCCGGCTCGAAGGTCATTGCCATACCAGGCGATGTTACTAAACTCGAGACGTTTGAACTGGCACTTAAAGAAGCGCTCGAAAACTTCGGCAAAGTCGATTTCCTCATCAATTACGCGGGGGGCGCGATCAAGGTGGCGCCCATTGAGGAGATGGACGACGAGACGAACCGCCGAATTATCGACCTGAACCTTACCAGCGCCATTATGAGCTGCCGGACCTTCACTCCACAATTCAAGGCGCAAGGATTTGGAAAGATCATCAACGTATCCAGTGCCTGTGACCGGCGTTCGTGGCCGGGGTGGTCGGTTTACTCTGCCGCGAAAGCTGGTCTGAATGCCTTTACGAAGTGCATCTACACTGAGCTACGCCCCCATGGCATCGCGGTAACGCTGCTTGTGCCTGGTGGATCGAACACCGGCTTCCAGGCTGCCGCAGATGGCGCTGCGACCTTCGAGTGGGATGAAAGCCTGGCAGTACGACCTGAACATTTTGCTGATATGGTGTACCAGACGTGTGCACTCACGAGAGGTGGATGTGTCTCTGAGCTGGTCCTGTATGGGCTGGCGCAGGATGTCAGTGGATTCTAAGATGGGAAATTTTACCTGGGATAACCAGGCTCCAGGCGGGAGGTCCGTGGAGACCAGTCAGTCTTCCAGGTTGTTGAGTTGGGAATCTTATGAATCCAGCCACATTAATGACTGGTGGCAAGGAGGAGGGATGAATAGATTTTGAAAAAAAGTAAGGCATCAGTCGCCCTCAATCCATCCCCAAACCAAGTCGGGAAATTGGTGCGGCGAGACCAAGAATATCTTACAATGCAAATTCAAATTTGGAGGCTGTCGAAATGAGAAAAAAACTCTTTGTACTATTAAGTATGCTGATGCTCACAAGCTTAATCCTGGGCGCCTGCAGTCCAACTGCAACGCAAGCGCCCGCAGCTACCGAGCCAGCTGCCGAAGCTACAACCGAACCAGTAGCTGAAGAACCGGCTGAAGGAACCATAGACGTCAAGAAGATCGCATTCTTCGTATCGGACCTCTCCAACGTGTTCCATCAAGCACAGGCTGCCGAGGCGCAAAAGTACGCCAAGGAAAAATATGACGCAGAAGTGTTTGTATTTGACGGTAAGGCTGATTCAGCAGTCATGACCCAGAACGTTGACCAGATCATGGCTCAGGGGATGGATGCTGCGACCCTGCATATCTGGGATTACGATGCCGTGAAACCTGCAGTGCTCGAGGAACTTGATAAGGGCATCATCCTGACCTCGTTCTTCAGCCCGCTGGGTGATAGTGGTATTCCGACCGCCCGCAGCGACGAAGCTGGTATTTCGTTCGCGATGGGTGCGGAGATGGCCACACAATGGAAAGCCGCCCACCCTGACAAGCCCATCGTGATGGTGGAGCTGGGCTGGCCGAACCATATCGAGGTGAAGTCCGGACGTACCGACCCCTTCGTCAAAGGCGTTCTGTCTGTGGACCCGTCAGCGACAGACCTGGGCTGCCTGGACGTTAGCAAGGGCACGGATCAGGCCAAGCAGGTTATGACCGACCTCCTGACCACGCACCCCGAAGTCAACCTGATCTACTCTGAAGCTTCGGGCCAGACCGTTGGCACGATGGCAGCTCTGACCCAGGCTGGACGCGGCGTGATGGACAATGGCGTGCCTCTGACCGAGATCGTGGCCAGCGTCGACTTCGACGAAACCGAGTACAAGCAGGTCTACGATCCGAACAGCTCACTGAAGCTGTCCATGGGTCTGCCGCCGGTTGAAACCGCACAAGGACGCATTGACCTGATCATGGACGTCGCGAGTGGCAAGGTTTCTCCGACCTCTCAGCCCGCTGAAGAGTTCTTCTACAAAGCCTACAATATGTCCTTTTGGACCATGACCCAGGCCGATGCCGCTAATTGGCTCAATACCCAGTTTGGAACCAACGTTGAGGTACCTGAAGCTCAAGAACCGGCGACTCCTGTCAAGAAGATCGCATTCTTCGTATCGGACCTCTCCAACGTGTTCCATCAAGCACAGGCTGCCGAGGCGCAAAAGTACGCCAAGGAAAAATATGACGCAGAAGTGTTTGTATTTGACGGTAAGGCTG
>Ga0209347_1001648_pt1 | contig 34408 bp, 31 predicted proteins | sample AutmiccommuBRH23_FD_187382 | JGI IMG/M metagenome (GOLD analysis project Ga0209347, IMG submission 187382) | Deep subsurface microbial communities from Mt. Terri, Switzerland - Autotrophic microbial communities BRH/23 (SPAdes) (version 2) | ecosystem: Environmental > Aquatic > Deep subsurface >...
CCCCGCCGCTTCAGGTCGGCAACCAGCAAGTCCGAGTCAAACCGTTCCCCTTCCGGAATTTTGCCCAGCAGCGGCGGTTTGCGCACGCACACCATGTCCGCTCCGTGAAAGGATTCCGGGTAGGTATCCTGGAAGATCTTTCGCATGCTGGTATTGGTTCGTGGCTCGAAAACAGCGATAATCCGATTCGCTTGAAAAAAGCCGCGGACCGCGTTCACGGTTTCACGGACTGCCGTGGGGTGATGGGCAAAGTCATCAATCACGGTGACCCCGTTTTTAACCCCCCGGATCTCCTGGCGGCGCTTGATGCCAGTGAACGTCTTCAATCCTATGGCAATGGCATCGGGCGATATTCTGATGCCGGCTGCCGCCGCGATTGCCGAAAGGGCATTATACCGGTTATGCGCGCCGATCATTTGCATCTCGAATCGCCCGAATACCTCACCATTCCGCATCACCTCGAACCCGTTCCAGGGCGGCGCGACCCAGGTCCGGCCGATCCGCCAGTCCGAACCGTCTTTCGATCCGTAAGTCTCAATCCGGCAGGTCCGGTTCCCGATCAGCGAATCAATATTCGGATCGTCGTCGTAAACGATCAGGCGACTGTCCCGGGGGATGCCGGAAAGGAATCGGTCGAATGCGGATTTCACATGATCCAGATCCCGGAAAATATCGGCATGATCAAATTCCACACTGGTGAGGATGGCCACATCCGGTGGATAATGAAGGAATTTTGCCCCCTTGTCGAAAAAAGCCGTATCGTATTCATCCCCTTCCAGGACGACATAATCGCCCTTCCCCACCCGGTAATTGGCATTAAAATTGGCCAGGATGCCGCCGATCATGAACGACGGCGCGCGGCCCGCCGATTCGAGAAGCCAGGCCACCATCGACGAGGTGGTGGTCTTCCCGTGGGTACCGGTAATCACGACGGCCTTTTTCTTCCCCACCAAAAACCAGTTGATCGCCTGGGGCATCGAACAGTAGGAGATCCCCATTTCGGCCAGTTTGAGAACCTCGGGATTGTCTTTTCGAACGGCGTTCCCCACCACCACCAGGTCCGGGACGTATGCCAGGTTCTCCCCGGAAAACCCCCCGGTGACGGTAATGCCGCGGTCGGCCAGAAACGTGCTCATGGGGGGATAGACGCCGGCATCCGAGCCGGTCACCGCCAGTCCCATTTCCTTGAGTGCGGCCGCCAGGGCGCCCATGGCCGTGCCGCAGACGGCGATCAGATGTACGGACCGCACCTGCTCCGGGATAACATTCAGTTTTTGATCCAGGGGCATCATTTTGTTTACAATTTGTGTCATACAGGGGTTCCGGTAAAAAACCGGGGGCGGAAAGCCCCCGGTTGAAGGTTGATGAATGGATAAAGCTCCAAAAATTCCGTGCGAAGCATACCTCAAGATTTTAAAAAAGAAAAGCCTTGGGATCAGGGGGTGATGTCATCTAAAAAAGCAGCTGTACCCGGAATGGATACATTTGTTGTAAGGGCGGGTTTGAAGCCCGCCGCGCTCATGATAATTGGATAAACGCTGTAGGGACGGGTTTCAAACCCGCCCTGTATTTTACGAAGTCATCAGGCAAGAAGTTCCTGAAATACCCGCTGCGCCACCGAGAGCGTCAAATCGATATCCGCATTCTCGTGGGCCGTCGATACAAACAGGGCCTCGAACTGGGAAGGCGGCAGGTAGATCCCGTTTTCGAGCATTTTCCGATAGTATACGGCAAACCGCTTCAGGTCCGATCGTTTGGCATCTTCGAAGTTCTTCACTCGGCGATCCGTGAAGAAGAGACTCAACATGGAACCGGCCCGATTCATGGCCGCCGGCATGCCGATCTGATCGGCGATTCGGACCAGGCCGTTGCTCAACCGGGCGGATCGCTCTTCGAGGATGGCATAAACTCCCGGCTTCCGGATCTCGGTTAAGGTGGCGATCCCCGCGGCCATGGCCAGGGGATTGCCCGACAAGGTCCCGGCCTGGTAGACCGGCCCTTCCGGGGCGATCTGCCGCATGATCGTCCGTTTTCCCCCATACGCCCCCACCGGCAATCCGCCCCCGACGATTTTTCCGAAACAGGTCAAATCCGGTTCGATGCCGAAAAGCGCCTGCGCCCCGCCATAGGCCAGCCGAAAACCGGTCATGACTTCGTCAAAGATCAGCACAATGCCGTGTTTTTCCGTTTCAGCCCGCAGAGCGGCAAGAAATTCCGGATCCGGCAGGACAAGCCCCATATTGCCGGCCACCGGCTCGACAATGACCGCCGCGATCGAGTCCCCTTTTTCCGACATGAATGCGGAAAACAGTTCCGTATTGTTGTAGGGAAGGCTGAACGTATGCCGGATGAAATCTTCCGGGATTCCCGGGCTGCCGGGGATCGACAGGGTGGCCACACCAGAGCCGGCCGCCACCAGCAGGGAATCGGCATGACCGTGATAGCATCCGTCAAATTTGAGAACATCATCCCGGCGGGTATAGGCCCGCGCGGCCCGGATGGCGCTCATGGTCGCCTCGGTTCCGGAATTGACCATCCGGACCATCTCGACCGACCTGACCGCCTCGATGATCATGTCGGCGAGTTCGACTTCTAGGTCGGTCGGCGCACCGAAACTTGTCCCCCGGGAGAGTACCCGCTCGACCGCTTCAATGACCGCCGGGTGCCGGTGACCAAGTATCATCGGCCCCCAGGAGCCGACGTAATCGATGAATTCATTTCCGTCCGCGTCGAATATCCGGCATCCTTGCGCCCTGTCGACAAACAATGGAAATCTGCCGACTGCATGGCATGCCCGCACCGGGGAGTTAACCCCCCCCGGAATTACTGTTTTTGCCCGTTCAAACAGGTAATGCGATCTTTCATCCGCTTTCATCCCCACCCCCTTGTCCAGAATATTGATAAACCCCGGAATATTGATAAACCATTGACAGTCGTTATGTTTTGAAGTTATTAAATTAACAAAGCGATGCGGCGCCGTCAAGCACGGTCGCCAGTGAAAAGCCGACTTCAACTGCGTTTGACCAAGCATCCATGACTCCCCAACAGAAGGTTCACCAGTTTTCCCGAATGCTCGCCTACATCCTGGAAAGGCACCCCGAAGAGTTCGGGCTGATTCCCGATCCCGACGGGTACGTCAAAATCAAGGACCTGTTGAAGGCGCTCAATGAAACCGATGGTTGGCGGCACATCCGCGCAAGCCATATCAATGAACTGATGCTTGTGGACGCCCAACCGCCGGTGGAGATTGATGAGAACCGGATCCGTGCCAAAGAGCGCAGCCACCTGCCGGAAATCGCACCCTGCCCTTCCCCGCCGAAGCTGCTCTATACCTGCGTGCGCCAGCGATCATACCCGCACGTTCCGGAAAACGGCCTCCGGCCGACCGACCCGCCCCGGGTCGTCTGTACACAGGAGAAGGAAATGGCCGAACGGCTCGGAAAACGAAAAGACCCGAATCCGGTTCTCCTGACAATCCATACCGGAAAAATCGCCCTCGGAGAGGTAACCTTCTCGCGTTTTGCCGATATTTTTTATATTGCCGATCATCTTCCGGCGGAAGCTGTCACCGGCCCTCCCCTTCCCAAGGAACCGGTAAGGGAAAAATCCCACGAACCGGCCCATGCGCCCAAACCGCCCACCCAGGCCGGGACCTTTTTCATGACACCGGAAATGTTCGGGACCGGCGGCACAAAAAAGAAAAAGGGAAAGAAGAAAAAACTCGACTGGAAACAGGACCGGAAACATAACCATCGTAAAAAAGAGAATGGATGGTCGGATTTTTAATTTAAAAAATAATTGACAAACAACCGGGATGTTCGTTATAGAAACGTTTTTTATGCACGAGGGCCGTTAGCTCAACTGGCAGAGCAACTGACTCTTAATCAGTAGGTTTTCGGTTCGATTCCGAAACGGCCCACCAAAAACATTTCAGTTACGTCTTCGCAAGATATGAAAACCCCGGAAAATATTTCCGGGGTTTTTTTGTGTCCTTTTCGAAAGTCCACCCGAACCTTGCCCGGAGAAAATAAATGGGACCGCCCCAGCCTTATTCCGACCGGAAACTAAAACGCCTTCGTCTGTTTGGAACGATATTTATCATCATCGGGCTTTTCTTCTCAATACACGGCGGATGGTCTCTTCTGGAGATATACAGCCGTAAAATGACCATGTTCGAACTCCCGGTCTTTACGCCGGAAAAAGGGAGGATGTGGTCGGAATTTCTGGCCGGCATGTCGGTTTGCCTGACAGGACTTCTTATCAGCTTAAAAGCATGGGGTGATCTGAAGCAAACGCAGAAACCAGAATAGTCACTCAGCGTATCCGATGCACTTCAACGTTTGATGAACTCGTAAAAAGTCGATTTTTGATGGCAAAGTAAAAAGCTCCAAATTCAAGGCGCGCGAATCCCGAGGAATGAGGCGTACTTGTCGTACGCCGCAGTGACGAGGGATGAAGAGCAACGCAGAAGTTGGACTTTTTACTTTGCCATCAACGTTTGAAACCGTCCAGGACGGAATAGACCCACGGCCTGAATGCGATCATCAAGCCGGTGTTATGACTCTTTTCCCGGGGAATCGTCTTGTCGATCTCGGTCATCTCATAATATTCTTTCATGAGCCGATCGATCTTACCGAGCATGACAGCATGGGAACCATCCGACAGCTTTCCCGTTTCAAAACGGAGGCGTCCATCCATCTGATCAAACGTCGCATTCAGAAATTCTTCCTTGACACGGCTCTCGTAAATTTTCATGATCGGTCCATTCTTGCGCCAGGCAATGTTTTTCTGAGTCAGATGGCGGACCCGGTTGTCCGGATAAAGCTCAATCAGCTTCAGTTTATCCAGTTCGAGAAGGAACTGGAGCGACTCCTGTTCGGTTATTGTATAATCCTTTATAATGCTTTGGGGTTCCCGCCCGTTCAGCAGCAAATAAAAAAAGACCAGCAGTTTCGGATTTTCCGAAAGGATTTGTTCCTGCTCAAACGTCAAGACACTGGGGCCAAGTTCGGCATTCGCGCTGATCTTCGCCAGTTCGAAAAAATTCAATTCAAGCAGATCGCAAATTTCTTCAAGCCGCTTCAACGAAACGGTTTGATCTGAAAAAAGGCGCTTGATGCTTGCCTCACTCAGGTCCAGTTCGCTGGCAATCCGGTTGTATGTAATCCCTTTCGCCTTCAGACATTTTTTTAACGTGTTCAGCAGCTGCCTGGTTTGACTCATGCGGTTCAATGCTCCGTCGATATTGGAAAAAGCTGATCAATTTTGTTAATGGTTGTCTAATACACAAAGTATCATAATGCAATACTTTAAAATTTGGTATTGTATATTGCCGCAAGTCTTCTAATATTCCGGGTTTGAAAGCGAAGGATGGTGATGGCAATTCGCCGGACCGGTTCCTTCCATGAAACAAGACGCATCAACATCAATTGAAACAGCATCCTGGAGGGTCATGATGGAAAGCAAAACCACAGCAGCCGTTTTTCCCGGGCAGGGAACCCAGCGGCCCGGGATGGGGAAAGACTTTTATGATAATATTCCCGCCAGCCGCCTCATTTATGAAGAAGCATCCGAAGCCGTGGGCTGGGATGTGGCGGCCCTTTGCTTTGGCGATGATGACCGGATGAACCTGACCGAATACGCACAACCCTGCATTCTCGCCACGGAAATGGCTATGTTCAGGGGGCTTCAAGACATGTATGGCTTTACGGCGGATTATTTCGGGGGGCACAGCCTGGGCGAATACACAGCCTTGGTGGCCGCCGGGGCCATGCCCCTTTCCGATGCACTGAAAATCGTCAATGCACGGGGACGCCTGATGCAGCAGGCATCGCCCCCCGGGGTCGGGGCAATGGCGGCCGTGATCACCGAGAACCTGGATGCCGATGTGATCCGCGAAATCCTGGAAGGGCTTCCCATGGACGTGGCCAACATTAATTCATCGGACCAGGTCGTCATCAGCGGCCGGGCCGATATCCTCGATATCGCGTCGGATCGCCTGAGGCAGGCGGCTGACCCTGAAAAACCGCTTCGAATCGTTCCCCTGAATGTCAGCGCCCCGTTTCACAGCCGGTTCATGGGGACCATCAGGGAAGCCTTCCGGGATATCCTTGATTCCGTCGCCGCGAAGCTGAACCCGGACAAGGCCGAACAGGTCACTTCAAATTTTTCAGGCCTATTCCATTCCGGAAACACGAGCCATATTATCGAAGCACTCGTGTCCCAGATCAGCAATTCCGTCAAATGGCGGGACAATATGCAGGCCCTGGCCGGCAAGGCCCAACTGATTTATGAAATCGGCCCGAACCGGCCGCTCCGGAACTTTTTCATGAGCATCGGCATTACGTGCCGGTCGATCACAACGCTTTCTTCGGCAAAACGGGAATTCGCATAAAGGAGCAGAGGATGCATTTCAACTCCGATTTCTGGTCGATCATTATCGGCGGATCCGGCGGGTTCGGTCTGGCGGCTGCCCGAAAACTGGCGGCGCACGGGATGAACCTCTGCCTTGTACACCGTGACCGCCGCAGTGTCATGGCCGGGATTAACCCGGAATTCGAAAAATTGCGAGACAGCGGGGTCAAGGTCCGCACCTTCAACCTGGACGGTTTGTCGACCGAGGGGCGGACACGGGTTCTCGATGCGCTTGCCGACGAACTCGGCACGACCGGAAAGGTCCGGATGATTCTGCACGCGGTGGCGTTCGGGAATCTCAAACTGCTGGCTCCATATAATGCTTCCGGCGCGGCCGCACAAGCCAGGGAACAGCTTGCCCATGCGCTTGATATCGCACCGGACAACCTCAGTAAGAGTGTTGAAAAAGCATTTGAAAGCGGCGCTGCCTCCTTGTACCCGATGGCCGATCCGCCGGATTACAGCCGGCAGTTTCTCGATGAGGACGACTTTACCCGCACTGTTCATGCTATGGGGTCCAATATTGTCGAATGGGTGCAGGACGTCTTCAATCGGAACCTGTTTGCCCCCGATGCCCGTGTGCTCAGTCTGACCAGCCAGGGAAACCGCATTGCATGGAGAGGCTATGCGGCGGTTTCCGCGGCCAAAGCAGTCCTGGAATCGGTTTCCCGGTCCATGGCGGTGGAATTCGCACCATATGGCATCCGGTCGAATGTCATTCAGGCGGGGGTGACGGATACCGCGGCGTTGCGGGCCATCCCGGGCAACCGGCAGATAAAGGCCAGCACTGTCCTGAGCAATCCCTTCGGCCGACTCACCACCCCGGAAGACGTGGCTGACGTGATCTTCCTCCTCTGCCTGGATGAAGCGGCCTGGATCAACGGGGCCTTGATTTGTGCGGATGGCGGGGAAAGTATTGCGTGAAGCCGGAAGCCGGAAGCCGGAAGCCGGAAGCCGGAAGCCGGAAGCCGGGAAAACCAGAAGGATAGAGTAATAGCAAATGAAATATTCCGACTTTCTTAAAACAAACCAGTTTGATTTCGAGCAGCTCCTCGGGTTCTCCCAGGCCAATTTGATCGAAGACCCGCCGGTTGATTTTGATGCGCGGCTGCCGGCCCCGCCGTTCCTGATGATCGACCGGATTCTGTCGATTGAAAAAAACGGAAGCCGGGGAAAAGTAGTGGCCGAACAGGATATCCGGCTGGATGCCTGGTACTTTCAATGTCATTTTCCGGGCGACCCGGTACAGCCAGGATGTCTTTGCGTCGACGCCGTATGGCAGTTGCTCGGGTTTTATTGCGTCTGGAGCGGGGCACTGGGGGCCGGGCGGGCACTGGGGTGCGAGGAGATCGTCTTCAGTGGACAGATCCGGCCCCACAACAAAATCGCTCGCTTCGAAGTCGATATCGTCCGTTTTCAGGAGCTGAAAGAGGCCGGTACTAGTATCGGAATCGCCGATGCCGCCGTATTTATCGACGGCGAACTGATCACCACGATGAAGCGGGCACGCACCGGCATTTTCAAGGGGATCACCTACCCCGATTACCCGAACCGCTCGCGCCATTCACTGGGCGGCACCAGCCAGGGATAAATAACAGCGATGATCGAACAAACAGAGAAAAAACCCCAGACCGCATCCCCCGGAAAACCGGTCGCCATTGTCACCGGCGGCGGAAAAGGAATCGGCGCGGCCTGCTGCCGTGCCCTCCACGACAAGGGTTTCCGGGTCGGAATCCATTACAACAGCAGCCAGGAACCCGCCCGAGAAATCCTATTGCAAATTGGCGGGGACGGTTTCCTGCTGCAGGCGGATTTGGCCGACCCGGGCCAGGTGGACGCCATGATCGGACGTATCAAGGAGGAAACCGGCCGGGTCGATGTCCTGGTCAATAATGCCGGGATGTGTATCAACGAATCGATCCTGATGATGAAGATCGAGGCGTTCGATGCCCAGCGTTCGGTCATGAGGGGCGCATGGTATTTGACCAAGCGGATCCTGCGCATGTTCATGCTCCGCCAGCCTGCCGGGAGAATCATTAACATTTCAAGCGTGGTCGGTCACACCGGCAATGCCGGCCAGATCCCCTATACCATGGAAAAAGCGGCTCTTGATGCCATGACGCGATCCCTGGCCCGGGAGCTGCAGGGGCGAAATATCCTGGTGAATTCCGTAGCCCCCGGTTTTATCGACACGGATATGACCGCCGGACTCCCCGGGGAGATACGGGAAAAAATTCTCGACAGCATTCCCCTGGGACGGATGGGGAGACCCGAGGAAGTGGCCGAAGTGGTGGTGTATCTTGCCGAACAGGGCGGATATATCAACGGGAGCGTGATCCATGTCAACGGGGGGATGTACAGTGGCTGACCGGAACACCATCCGCCAAGTGCTCGATCTGATTCCCCAGCAATCCCCTTTCCGGTTTATCGATGATATCCTGGAAGTTAATGATCATGCAATTACCGCATCCTACCGGTACCGGGAGGACGAATCGTTTTACCAGGGCCATTTCCCGGGAAATCCGATTACGCCGGGGGTGATTCTCATTGAAACCATGGCCCAGACCGGCGTTGTCGCCATGGGGATCTACCTTCTTCTGAACCAGGGGCTGCCGGCTTCGGAAATCCGGCAGATCACCACCCTGTTTTCCTTTGCCGACGCGATTGAATTTTCCGGGATCGTTCTTCCCGGCGAGAAGGTGATCATCCGGGGAGAAAAAGTATATCTCCGGAGGGGGAATCTGAAAACAAACACTGCCATCACCCGGGAAAACGGGGATGCCGTCTGCCGCGGAATCCTTACCGGAACCGGGGTGATGCAACGGATCGAAGCAGGAGTTCACAAGTGATGAAAAAACGAGTGGTCATTACCGGAATGGGGGTTGTCAGCCCCAATGGGACCGGACTTAATCAATTTGAAAATGCCTTGAAGGAAGGACGTTCCGGCATCCGGTTCATCCCCCGGCTGGAAGCGCTCAATTTTTCCTGCCGTATCGGCGGAGTCCCGGAACCGCTTGATCCCCGCGATTATGATTTCTCCGGCGATTTTGACTCCTGCCTGAACGACAATATCGGGTACGCATCCGTTGCCGCGCTTTCGGCATGGGACGATGCCGGGCTGGGCCTTCCCGGAGATGATGCCGGTGCGGACTGGGATTCCGGGACGATTTTCGGATGCGGTATCAGCGGAATGGAAACCATCGGCAACGAAGTCGTCCCGACAATCGACGCGGGCAAGGTCCGCCGATTGGGGTCCCGGGTGGTGGAACGGGTGATGGGGAGTGGACTGAGCGCGCATATCGCCGGCCTCCTGGGCCTCGGCAATCAGGTCACCTCCAATTCATCGGCGTGCAGCACCGGAACCGAAGCAATTATCGACGCCACCTGGCGCATCCGGAATGGCCTTGCCCGGCGAATGGTGGCCGGCGGCGCGGAAGGATCATCCCCGTACACCTGGGGGGGATTCGATTCAATGCGTGTTCTTTCCCGCAAATTCAATGATCAACCGGAAAAAGGATCCCGCCCCATGAGCGCCACAGCCTGCGGGTTCGTCCCCGGCGCGGGTGCCGGGGCGATCGTCCTTGAAGACCTGGAAACCGCCCTGGAACGGGGTGCCCGGATTTACGCGGAAGTCACCGGCGCTATGGTGAACTGCGGCGGCCAGCGGGGGGGCGGCTCCATGACCGCGCCGAACCCCGAAGGAGTGCGACGGTGCATCCGGGGGGCACTCCAGGATGCCGGGACCGCCCCGGGTGAAATCGACCTGATAAGTGGGCATCTCACCGCCACGTTTGCCGATCCCCACGAAGTGCTCAACTGGTCCGCGGCATTGGAATTAGTGCCGGACCGGTTTCCCTACATCAATTCAACAAAATCGATGATCGGCCATTGTCTTGGCGCGGCCGGCGCCATTGAAACCGTGGCCGCCGTGCTTGAACTTCACAAGGGATTTATCCATCCGTCCATCAACTGCGAGGACATTCACCCGGAAATCGAAGCGTACACCGGCCGGATTCCCCGGGAATGCAAGAGCCGACCGGAACTCAACACTGTCGCCAAAGCGAGTTTCGGCTTCGGCGATGTCAACTCCTGTCTTATTTTGAAAAAGTGGCCCCCGGAGTGATACGTTTCTGGAAGCTGGCAAAAAATAACCACGGGGACACCGGGATCACGGCGGTTGATCTTAAAAACCTTTCTCCGTGTTCTCCGGATTCATTAAAAACCGATTACGATTACGCCCACGCGCACGATAATTAAACCAAAGGAGAAACAGATGGATACACAGGAAATTTTTGACAAGATGATCGACATTATCCGGCCCTATGTCAAGGAACCGGAACGGCTGGAAAACGTGACCATGGAAACCGCGATCATTCAGGACCTCAAGGTCAATTCGGCCCGCCTGGTCGATATCATCATCAATTCCGAGGATGCATTCGATATTCAGATCCAGGACGATGACGCCGACCGGATCAGAACCATCGGCGACGCAGTACGAGTGATCGAGCAGAAACTGGCGGCGTAATCCTTAATGATCACGGAAGCAAAACGCTCTCTTTACCTTCAGTATTTCCTGGGGCGCGTGGCCGTCTTTATTACCGGCCCCCTGATCCTGCTTGCCATGAAGCTGGCAGGATACCGGATTCGGGAGTTGAAAGAGGTCCGGCGGACCGTTCAAAAACTGCTCGATGCACACCGGGGCCCCTGGCTGATCTGCGCCAACCATCTGACCCTGATCGACTCGGTGATCCTGACATTTGGCATGCTGCCGGTGCACCGGTACATGTTCCGGTATGATCTCCTGCCGTGGAACCTGCCCGAGAAAATGAATTTCTACCGGAGCAAGGCGGTTCGGATTGCCTGTTACCTGACCAAGTGTATTCCGGTGGTGCGGGGCGGGGATCGCGACGAGGTCCGGTTGACCCTTGAAAGATGCGACCACCTTCTTCGAAAGGGTGAAAACCTGATGATTTTTCCGGAAGGGACCCGGTCGCGAACCGGGCGGGTCAACGCCACTGACTTTCCGTATGGTGTGGGGCGGCTGATATGCAGCACGCCCGGGGTACGCGTCATGTGCATCTATCTTCGCGGCGACGGGCAAACCACCTATAGCGACTTTCCCCGGCACAATGAAACCTTCGGACTGCGGGTTACGGAATGCCGCCCGAAAACTGGATTGAAAGGGCTGAGGGCGCACCGGGAATGCACCCGGCAGGTAATCGATCACCTTGCCAAAATGGAAAAGGACTATTTTGATGGTACGCTGCATTCCTGAGGATTGGCGGCGCCTTGATCCTGAACTTTTTACGTTGGCATCACAAACCGGTTTTTTACGAGTCCATCTATTTTGAATCCTGTCGGAAATGACGTTGTCGACCTGAAAGCCGTCGGTAATGTTGGCAAAAGCGGTGACACGCGATTTATGCGGCGGGTATTTACCCCGGATGAACAGCAGGCAATTTACCGTTCCGCGCACCCCGACAAGCTCCTGTGGGCGTTTTGGGCCGCCAAGGAAACCGCGTACAAGGCAGCCGCAAAAACAGATCCGGATATCACATCCGCCCCTGGGCGCTACCCGGTCTTTTTGGACCTGGAATATGGAACAGGGGCCATGCGAGGCAACGTGAGCACCCCCGGCGGGCCGGTGGCGGTAAAAATCCGTTTCCATGAGGAATACGTCCATTGCGTCGGTCTGGGGGGGGGGTCTGGGAATCTGGATGAAATCGACTGGGGTATCGCCGGGATTCTGCCGGCGGAACCGGAGTCGGTGCGGGTCCGTGAGCTGGCAAAAGCCAAGATCGCCGAATTACTTGGCCATAATCCGGCGGATATCGATATCATCAGCAATCGATTGCCCGGAGGCCGGTGTACCCCGCCAGTGGTCTGTTGCAAGGGGATAAAACAAAAGATTGATATCAGCCTGAGCCATGACGGCCGATTCGTGGCATATGCCCTATTGATGGCGTCGTAAAAATCCAACTTCTGCGTTGTGCTTCATCCCTCGTCTCTAATCCCTGAAGATTTTGTGCGCCTTGAATTTGGAGCTTTTTACGTTGCCATCAAAACCGACTATTACGAAGTTATCACTACTTAATGGAATGAAAATGACATCAGCAAAGAAAACCCACCCCAACATCGTCATCAGCGGCTCCGGGCTTTGGACCCCATCGCATGCAATATCCAATGATGAACTGGTTGAAAGCTACAACGCCTATGCGGAACGTTACAACAGTGAACATGCCGCGGCGATCGCATCGGGACGAATGGAGGAAAAACCACTTTCCAGTGCGCGCTTCATTGAAAAAGCATCCGGCATAAAGTCCCGCTATGTTTTTGAGAAACAAGGTATTCTGAATATCGACCGGATGCGCCCGGAATTTCGTGCTCGCCCGGAGTCGGAGATCAGCAACCAGGCCGAAATCGCGGTTCATGCCGCCCGGGAGGCGATGGCCGCCGCGGGAAAAACAGCCGCCGATATCGATGCGGTCATTGTTTCCTGCGCCTATACCGAGCGGGCATACCCGGCCATTGCTATCGAGGTACAGGATGCGCTGGGAATCGACGGGTTCGGTTTCGACATGCTGATGGCCTGTTCGGCCGCCACATTTGGGTTGCATCGAGCGTGTGACAGCCTGATATCGGGCTCGGCCCGGTGTGTTCTGGCCATCAACCCGGAACTGGTCACCCCCCAGGTCAATTATTGCGACCGGGACACCCATTTCATTTTCGGTGACGTAAGTACTGCTGTCATACTGGAAAGAGAGAAATCCTGCACCGAAGGCTTGGAAACCTGCACCAGCGCCGGCCGCTTTGACATTCTCGGCACGCGGGCCATGACCCGGTTTTCAAATAATATCCGTACCAATTTCGGGCATCTCTCACGCGCCACTGACGCCGATCCATATGGATGGGACAAGCTGTTTCACCAGGCGGGTCGAAAGGTTTTCGCGGAAGTCAGCCCGATTGCCGCCGGTCACATACGGGACCATTTGGCGCAACTCGGTATAAAGCCGGACGAGGTCCGGCGGTTCTGGCTCCACCAAGCCAATCTCAATATGAACCGAATGGTTATGAAACAGCTGCTCGGCGATGATGCCGGCGATGATCTCGCCCCGATCATTCTGGACCGGTACGCCAACACCGCATCCGCGGGGTCGATTATCGCGTTTCATCTGCACCAGGCGGATATGGCAGCCGGCGATATCGGCGTCATCTGCTCCTTCGGGGCGGGGTATTCCGTGGGGAGCCTGGTGTTGCGCAAACGGTGAAAACTTCGCTTGACAGATTCACTAAAAAAATGTTTACTTATCAGATTTTATTAACCCCCTTACCCTTGCTCCGGCGCTGTGCCGGGGCTGAATGAACCGAGAGGAGAAGGAATGAACAGGTACGAAACATTCGCCATTTTCGAGGCGGACACCGCATCGGATGAGCGCAAGGCGATCCTCGAACGGATCGAATCGCTCATCACCGCCCGCAACGGTGTACTGCTGGTCTTCGACAAGTGGGGCGGCCGCAAACTGGCGTATCCCATCCGGAAAAAAACCCAGGGGTATTACGTGCGGATCGATTACTGCGGCGAGGGTGAACTGGTCGCAGCCATGGAACAGATGCTGCGTCATGATCAACGGGTCCTCCGTTTTATGACGATCGTTCTGGAATCCGACACCGATCCGGAAGCATTGAAGGCCGCGATGGCTGAAACCGAGGAAGCGACGGAACCGGTTACCGCGGAAAAAGCCGCCGCACCGACCCCGGAAACCGTCACACCGGAAACCGCCGCCGAAGGCGACGTCGAAGAAAAGGAATAATATCATGGCCGTGATGAATAAAAGACGTTTTTTCCACCGGCGCAAAATTTGCCGTTTCTGTGCCGATTCCAATCTGAAAATCAATTACAAAGATCCGGGCACGCTCAAGTATTTCATTACGGAGCGCGGCAAAATCATACCGCGGCGGATTTCCGGTACCTGCGCCAGGCACCAGCGGCACATTGCCCAGGAGATCAAGCGGGCGCGGTCAATCGCGTTGCTGCCCTATGTCGGCACATACGAATCGTAACCGGGATCACTTGGATCCCTTCCTCGCGATGGGAGCGTAAAACCGTTTGAACCGTTCGGATGCCACATCGCGGGATTTTGTCACCGGAACGCTGATTGTCACCCTGTGCTGCGCCGCCGCGATCTATTTTCCATTATTCGGCTTTATCAGTTTTCTACTGCTGCCGTTGCCGGTAATGGTCTATCGGATCAAACTCGGCAGGAATGCCGGGGGGCTCATTCCGGCCCTGTCGCTGATGATGGTCACGGTCTTCTCGGGTGGCATGACGCCCGATTTCTGGCTCATGCTCGGGATGCTGGGACAGGGATTTCTTCTCGGGGAATGCGTCGGGAAAGATTGCTCCGTCGAGAAGACCATCCTGATTTCAAGCGGTGCCATCCTGCTGGGCGGTTTCCTGCTCCTCGCCATGATCGGCAATGTTGCCGGCACCGGAGGCGTGGATCTCCTTTCGGAGTATATCCGGAAGAACCTGGATGCCACTTTGGAGATTTACCGGCAGCTTGATGTACCGGAGGAAAATGCCCGGGTGCTGGCCGATTCGCTGGACCGGATCCACTACGTCCTGATCCGGATCATGCCGGCGCTGGTCGCTTCCATACTGGTGTTTGCCGCCTGGTTGAACCTGCTCCTGGGGCGCTACGTCCTCAGGCAAAATCGGGGCCAGACACCCGCATTCGAGCGGCTCAATACCTGGCAGGCGCCGGACGGTCTGGTCTGGGGGGTTATCGGTTGCGCCCTTCTGCTGTTCATGCGGATTGAAGCCCTCAAGTTCACCGGTTTGAACGTGATGATCGTTCTTCTGATGGTCTACATGTTCCAGGGACTGGGAATCCTGTCGTTTTATTTTGAACGGAAAAAAGTCCCCCTGTTCCTTCGCACCATGATCTATGGCATCATCGCACTGCAGCAGATCCTGGTAATACTGGTGATCGGGGTCGGATTTTTCGACACGTGGATAAATTTCAGGCGGCTGAACACGGGAAACCCTGAACATCCGTCGACATAATGCCAAAGAAGCGCATCGGAGGTAGTGATGAGAGTCATATTAAAAGAGACCATTGAATCTTTAGGAATCATCGGTTCCGAGGTGGAGGTCAAAAGGGGTTATGCCCGGAACTTTCTGATCCCCCAGGGAAAGGCGATCCTGGCCAATAACCAGAACCGGAAACTCATGGAGCAGGAAAAGGCAAAGATCCAGCTCCAGATGGCCAAGGAACGGGAAACGGCCGAACAGATGGCGTCGAGAGTCGCGGGCGTATCCTGCCGGATCGCCTCCAAGGTTGCCGATGAAGACCGCCTTTACGGGTCGGTCACCGTCAAGGATATCTCCGAGGCGCTCGAAAAACAGGGGATTGAACTCCAGAAACGGATGATCCTGCTTTCCGAGCCGATCAAGCGGCTCGGCAGCTACAAGATCCCGATCCGCATTTACCGGGATATCGAACCCGAAATTACGGTCGAGGTCGTTTCCGACGCAGGACAGGAATAATTCCACGGCCGGCAGAGGATCCCCGTGATCCCCTGTCGGCATTCTCAATCCGATACCTGCTGTGATTTCAATGACCAAATCCGTCCCGCAAGTTAAAGACCCCCATTTTCAAAAACTGCCGCCCCAGAACATGGAGGCGGAAGAATCGATCATCAGCGCCGTTCTTCTGGACAACAACAATCTGCTGGATGTTCTGGAAGCGCTTACCGCAGATGATTTTTACAAAACCGCCCACCAGAAGATATTCGCCGCCATTACGGCGCTCTTCACTGAAAACCAGCCCGCCGACCTGATCACTGTGGCCGATCGGCTCAAAAGCACCAATGAACTCGAAGCGGTCGGCGGCGCAGTTTATCTTGCCAAGATCGTCGATACCGCCCCGGTGCCGGCCAACGCCGGATATTATGCCCGGATCATTCATGACAAGGCCACCCTGCGCCGCATGATCGCCACCGCAAATGAGATCGTTCACCGGTGTTACGCGGAAAGCGGTGATGTCGGCGAAGTGATCGATTACGCGGAGAGCATGCTGTTCGATATCGCCGAGCAGAAGATCAAACAGAATGTTATCCCGATCGGCAAGATCATTGAATCCAATATCGATACCCTGGAAAAGCGGCAAGGGAGCCGATCGCTCATCAGCGGCGTGCCCACCGGCTTCAAAAAACTCGATGAATTGACATCGGGATTCCAGAAATCGGACCTGATCATCCTAGCGGCGCGCCCCGGGATGGGGAAAACCGCACTGGCCCTGAACCTGGCCCGCTACGCGGCCGTGGAAGCCGAAGTGCCGGTTGCTGTTTTTTCCCTGGAAATGTCCAAGGAACAGCTGTCGCTGCGTCTTCTCTGTTCCGAAGCCCGGATCAATTCGGGCAAGGTGCGGGACGGCTTTTTCACGGACGAAGACTGGCTGAAACTGACCAATGCGGCGGGCGTCCTGTCAAGCGCCCCGATATTTATCGACGATTCCCCGGATCTCTCCACGCTCGACATCAAGACCAAGTGCCGTCGGCTCAAGCGGGAACAGGATATCGGAATGATCCTGATCGATTACCTTCAGCTCATGCGCCCGGCACGAATCCGGGAACGCCGGGAACTCGAGATTTCGGAAATGTCAAGAACCCTGAAGGGACTCTCCAAGGAACTCAATGTCCCTGTCATCGCCCTCTCCCAGTTGAACCGCCGGCTTGAGGACCGGAGCGACAAACGACCCCAACTTTCGGATCTAAGAGAATCGGGAGCCCTTGAACAGGACGCGGATCTGGTTATGTTTATCTATCGCGACGATGTATATAATAAGGATGAAACCAATCCAAATAAAAACCTTGCGGAAATCCATCTCGCCAAACAGAGGAACGGTCCCACCGGGGTTTGCGCCCTCTGCTTCCGGGGTGAATTTACGCGGTTTGAGGAACTGGCACATGCCGATTACGGACCATTTCCGACCAATTGAACCGACTCAATTAAATCAAGGCGAAGGACACCCTTCTTACTGAATGAAAAAAGTTTACGGCAATACCGGCGGGCTGAAAGCCAATCAACTCCGCCGCATCGAAAATCTTCACCATCACCGAACCCCGCCGGAATCGATCCTCTCCCCTGAGTTGACTGATGAAATATGCGCTCTCTCCGCGGAAACGCGGCGACAGATCGGACTTCTCATTGAGCGCTCCGGCAAACTGGTGACCGTCATCGTCGGGGATCATCAAAAAATCGTCATTCCGGATACCAGTGATTACAAGACACCGCCCGGACGACTGAAAGGGTTGCGGTGCGTCCATACGCACTTCCGGGATGAAGGGCTCAACCGGGACGACCTTACCGACCTTTCCCTGCTCCGGCTCGACCTGATGGCTGCCCTGACGATGGGACCGGACGGGCACCCGGGGATGATGCACATCGCACACATCCTGCCGAACCCGGAACCCGACCGGCATTACCGGGTTCTCGACCCGGTTTTGCCGGGTGATCCGGCCCTCGACTGTCTTTCCCTGATCCGGGCGATCGAAACCGAGCTCTCCCATTACCAGGGGTTGAGGGAAGTCGATACGGGCGGTGAGCGGGCGATCCTTGTCAGCGTGGCCGCGTCTCCAAAATCCCAGGCAATTGCATCCATGGAGGAACTCGCCGAACTGGCCCGCTCCTGCGGCATTTGGGTGATCGATACCATTCTGCAGCAGCGCAAACAGGCGAATCCCCGGTTGATCATGGGGACAGGGAAACTCCAGGAGTTGACCATCCATGCCATGCAGGAAGGGGCGACGCTGATCATCTTCGACCAGGAGCTGAATCCGTCCCAGATCAAGGCGATCACCGATCTTCTCGATTTCAAAGTAATCGACCGCACCCAGCTGATCCTTGACATTTTCGCCCAGCGCGCCCAGTCCCGTGACGGCAAGCTCCAGGTCGAACTGGCGCAGTTGAAATACCTTCTTCCCCGGCTGGCTACCAAAAATACGGCCATGTCCCGTCTGACCGGCGGCATCGGCGGACGCGGCCCCGGCGAAACCAAGCTGGAGATCAACCGGCGGCGGGCCCGGGAACGGATCGCGCGCCTGGAAACTTCGCTCGACAGCGTCAAAAATCATCGCCGGCAGCAAAAGGCGCGGCGCGCTAAAAGGGAATGCCCGGTCATTTCGATTATCGGCTATACCAATGCGGGCAAATCGACCCTCCTCAATACCCTGACCCACAGCAATGTGCTCGCGGAAAGCCGCCTTTTCGCCACGCTCGATCCTTCCAGCCGACGGCTGAAATTTCCCCGGGACACGGAAGTGATCATCACCGACACGGTCGGTTTTATCCGGGATCTCCCCAAGGAACTGCGTGTGGCGTTCCGGGCCACCCTGGAGGAACTGGAAAACGCCGATATCCTCCTTCATGTGATCGATGCGTCCAGCGCCGCATACGAATCGCATATCGAATCGGTTCACCGGATCCTCGAAGAACTGAAGCTTGATGACATTCCCATCCTGCCGGTACTCAACAAGATGGACCGCGTCGATGCGGAAACCCTATCCCAAATTTCATTGCAGACCGGTGGGATTCCCATTTGCGCGAAAGACATCCGTACGCTCAATCCTTTGATTGACAAAATGGAAACAATGATACAGTCTAAGGTCCACGTGGAACGGACAGCCAGTTGCGGGCCGGACAGGTCGCAAACGACTGAATTCGGGGATGAAATGGACGTTTAATGGCGATCGATTACGAATACATACGGAATGTCGGCATCGGTGCGGCATACGGCAGCGCGAAAATCCTGTGTGATCATCTGGGGAACCTGGACCGTATCGAAAAAAAAGGTCCCGGGGATCTGGTGACATCCGCGGATCTGGCGTCCGAAAAGCAGATTATGGACACCATCCATGCCCGGTTTCCGGACCACGATTTTCTGGCGGAAGAAAGCGGGGAGACCCATCGAAACATTTCCGAATGCTGCTGGATTATCGATCCGCTGGACGGGACCACCAATTACGCCCACCAGGTCCCTCTGTTCGCCATTTCCATTGCGTTTGCGGTATCGGGTGAAACACAGGTAGGAATTGTCCTGAACCCGGTCACCGGGGAACTGTTTACCGCCATCCGGGGAAAAGGGGCAACGCTCAACGGCCGGCCGATCCGGACCTCTTCCTGCCCGAAACTGTCGGATGCGCTGCTGGTCACCGGGTTTCCTTACAATGCAAAACAGAATATCAAGCCGTACATGACCCGTTTCGAACGATGCCTGAATGCATCCATCGGTGTCCGGCGCCTCGGTTCAGCGGCCCTTGATCTCTGTTTTGTGGCCTGTGGCCGTTTTGACGGCTTCTGGGAAGAAAACCTGAAGCCGTGGGATACCGCCGCCGGCGACCTGATCGCCAAAGAAGCCGGCGCACGGGTAACCGATTTCACCGGAAACGAATATACGGTCGATAAAAATGAAATACTTGCGACGAACGGTCATATCCATGACAATATGTGCGCAATTTTACAACATATGAGGTGCTATGAAATTGTATGCCAAAAATGAAGATTCGGATACGGTGGAATGCTACGGCAGATTCGACATCCGGACCACAATTTGCCGCAAATACTGTGCGGTGCGGTTGCGATGCGCAATAGAACAGTCCGAGCAGTTGCGGATCGAACAGCTCGAGGACATGATGAATGCATATGAAATCACTTCCAAAATTCAGTAACCGCCCATACCGTCCGCTTCAACCCAACTAATCCGCGATAAACAATATAAAGCCCCTCTTGCTCGCGCAAGGGGGGCTTTTTTTGTCACAAGAATTTATAAATCAAAACGAAGGTTGAGTTGGACTTCCAAGGAACTCGATCAGGCAACTTGTCACCAAATGGCTCAAATCAGCTGATTCTTCTGGATTCTTGCATGTAACTAGCCCGATCAACGCCATCATAAGCGCATTTTCCCCGGATTGAGAATGCCGGCGGGATCAAACGCCTGCTTGATCCGCTTCATCAAGGCAAGGGCTTCCGGCCGGATCTCCTTCGTCATATAAGCGGCCTTTGCGGTCCCCACCCCGTGTTCACCGGAAATTGTCCCCCCCAGCGCCAGGGTGAAATCGAATATCTCCTCCACGGCGCTGTGGGCGCGTTCCGCCTGTCCGGAATCCTCCCCGTCAAACATGATATTGAAATGAATATTGCCATCTCCGGCATGACCGAAACTGACCATGGTCAAACCGGTCTGCCGGCTCAATTCACGAATCTTCCGGACCATGTCGGGTATCCGGCTGCGCGGCACCACAATATCCTCATTGATTTTTTCCGATCCGTAGGCAAACAGCGCCGGAGAAATCGACTTTCTAGCTTTCCACAGGGTTGCGGCCGCCGCCGGGGATTCCGCCGCATGGATCTCCCTGGCGGATTTTTCCTTGAGTGTGGCGGAAATCAGGGCAATCTCCCGGTCGACCGCATCAGTCGGGCCGTCCGCCTCGATGAGGAGGATCGCATCGGCGTCAACCGGCAGACCGGCATGGAGGTACTCTTCCACGCAGCGGATTGAGGCGTTGTCCATATACTCGATGGCGCGGGGGATGAGTCCCCGCCCGATGATTTCCGCCACGGCTTCGGCGGCGGCTTCCATGGTGTCGAACACCGCGGTCAGGGTTTTAACCGTTTCCGGCCGGGGGAGCAGCCGGAGGGTCATCTCGGTGATCACCCCGAGGGTTCCTTCGGACCCGACGATCAGGCGGGTCAAATCGTATCCCACCACTCCTTTTGCGGTCTGAACCCCGGTGCGGATGATTTCACCGGTGGGGAGGACCACCTCCAAACCGAGTACGTAATCGCGGGTAACCCCGTATTTTACGGCCCGGGGCCCGCCGGCGCACTCGGCCAGATTTCCCCCGAGCGTTGAAAAATCGGCGCTCGACGGATCCGGCGGATAGAAAAGTCCCTGCTTCTCAACGGTTTTCTGGAAAACACCGGTGACCACCCCCGGCTGGACCACGGCGATCAGGTTCTCCTGGTCGATCCGCAGAATTTCGTTTAAGCGGGTCATCACCAGAGCGATTCCGCCATTCACCGCCAGCGATCCCCCGCTCATTCCCGATCCCGCCCCCCGGGGAGTTACGAAAATTCCATGCGTGGCGGCCAATTTCAGAATGGCCGCGATTTCAGCGGCCGTGCCAGGAAAAACCACCGCTTCCGGGGGATGATACTTCCGGGTGGCATCATAGGCGTAACAGACCCGGTCCTCGGGATCCCGGGTGCAATGGGCCTTTCCAACGATATCCCGCAGCAGGTTGAATGTTTTGGATGTCAGCGGCATATCGACAGCATACAATATCTGATGACAATCCAGAAGCGAGAAGTCCCGAAACAGATCAAAATTTCCCGGAATCCAGCTTGGCCTCGATAATCTGGACTTGCTGGTAAAGCTCGCCCCGAAGTTTCAATTCTTTTTCCACACAGTTGATGGAATGGATCACCGTGGCATGCAGCCGGTTGAATTTCTTGCCGATGCTCTGAAGCGGCTGGCTGGTATGGCGGCGGGAGAGAAAAATCGCGATCTGACGGGGTCGCACAATCGACTGTTTGCGGGAACTCGAAACGATATCCTTGACTGCTACGCCGAATTCCCTGCACACCAGCCGTGTGATGACATCAACGGTAATGCTTTTGCGCTGGGCGATGATATTGGAGACCACGTCCTCGGCCATTTTTAAATCGATGGGAACCCCCATCAGGCAGGAGCGGGAAGAGAGGCCAAGAAGTGCGCTTTCGATCTGGCGGACATTTTCATTCAGTTCCCCGGCCATGTACTCGGATACCTCCACCGGGAGATTGATCGCCCGGGCTTTCGCCTTCTGATGAACAATTCTCAGGCGGGTACGGAAATCCGGGGCTTCAATGGTGGTCATCATGCTCTGGGAGAGCCGGGAAAGCAGGTGATCACTCATCTTCGGAATTTCAGATGGCGCATAACAACTCGAAAAGATCAGCTTCTTCCCGGATTCGAAAAGGTAATCGAGCGTCAGGGCCAGTTCCGTCTGAGTCCGGGTTCGCCCGGAAAGAAGATGGACTTCCTCAAGAAGGAGCACATCACAATTCTCCCGGTATCGCCGTTTAAAATCGTCGATCGTGTTGCTTCTGAGCGAATGGACCATATCGTTGGTAAAATCCTCGGCAGACAAGTAAAACACGCGTTCCCGTGGATGCGAGGCCAAAATCTTGTGGCCCACGGCCTGGGACAGGTGGCTTTTCCCCATTCCGGTCTTGGACAGGAGAAAAAGGGCGCTGGGTTCGGACTGCTTCCGGGAGGCCAGGGAAAACGCCGCCCTATAGGCCAGGTCGCTGTTCTGTCCGACAACAAAGTGATCAAACGTATAATCTTTTCGGAAAACGCGGCCGTTCATCGGTTGCACCCGGATCCCCGGGAGCCTGAGCTGGTCCTGGCCATTGCCCCGGTTTGCCGGGGCTTCTTCCGGCGCACCGCTGTTCTTGACCTCCAGGGAAAACGTCAACATCTGCCCGGCCACCTGGCAGAGTTCATTGTTGATCAATCCCATGTAATTTGCCATAATCCGTTTCTTTATGAAAAAATTGGGACATGCCAGCACCACCTGATTGCCCATGGTATGGATGTACTCGATCGGTTCAATCCATAATCGATAGATATTGGGCGAGATCCTCTGTTGAATGGCGGTTTTAACGGATTTCCACAATGTTTCCATGTAACAACTCTCCATTTGCTGTAGAACCGATGCAATGATCAGAAACAGATATATCCCAATAGGTATATAAACATGGTTTATATATCGTAACCAGTACTGAAAATCGACCAATGAACCGTCAGGTTATAATACGGGAAGGCATGTGAACCAGCGCTTGTCTGAAAGGAAATGGAACGGAAACAGCGCTGCATCAAAGTTGCCCATTAATTAATCCAAATCGACCATGGGGTCAAACGGCTTGAGACGCTGTTTTATCGATTCTGAATCTCTTGCCCCATGCGATTATGAACAACTTTATATCTCATCGAATCCAATGAGAATTCATATGGAAGTAGTTTTACTATGAACAAACGGGAACATTGCGGCTGTCATGGATTCGTAACATTTGTGGGGTTATAATTATGGTTACCGTTTTTTTGACGACATTACTGGTAACCATTCCGCCCTCAGTTTTTCTTCATTTATTGATTTTTTTCAACTCCGATCATTGAAAATCATCAAACCTTCAGGATTTCCGGTATTGATACCGGCATTGGAAAATTCCGCCGGAATGAAAAAACAGGGTTGCAATCCCGTATAATCTTCTTCTATTAAACACTGAACTGCATGGGCATCAAAAGTTTTAAAATAATGCTATAAAATCTCAGTTTGCCCGATCTTCTATCTGAATCATCCAACTCTTCAGAACCTGAGGGAGCAAATTTTCATGCCTAACGTACTTACAGGACTCGAAAATCTGATCAATAACCCGCCGGCATGGCTGGCGGACAGGCGCCTGGGGCTCTTGTGCAACCCGGCATCCGTGGACAGCGAATTCCGTCATGCCCGTGATTTGATTCATTCCCGTCTCCCCGGTCACTTGACAGCCATTTTTTCACCGCAGCATGGTTTTTTTGCGGAAAAACAAGACAACATGATCGAATCCGCCGATTTAATGGATCCCGTCCTCAATATTCCCGTTTTCAGCCTGTACGGGAAAACCCGCAAACCGACAGCGGCCATGTTTGATGCCATCGATGTCCTCATTATTGATCTCCTGGATGTCGGTACCCGGGTTTATACGTTTCTGACCACGGTTTCATACTGCCTCGAAGCCGCGGCCAGGACGGGCAAACCCGTCCTGGTGCTCGACCGCCCGAACCCCGTGGGCGGGTTGCAGGTGGAGGGGAATCGACTCCTCCCCGATTATGCATCCTTTGTGGGAAGATACCCGATTCCGATGCGTCACGGGCTTACGATCGGCGAGTACGCCCGTTTTATAAACGATTTTTATGGTATTGGTTGCCAACTGGACGTCATCCCGATGACCGGGTGGCGACGGCGCATGTATTACCGCGATACAGGGCTTCACTGGGTTTGCCCTTCCCCGAATCTTCCCACACCGGAATCGGCTACTGTGTACCCGGGTCAGGTGATCTGGGAAGGGACCAATATTTCCGAGGGGAGAGGGACCGCCCTTCCGTTTGAAATCTTTGGCGCCCCATTTCTCGATACCGGCAAAATTCTGGCGGACCTGGAAGGCAATCGTCTCCCGGGTGCAATCCTCCGTCCCCTGGTATTTGAACCGACCTCCGGCAAGTGGTCGGGGACGCCTTGCCGGGGCTTCCAGATCCATGTGACCGATCCAATTGCATTTTTTCCGTATGAGACCACCTTGAAGCTTCTTTCCGCAATTCTGCGCCTTCACGGGGATCGATTCGAGTGGAAGACCTCGCCTTACGAGTACGAATTCGAAAAACTGGCAATCGACCTGATTCTGGGAGATCCCCAAATCCGGACCGCGCTCGAGAAAGGTACGGACCCGGTTGAACTCAGGCGACAATGGGAGCCGGACCTGTCCGAATTTGCCGCCAGTACCCGGCCGTTTCAATTATACGAATAATCCCCTCGAATCGGAGGTTCATTTGAACGAAAAACAGGCACCCGGATGGGTACGCAAACGGTTCAAAGGAAACAAGATCTGGATGGAAACCGATGATCAGGGACATCCCCTGGTCAGGAACGAAAAAGTCCGGATCAAGTACCAGCTCGATCAGCCCCATGAATACTGGGTTAACCTCCGGGACCTCCACGCTCTGGACAGTCCCCCGCCAGAAACGGTCGAGCATCGGAGTGTCAAGACGGTACAGCGGCAAAATCCGGATGGAGAAATTCCGCCGGACAGTATTATTATCTACACGGACGGGGCGTCATCAGGCAATCCCGGACCTTCGGGGATAGGCGTGGTGATGCGGTATGGCGAACACACCCGGGAAGTATCGCGTTACATCGGAATCGCCACCAACAACATCGCGGAACTCGAGGCGGTCAGGACAGCGCTCGTGGAACTGAAACGGACCGATCGGCCCGTTCGCATCCATACGGACAGCGGATACGTCTACGGACTGCTGGTAAATGCCTGGAAAGCGAAAAAGAATCCGGAACTGGTCGAATCGATCCGAAAACTGCTGTTGCAGTTTAAGGACGTGCAGTTTGTCAAGGTGCGGGGGCATCAGGGAGTACCGGACAACGAACGGGCGGACCGCCTGGCAACAGACGCCATTAAACATCGTTCCAGCGGTGCGGCGGTATCCGGATAAAAAAAACCCCGCATCGTCTCCGATAGCGGGGTTTTCAATCCAATTTTCAAATAAGGATTATTTCTGGCCTTTCAGCGCATCAATTTCCTTTTTCAAGGCTTCATTTTCTCTTTTCACCTGCTCCACATCATCGAAGCCACCGGCCGCCGCGGGTTCAACGCCGGTTTCTTTCTGCCAGGTATCCTTGAGTTCATCAAACCCCAGGTACAGGGCAAGACAACCGCCAAGGAGCAGCATAACGGGAATGGCACCGGCCAGAAGCTGTAAAAACGCATCGAACCAGATGGCCAGACCAATCACACCGATTACGGCCGCTATCGCACCGCCAATTAAAGTTTTCATAACGCCACATCCTCCTTTGAATTAATATTCATCCATAGAATTCACAGTTTTCAGGTCCCAAAGGGGGGATCATTTTCGCAGTGAAATAACAACAAGTATAACACGCCCCCATTTGTAAAGCAAGGCAAAAATCGGCTGTACTACCGGCACACAAGAAAGAGGATGCCCGTTCGAAGTTTCATCTTACTGGATTGCACCTTGCAAACATTATGTCCAATTGTTATTATCCGTAAAAAATGTTATCCCGGTTCCTCTTTTTCCAGGAATAAGCGACCCCGATAAACCGCTCGAACAGAGATCACCCGATGATGTCACTACTGAAGCGCCCGACAACGAAAAAGAAATACAATCCCATGCCAGAAAACTCCGAGACAAATCCCGAGATGGACAGACCGTTTTTCTGCTTTCTGTCGAACCGATCCGGTTTGACCCACCTGATCCTGAAACTGCTGTTCCTCCGTATCAAGATTGACCCGGTCCTTGTCTCCACGGTGAAAGATCTCGAAAAAACCGGGATTGTCGTTTTTGTGAACAAGTACAAAAGCCTTTTCGATTTCATGTTCTACAATATCCGGTTCCGGTACGAGAACCTTCCTTATCCGAGTCTCGGCTTCGATTACCGGACGTTCATTCTGCAACCGGTCCGCCGATTCTTTAATGGAATTTCCTTTCAGCTGAAATACCTGCTCCGGCACCACCGCCTGCCGGATCCGTATCAGCAACACTATTTCCGGAAAAAACTGCTCAACGGAGAATCCGCTCTCCTCTCGCTGATCGAAGAAAAAGGCGTCTACCGGCGACTGGTCGAATCAAAAACCGACCCCATCGATTACCTTATCGAGATGCAGAAAACCATCAACCGACCGATTTATCTTGTTCCCCAGTTGATCCTTTATGATCGGTCACCCCACACCACACGACTTTCATTTACCGACATGCTGTTCGGCACCCGGGAGCGCCCCGGGCAGTTTCGCCGGATTTACATGCTGGTGAAAAACCCTAAAAAAATTATCATCGAGGCCCCGGAGCCGGTTTCCCTGATCGATTACCTGAACAGGCCGGATATACGGGATCTCAGTCACAAGAACCAAGTCATCACGCTCCGGCGTTATCTGCTCAACCAGATCAACCGACACCGGCAGAGCATTACCGGCCCGGCGTTAAAATCCCGCGACGAAATCATGGAAGAGGTGCTGACCAACCCGGAACTGCAGAAACTCATCATCAGTCATGCCCGGGAAAACCGCCTGTCGGTTTACCAGGCCCAGAAGGAAGCCGCCGAGCAACTGGACGAAATCGCCGCGAATTACAGCCTCAAGGTAATCCGCCTTTTCGACGTCTGTCTCCGGTGGATCCTCCGGCTCATGTTCGAAGGGATGGTCATTGATTTCGATGGGCTGGATCGGGTCAAGCAGCAATCCAAAAAAGGGCCGCTCATTCTCGTACCCTGTCACAAGAGCCATCTCGATTACCTGATCATGTCCTATATATTTCACCACCACAACATGCCCTGTCCGCATATCGCGGCCGGGAAAAACTTGTCTTTCTGGCCTCTGGGTCCCATATTCCGGGGCGGCGGCGCATTTTTCCTGCGACGCACGTTCAAGGGGGATGCCCTGTATCCGAAAGTGTTTTCCGCTTACCTTTATAAGATCCTGGATGAAGGATATCATGTGGAATTCTTCATCGAAGGCGGACGAAGCCGCACCGGAAAACTGCTCTCCCCAAAATTGGGTTTTCTGTCGCTTCTCATGGAGGCTTACCGGAAAAGCCAATGGAACGACATGGTCTTCGTCCCGATTTTCATCGGTTACGACAGGGTACTTGAGGAAAAAGCATATATTCATGAGGTCGAGGGAGGGAAAAAGGCGCCGGAAAGTTTCGGCAACGTATTGAAAGCCAGCAAATTCCTGAAAAAAAAGTATGGAAAGATTTATGTCAATTTCCATGAACCGTTTTCCTTGAAGGAATACTTCGAACAACTGGAACCCGATTACAACCAGATGTCGCGGGATGACCAGAAACAGCGATGCTACGAATTCGGTGAAAAGATCATCAGCGCCATCAGCCGGGAATCGGTCATCACCCCCCATGCGGTGATTGCCGGCGCCCTTCTCAACAGTTCCCGGAAACGTTTGTATCACAAGCAGCTTATGGCTCACGCCGAAACGTACATGAACCATCTGGCGGCAAAGAACACAAAAATGGCCGATACCCTGTTCATTGATCGGCAGAGCACCTTCGATCACGTGGTCGATCTTTTCGTCCAGAACAAGTACATTGAATGCGGCACAAGGGAAAAGAAAGCAAAGGTACAGACGAACCCGATCATCAAAGTCCACGAAAACAAACGGCCCAATCTGGATTACTACAAAAACAGCGGCGCCATCCTTTTTATACCCGGGGCATATACCGCCCTTTCCATTCTGGCGGTCGACGCATTCCAGTTCTCCTCGGCCGACCTCTACCCCCATTACGGATTCCTTAAAAACTTCTTCCAACTTGAATTCGTTTTCGATCCGGATGTCGCCATTGAACTCTCCGTGCGGAAAAACATCAAGGCGTTTATCGATGACGCCATCCTCACCCCGCACCCAACCCTTCCGGACACGTATAACCTGACCTCCGCCGGATACCGGAAACTGAATCTGTTTGCGGCCTTTTTGACCCCGTATTTCGAATCTTACTGGGTCGTTCTGAACTTCTTCATGCGCTACACCCAGAAATCGATATTCGACGTCAAGGATCATATCAAGAAGATTCAAAATCTTGGCAGCCGCATGTACAAACGAAATGAAATCTCCCGGAAGGAGGCTCTGTCCAAGATCAATTACAAGAACGGGGTCACTTATTTTACCACCTATGGGTTAATCAACCCGGAAACCGATATTGACCGCCTTGAGGCGTTCGTGGAAAAAATGCAATATTACCGGAAATTCCTGCAAGGCTGACCTTTGATCCCCCGAATTTCATACCTGTACGCCATATGAAAGCACTTATCCTTTCCGCGGGATTCGGCACGCGGCTCCTGCCGCACACCCAAGCCCTACCCAAACCGCTATTTCCGATCGGCGGCCGTCCGCTGCTCGATATCCTTATCGGGCAGCTGATCCGGGCGGGCGCCACCGGCATTGCGGTCAACACCCACCATCTCGGCGGACAGATCGCGGCATTCCTCTCCCAACAGGAATACCCGGTCCCGATTATCATTCGCCAAGAGGCGGAGATCCTCGGCACCGGGGGGGCGATCCGGAATTTTTCCGATTTTCTTAACGACCGCCCCTTTATGGTCATCAACAGCGATGTGCTGACCGATATCGATCTTGAAAAGGTTTACCGGTATCACATGTCCAACGCCGACCCGGTCACACTCGTCCTGCATGATCACCCCCAATTTAATACGGTCTTCGTGGCGCCAACCGGGTGTATAACCGGTTTTACAGGGAACGATGCCGACGGCCCCGCTCTTGCTTTTACCGGGATACAGGTGGTCGACCCCGCCATTCATGACCGGATACCGGCCGGACGATTTGTGAACAGCATCGATGTCTACGCACAGATGATCGGTGAAGGCAAAAACATACGGGGATATGTCGTCGGGGGACATTACTGGAACGATCTGGGAACTCCCGAACGTTACCGGGATGCCGTAATTGACCAGATGACCCCCGGAGCGTTTGCCGCGGCCACCGGAAGAACCGTCGCGGGACCCTTCAACCGGTATCTCCTGGCCGGCGACGGCTCGGACCGGAAGTGGTACCGGATCGGGTCTGAAGGAAACACGCTGATCATTGCCGACCATGGAATCCGGACCGATCCGGAAGTGGGCGAAATTGACGCATACGGCGCCATTGGCGATCATCTCCACCGAAAAGGCATTCCCGTCCCTCGAATCATTTCCCGGGACCGATTTTCAGGGCTTGTATTTCTGGAAGACCTTGGCGATACGCTATTACAGGAAGTGATCGCGGGGGAATCGAATCCAAATCCCATTCTGAAGCATTATCAAACCGTGATCGACCAGGTGGCGAAATTAACTATAAACGGGGCGGAGGGGTTCGACCCTGCATGGGCATACCAGAGCGTCGCCTACGATAAGCAACTGATCATCGAAAAAGAATGCCAGTATTTCACCGGCGCTTTTTTAAAGGGATACCTGGGTTTCGAGCAGTTCCGCGAGGAGGCACTCGATCCCGAGTTCGATTATCTGGCTGACACGATCCTGGCCCATGCCACAACCGGCCTGATGCACCGGGACATGCAATCCCGGAACATCATGGTAAAAAGCGGCCGTTATTATTTCATCGATTTCCAGGGGGCCCGGTTCGGGCCGGTGCAATACGATCTTGCATCCCTCCTGATTGACCCCTACGTTGCTCTCGGCGATTCTCTCAGGGAAATCCTGCTCCAGTATGCGATCCAGACATTTTCGCGCTATATCATGATCGATCCGGACCGATTTGTTACTGGTTATCGATACTGTGCCGTATCCCGGTCAATGCAGGCGCTCGGGGCCTTCGGATTTTTGACCCGGGTCAAGCAAAAGGAGGCGTTCCGCCGCTACATTCCCGTGGCGCTCGCTACCCTGAAACAGCTGCTCGATCAACTAGGCGATCCCCGGTTGTCCGGACTGGGATCAATGGTCACCGCGGCTGCCGGATTCCTGGCGGATCAAAAACCAAAAGAAACATTGAAATCAATCGCCGGGTCCATATAATAATGATCTGATTCCTTGTATCTTATTCACAAAAGCCGACCCATAAAAGGATCCATGATGCCCCAGAAAATAATGATAAACGGCCTCCCCGGAAATGTGGCGAAAATGCTTGTCCGCCATGCCATGGACGACGAGCGGTTCGAATTGATCCCTTTCTCCCTGACCGGGCCGGAAATCACGGAGGCATCGTTACAGGAAAAAGGTGTGACGATTTCCCTGGTGGGACCGGACAGGCGGGAATCCGTCATCAATGATATCCTGAAGGAATGGGGGGAATTCATCACTATTGATTTCACGCATCCGGCTGCCATCAATGCCAATGCAGAGTTTTACTGCCGACACGGAATTCCATTCGTCATGGGAACCACGGGGGGAGATCGGCAAAAGCTGGTCGATGCCGTGGAATCGTCTACCATTTCCGCGGTTATCGCCCCGAACATGACCAAGCAGATCGTGGGGTTTCAGGCCATGATGGCATACGCGGCCGAACAGTTTCCCGGGCTTTTCGCCGGCTATCACCTGACCATCGAGGAAAGCCATCAGCAGGGGAAAGCCGACACCAGCGGCACCGCCAGGGCCATGGTCGGCTGCTTCAATCGGCTCGGCGTCGATTACAACGAAAGTGATATCATCAAGGTGCGCGACCCGGAAGATCAGAAAACACGACTCGGTGTCCCCGAAGCCCACCTGGGCGGGCACGGATGGCACACCTATTCCCTGGTTTCCCCGGATGGGACCGCGAATTTCCGGTTTGTCCACAATATCAACGGGCGCGACATTTACGCCCAGGGAACCTTTGACGCCGTTCTTTTCCTGGGCGATGCGCACCGCCGTGGCCAAGCCGGACGGGTTTTTTCAATGATCGATGTTTTAAAAGGAGTTTGATGCATTTCAAGCGACGTTCATTCCGGTTCTCCATCGTTTTTGCCGCCCTATTGTCGGTCCTGCTCATGGCCGCACTGACCGGCGCCGAGGATTTCCCCGCAAGCGACTGGAAAGACCGGCCGGACCCCCTGGCCAGCCCCGACGCCCTTCCGGGCGGGGAAATCGTCGTTTTCGGCGGCCAGTATCCCAAGAGCCTCAATTACTACACCGATAGTAACGTTCTTTCCGCCGAAGTGTTCGGGGTCATGTACGAAACCCTGCTCACCATCAATCCGACCACCCTTGATTACGAACCGGGCATCGCCATGGGGTGGAGCGTTTCCGACGACAAGCGGACCTTTACCTTCCGGATCGACCCGGCTGCCCGTTGGAGCGATGGCCGGCCGATCACCGCCGGCGACGTCCGGTGGACCTATGATGCCATCATGGATCCCGCGAACCTGACCGGGCCCCACAAGATCAGCATGGAACGTTTCGATCCGCCCCGGGTGATCGATGAACGGACCATTGTCTTCACCGCCCGGAACGTACACTGGAAAAACCTTCTGGCGCTGGGCGGGTTCAATATCCTGCCGAAACACGCATTCAAGGACAAGGATTTCAACAAGATCAATTTCGAATTTCCTGTCCTGTCCGGCCCCTACCGGCCCGGCCCGATGGCGGAAGGTATCCTGATCAAACTCAATCGACGCCATGACTGGTGGCAAAACGACCGGCTCCGTTACCGGAACAAGTTTAATTTCGAAACGGTCACTTTCAAGTTCTTCGCGGAACGGGAGAACGCCTTCGAAGCCTTCAAGAAAGGAAGCATCGATCTTTATCCGGTCTATACGTCACGGATCTGGATCAAGGAGACCAGCGGGGGCGCGTTCTTCAACAACCACATCATAAAACAGAAGATCTACAATCACCAGCCGGTCGGTTTCCAGGGATTTGCCATCAATATGCGGCGATTTCCCTTCGATGACGTCCGTGTACGCAAGGCAATGGCGCATCTTCTCAATCGGGAGGAAATGAACCGGACCCTTATGTACAACCAGTATTTTCTTCATACTTCCTATTTTCAGGATCTTTATTCCGAAAGACGACCCTGCCCCAATCCGATTATCAACGTTGACAAGGAAACTGCCAGGACTCTACTGGCCGACGCGGGCTGGCAGGTAAACCCGAATACCGGCTACCTGGAAAAAGACGGTCGGCGCTTTTCGTTCAAGTTTCTGACCCGCGATGCGTCATCCGAGAAATTTCTGTCCATTTACGCGGAAGACCTCAAGGATATGGGGATCGAACTGATCATCGACCAGAAAGACTGGGCCGCCTGGGCCCGGGATATGGATGAATTTAATTATGATATGACTTGGGCGGCCTGGAGTTCAGGGATCTTCAAGGATCCGGAAAGCATGTGGGCCGCCGCGGAAGCCGACCGGAAGGGCGGCACCAACATCACCGGGTTAAAGAATCCCGTGGTTGATACACTTATCGAAAAGCAGAAGTCGATTTTCGAAGTGGAAAAACGGAATGACATCTACAGGGAATTAGACCAGATCCTTTTTAACGCGCACCCCTATGTCCTTCTCTGGAACATAAACTACGTCCGCCTGCTGTATTGGAATAAATTCGGCACCCCCCCGACTGTTTTGACCGAGTACGGGGATGAAAACAGCGCCCTCTGGTACTGGTGGGCGGACCCGGATGCCGCCGCGGCACTGTCCGACGCCGTGGCCAACAGCCTGCCGCTTGCGCCCAAAGAAACGACCATCCGTTTCGATGAACTATTCGACCCCGCCCCCTCTGAAAAACACTAGAATCCTGCTTGTATTCCCCCTGTAATGTTTTAGGGATGCATTTGCCCGGACTTCATGTATATTATTAGTCAAGTCGTTCGTAACACAATGAAGCGATCTTGCGAGCGTTCGAATTTGACGATCGAACCGCCAACCCACGGAAAGGAAGATCCCCATGGCTACCACTGAAATTACCGCCGATGTTAGCCGGGTCGAAAGAAGTTCGGGCATATCGATTCCGCGGACACAGCCGGAAACCCCGGTAGAAGAACATTTTTCCTTTCACCAGCGCCTTGATCTTATCCAGACCTATGGCAATCACGCCATGGCCTTTTCCACTCTGCAGCCGAGAATGAATTTTTTCGATGTACCCGGGAAAGGATATCTAGCCTACCGGAGGGTCTGGGGAGCCGACATGGTCCTGGCCGATCCGGTTTGCAGTGAAGCGGACCGTGGCGCGGTCATTGGTGAATTTATCAGGCGGCATAAAAATTGCGGATTTGTCCAAACCTCCAGGGCGGTGGCCGATCTGCTGAATCGTGAACACGGGTTCTACGCCACGCAGTTCGGCATTGAGTCGAAGATCTTCCTGCCGGACTGGGACATCAAGGGAAAGCGGAAACAGGTCCTCCGGACAGCCAAAAATCAGGCGGAAAAACAGGGAATCGTTTTCCGGGAAGCCGATCACGAAAACCGGTATCAACAAATTTCCGATGACTGGCTCAAGACCCGTAAGGTAAAACACCGGGAAATCCATTTTCTCATCCGTCCCATGGACATCGGCTACCAGCGGGAAACCCGCAAATTTTTTGCGTATGCGGGCGACGAACTCATCGGCTTCATCTTTTTCGATCCGCTCTTTGAAAACCATCGGATCATCGGGTATATCCCGAATATCTCCCGATTCCTGAACCGCTTCAAGCAGGGGATCTTTTACGCATTGATGCTTTATG
>Ga0209347_1001651_pt1 | contig 34340 bp, 30 predicted proteins | sample AutmiccommuBRH23_FD_187382 | JGI IMG/M metagenome (GOLD analysis project Ga0209347, IMG submission 187382) | Deep subsurface microbial communities from Mt. Terri, Switzerland - Autotrophic microbial communities BRH/23 (SPAdes) (version 2) | ecosystem: Environmental > Aquatic > Deep subsurface >...
CGCCCCCACCGGCACGACACGCCGTCGAACTCTGCCCTCGAGGCTCTATGCCGGCGCCGGGCCCGAGTGGGGCTGCTATTCGTGCTGGGGTCGGGTGGAACGACACCTGCGGCGTCGGTTTCGAGACTCGCCCGGGTGCTGCCCACCGGGCGCGACCTCACCAACGAGGCAGGCTCGCGACCTCAGCGGACCACATCGGCGCGACCTCGGCGAACGGTCACGAACCTGCGAGGGCGGACGCGGTCAGCCGGCGGCGGGCAGGGTCAGGGTGAACACCGCACCCTGACCCTGCCCGTTCGACTGTGCGACCAGGTCCCCACCGTGCGCCCGCGCTATCTGCCGGGCGATGGTCAACCCGATGCCCGAGCCCCCGCCACGCCGGTCGGCGTGGCGATGATCGACCCGGTAGAAGCGCTCGAAGATCCGCTCCAGGTCCTCGGCCGCGAGTCCCACGCCGTCGTCCCGGACGTCGACCCGCACCCAGCCGTCGGCCGCGATGGTGTCGACGGTCACCGACCCACCCCGCGACACCGCCCGCAGCGCGTTGCCCACCAGGTTGGTGACGACCTGCGCGAGCCGTTCCGGATCCGCGTGGGCCCAGGCAGGGGCCCCGGCCACGGTCAGCCGCACGCCGGCGTCGTCGGCCTGCGGCCGCAGCCGCTCGGCGGCCTCGGCCACGGTGGCCGCGACGTCGATGCGAGTGCGGCGCAACTCCACCCCGACCTCCTGCGATCTCGACAGCGAGGCGAGGTCCTCCGCCAGGCGCCGCATCCGCGACACCTCGCGTCCGATGAGGGTCAGATGCTTGGCGTCGGTGGGGACGACGCCGTCGAGCATGCCCTCGACGTAGCCCCCCACGACGGTGAGCGGGGTGCGCAACTCGTGCGCGACGTCGCCCAGCAGCCTGACGCGGCGGGCCTCGGTCCCTGCGAGTGAGGCGCCGAGCGCCTGCAGGTCGACGGCGAGGTCGCCCAGCTCCTGCGACGGCGCGTCCGGGACCTCGACGGCGTAATCGCCGGCGGCCATGCGCCGCGCGGCCTCCTGCAGCTGGTGCACCGGGCGGGTGAACCGCACCGCGATGACGACGCCCAGGACCGTGGCCACGACCACCCCGGCGAGGGCGCCGATGAGCAGCGCCAGGTCGAGCGACTCGATGAGCTGCTGCCGGAAGCTCGCCCCCTGCCCGGGCCGTGGGCCGCGCTGCTGCATCTGGTCGTAGAGCGCCGGGGCGAGGGTCCGCGACAGCAGGAAGGCAACCACCGAGCCGACCGCCACGACGAGGATGTGGCTGAGGGCCAGCCTGGTCGCCAGGCGCTTCATGTCCGGTCCGCGGGGGTGCCGATGAACCGGTAGCCGACTCCGCGCACGGTCCCGACGTACCGGGATCCGTCGTCGCCGAGGGCCGCGCGGATCGTGCGGATGTGGACGTCGACCACTCGCTCGTCGCCGTAGAAGGCGTAGCCCCACACCTGCTCGAGGAGCTGGGCGCGGGAGAAGACGCGCCCCGGTTTGCGGGCCAGGGCGAGCAGCAGGTCGAAGTCCAGGGCGCTGAGGGTGACGGCGCGGTCCTCGAGGCTGATCTCCCGCGACGACGGTGAGATCGTCAGTCCGGCGAACCGGAGGGTGTCGTCGGCGGCGACGGAGTCCAGGCGCGGCCGACGGAGGACCGCGTGCACCCGGGCCACCACCTCGCGGGGGCTGAACGGTTTGACGATGTAGTCGTCGGCGCCGAGGCTGAGGCTCACCAGCTTGTCCACCTCCTCCGCGCGCGCCGTGACGACGATGACGTAGACCGACGAGGTCGCGCGGACCCGCCCGAGCACGTCGAGGCCGGACAGGTCGGGGAGACCGAGGTCGAGCAGGACCACGTCCGGGCTGAGGTCCGCCGTGAGCCGGATCGCCTCCTCCCCGGAGCCCGCCTCGTGGACGTCCATGCCCTCGGCTTCGAGATAGGTGCGCAGGAGTGTGCGAATCTCGGCTGCGTCGTCGACGACGAGGATGGTGGGTGCCACGGTTTCCTCCTGGTGATCAGGATACCGGGCCGGGTATGCCTTGGATTCGCAGGAGGGCCTGACGCAGTCAGAGTGGTGCCGCCGCCGACTCCCGATCACGAGTTCGGGCGGGATGACCCGACGTGCCACTCGAGGCAGGAACCCCAGTGCCACCTGGTCGTTGCCGGAGAACGCGACGGTGAAGGAGTCTGGGTCGACCGTCTGGCCAAGGTGTCCCCCGACTCCGCGGACCAGTCGCCGTGGAGGACAGGGAGAGGCTGGGCGCTGCCCTGCGCCGACGCCTCTTCCGGCCTCGAATGAGTCGGCGCTGGGCGAGGCCGTGGGTGTCGATCCGTACCGAACCGCCGATCCGAAATTGTCAGTGGCCGTTGTGAGAATAGGTCACATGAGTGATTCCATGCGGGAGCAGATGCAGCGATCCATCGCTGCGCTCTGGGAAGCCGCCTTGTCACTCACCACCGACGACACCCCAGCGGACCGCCTCTCCGGCCTTGTCGCCGCGGTCACCGAGGCCGAAGCCCAGCTCGCCGGTTTACGCCTCCACCTGCTGCATGAGGCAAAGCTCGCCGCGGCGGAGGCCGTGATCGATGGGGTGCGGCAGTCGGTGCGCACCACCCCCGCCCAGGCCACCGCCAGTCTCCGGCTCGCGCAGGATCTGTGTGACAGGTTCCCGCTGATCGGCGCCGCGCTCAACGACGGCTCGATCTCGTTGCCCCAGGCCGACGCCATCGTCTCCGGCCTCCGCAAACTCCCCGGCCGGCTCACCCGGGCGGAACTGACGCGTTGCGAGCAGGAGATCCTGCACCACGTCGACACCCTGGGCCCCTCGGAACTGCGAGTGTTGGCGGCGCGTCTGGTCGAGATCATCGACCCCGACGCATCAGATGCCGACGACGCGAAGCGTCTCGCCCGGGAGGAAGCGGCAGCTTATCGGGGTCGGTTCCTGCGACTGGCGCCGGACTATCACGGGTCGATGCGCATCACCGGCCAACTCCCCGTCGCCGACGCAGCCCTCCTCACCGCGCAGTTGGATGCGTTGATGCCCGCCGCTGCCGCTACCTGGACTCGGGCGAAGCTCCGTCCCGGGACGCGCGGCGCGCGGACGCGCTGGTCCTGCTGACCCAGAAGGCCGCCTCCAGTGGTGCGCTGCCGGCGCATGGTGGGGACAGGCCGCAGGTGCACGTCACCCTTGACCTCGACACCCTCAAGCAGGGCCTCGGGAAGGCCTGCCTGATCGGTCTCGACGACGTCGACGGCCTGTCCGCCGGCGAAGTCCGTCGCTTGGCCTGCGACGCCGGCATCATCCCCGTCGTCCTCGGCGGACCATCCCGACTGCTGGACGTGGGCCGCACCTACCGCGCCTTCACCCCCGGCCTGCGTACTGCTTTGCTGCAGCGCGACGGTGGCTGCGCGTTCCCCGGCTGTGCCGCCACCCCGGCGTGCTGTGAGGCGCATCACATCGTGCCCTGGTGGCAGGGCGGCGACACCCAGCTCGGAAACGGGGTCTTGCTCTGCCCGCACCACCACCGCCTGGTGGAGCCCGACCCTCTGCAGTCCGAGGCCTCGCAGTGGCGGGTGGATCTGGATTCGGTGACCGGGCTGCCGTGGTTCACCCCACCCAAGCATGTTGACCCCGCTAGGCGGCCGCGGCAGCATCGCCGCTTCCGGCTCCGACAGATCCAGGCCGGGGCACCACCGGGCCCACACCCCGACCCGTCAGACTCTGACCCTCCCGACCTCCCCGACACCGGTCCGGCAGACCACCGGTCGGATCTGGACGTCCTCATCCGCCGCTCCGCCGCCATCTGGGGCGACGGCACCTGACCTGCGCCCGGGGGATCGACGCCTGCGGCGTCGGCTTCGAGACTCGCCCGGACGGCTCCGCCGTCGGGCGCGACCTCAGCGAACGAAACTGGCAGGACCTCAGCGAACGAGACTGGCACGACCGCAGCGAGCGGGGTTGGGGGATCGACGCCTGCGGCGTCGGCTTCGAGACTCGCCCGGACGGCTCCGCCGTCGGCCGCGACCTCAGCGAACGAGGTCGGCACGACCTCAGCCAGCGAGGCCTGCGCGGCAACGCAGTCAGAGGCGTTCCCGCGAGGGGGTGGGACGGTGGGGCGGCGGCGCGCAGGCATGCCCAACCCGACGATCACCCAACTGGCGTCCCGCCTAGACCATCCCGACCCCAGGGCCGGCCCACCGGCACGCACCCGAACCCGCCCACGCCACCGTCGGAACCAGTGTGGGGAGACGGGAGCCGACGCTCGGGCGGCCTCGATCCACCCGACCCCAGCCAGTCGGTCAGCCGAAGAGAACACCCGGCCGCCACGGCCGCCCGAGCGACGGGTCACGGCTCCCCGCACCCTCAGAGGATGGGGTCAAGGGATCGCCGCCTGCGGCGTCGGCTTCGAGACTCGCCCGGACGGCTCCGCCGTCGGGCGCGACCTCAGCGAACGGGGTGGCGTCGGCTTCGAGACTCGCCCGGGTGCTGCGCACCGGGCACGGCCTCAGTAAACGGTGCGGGCGCGACCTCACCATGGCCCTTGGTCGGGCCTCAACTTCTTCGACGCCGAGGGCGTGCATGTCGAGTCCGATCTCGTCGGCCGGACGCTGGGCATCGACGAGGCGACGCTCAAGACCATCCCGCGCCGCATCGCCGTGGCGGGTGGGCGGCGCAAGCTCGAGGCGATCCGCGGCGCTCTGGTCGGGGGATGGTGCGACGTACTCATCACGGACTCGGTCACTGCGCGCAACCTGCTAGAGGCGTAGCCGAGGGCAGGTGCCCGAATGGTCCGACCGAGTGCTAGGTTGCTGGTGTTCGACGATGAACGGAGCACACCATGCACTCGCACGTGGCCACCCCTCGGGCCCATTTCGATATCGGCAACCAGCAGGCGGTCGAGGCGCTGCAGGCGCTCCTCGGCCCCGACATGGTCAGCACCCGCGAACTCGACCGCGCAGCCCTCGCGGTCGACGCGTCGCACTATCTCCGCATCCCTGACGCGATCATGCGCGCCCGCTCGGCCGACGACGTCGCGGTGGCGATGTCGGTGGCCGTCCAGGCCGGCTGGCCGCTGACGCTGAGGTCCGGCGGCACCAGCCTGTCCGGACAGGCGCTGTCGGAGGGCCTGACGGTCGACGTCCGGCGCCACTTCCGCGACATCGAGGTGCTCGACGGCGGACTTCGCGTCCGGGTCCAGCCCGGCGCCACCATCCGCGAGGTCAACGCGAGGCTCGGCCGGCTGGGCCGCAAGCTCGGCCCGGACCCGGCGTCGGAGATCGCGTGCACCGTCGGCGGCATGATCGCCAACAACTCATCGGGCATGACGTGCGGGACCGTGGCCAACGCCTACCGCACGCTGGAGTCCATGACGGTCGTGCTGCCGAGCGGGACCGTCATCGACACCGGTGCCGCCGACGCCGACGCGCGCCTCGTCCGGCACGAACCGGCCCTGGTCGAGGTCTTGACGACGCTGCGCGACCGGCTCCGCGGTGAGCGGTTCCGGGCGGACCTGGAGCGGCGCTACGCGATCAAGAACACGATGGGTTACGGCCTGAACTCCTTCCTCGACCACGACCGGCCCGTCAAGATCCTCGAGCACCTGATGATCGGCTCCGAGGGCACGCTCGGGTTCGTGGCGGAGGCGGTGTTCCGCACCGTCCCCTTGCCCGCGCGCACCGCGACCGGCCTGCTGATGTTCGACTCGCTCGATGCCGCGACGGCGGCACTCCCGCGTCTGGTCGGCTCCGGCGCCGACGTCGTCGAGCTCATCGACGCCGCCTCGATCAAGGCGATGGGCGACGACGCCGTCGACGTGCTGCCCCCCGGCTTCGTCGTGGACCGGCAGGCGTCGCTGCTCGTGGAGTACCAGGCCGCCGACGACGAGGGCATCGAGCGTGCCTCCGCGACCGGTGGCGAGGTCTTCGCCGGGCTCCAGGGTCTGGCGGCCGATCCGGAACTCACGCGCGACGCGGCCCGCCGCGCCCGCATGTGGGTGATGCGCAAGGGCCTTTACACCAAGGTCGCCCGGAACCGCCCCGCCGGGACGGCCGCGCTGCTGGAGGACGTCGCGGTACCGATGGAGCGCCTCGGCGCCGTCTGCTCCGAGTTGCACGTGCTGTTCGACCGCCATGGCTACCGCGACGGCGTGATCTTCGGCCACGCCAAGGACGGCAATATCCACTTCCTCGTCACCGAGGACTTCGCCGGCGACGCGTCGATGCGCCGGTACGAGGACTTCACCGAGGACATGGTGCAGCTGGTCCTCGGGCAGGAGGGGACCCTCAAGGCCGAGCACGGCACCGGCCGCATCATGGCGCCGTTCGTCCGCCGCCAGTACGGCGACGAGCTGTACACGGCCATGTGGGACGTCAAGAACGCCTGCGACCCGTCCGGCATCCTTAACCCCGGCTCGGTGCTGACGGAGGACCCGCACCTGCACCTCAAGGACATCAAGCCGACCGGCCCGGTGCGCGACGTCATCGACGACTGCGTCGAGTGCGGCTACTGCGAACCCGTGTGCCCGAGCCAGCACCTGACGACCACCCCGCGACAGCGCATCGTCGTCCAGCGCGCGATCGCCGCCGCGGAGCAGGCGGGCGAGACCCACCTCGCCGAGCGGCTGCGCGAGCAGGAGACCTACGACGTCATCCAGACCTGCGCCGTCGACGGCATGTGCCAGACCGCGTGCCCGGTCCAGATCAACACCGGCGACCTCGTGCGGACGCTGCGTCGGGAGAATCAGTCGAAGGTCCTGGACCGCGGCTGGAAGGTCGCGGCTGACCAGTGGTCGACGGTGCTGAAGGTCGCCTCCGTCGGGATGACGATCGTCGACAAGGTGCCCACGCCGCTGGTCCGCGGGGCTCTGGGCGTGGCCAGGAAGGTGCTGGACGAGGACATCGTGCCGCAGCTGACCTCGGAACTGCCCGGAGGTGGACCCATACGCCGTCCGGTGCCGGCCGAGTCGCCGCAGGCGATCTTCATGCCCGCCTGCGTCGGGACGATGTTCGGCACTGACCACGCGTGCGGCACCGGTGTCGCGGGGGCCGTCCGGCGGCTCGCGACGGTCGCCGGGGTGACGCTGAGCACGCCCGACGGCATCCAAGGCTTGTGTTGCGGCACCCCGTGGAAGTCGAAGGGGCTCCCGTCCGGCTACGACGTCATGCGGGAGCGGCTGGTGAGCTGGATCGTCGAGCACACGCGCGGCGGTGAGCTGCCGCTGGTCGGCGACAACGTGTCGTGCACCGAGGGTGTCATCGTCGCGCTCAAGGCCGCCGGCGTGCACACCGTGCGGGTCCTGGACGCCACCGAGTGGGTCGCTGAGGCGGTCGCGCCGCGGCTGCCGGTGGTGCAGAAGGCCCGGCTGGCCGCCGTCCACCCGACCTGCTCGTCCACGCATCTCGGCGTCAACGACGCGTTGCTGATGCTGGCGGGGCTCGTGGCGGATCAGGCTGTGGTGCCCGACGGATGGCGCTGCTGCGCCTTCGCCGGCGACCGTGGCCTCTTGCATGAGGAGCTGACGGCGACGGCCACTCGCGACGAGGCCAAGGCGGTTCGGCAACTCGACGCCGACCTGCACCTGTCCTGCAACCGCACCTGCGAGCTGGGTCTCACGCGGGCCACGGGGCAGACCTACGTGCACGTGCTGGAGGAGCTGGCCGCCCGCGTCGACTCCGCGGTGGGCCGGGGGGCCTGAGCGCGCGGCCCGGGCCCGGCGCGCTGAGCGCCTAGGCCAGGACCCGCTCGATCTCCCGGACCGCCCCGGCGGGCCCCGGCGCCTGTTCGAAGGACTCCTTCAGCGTTGCCAGCCCGGCCGGGCGCGCCCCAGAGAGCAGGGCGTCCGCCACGCGGCGCACGCCCGACGGCGTGACGTCGGCCTTCCCCAGGACCCGGCCCGCACCGAGTTCCTCCATCCGGTGGGCGTTGAAGAACTGGTCGGCGCCCATGGGAGTGAACACGGCGGGGACGCCCGCGAGAACCGTGTCGGTCGTGCTGCCGAACCCGCCGTGCGTGAAGCACAGGTCGGCTTCGCGCAGCACGTCCGTCTGCGGCACGAACGACCGCGCGATCACGTTGCCTGGTAGTTCCCCGAGCTGCGGCAGGCTTTCGGCGCGGCCGGTGGTCACCACGACGAGGGCGTCGCTGTCGGCGAACGCCGTGATGATGGCCCGGAAGTAGTCGAGGTCGCGGTTGAAGACCGTGCCGAGCGTGGCGTAGACGACGGGGCCGTCGTGGGCCCGGAGCCGGTCGAGCGGGAACGTGGGGTCAGGCGCGGACGCGGTGGTCGTCGGGCCGGCGAAGTAGCACGGGAGGTCGTCGAAGTCCTCGGCGAAGGGCTGGTAGTGCCGGGTCGCCGGCGAGATGTTCAGCGTCGAGGACATCGGCCTCAGCAGGTTGAGGATGTCCGGCGGGCGTGACCCGAACACCAGCGGCCCGAGGACCGCTGTCAGCCGGCGGCGTGCGGTGGGGGAGGCCATCAGCCGACGCGCGGGGCCCGGCAGGGTGGTGCTGATCCGGGCCAGGTGCGCGATCACCCGGTCGTTCTGGAAGAAGACCGGCGACAGGTTGATCACGGGGCGGTCGAGTTCGCGCTGCAGGTCGGGGATCTCGGGGTTGAGACCGCCGGCCACGACTGCGTCGTAGTGCCGCGCCAGCCGGCGGATGCTCGCGTTCAGCGCGCGGAAGAGCCGGCGCCCCTGGAGCGCCAGCTGCGCGGGGCGGGTGATCGCTTCCCGTGGCCCGAACGGCACCAACGTGGCTCCTGCGGCCTCGACCCGGTCCCGGAAGGCCTCGCCCATGACGTAGTCCACCTCGTGGCCGGCGTCCACGAGCGCGCGCACGAACGGCAGCGAGGGCATGGCTAGGCCGTACGCCGGTGCCCCGGCCATCAGGATGCGGGCCATCTGCCGGCCGACTACTCGCCGAAGGTTGTCTGCGCGGCCGGGTCCGGCTCCTCCTGCGCGAGGCGGTCCTCGATCGTCTCGTCGCGGGTCAGGTCGTCGAAGTGCATCGCCCGGTCGACGGGGACCGGACCGCCGTCCGGCACCATCGCCGCGGCGTCAGCGCCGTCGTCGATGAGGTCGTCCGTCCCGAGATCCTCAGCGGTGACCTCGCCGTAGGGGTGCTCGGCGTCCGCGATCTCCTCCTGGTCCAGATCCTCGATGCCGTCGATGTTGCCGTCCTGCGCATCCATGCTCATGTCCCCAGCCTTGCACGAGATGCACCTCACGCAAGTAAATCGAGGAGCTGCCGGTACACCCGTTCGTAGCCGGCGCCCATCACGGGCAGGTCGAACCGGGCCTCGGCGTCGGCACGGCAGGCATCGGGATCGATGCTGTCGACGGCCATCACAGCGGCCACGAGTTCGTCCACCGACCCGCAGACGAAGCCCGTCTCGCCGTGCCGCACGACCTCCGGCACGGAGCCGCGGGGGGTGGAGACGACGGGGGTGCCGCACGCCAGCGCCTCGGCCATGACCATGCCGAACGGTTCGTCCCATTGGATCGGGAACAGCAGGCAGGACGCGCCGGCCAGCAGTTCACGCTTCTGTGCGGCGTCGACCTCACCCACGTATCGGACCCTGGGCCCCAGGGACGGCCGGATCTCCTCGCTGAAGTAGGACCGCTCAGCGGCGTCGTTGAGTTTGCCGGCGAGGATGAGTCGACGGCCGGCCCGTGCCGCGACCTCGATCGCGACGTGAGCGCCCTTGTCCGGGCTGAATCTCCCCAGCCACACGACGTCGTCCGACTTGTCCCTCCGGAGGGGAAAGCTGGCCACGTCGACGGCGTTGTGGACCGTCCCCACCCAGTTGAGGTCCGGCGCCAGGCGACGCTGCGCGTCCGAGATCGCCACGAGATGGACCGAGCCGCCCAGTCGCCGGAGCAGATCGCCGTTGATGCCGTCGACGGTCCCGTGGACGGTGACGACGGTGGGCCGCGTGCTGGCGCCCGCCAGCAGCGGCCCCGCAGCGGAATGGTCGTGGACGAGGTCGACGTCCTCGTCGGGCAGCGCTCGCCGCGACTCGAGGGCCTGGATGAGCTCCGGGGCGATGCTGATCCCCAGCAGGTCGGACGGCGGCTCGGCGAAGACCCGCACATAGCGCTGCGCGGCGGTGCCGGGAGGACCCGACGCCACCAGCGTCACGTGGTGGCCGCGGGCGACGAGCTGATCGACGAGAGCGGCGACGACCGCCTCGGTGCCGCCGTACGCGGATGGCGGGATCCGGTACCACGGCGGCGCCACCACACCGATGCGCAGCGGAACAGGGGTGAGAGCGCCTTCGGTCTCGAGCGACATGCCGGCTCCTCCTGGCCGCGGCCGACGACCCTGGCCGGGGACGCACATCGTCGCGGTCCACTCGCCTCCATTCATACCACCGTAGGCTTCTAAGGTCACGACGCGGCAGTGCGGGAGGAGTGACGCCATGATGACCCTGTCGTCCGACACCAGGTGGACCACCACGGCGACCATCCAGGAGGACCCACGCCGGCCCCTGGGCCTCGGCCCCGTGCACCGGCCCGCCGAGACCGTCACGGTGGTGGAGGGATCGTCGTTCAGTACGTCGCGCCCGAACGGCGACATGCACCCCCACCACGCGGACGGGCTGTTCGTCCGCGACACCCGGGTGGTGTCCCGCTGGGAGCTGCGGGTCGATGGCCAGGAGGTGGAGCCGCTTGGCGTGGTCGCGCCCGAGCCCTACGAGTGCCGCTTCGTGGGCCGCGCCCCCGCGCGCCCCGGACAGGTCGAGCCGACGCTCGTCGTCGAGCGGCACCGCATGGTGGGGCACGGGATGCGCGAGGACCTCGCCGTGACGAACTTCGGCACGGAGACCGCGGGCCTCGATCTCTCGCTGCACGTCGAGGCCGACTTCGCCGATCTTTTCGAGGTCAAGGAGCGACGCCCGGTCCGGGCGCTGGCCATCACCTCCGACGCCGCCGCCGGCGAGCTGACGTTCCGCCTGGCCGCCGACGGCGCCGCGGAGGGTCGCCTGGTGCGGGTGGCGTCGCCGGACGCCCGTGTCGCCCCGGGCGTGCTGCTCTTCCAGGTCCTGGTGCCGGCCAAGGGGACCTGGCGGGCCACCGTCGAGGTGACCACCAGCGGCGACGGCGCCCCGCCCGGACCGCCGTTCCCGGTGGGTCAGCCGCTGGAGGCCGCCGCCCCGGCGAAGCGGATGCGCAGCTGGCGCCACGCGACGGCGAGCGTCTCGGTGGGCAACCCCGTCCTGGATGCCGCGCTGCGCACCAGCCGGCGCGACCTCGGCGCCCTGCGCATCGTCGACCCCGAACACCCCGGCGATGACGTCGTCGCGGCGGGCGCGCCCTGGTTCATGGCCCTCTTCGGCCGCGACTCGCTGCTGACCAGCCACATGATGATGCCGTACGCGCCCGACCTGTCGATGGGGACGCTGCGGACCCTGGCGCGACGGCAGGGGCGCCGCTACAACCCGATGACGGAGGAGCAGCCCGGCCGCATCCTGCACGAGGTCCGCCTCGGCGTCGACGAGTCGCTTGCCCTGGGCGGCGGCCGGATCTACTTCGGCTCCGTGGACGCCACCCCCCTCTTCGTCGTCCTGGCAGGTGAGGCCCTGCGGTGGGGGGTCGGGACAGCGGTGTTGAGCGAGCTCAAGCCCGCCGTCGACGCCGCCGTCGCGTGGATCCTGGGCGACGGGGACCTCGACGGCGACGGGTTCGTCGAGTACCGGCGCAGCAGCGACCGGGGACTCCTGAACCAGGGATGGAAGGACAGCACCGATTCGATGAGCCACCTCTCCGGCGCTGAGGCACGGGCCCCCATCGCGCTGGCGGAGGTGCAGGGGTACTGCTACGCGGCGCTGCTCGCGGCCGCCGACCTGGGCGAGGCGCTGGGCGGGGGACGTGACCCGGGAGAGCTCCGGTCGCGGGCCGCCGCCCTCAAGGAGCGGTTCCACGACGCCTTCTGGGCGCCGGACCTCGAGTGCTACGCCATGGGACTGGACGCCGACAAGCGCCGCCTCGAGGTGGTGTCGTCGAACATCGGCCACTGCTTGTGGTCCGGCATCGTCGACGACGACCACGCGGAGGCGGTCGTCGCGCGGCTCATGGCCGACGACATGTTCACCGGGTTCGGCCTGCGCACGCTGTCGGCTGAGTCGGCGCGGTACAACCCCATCAGCTACCACAACGGCTCGGTGTGGCCCCACGACTCCGTCATCGCCGCCGCGGGGATGCAGCGCTACGGGCGCCGCGCCGAGGCGCTCCGGCTCGTGCGGGGGCTCCTCGACGCGTTGGAGGCGTTCGACGGGCGCCTGCCCGAGCTGTTCGGCGGGTTCGGCCGGGCCGACCAGCCCGTTCCGGTCCCCTACCCCACCTCCTGCTCCCCGCAGGCGTGGGCGGCCGCCACCCCCTTCGAGATGCTGCGCATCCTGCTGGGCCTCCGCCCCGACCAGGAGTCGGGCGCCGTGCGGGCGCAACCGGTCCCCGACTTCGTGGGGGCCGCGGCCGTGACCGGAATCCGACGCGACGGCCGGCTGTTCGATGTGCTGGCCGACCTCGACGAGGCCAGGGTCGACGAGCCGTCGCCGGGCGGCCAGACGTGACCCGGGGGCCTCAGCCCTCGAACAGCCCGCGGATATCCGCGGCCGTGATGCGGCCCGAGGAGAAGGACCCCGAGTCGACGACCGAGGTGAACAGGTCGCGCTTGCGCTCCTGCAGCGCCACCACCTTCTCCTCGATGGTGTCCACCGACACCATCCGGTAGACGTTGACCGAGCGGGTCTGGCCGATGCGGTGCGCCCGGTCGATGGCCTGGTTCTCCGCCGCGGGGTTCCACCACGGATCGAGGACGAACACGTAGTCCGCCTCCGTGAGCGTCAGGCCGAATCCCCCGGCCTTGAGCGAGATGAGGAACACGGGGTCGTCGCCCTCGCGGAAGCGGGCGATCCGCGCCGGCCGGTCCCGGGTGCGCCCGTCGAGGTAGACATAGCCGACGCCGGCCTCGTCGAGCGCCTCGCGCACGAGCGCGAGGTACCCGGTGAAGCTGCTGAAGACGAGCGCCCGGTGTCCCTCCGCCGCCAGCTCGGTGATCTGCTCCACCAGCGAGGTCACCTTGGCCGAGCGGCCGTGCCCGTGGGCGTCGTCGACGGCGTCGACGAGGATCGGGTCGAGGGCCAGCTGCCGCAGCATGGTCAGGGCGCGGAAGATGGCGACGCGGTTGCGGTCCAAGTCGTTGAGCATGCCGAGCACTCGCTGGCGCTCGCGCTGCAGGTACCGGTCGTAGACCTTGCGGTGTGCCGGGGTCAGGTCGATGCGCTGGAGCTGCTCGATCTTCTCCGGCAGTTCCTGGACGACCTCCCGCTTGGTCCGGCGCAGCACGAAGGGCCGGATGCGGCGGCGTAGCGTCTCCAGGGCGGCGCGGTCGCGCTCGACCTCGATGGGCTTGCGATACCGCTCGGTGAACTGCTCCGGCTTCGGGAACAACCCGGGCGCCGACAGCGACAGCATCGACCAGAGATCCATCAGCGAGTTCTCCAGCGGCGTGCCGGTGATGGCGAGCGTGAAGGGGGCGCCGAGCCGGCGGGCGGCCTGGTAGGTCCGGGAGCGGTGGTTCTTGACGAACTGCGCCTCGTCGAGGATCAGCCCGCTCCAGGTCAGGGCGCGGTACTCGGCGTCCTCGAGCCGCAGCAGTGTGTAGGAGGTGACGACGACGTGCGCGCCGGAGACGGCGGCAGCGACGTCGTCGCCGCGCTTGCGCCCGGTCGCGGTGATCGCGACGACCCGCAGTTCGGGGGCGAACCGGGCCGCCTCGTCGAGCCAGGTGCCGACGACGCTCGCGGGCGCGACGACCAGCACGGGGGCGCCCTCCAGCTGGCCGTCCGCGCGGGCGCGTTCGAGCAGGGCGAGGGTCTGCAGGGTCTTGCCGAGCCCCATGTCGTCGGCGAGCACCCCGCCGAGGCCCGCGTCCCACAGCGCCGCCAGCCACCGGAAGCCGCGTTCCTGGTAGGGGCGCAGGTCGGCGCGCAGGCCCGCTGGCACGGGGAGGTCCTGACGGTCGCCGTCGGGGAGGAGGCGCTCGACCGCCTCGCGCCACCGTCGGCTCTGCCGCGCCACGACGCCCAACCCGACGAGTTCCTCCCACAGGCCCGCCTGGAACGGGTTGAGCCGCAGCGTGCCGGGGCTGTCGGGGTCGACGAGGTCGCGGGCCTCCTCGATGAGGCGGCGCAGGTCGTGCAACTCGGGGATGTCGAGGCTGAACCATGTGCCGGAGTCGAGCAGCAGGGCCTCGTCGCCCGCGGCGAGCGCCGCGAACAGCTGGTCGAAGGGGACGTCCTGTCCGTCGACGGTGACGGTGATGTGCAGGTTGAACCAGTCGCGCTCGGCGCCGTCGTCAGTGCTCAGGTGGATGACCGGGGCCTCGTCCGCCTCGGCGTACTCGGCGGCGTCACCCACCTCGACGACGTCGACCCCGGCCGCGCGCAGGTCGGGGAGGGTCTCGATGAGGAACGTGGCCAGCGCCATCCCGGCCAGCTCCGCGGTGCCGAGGAGGGGCTGCCTCCCCGTGCCGAGCAGGGCGGGATGGGCGCCCAGCAGCCTGGCCCCGTGGTTGGTGAGGCGCTGCTCGGCGGCGTGGTCGCGGGGCGGGCCGTCGGGCTCCGGGTCGAGGGGCAGCACCGTCGGCGCCCCGCCGGGCACCGGCGACGGATACGTGAAGCCCCAGGTCAGGGCGGCGACGTGCGGGGGACGGTGGCGGACGGTGAGGTGGAGCCGCGGTGGGCTGAGGTCCGGCGGCTCGACGGATCCGTCCACCGAGCCGACGGCGCCCGAGCGGGCCAGCGCGGGGTAGTAGAGGGACAGGAAGCGGCCGGCGTCGTGGGCGGGGACGTCGACGGTGTCGCCGCCGGCGATGAGGCGGTCGAGCCCGTCGGGCGGGGGAGCGGCCAGCGCCCAGAGCGTGAGCGTGCCGCCGTCGAGGTGGCCGAGGCCGTGGGCGGGGGAACCGAGCAGGAGGAGGCGCCCGGGGGCCCCCGCCGGCAGGACGGAGGCGCGGGGGCGCGCGTGGATGGCGCCGTCGTCGTCGCGGGCGAGGTCGAGCGTGACCGTGGCGGCGCCGTCGGCCATGCGCACCGACCGGAGGCCCTCGCCTGCCAGCAGTTCCACGCCGAGCGCGGCGGCCCGCTGCAGCAGGGGCCACACCAGCGGTCCGAGGCCGGCCAGGTCCAGCGTCGGCGCGATGCCGTAGCCGTAGCCGCCGTCCGGACTCAGCTGGTGGATCTGCGCGAGCACGGCGCGCTGCGGCTGGTTGAGGTCGGGGGACCGGTAGGCCTGGATGAGGTCGCCCCACGTGGCGCCCGTCTTCACCCACGGCGTGCGGCTGCCCTCCCGCAGCGGCTGAAGCGTGATGCGGGGCGTGCCGGTGTAGGTCGTCGCAGCGACGGCAAACTCGAGCGCGAGTCTGCGGCCGGCGGACGCCCGAGCATCGGTCCCCGCGATCAGCGGGGCGAGCTGGTCCTCCCATGACGGCGCCGGGCCGAAGGCTGCGTCGACGTGGGCGCGGGCCTCCAGCATGATCGCGACCACATGCTTGCACGAGTGGCCCAGCGGGCACGTGCAGTGGGTGCGCAGCCGCCGGCCGGTGCGCTCGGCCTCGGTCTCGTAGATCTGGCGGCCGCTGCCCGTGACCAGGGCGCGGCAGTAGCCGTCGGCGACGTGCAGATCCTTGACGTGGCCGGACTCGTGGTAGCTGCGGCCCCGGAAGAAGGTGGGTGCGCCGAAGAGTCGCTTCAGCTCAGCCTCCGGGAAGTCCCGGACCCACTCGACCCCGGGTTCCATAACGGTCGAGGGTACTCGGGTGGGGCGCCCGCTCGGTCCACGGCCCGCCCGGCGCCACCGTCGGCCACCCCGGGTTGAGCCTGACACGCGGTGTGCGGGGCACGGATGAGCCTGACTCGCGGGTCATCGGGGACGAATGAGCCTGCCGCTGGTCCCAACCCTCGAATGGGCGAGTTGGCGCGCGATAATGCCCGTGAGACTTGGCCCAGGCTCATTCCGCCAGGGTCCCGCGAGGAGGCACCCACCCATGAATCAGGCTCAAGCCCATCTGCCCACGCTCCTCGCCACCCTCGCCCCGGCGGTCCGGCCCGGTCGCTACGTCTTCGTGACGAGCGACGGCGGGCGCGGAGTCGACGACGCCCTCGCGAGCGTCGTCGAAGAGGAGGGGCTCAGCCTCCTGCTCCGCCAGGACGACGCCGACGCGCTGGGGCTCGACTACGACTACGTGGCCGGCTGGATCACCCTGACGGTCCACTCGACCCTCGACGCCGTCGGTCTGACTGCCGCGGTGAGCGGCGCGCTCGCGGGGTCAGGGATCAGCTGCAACGTCATCGCCGGCCGCCACCACGACCACCTGCTCGTGCCGCTGCATCGCGTCGACGACGCCCTGGCCGTCCTCGTATCCCTGTCCCTGGGCTGATTGGGCGACCATCGGACCGTCCGCAGGCCCGTCGCCGCGACACCGACCGCGCCGCTGAGCCCGACGCCTGCGGAGCGGCCCCACCTCGCATACTGTGGAACAGATCGACCGGTGGATTCCCACCGCTGAACGAAGGGGTTCTCATGAGCGATCACACCTACAAGGTCATCGAGATCGTCGGGAGTTCGTCCGAGGGGCTGCAGCAGGCCATCGACGGCGCCGTGGCCCGCGCGTCGCAGACCGTCCAGCACCTGGACTGGTTCGAGGTTGCGGAGATCCGCGGCCACATCGCCGACGGCAAGGTCGCGCACTACCAGGTCGGGTTGAAGATCGGGTTCCGCCTTGACGACCACAGCGTCTGACCGGTCCCCGGTGGCGGCGGGATGGGTGCCCGCCCGGCGGGAGCGGGGCGGTAGTCGATAGGCTCGGTGGGTAGTCGACGACGACCACAGGAGGTCCTCATGCCCACGCTCGCCATCATCGGTGCCGGATCGCAGCTCGGTGCCGCGACCGCCCGGCGCTTCGCCCGGGAGGGCTTCGCGGTGGCGCTCATCTCCCGCACGGCGGAGCGCGTCCGCGCCCTGGCCGACGAACTCGCCGCCGAGGGGATCACCGCGCGCGGGTATGCGGCCAACGTCCGCGACCACGACTCCCTGCGCTCAGCTCTCGACGATGCCGCCGCCGATCTCGGCCCCATCGACGTGCTCCAGGACAGCCCGCTGCCCGCCAAGGAGTTCCTGCGCCCCGTGCTCGAGACCACGGTCGACGACCTGCAGCCGGCCATCGAGTTCTCCGTCTACGGCCCGCTGGTGGCGATCCACCACGTCATGCAGCACATGCGCTTCCGCGGCGGCGGCACCATCCTGCTGGTCAACGGCGGCAGCGCCGTGCGCCCGGTGGCGAAGTTCGCCGGCACGTCGGTCGCGTTCGCGGGGGAGTCGGCGCTGGGGCAGATGCTGCACGACGCCCTCAAGCCGGACAACATCCACGTGACGCAGCTGATCATCCCCGGCGGCATCATCGAGGGCCATCCCCGCAAGGACCCCACCGTCCTGGCCGAGCGACTGTGGGAGATGCACTCCACGAAGGAGCAGTTCCGCCACTTCGCCGGCGACATGGACCTCGACGGCTGACCCGCGCGGGGGTCCTGACAGGATGGACCCCATGACCGACGACCGCCCCTGGGTGCAGCACTACCAGCCGGGGGTCCCGGCAGACATCGAGATCCCCACCACTTCGTTGGTGGAGATGTGCGAGGACGCCGTCGAGCGCGGCGGCGACGGCGTCGCGCTCCAATTCTTCGGCCGCGAGACCACCTACCGCGCCCTCGGAGACCAGATCGCGCGGGCCGCCGAGGGGCTGCGTCGGCTGGGCGTCCGCGCGGGTGACCGCGTGGCGCTCATCCTCCCCAACTGCCCGCAGCACGTCGTCGCGTTCTACGCCGCCCTGCGGTTGGGCGCGATCGTCGTTGAGCACAACCCGCTCTACACGTCGCGTGAGCTGAGGCATCTGTTCGAGGATCACGGCGCGCGCGTCGTCATCGCCTGGGACGCGGCCGTGGCGAAGATCCGGCAGCAGCCCGCCGACATCGAGGTGGAGCACATCGTCGCGGTGAACCTGCTGCGCGCGTTCCCGACGGTCAAGCGGCTCGCCCTGCAGCTGCCGGTGCCGAAGCTCCGCGCCACCCGCGACCGCCTCACCCAGCCGGCCCCGGGGACCATCCCCTGGGAAGACCTGCTCAGCGGCCCGCCGGTGGACCCTGCCCATCCCCGACCCGCCGTCGACGACGTCGCGGTCATCCAGTACACCAGCGGCACCACCGGCCGCGCCAAGGGCGCCGTCCTCACCCACCGCAACCTCTACGCCAACGCGCTGCAGGGTGCGGCGTGGATGCACGACGCCGTCGACGGCCGCGAGGTCATCTACGCCGTCCTACCCATGTTCCACGCGTTCGGCATGACCCTGTACCTGACCTTCGGCATCCTCAAGCGGGCCCGCATCGTGCTGTTCCCCAGCTTCGACGCCGACATGGTCCTCGACGCCGCCCGCCGCACCCCGCCGACGGTGTACTGCGCCGTCCCGCCCATCTACGAGAAGACGGCGCGCCGGGCGATGGAGCGCGGCATCAGCCTGCGCTCCGCGCGGTTCTGCATCTCGGGCGCGATGAACCTCACCGACGACATCGTGGCGCTGTGGGAGTCGGTCGCGGGCGGGCTGCTCGTCGAGGGCTACGGGCTGACGGAGTGTGCCCCGGTGGCGCTGGGCAACCCCTTCCACCCGTCGCGGCGCACGGGCACCATCGGCATCCCGTTCCCGAGCACCCGCATGCGGGTGGCCGACCCCGAGGACCCGTCGCGTGAGGTCGAGCCCGGCCAGCGCGGCGAGCTGCTCCTCGCCGGCCCGCAGGTGTTCCACGGCTATTGGAACGCGCCCGAGGAGACGGAGGCGGTGCTGCTGCCGGACGGGTGGCTGCGTACCGGGGATCTCGTGACGGTCGACCACGACGGCTTCACCACCATCGTCGACCGCGCGAAGGAACTCATCATCACCGGCGGCTTCAACGTGTCGCCGACGGAGGTGGAGGCGGTGCTGCGCTCGCACGAGGACATCGACGACGCGGCCGTCGTCGGGCTCCCGCTCGCGGGCGGCGGCGAGCGGGTGGTGGCCGAGGTCGTCGCCCGGCCGGGCGTCGCCGTCGACGGCGAGGCCGTGCGCGCGTACTGCCGCGAGCGGCTGGCCGCGTACAAGGTGCCGCGCGAGGTGGTGGTGGTCGAGGAACTCCCGAAGTCGATGCTGGGCAAGGTGCTGCGCAAGCAGGTCCGCGACCGGCGTGCGGCGAGCGTCGTCGGCTGAGCGAACCGTGACAGGATTCACACCAGTTGCTGTGGGCAGCCCCAGATGGGCCGAATTTCCCCACTGATGTGAGTTCTGTCACGCCCCATGCAGCGGAACCCACCCCCCGCGGCGTATAGAGGGCATGGAGGCAGTGATGGACCGTGCGGTCGAGGTGACGGCCGGCGGGTTCGACAGGTATGTCGCGGCCCGCGGCGGTGAACTGTGGGCCGCCGCCTGGCTGCTCACCGGGGACGCGCAGCACGCCGAGGACCTGGTCCAGACGGCGCTGTCGAAGACCTACTGGCGCTACGACACCTTCGTCAACGACCGCCACTTCGAGGCCTACGTGCGCACGACGATGTACCGCACGTTCGTGTCGTGGTGGCGGCGGCTGCAGTGGCGCTCCGAGGTGCCGTCCGACAGCCCGCCCGACACGCCCTCACCGCTCGAGGACCCCGCCCCGGGCGCCGACCTCCGCCGCGCGCTCGCCACCCTGCCCCGCCTTCAGCGCACGGTCCTGGTGCTGCGCTACTTCGAGGACCGCCCCACGCGTGAGGTCGCCGAACTGCTCGACATCCCCGAGGGCACCGTCACCTCCCACGTCAGCCGCGGGCTCGCCGCCCTGCGACGATCCCCCCACCTCGCCACTCCGGAGGACCAGTCATGAACGACAACGACCTCTCCGACGCCTTCCGCGCCGCCGTCCCGCCGCGACCGGATACCCGGGAGTGGGCCGAGGGCGCCCGCCGCAAGGCGCGCCGCCGGCGAGTGGGGGGCACGTTCGCCGCGTTGCTCCTCGTCGCCGCGATGGCGACCCCGCTCGCCTTCAACCTCCCCGGCCGCTCCACCGTCCTGGCCACCCCCAGCCCCACGGCGACGGCAACGCGGCTGGTCCCCGACATCTGCAAGGACCCCGTCCCGAGCGCCTCACCCCTGGTCGACGGCGACCTCCCCGACGGCGCCACCCGCGTCTGGCTGTGCGGGCGCTCCGACACCGGCTCGGAGCTGGAGCTCGTGGGGCTGCCCGACCCCCTCGTCGAGGGCGCGGGCCAGGCCGTGGCCGCGTTCAACGCGCTGGAGAAGTCGGAGGGCGTGCTCGACTGCCTGCCCAACCCGCTCGACTACACCGTCGTCGTCGAGTACCCCGACGGCGTGCACCGGGCGCTCCGGATCGCCGGCTGCGGCGACCTCCGCGACGCCACGGGCATGTTCGACATCTTCCGCGCCGACGGCGCCGGATACCTGGCGGAGCTGCAGGCATTGTGGGCCGCCGAACGCGCCCAGACCGAGTTCGCGTTCACCGGCGCCGACGTCTGCGACGCCTCGTACTCCTCCGTCCTGCGCCCCATCGAGGCCGACGACCTCGCCCGGGCGGTCGCCTGTGGCGCGGACGGGTCGGCGGCGGAGCTGGAGGATGACCTGACCTCAGACATCCTCGCCGAGCTGACCGCCGGGACCTCCGTGACCGGCGGCGACGCCCTCTGGGGCGCGCCCCTGCCGGACCTGGTGCTGCTCACCGCGACCGGAGATCCGGTGGCGCTGCACCGCGAGAGCGAGGGCGTCTACTGGTGGGACGACGGGTACGCACGGTTCCGGTGGGGGCCGATCGACCCGGCCCTGGAGGCGCGCATCCTGGAGGCACAGGGGCCCGACGGGGGTCCCACGCCCACCGGCACGCCCATGCCCAGCCTGCCGGAGGAGCCGCGCGCCGGCCTCGTGTCCCAGGTGTGCGACGACATCCAGTCGGGCCGGATCGCCGCCGAGGATCTGGCCGACACCGAGGAGGTGCCGCAGGGGGCGACGCGCGCATGGCTGTGCGGTGATCGTTGGGAGACCTTCGGCGGCGTCGGCCCCCTCGAGCCCTTGAGCACCGACCCCGACCGGGTGGCCGCGGCCATCAACGCGCTGCCCAGCCCCGACTACGAGGCGTGCACCGAGATGGGGGGCATCACGTACCACGTGGTGCTCGACTACCCCGACGGCGACCGCCGGATCGTGTCGGCGGAGACCGTCAACTGCGAGTGGGTCGGCGGGTGGGGCAACCGCGCGGGCGGCGCCCAGCTGCTCCAGGACCTGCTGCCGTTGTGGGCCGCCCAGCGCGAGGCGGCGCCGGAGCCGTTCGTCGAGGAGGTCGACGTCTGCAGCGACACCGCTGCGCTGGTCGGGCTCAACTCGCTGGGCCCCGTGGAGCGCGGCTCGCTGTACCGCGGCGTCGTGTGCGGGCATCCCGCCGACGCGGCCGACGGAGAGGACTGGATCCAGCGCGAACTCCCCGGCGACCTGGTGCTCGCCATCTCGCAGGCCCAGCCCGTGCCCGACCAGTCGGGGGTGTTCACGCAGGGAGGCGCGTACCTCGTCCTGATGAACCAGTTCGGGGACCCGGTGACGTACGCGGTGACGCAGCCGGCGGGGGAGAGCCCGCAGATCCGGACCTGGGAGTGGGTGTGGACCCCGGGCGCCGACCTCATGCCGCTCTGGGTCGAGACGCTCGCGGGGCTGCGCCTCGAGTGAGGCGCCGAGGGCTTAGTTGAAATGTCAATATCCCTGTGGGATAGTTGACATGTGAACAACCTCGCGATCATCGTCTCGTCCACCCGTCCGCAGCGCATCGGCGGGCGCGTCAGCGCCTGGGCCCGGGAGATCCTGGCCGCCGACTGGAACGTCACGATGCTCGACCTCGCCGAGATCGACCTGCCGTTCCTGGACGAGGACGCGCCCGCCGGCTCGGGCATCTACACCAAGTCGCACACGCTGGCGTGGAAGGCCGCCATCGACGCCGCCGACGCGATCGTCGTCGTGACGCCGGAGTACAACGGCTTCTTCCCCGCCCCGCTGAAGAACGCGATCGACTACCTCTACGCGGAGTGGGAGGGCAAGCCCATGGCGCTGCTCGGCTACGGCTTCGGCGCCGGCCAGCGCGCGACGACCGCACTCACCCAGCTGCTGCAGAACGTGAAGGCCGACGTCGTGGGCGCGACCGGCCTGAAGTTCACCGAGGACGTCAGCATGGAGGGCGAGGTCACGGCTGGCGCCGCCAAGGTCGCGGAGCTGACCGCGCTGTCGGAGAAGCTCGCCGACGCCGTCGATTCGGACGACGCCGCCGCCTGACCGCGGACCGGCCGGCGGCGACGCTCAGTCGTTGCCGCTGGCCGGGGGCGCGCCCAGCGCCTCGATCTCGTCGAAGAACGCGTCCGGCACGTCGGCCGCGACCAGGCCGGCGAGCGCGTCGAGCCGCGCCAGCGACGGGATGCCCACGACCGTGGTGTCGACGAGCGGGTGCCTCGTCGAGAACTGCAGGGCTGCCGCGGCGAGGTCCACGCCCGCCTCCCGGGCGAGGTCCCGGACCCGCGACACGTGTGCCGCGAACGCCTCGGGCATCTGGTGATACCCGTAGGTCGCCTCGCCGTTGGCGAGGGTCCCGCCGCCGAACGGCGCGGCGTTGAACACCTGCATCCCCAGCTCCCGCGCCCGCTCGAACAGGGGCTGCGCGGAGCGGTCGACCAGCGTGAACCGGTTGTGGTTGAGCACGACGTCGAACAGCCCCGTCTCGACGTACGCGCGCGACTCCTCCAGCGGCCCGTACGCGATGCCGATCGCGCCGATGACGCCCTCGTCGCGCAGCCGCACGAGCTCCGCCACCGGGCCGTCGGGGGCTAGGGCCTCGGCGACGGAGATCGTGAACGGGTCATGGAACTGGTAGAGCGGCAGCCGGTCCAGCCCGAGCCTCTCGAGCGACTCCTCCAGGGAGCGACGGACCCGGGCGGCGTCGAAGCCGCCGGTGACGGGGTCGCGGTCCGCCTTGGAGTAGATCAGCGTGGCCTCGGGCAGTCCCCCGGCGCGACGGATCGCGTCGCCGAGCAGGGCCTCGCTGCGCCCGTCGGCGTAGTTGTTGCTCGTGTCGACGTTGCCGAGCGGCGAGGCGAGCAGGGCGTCGGCCAGCGCCTCACCGTCGGGCCGTTCGCCGAGCCGCGACGCGCCGAGCGTGACGGGGGAGAGTGCCAGGGCCATGAAAGTGCTCCTCACAGTGATGGGTGCGTACGACCCTAGACGACGGTGGCGTCGCTCCGGCCGCCGTTCAGATGCTGTTCAGAGCCTCCTCGATGCGCCGTGCCGCCGCGGGCTGCAGCTCGCCCTTCTTGACGAGCTCGTCCAGTTGCCTGGTGATCTCCCGTACCTGCTTGTCAACGTCCCCGTCCCCCTCCTGGAGTTTCTTCTCCAGGTCGTCGAGACGCTTGTGCAACTCCTCGGCCTTCTTGGGCAGAAGGCTGCCGTCCGCCGCGGCGTCGTCGATCACCCGGCGGGCCTCATCGAGTCCGCTTCCGGTCGACTCCGGGCCGGGCTCATCATCCGGATCCGCCGGCGCTGGCGCGCTCGTGGGCGGGGAGGGTGGGGGATCTGCGGGGGACTCTGACGGGGCGGTCGCAGTCGACTCGGCGGATGACTGGTCCCCGCCCCCGACGGTCCCCCGGTCCGGAGCGATCATCTGGATTCCGATCGCCACCACGGCGGCGAGGGCGAGTGCTGCCAGGATCGCCGGCACGACCCAGCGCCGGGCGGCTCCGCGGGTAGGAGGAGGGTAGGTCGCGGGGTGCCCCGGCTCCGACGAGCCGCGTGGCGGTGCGCCGGTCGGCAGCGGCACTGTGTGGCTGGGCTCCGCGGACACCGGCATCGGCCGCGTCGCCTCCGGGCGGGACAACGGCACCGTGGCGGTCTCCGGGACGGCGGGGGAGGACAAGGTGCTGAGCTCGTCGCGGACCTCGGACGCCGACGAGGGGCGGTCACTCGGGTCCTTCGCCAGCAGCCGGTGTACCAGTGCCTCCATGGCCAGACTGATCGCGGGCCGACGGTCGCGCAACGCCGGCGGGGCCGACGCCACGTGCTGCTGGATCACCGACAGCGGGTGCTCGCCGGCGAACGGCGGATGACCGGTCAGCATCGTCGTGAGGACGCACCCCAGGGCATAGAGGTCGCTGCGCTCATCGGCTGGAGCGCCGGAGGCCTGTTCGGGCGACAGGTAGGCGGCACTGCCGAGAACCGAATTCGTGGCGGTGAGCCCGGACCCGTGCGCGAGCCGGGCGATACCGAAGTCGACGACCTTCAGATCACCCGAGGTGCTGAGCATGAGGTTGCCCGGCTTGATGTCCCGGTGCACCACCCCTGCCTGATGCGCTGCGGCCAGGCCGGCCGCCACCTGGGTGGCGAGGCGGGCCGCCTCCGGCTCTCCCAACGCGCCACGATCTCTGACGATCTGTTCCACCGTCGGCCCGGCCAGCAGCTCCATCACGATGAACGGCGCTCCCGCGTGGGTCCCCACGTCGAAGATCGTCACGATATTGGGGTGCTGAAGAGCAGCCATCGCCTCCGCTTCGCGCCGAAAGCGCTGCAGCGCCGCGTCGTCGGCCGTCGTCATTGCTCCGAGGAGCTTCACCGCGACCTCACGCGCCAGCACAGTGTCCCTCGCGCGCCACACCTCGCCCATGCCGCCGGCCGCGAGCCGGTCACGCAGCAGATACCGCTCCGCGAGCAAGGTGCCTGGTTCCATGCCACCATCCTGCCCCAGGGAACCCCATGGTTCCCGCCGGCGGACAGGAGCGCCGACTCAGCGCGCGAGGACGGCGTCGAGTCAGGACGTCACGTCGGCGGAGCGGAAGCGTGCCCACGCCAGCGAGCCGAACACCGCGACCCAGGCCACCTGCACCAGCAGTCCCGACGCCAGCACGCTCCAGTCCACCTCGATGCGCAGGAACTCCGCGAAGTCGAACCAGTGGTGCGTCAACAGGTACGGGTGGATGGCGGCCAGCTGGGGCAGCGAGTCGAGGACGGTCGACACGACGGAGACCACGACCGTGGCTGCCATCGCCCCGACCGGCACCTCCGTCAGCGTCGAGATGAACACCCCGACCGCCACCAACCCGGTCAGCGACATCGCCACGTAGCCGGCCACGCCGAGCATCCGGCCGATCCCGTCCCCGAGGGACACCGTGGTGCCCGACAGCAGCGTCAGCTCGCCGAGGCCGAAGAACACGCCGCCGGAAGCCAGCGACATGGCCGTGATGACCAGCACCGCCGCGACCGCGAATGCGAGCGCCACCAGGGCCTTGGCCACCAGCAGCCGCGTCCGGGCCACCGGCAGCGTCAACAGGTAGCGCAACGTGCCCGCCTGGGCCTCGCCGGCGATGGTGTCGCCGGACGTGATGGCGATCGTGAGCGGTAGCAGGAACGGCAGGCACATGAACAGGGCCGCGACGACGAGGAACAGCCCGTTGCCGGTGACCCTGCCGATGAAGCCCGGCCCCTGGCCGTCGAGCCCCTGGCCCTGCGCGATGAACAGCACCACGGACAGCAGCACGGGTACGGCGGCGAGGCCGGCGAGCAGGGCGAGTGTGCGGCGTCGTCCGAAGAGCAGCGCGAGTTCGCTGCGCAGCAGCCGCCCGAAGGATCCCCTAGCGCGCGACATCGAAGCCCTCCCCGGTCAGTTCCACGAACAGCTGCTCCAGGCTGCGTCGCCGGACCTCCAGCCCGGCGAGCGGGACCCCGGCGTGCACCAGGGCGGCGGAGACCCGCTCCGGCTGGATCGCGCCGAGCCGGGCGGTCAGCTCGCTGCCGTCGACGGTGACGTCGGCCAAGCCCAGCTGGTCCAGCACCGCCGCGGCCTCCGTCGCGCGGTCGGGCGTGGTGGTGACGACGACGCGGGGGTCGTCGTCGACGGCCAGGTCCTGGCGCTCGGCCTGAGCCAGCAACTTGCCCCGGCCCATGATCCCGATGTGGGTGCAGACCTGGTCGATCTCGGCGAGCAGGTGCGAGGACACCAGCACGGTGGATCCCTCGGCGGCGAGCTCCCGGATCAGGTGGCGCACTTCGCGCGTGCCCTGCGGGTCGAGGCCGTTGGTGGGCTCGTCGAGGACGAGCAGTTCGCGGGGCCGCAGCAGCGCCGCGGCGAGGCCGAGCCGCTGCTTCATGCCGAGCGAGTACTGCCGGTAGCGCTTCCGGGCGGCCGCGGTGAGGCCGACGCGCTCCAGCGCCGTCTCGATCCGTGCCCGCGACGTGGCCGGGTCGGCGGTGGCGTCGCACGCGTCGAGCCGGGCGAGGTTGGCGCGCCCGCTCAGGTACGGCTGGAAAGCCGGTCCCTCGACGAGCGCCCCGACCCTCGGCAGGACGCTGCCGCCGGCGGCGGGCATGGGCTGGTCGAGGAGCCAGGCCGCGCCCGCCGTCGGGCGGACGAGACCGAGCAGCATGCGGATGGTGGTGGTCTTCCCCGACCCGTTGGGGCCGAGGAAGCCGTAGACGGCGCCGCGGGGCACCACCAGGTCGATCCCGTCGACGGCCACCTGGCCGGAGCGGAACCGCTTGGTGAGCCCCTCGGTGCGGATCGCGGGGGCGCTCACGCCATCGCGCGCAGGGTCTCGGCGGGCACCGCGCCCACCAGGACGCGCCCGTCGTCGGTGATGAGGACGCTCAGCAGCGTCGAGCTGAGCAGCCGGCCCTCGGGCACTTCGGCGGTGAGCTGCTCGAACAGCGCGCCCGTGTCGAGGTCCATGCCACCGGCGCCGTGCTCGGGCTTGAACTCCTCCATGAGGTCCTCGGCCTCCTCGGAGCCGGTGAAGTCCTCAGGCATGCCGCCCATGGCGGTGGGATCCTGCGCCAGCATGGCCGCGACGTCGACGCCGGCCAGCTCGATCACGGTCTCCCAGCCGGTGCCGTGCACCGTCGGCTCGGGATGCTCGCCCTCGTGGGCCGGCATCTCCGCGGGCATCTCGCCACCCTCGGCGGGGGCCGGCACCACGACATCGCGCTGTGTGGCGCTCGCGGGGGCCGAGAACTCGAACACGGACTCGGCCGGGGCGGAGAAGTCGACGTCGGTGAACGACACCTCGACGGCCGGCGCCGTCTCGTCCTGCGTGCTCCACGTCTGGACGCGCAGCGGGGTCATCGTCTCGCCGTCGACCGCCAGCACGACGTGGTCGACGAGGGTGCCGTCGGTGTCCGGGGTGACTACGAGCTGGTAGGCGTCGCGGCCGGCCACGGTCACCTGCGAGTCGACCCGCACGCTCGAGTGCTCCTCGACCTTCGCCAGGGCATCGGCGGCCGCCTCCTGCGGCGTCGGCAGCTCGGCGCGCTCGGCCAGGACCTTCGCCCGGGCTTCCTCGCCCATGGCCTCGAGCCGGGCGCGGTCGGCGTCGCTCATGGTGTAGCGCACCACTTCGTCGTCGGCGCTGGAGTAGGTCCACACGTCCGTGCCGTCGGCCACGACGGAGTACTCGCTCATGGTGCCCAGCAGGGACACCCGGGCCCGCTCGTCGCCGTCGGTCCACAGGCGCAGGGTGGAGCTGCCGCCCAGCAGCGACATCGGGTCGGCGCCGGAGGCCTCGGTGAACAGGAGGTCGGGCAGGCCCAGGCGGGCGGTGTGCACGACGGTGCCTGACATGGCCTGCGCCTCGGCCTCGAGCACGCGCGCCACGAGCTCCTCGGCCGTGAGGTCGGGCAGGTCGCTGCCCTCCCCGGAGGCGAGCAGCGGCTGCGCGATGAGGCCGATGGCGACGGCGGCGGCCATCGCGGCCGGGGCCAGCCACGGGGAGCGGAACGGGGTTCGACGGTCGGTCATGCCCCCACGGTAGACCGGCGTCGCTGAGAGGACGCTGAGAGAGCCGGTGCCGCCTGCCGGGGCGCTGGCAGGATGGGGGCGTGCGGGTACTGGTGGTCGACGACGAGCGCGGGCTCACGCGGACGCTCCAGCGCGGGCTGACCGCGGAGGGCTTCGCCGTCGACACCGCCCACGACGGCGACACCGGCCTGTCGCTGGCGACGCACGGTGACTACGACGCGATCGTCCTCGACGTCATGCTGCCCCGCCGCAACGGCTACGACGTCGTGGCCGCCCTCCGCGACCGCCAGGTGTGGACCCCGGTGCTGATGCTGAGCGCGAAGGACGGCGAGTACGACGTGGCGGACGCCCTGGACCTCGGCGCCGACGACTACCTGACCAAGCCGTTCTCCTTCGTGGTGCTGGTGGCCAGGCTCCGGGCGCTGGTCCGGCGGCCGGTGGGGTCGCGGCCGGCCGTGCTGTCGGTGGGCAGGCTGGAGCTGGACCCCTCGGCCCGCACCCTGCTGCTCGACGGGCAGCCGGTGGAGCTGACCACACGCGAGCTGGCGCTCCTGGAGTACCTGATGCGGCACGCCGACCGGGTCGTGGGCAAGGTGGAGCTGCGCGACCACGTGTGGGACGGCACCGGCGAGGACCTCAACGTCGTGGAGGTCTACGTCGGGTACCTGCGGCGCAAGCTCGGCCGCGACGTCGTCGTCACGGTTCGCGGTGCCGGCTATCGAGTGGCGGGCTGAGCCGTGGCCGGCTCGGGCCGACGGTGGGGCGGGCTGTCGCTGCGGCTGCGGCTGACGCTCGTGACCGCGGGGCTGGTGGCGGTCGGGTTGGCGCTGGGCGCCGTCGCGCTGACCTGGGTCGTGTCGACCAGCCGGATCTCGGCGCTTGACGAGGCGGCGGGGGAGCGGGCGGCGACTGTGTCGCGGCTGGTGGCCGACGACCGGCTGCCCAGGTCGCTGCCGGTGACCGAGCCCGGCGAGATGACGCAGGTGCTGGACGCTGACGGCAGGGTCGTCGCGAGTTCGGCGAACGCCAGCCGGACACTGCCCATCCTCGACGGCCCAGACCTCGCGGCGCTGCGCGCGGCGGGCCCGGCGACGTCGCGGACGGCGTACGACGAGCGGGCGCGGGTCGTCGCGGCCCCGGCGTCGTGGCGTGGCGAGCCGGTCACCGTGGTGGTGGCGTTGCCGCTGCGTGATGTCGAGGGTGTCGTGCGCGCGCTGCGGGTGTCGCTGATCGGCGTGGTGCCGACGCTGACGCTTCTCCTGGCCGGCGTGATCTGGTTCGCGGTGGGGCGCGCGCTGCGTCCGGTGGAGGAGCTGCGCCGCGCGGCGGCCCGGGTCGCCGTCGAGGGCGGGCCGGGTGCGCTCCCCGTGCCGTCGGCCGACGACGAGCTGGGCGCCCTGGCTCGGACCCTCAACGAGATGCTGGACCGGCTGGACCGCGCGGCCGCGCGGCAGCGCGGGTTCGTCGAGGACGCCGCGCACGAGCTGCGGTCGCCGCTGTCGTCGCTGCGGGCCAGCGTCGAGGTGGCGGTGGCCCACCCGGAGGCGGTGTCGGCCGCCGACTTGTCAGCGGAGCTGCAGCCCGAGGTGCTCCGGATGCAGGCCCTGGTCGACGACCTGCTGCTGCTGGCGCGGGTCGGCGCCGCTCCGTCGGCGAGGCGCCCGGTCGACCTGGCGGCGGTCGCGGCTGAGGTGGTCGCCGCGGTGCCGTCGGAGGTTCCGGTCGACCTGCGAGGCCACGGGATGGCGTTCGGCGACGCGGCGGCGCTGGGCAGGGTCGTGCGCAACCTGGTCGAGAATGCGGTGCGGCACGCGAGCGGCGCGGTGCGGGTGACGGTCACGGAGGGTGGTGTCGTCGTCGAGGACGACGGGCCGGGCGTGCCGGAGGGCGAGCGTGAACGGGTGTTCGAACGTTTCGTGCGGCTCGACGAGGCGCGGGAGCGAGGCGCCGGAGGGACCGGGCTGGGGCTGTCGATCGCGCGGGAGATCGCGCGCGACCACGGCGGCGACGTCACGCTGGGGGAGTCCGAGCTCGGCGGACTCGGGGCGAGGCTGAGCCTTCCCGTCGACGGCGACGCCGCGGTGTGAGCCCCGTCAGGTCGTGGCGGGCTCGGGCTGCCGGTGCCGGTAGGTCCAGGAGGTGAGCGCGGTCCCCAGCCCGACCAGCAGCACGCCCAGGAAGATGTGGAGGGAGGTCGAGCCGGCCACACCCAGGCCGTACTGGACGCTGGCCGCGACGGCCACCGCGACGGCGAGGCCGACGTTCACCGGCCCCGCCGTGCGACGCAGCGCGACGTAGACGACGGCGGCGGCGACGCACACGGCCAGCGTGATCCCGGCCATCACCTCGTGGTGTCGGCGGTAGCCGGTGTCGCCGCCCAGGAACGCGGCGGCCCACCCGGCCTGGGCGATCAGCAGGCTGATCACAAGGGTGGCCACGCTGCGCAGCGCGATGAGCCGCGGGGGTGGCATCTGTGGGAGGGCCATGGACGCCACTGTGCCAGAGTCAGGGGCTGGTCACCGGGTCTGGCGCGAGACCATCTCGGCGATCCATGTGGGGGCCAGGCCGGGCGGCGGCTCTTCAGGCGTCCCGCCGTTCGAACCAGAGCCAGGCCAGGGTGAGGACCGCGACGCCGGCGCCCGCGGCGAGGAACATCCAGGTGGGGATGAACAGCGACGCTGAGCTGACCACATAGGGCGCGAGGAAGCCGATGTAGGTCAGGCTGTAGACGACGGCCGTCGTCGGGGCCATCAGGTGGGGCGGCGTGTGGTGCTCGACGATCGTGATGCTGCCCACCATGAGCAGGCCGTGCGCCGCCCCCAGCACGATCGCCGCGGGGGCCAGCCAGAGCGGATGCGGGGACAGGGCGGCCGCGGTCGCGATCAGCATGCCGACGCTGAGGACGGCCATGCCCAGCGGTGGCGTCCGGCCGGGATCGAGGTGGGCGTAGCTCCGGACCGACGGCTGAACCAGCACGCTGGTGCCGAGCGTCAGTCCCGCGGCGAGGCCCGCGGCCGCGATCCTGGGCAGGCCGGGGACGGGGCCAACGAGGGCGGGGATGACGGCGAACGCGACCGTCGCCGCGCCGAACACCCAGGGCGCCGACGGCACGATCAGCTTCCAGAACCACCCCTGCATCACGTGCGCCGCGGCGGTCGCGACCGTCGGCGTGGGCTGCTCGGACGTGTCGAGCTCCGGCGCGTTCCAGACCCAGGCAGCGGCGACCGCCTGGGCGACCAGGTGGACCACGTAGGTGAGCTGCAGTGGTGCCGGGAACCACTGCGCAAGGACGCCGGCGACCATGGGGCCGATCGCGAAACCGGCCGTCAGCGCCACCGTGGACCGGCGGGCACCCGTGCCCACAGGCAGGCCGGCGGACAACTCCTTCACCCACGCCGTGCCGGGGGCCATGACCAGGCCGACCCCGATCCCTGACGCGATGCGACCCGCGAACAACAGCCCAGGGGAGTCGGCACCCGACAGGAGCAGGACGCTGCCCGCGAGCATCAGCACCGACGAGATCCGCACCCACGGCCGTTTGCCCGTGTGCTGCGACACCCACGCCGCCGCGAGCATGGCGGGCACGAGCCCGCCGACGTACGCGGCGAACATCCCGGTCACGAGTTGCTCCGACAACCCGCGTTCGTCGCGGTAGGCCAGCAGCATCGGAGCGAACTGGTTGGCGCCCCACCCTGCGGCCATCATCGCCAGCGCCACCCGCCGCCAGCTGCGGGGGGTGGCGCCGGCGTGCAGGGCTTCCATGGGTTCATCCTCCCCGATCGACGGCATCAGGCTCGGCGCGGTCACCGGCTGGTCAGTCCAAGCCGAAGTACCCGGGATCGGCGAGGATCGCCGGTACAGCGCCACCGACATCAGGTTCTTCCACTCCCGGGTGCGGAACCCGTCCTCGTCCAACTCGACGATGCGGGCCCCGGGGATCGCTGTGAGGATGGGGGAGTGGGTCGCCATGAGCACCTGGATGCCGTCGTCGCGTAGCTCCGCCAACAGGTTGGCCACCTTGACCTGGGTGAGGAACGAGAGTCCGGCCTCGGGCTCGTCGAGCACCAGGAGGCCACCCCGGCGCGACAGATGCACCAGCTTGGTGCTGAGAAGCTCGGTGAAGGCCTGGCCGTGTGAGCGTTCGTGGTAGGGGCCGTCTGCCCCCGGGTTCTGCTCGAGGAAGGTCAACAGGCCGTGCATGGTCTCGGCGCGGAGGAAGTAACCCCAGCGGGAGTGGGCCAGGCCGCGAACCAGCCGAATCCTCTCGTGCAGCGGCGACTCGGTGGGGCGCAGGGACGGCCGGACGTGCGTGCTGCCGCCCTCGGGACTCAGCCCATAGGCGATGGCGATCGCCTCGATGACGGTCGACTTCCCGACCCCGTTTTCCCCCACCAGCACCGTCAGCTCGGACAACTCGAGCCCGTCGCGCAGCAGCTGGCTGACCGGGCCCATGCTGAAGGGCCAGACGGAGCCGTCCGCGATGGTGTCGCCGATCACTTCACGGATGGGCAGTGAGCTGAAACGGGTCACGGGGCCAGGCTAGAGCCAAGGGCCGAAGGGAGACCGCCGACCTCCGAGCTCCCCGCTAGATGTGAGCTTCACACGTGTGTGAATGTTTCACCATGACGCCATCGTCTTCGCGCCCTGCCACCGGGACGTAGCCCTCCGACAGGTACAAGTTTCGGGCGTGGTTGTCGGGCTCGACCGACAGGCTGAGCGTGGCGATGTGCCGAGACGAGGCTGTTGCTCGTAGGCGTTGTAGCAGAGCTCTGCCGATCCCCATTCGACGGTGACCTGCGCTCACCCACACAGACACTTCTGGAGTCCGCTCGTCGACGAATCCGTAGCCGGCATCGTCGTGCGGCAGGAATAGGGCCCATGCCGCCCCCACCGGAACCCCGTCGTCCTCGGCAACCCAACCAAAGTCCCCTCGGTCGAACCGCACGTCGAGGTAGTGGCGGAATTCGCTCCGTTCGAGAATCTCCTGCTCGGTGAACCGTGCCTCCTGCCAATTCAGGTTTCCCAATGTCGCAGCCAGGAGCAGGGACCGATCGTCGGACCGTAGCTCGCGGACGCTGAATGAACCGGTCACGCGGAAAGCCTAGAGGTACCTCCATGGCGGAGGCCGAATTACACCGGCGTAACCTGTGCACAGCTGTGCGTAACCCTGTGGACAACCCGCTCAGGCCATGCCGGCCAGGCGCGCCAGCGCGGCGGCGGCCGCCCCGACGACCACGACCACAAGGTAGGGCGCCCGCACCAGCAGCGCGACGGCGGCCGCCCCCAGCGCGACGACCCGCGCGTCGAGAACGATGGACGTCCCGGACACGAAGGTGTTCACCGCCACCAGGGACGCGAGCAGCCCGACGGTGACCCCGTGCGAGAGCGTCGACACCCACGGGTTCTCCAGCCACGACGCCGGCAACAGGTAACCGACGAGCTTGGTCACATACGCGATCGCGCACGCGGCGAGGATCCACAGCCACAGGTTCACGGCCGCACCGCCCCACTCCCGGCGCGACGCCGGTGCTGTGCGGCCGTCATGACGAGGGCCACCGCCGCCGCGATGATGATGGGGATGCCCGGCGGGACGACCGGCGCCACCGCGACCGTGACCACCGCCGCGACGACCGCCACCGCCACCGGGTCCCGGCCCCGCAGCCGCGGCCACAGGAGGCCGAGGAAGGCCGCCACCGCGGCGCCGTCGAGGCCCCACGCCGCCGGGTCGCCCAGCGCATCGCCGACGAGCGCCCCGACCACCGTGAACAGGTTCCACAGCACGAACACCGCGAGACCGCCGGCCCAGAACCCGCGACGCTCCTCGTCGGCGTCCTCCGCGGCCGAGGCCGTGGCGATGGATTCGTCGATCGTCACCTGCGCCGCGGCGAAGCGCCGCCAGCCCCGCGGCCGCAGCATCGCGTTGGCCGTCACGCCGTAGATCGCGTTGCGCACACCCAGCAGGGAGGCGGCGGCGGTCGCGGAGCCGAGCGACCCGCCCCCCGCGACGACCCCGACGAACGCGAACTGCGAGCCGCCGGTGAACATCAGCAGGCTGAGGGCCGACGCCTGCGCCACCGACAGGCCCGCCGCGACCGCCAGCGCCCCGAACGAGATCCCGTACAGACCGGTGGCGACGCCGACCGACAGCCCGCGGCGCTGCGCGGGGGTGAGCACGACCGTCACGCCCCGGACCTCACAGCGCCGGCTCGGCCGTCTCGGTGATGACGGGCAGCCGCATCACGAACTTGGCGCCGCGCTCGGTGTCGTTGCTGGCGCGCACCGACCCGCCGTGCGCGCGCACGGTGTGGTCGACGATGGACAGCCCGAGGCCCGTGCCGGGCGTGTTGCGGGCGCGGTCCGAGCGGTAGAAGCGGTCGAAGATCAGCGGCAGGTCCTCCTCCGCGATGCCCGGCCCCTCGTCGACGATGGTCAGCGTGCCGTCCTCGAG
>Ga0209347_1001653_pt1 | contig 34307 bp, 27 predicted proteins | sample AutmiccommuBRH23_FD_187382 | JGI IMG/M metagenome (GOLD analysis project Ga0209347, IMG submission 187382) | Deep subsurface microbial communities from Mt. Terri, Switzerland - Autotrophic microbial communities BRH/23 (SPAdes) (version 2) | ecosystem: Environmental > Aquatic > Deep subsurface >...
ACGGCCTCGTCGACGACGGGCGCGGGCGTCGCGTCCTGCAGCTGATGCAGGGCGCGGTCGGCGGCGGCGGCCGGGTCCGCGTCGGCGGGGGGCGCGGCCTCGGCGGGCGCGGCGTCGGATGCGGGGGCCTCCTGCGAGGCCGCGGGGCGGTCCGCCTCTGCCGGAGGTGCGGTGCGGCGCGTCGCGCGCCGGCGGGTGGGCGCGGGGGCCTCTGCTGCGGGGGCCGCAGTGGTCGGGGCGATCTCCTCAGGCTGGCCGGGCTCCGGCGCGGACTCGGGGGTGGCCTCGACGGCGCTCGCACCGTCCTGCTCGACCGCCTTGACCCGGCGGCGGCGCGGGGCCGCGGGTTCGCCGGCGGCCTTGGTGGCGGCCCGGCGGCGGCGGGTAGGCGGTGCGGCGTCCTCCTGGGGCGCCGGGGCCTCGGCGGCGACCGGCTCGGCGGGCGCGGTGACCGGCTCGGCGGCGGGCGCCGCCTCAGGCGCGGCGGCCAGGGCAGGCTCGGCCGCGGCAGGCGCCGCAGGAGTGGGATCTGAGGGGGCGGGGGCTGCAGGCGGCCCAGCCGGGCGGGAGGCGGCGCGGCGACGGCGCGGCGGCGCGGTGGTGGCGGGGACCTGTTCCTGCGGGCTGACGGTACCGTCGGACATCTCGAGCATGTGGCTCCTTACGCGCTCGACGCGCGGACTGGCACAGACGCGCTGTGCGCTAAGACTGAGGTCCGCCGAGGCAGTGCGAGCAGTCGCGGCAAGTTCTCGCCGCGGTGCAGTCTCGCTGCGTCGGGTGGCACCGGCGGTGCCGTGACCTGACCGTTATTCTCGCACACCGCGCAAGCATCCGTCGCATGCCCCGCCGGGAATCGCCGTCACTCCGGCGGCATGCCGGGCGACTCGCGCAGCGGGTCCCCGATCCGCTCCCCCAACAACGGACCCTGCGCCAGGCGCGTGAGCAGCGCCTGCGCCGGCACCCGCGCGTCGAGCTGGCGCAACGCCGTCACCACGTCGTCCGGCCGGACCAGGGGCGCCTGGTGGACAGACCTCAACTCCAGGGTCTGGTCGTCGATCGCCCGCAGGATGAGCACCGCGGCACGGACGTCGAAGGTGCGCATGCCGTTCTTGGTCAGGCGCTCGACCGTGTACTCGTCGCGGTCCAACAGACGCGATGCGGCGTCCGCCAGCACGCCCGGCCGGGCCTCCGCGAGCGTCACCCTCCAGTCCGACACCTGAAGCAGGTCGCCCAGCGACTCAGGGCGCCCCTCGGCGACGTCCAGGATGACGAAACCGTGCGGCAGCACGTCGTTCAGGGCCGCCGCCACCTTCTGCGGATCGCAGACCTCGGCGAGCGCGAGCTCGACGTACTCCGCCTCGGACGCCGCCGACGTCGGTGCCGCGTTCGCGTAGGAGATGCGCGGATGGGGCGAGAATCCCGAGGAGTAGGCCATGGGGATCTCGGCGCGGCGCAGCGCCCGCTCGAGGGCGCGGCCGAAGTCGCGGTGCGACGTGAAGCGTCCCGGCCCGCGCTTGGCGTAGCGCAGCCGGAGGCGCTGAGCGGGCGGGGCCTGCTGGACCGGAGGTTGTCGTTGAGCCACGCCCGGCAGTGTAGACGAGCGCGCCTCAGCGCTTCCGGTAGAGCTTCTTGCTCTGGAAGACCGGTTCGCTGGTGACCTGCACGCCGAGGCTGCGGAAGATGGCCTCGTCGACCGGCCCGAGGATGACCGTGGTGTGGACGTCGCACCCCCTGAGGCGCGGCAGCTGCGACATGGCGCGGCGCGCGTTGTCGTCGTGGGTGGCACCGACGGCGAGCGCGATGAGCACCTCGTCCGTGTGCAACCTCGGGTTGGCACTGCCCAGGTGGTCCGTTTTCAGCGTCTGGATCGGGCCGATGGTCTCGGGCGCCAGCAGGTGCACCTCGTCGGGCAGGCCGGCGAGCGCCTTCAGTGCGTTGAGGAGCACCGCCGACGAGCTGCCCAGCAGCGCCGAGGTCTTGCCGGTCACCACGGTGCCGTCGGGCAGCTGCAGCGCAGCGGCGGGGGCCTTGGTGCGGCGCTCGGTGTCGAGGGCAGGGGCCACGACCGGCCGGTCCTCCTGCGCGATGCCCAGCTGGCTCATCGTCAGGGCGATCCGCTCCGAGACCGTGGGCTCGAGCTCCTCGCGGCGCTCGTGGACCAGCGCCTTGAAGTAGCGGCGGATGACCTCCTGCTTGGAGGCGTCCCGGCACGCCTCGTCGTCGGAGATGCAGTGGCCGGCCATGTTGACGCCCATGTCCGTGGGCGACTGGTAGGGCGACTCCCCCAGCATGCGCTCGAACAGCATCCGCAGCACGGGGAAGACCTCGACGTCGCGGTTGTAGTTGACGACCTGCTCGCCGTAGGCGGCGAGGTGGAACGGGTCGATCATGTTGACGTCGTCGAGATCCGCCGTCGCCGCCTCGTACGCGAGGTTCACGGGGTGGTCGAGGGGCAGGTTCCAGATGGGGAAGGTCTCGAACTTGGCGTAGCCGGAGTCGATGCCGCGCTGATGGTCGTGGTACAGCTGGGACAGGCAGGTGGCCATCTTGCCGCTGCCGGGACCCGGTGCCGTGACGACGATGAGGTCGCGGGTGGTCTCGATGTAGTCGTTGCGGCCGTAGCCGTCGGCGCTGATGATCAGCGCCACGTCGTTCGGGTATCCCTTGATCGGATAGTGGCGGTAGACCTTGACGCCCAGCCGCTCGAGCTTGCGCTTGAAGGCGCGCGCCTGGCGGTGCTCGTCGGTCATCTGCGTGATCACGACGGACCCGACGTAGAGGCCGTAGGACCGGAACTCGTCGATGAGCCGCAGCACGTCCGCCTCGTAGGGGATGCCCAGGTCGGCGCGCTGCTTGTTGCTGGCCAGGTCGTGCGCGCTGACCGCGATGACGACCTCCACCTCGTCCTTCAGCGTCTCCAGCATGGCGATCTTGTTGTCGGGCGTGAAGCCGGGCAGGACGCGCGACGCGTGATGGTCGTCGAACAGCTTGCCACCGAACTCGAGGTACAGCTTGCCGCCGAAGCGGCGACGGCGCTCGTCGATGTGCTGGGACTGGAGGGTGAGGTACTTCTGGCGGTCGAAGCCGATCCTGCGCGCGTTATCCACGGAAGGCCACCCTATCCCAGCCGGGCCGGGCGGCCGTCCTCAGGCGAGGTTGGGCTTCGCGACCATGAGCGGCAGCAGCACCTTGCCCGTGGGGCCGATCTGAATGTCGGTGTCCATCTGAGGACAGACGCCGCAGTCGAAGCACGGGGTCCAGCGGCAGTCCTCCACCTCGCGCTCGTCGAGGGCGTCCTGCCAGTCCTCCCACAGCCAGTCGCGGTCCAGCCCGGCGTCGAGGTGGTCCCACGGGAGGACCTCCTCGTAGCCCCGTTCCCGCACGGTGTACCAGTCGAGATCCACTCCGTAGGGAGCCAGCTCCTCGATGGCCGCCGCGACCCAGCGCTCGTAGCTGAAGTGCTCGTTCCAGCCGTCGAACTTGCCACCCTCGCGCCAGACCCGCTCGATGACCCGGCCGACGCGGCGGTCCCCACGCGACAGCAGCCCCTCGATGACGCCGGGCTTGCCGTCGTGGTAGCGCAGGCCGATGGCCTTGCCGTAGTTGCGGTCCTGCCGGATGGTGTCGCGCAGCAGCAACAGGCGGTGGTCGATCGTCTCGGCGCTCGCCTGAGCGGCCCATTGGAACGGAGTGTGCGGCTTGGGGACGAACCCGCCGATGGAGACGGTGCAACGGATGTCGCGGGTGCCCGACGCGCGGCGCCCGGTCTCGATCACCCGGCGGGCGAGGTCCGCGATGGCGAGGACGTCCTCGTCGGTCTCCGTGGGCAGGCCGCACATGAAATACAGCTTGACCTGCCGCCAGCCGCTGGAGAACGCCGCGGCGACTGTGTTGATGAGGTCGTCCTCGGTCACCATCTTGTTGATGACCTTGCGCATGCGCTCCGAGCCGCCTTCGGGCGCGAACGTGAGCCCGGAGCGGCGCCCGTTGCGGCTGAGTTCGTTGGCGAGGTCGATGTTGAAGGCGTCAACGCGCGTGGACGGCAGCGACAGGGACACGTTGGATCCCTCGTAGCGGTCCGCCAGCTGTCGCGTGACCTCGGCGATCTCGGAGTGGTCGGCCGACGACAGCGACAGCAGTCCGATCTCCTCCAACCCCGTCGCGCGCAGACCGCCCTCGACCATGGCGCCGATGGTCTCGATGTTGCGTTCGCGCACCGGCCGGGTGATCATGCCGGCCTGGCAGAAGCGGCAGCCGCGGGTGCAGCCGCGGAAGATCTCGACGGAGTAGCGCTCGTGGACCGTCTCGGCCATCGGCACGATGGGCTTCTTCGGGTAGGGCCACTCGTCGAGGTTCATCAGCGTGTGCTTGCGCACCTGGAAGGGCACCTCGGGCCGGTTGGGGGCGACGCGCTGGATCCGGCCGTCGTCGAGGTAGTCGACGTCGTAGAACCGGGGCACGTAGAACGCGCCGGTGGAGGCGAGCCGCAGCAGCAGGCCCTCGCGCCCGCCCTCGCGGCCGTCCGCCTTCCACTCCCGGATGATGTCGGAGATCAGCAGGGAGGCCTCTTCGCCGTCGCCCAGGACCGCGACGTCGATGAAGTCGGCGATCGGCTCGGGGTTGAAGGCCGCGTGCCCGCCCGCGATGACGATCGGCTCGTCCTCGCCCCGGTCGGCCGCGTGCAGGCTCATGCCGGACAGATCGAGGAGGTTGAGCAGGTTGGTGTAGCCGAGTTCGGTGGAGAACGACACGCCCAGCACGTCGAACATCCGCACCGGGCGGTGCGCGTCGAGCGTGAACTGGGGCACGCCGGCGTCGCGCATGCGCGCCTCCATGTCCGGCCAGATGGAGTAAGTGCGCTCGGCGAGGATCCAGTCGCGTTCGTTGAGGATCTCGTAGAGGATGGCGACGCCCTGGTTGGGCTGGCCGACCTCGTAGGCGTCAGGGTAGGACAGGCACCAGCGGACGTCGACGTCCTCCCAGGCCTTGACGACGGAGTTGTGCTCCCCGCCGACGTACTGGATGGGCTTGCTCACCTGCGCGAGCAGCGGCTCCAGCCGGTCGAACAGCGAGTGCGTGGGCAGGGTGGGCAGTGTAGTCATGGCGCCGTCAAGGATAACCGCGGGGCCGACGTTCCCTATCCCTCGCCGAACCAGAGCGCGATCTCGCCGGCCGCCGCCTCGATGGAGTCCGAGGCATGGACCGCGTTGCGTCGCGTGGACTCGGCGAAGTCGGCCCGCACCGTCCCGGGGTCCGCCTTCGTCGGGTCGGTGGCCCCGTGCAGAGCGCGCACCCGGGCCACGGCGTCCTCGCCGCGCAGCACCATGGCGATGAGCGGCCCCTCCGTCATGAACTCGCGCAGCGGGGGGTAGTAGTCGCGCTCGACGTGTTCGGCGTAGTGCTGGTCAGCGAAGGCCGCGTCGATGCGGCGCAGCTCCATGCGCGCGATCTCCAGCCCCTCGTCCTCGTAGCGCGAGAGGATGGCGCCGACGCGGCCGGCGGCCACTGCGTCGGGCTTGATGATGACGAACGTCTCTTCGGTCACTGGCGCTCCTTGTCGCTGTGCATGGTCTCGAGCCGGCGGCCCAGCACCATGCAGGTCACCCAGATCAGGGCGAAGATGATACCCATGGCGTACATCCACGGGGTGAGGACGCCGAGGCCGATGATGACGGCCTGGGCCGCCCAGCCGACGAGATAGCCCCACCGACGGCGCAGGCCCGCGATGCCGGCCACGCACAGCAGGGTGGCGACCGCGCACCAGAAAGCGGCCACCGCGAGGCTGATCCCCTCGGCCTGGATCATGCCGATGTATGCGAGCCAGATGACGACGACCTCGAACAGCAGGACCGACATCGCGGCCGGCCGCATCGGGTTCGTGGGTTCGAGCGTCATCACTCGTCACCGTGGGCCGTCAGGAGGTCTCGCGCCTCGCCGGCGGCGATGACCGAGCCGGCGACCAGGACCCCTCCGTTCATACCGAGTGTGTCGGCCAGCATCACTGCGATGTCCAGGGCCTCGGCCATGCCCGGGGCGCGGTGGACCTGCTGCGGCGGGAACACGGACTCCGCGACCGCCGCGAGGTCCTCGACCGAGCGCCCGCGATCCGTCGATGAAACGGTCGTGACGACGACGTGCTGCATCTGCTCGGCGAAGATCGTCAGCACCTCGTCCGCGTCCTTGTCCTGCATCATCGCGACGACTCCCACGAGAGGGTCGAACGAGTAGGCCTCGGCGAGGGCGTCGATGGTCGCGCGGGCGGCCGGCGGGTTGTGTGCGGTGTCGAGGAGGATCGGGGGCGAGGTGCGCACCTGCTCCAGCCTCGCGGGCGCCTCGACGGCGCCGAGCCCCTCGACGATGATGTCCGGGTTGAGCGGCTGCGACCCCAGGAACGCCTCGACGGCGGCGACCGCCAGCGCGGCGTTTCGGCCCATGTGCTCCCCGTAGAGGGGCAGGAAGACGTCACCGACCGGACCGCCGGCCGTATCGAGACGCAGCACCTGCCCGCCGACCGCCAGCTGCCGCTCGAGCAGCCCGAAGTCGGGACCTTCGACGGCGATGGAGGCGCCGACGTCCATGGCACGCTGCAGCAGCACCCGCGCGGCCTCGGGATCCTGGCCCGCGAGAACGGCGCGGGAGCCCTCCTTGATGATCCCCGCCTTCTCTCCGGCGATCTCGGCCAACGTCGATCCCAGGATGTGCATGTGGTCCATGCCGATGGGGGTCACGACGGCGACGGCCGGATCCGCGACACTCGTGGCGTCCCAGCGGCCACCGAGCCCGACCTCCATCACGGCGACATCGACGGGGGCGTCGGCGAACGCGGCGTACGCCATCCCGGTGATGACCTCGAAGAACGTCATGGCCACGCCGTCGTGGCGCTCCTCGTCCACCATGGCGACGTACGGCTCGATGTCGCGCCACACCTCGTCGAACCGCTCCTCGCTGATCGGCTCGCCGTCGATGCTGATCCGCTCGCGCACGTCGCTGAGGTGCGGGCTCGCGAACCGCCCGGTACGCAGCCCGGCGGCGCGCAGCAGCGTCTCGATCATGATGGCCGTACTGCCCTTGCCGTTGGTGCCCGCAACCTGGATGACCGGCACCGCGCGGTGGGGATCGCCCAGCAGGTGCATGAGGGCGGAGATGCGCGAGAGGCTGGGCGCGACCCGGTGTTCCGGCCAGCGGGCGGTGAGGGCGGCCGTGAGCGCGGCGTGCGTGGAGTGAGTCATGGTGCCGCCTAGCCTACTGGGGCCGTCCCGCTGGAGGCGCGTCACGGCGGGAGCCGTTGCGTGTGCCGGTTAGGATGGCGACGCCGCGGCCCCGCAGGAGGTCCGGCCCCGCACCGCCACACCAGGAGCACACGTCGATATGGCCAACAACTCGTCGCTCAGCAAGCGCGCCGCCCTCCGGCAGCAGCAGGAACTCGAGGAGCGCAACAAGCGGACCCGCAGGATCCTCGCCGTCGGCGCCGGGCTCGTGGCGGTCACGGTCGTCACCGTCATCGCCATCGTCATCTTCCAGGCCCTCGGCCGGAACGCGACGGTGGCTGAGGAGCAGCTGACGCCGCCGAACGCCACGGAGGGCTACGGCATCCTCCTGGCCGGCAAGGCACCGCAGGAGGGCACCCCCCACCTCGTCGTGTGGGAGGACTTCCAGTGCCCCGCGTGCGCCGCGCGCGAGGAGGACTACGGGCCGATCATCGAGCAGCTGGTCGCCGACGGGTCCATCACCGCGGAGATCCGCACCGCCTACTTCCTCGACGCTGGCCTACGCAACGATTCCTCGAAGCGGGCGGCGCTGGCGGCCGCCGCGGCTGCCGAGGTGGGCGCGTTCGACGAGTTCCACAAGGTCGTCTACGCCAACCACCCGGCCCAGGAGGGCCAGGGCTTCACCGAGGAGCAGCTGCGCGTCGACTTCCCTGCGCTGGCGGGCATCCAGGGCGAGGACCTCACGCGCTATCAGGAGCTGTACGACACTCGGGCCTTCGACGAGTTCACGACCAACGCCCACGACAAGTTCGGGACGGATCAGATCGGCTCGACGCCGACCTTCCTCGTGGGCGGCCAGCGCCTCGAGTTCTACGACCAGGAGGCTCAGACGGTCCTCATCGAGCCCACCGTCGAGAGCATGCAGGCCGCCATCGACGAGGCGTTCGAGGCGAGCGGCCAGCAGCTGGACAGCTGACCCTCCGCGGGGCCACTAAGATCGGGGCCCATGACCGCATCGACCGCTCAGCGCGCTCTGCCCGACAAGCCCGTCCTCGAAGGCCTGGAGGCCAAGTGGGGCGAGGTATGGGCCGAGGAGGGCACGTACGCGTTCCGCCGTCCTGCCTCCCGCGACGACGTGTTCAGCATCGACACCCCGCCTCCGACGGTGTCGGGTTCGCTGCACGTCGGGCACGTGTTCAGCTACACGCACACCGACACGATCGCCCGCTATCAGCGGATGCGTGGCAAGCGCGTCTTCTACCCCATGGGCTGGGACGACAACGGCCTGCCGACCGAGCGCCGGGTCCAGAACTACTACGGCGTGCGGTGCGACCCGTCGATCCCGTTCGACGCGGGGTTCCAGCCGCCGGCGAAGCCTGACCCCAAGCGGCAGGTGCCGATCAGCCGCGCCAACTTCATCGAGCTGTGCCACGAGCTGACCGCCGTGGACGAGCAGGCGTTCGAGGACCTGTGGAAGCAGCTCGGCCTCTCGGTGGATTGGTCGACGCTGTACACGACCATCTCCGCGAGCTCGCAGGCGGTGGCGCAGAAGGCGTTCCTCCGCAACCACGCCCGCGGGGAGGCCTACCTCAGCTACGCACCGACGCTGTGGGACGTGACGTTCCACACCGCCGTCGCGCAGGCGGAGCTGGAGGCCCGCGAGTACCCCGGCGCGTACCACCGTGTCGCGTTCCACCGCGCGGGCGGCGAACCCGTCTACATCGAGACCACGCGGCCGGAGCTGCTTCCCTCGGTCTGCGCCCTGATCGCGCACCCCGACGACGAGCGCTACCAGCCGCTGTTCGGCAGCACCGTCACCTCGCCGCTGTTCGGCGTCGAGATCCCGGTGCTCGCCCACCCGGCGGCCGAGCCCGACAAGGGCGCCGGTATCGCGATGTGCTGTACGTTCGGCGACCTCACCGACGTGCAGTGGTGGCGCGAGCTCAACCTGCCCACCCGGACGGTCATCGGCCGCGACGGCCGACTACAGGCGGAAACGCCGGAGTGGATCGTCAACGCCGGCGCCTACGAGCCGCTCGCCGGCAAGACGGCGTTCTCCGCCCGCGAGGCCACCGTCGCGATGCTCCGCGACAGCGGCGACCTGGACGGCGAACCCAAGCCGACCACGCGCATGACCAACTTCTACGAGAAGGGCGACAAGCCGCTCGAGATCGTGGCCACCCGCCAGTGGTACATCCGCAACGGCGGCCGCGACGAGGACCTCAAGCAGCGGCTGCTCGAGCGCGGCCGCGAGCTGCGGTGGACGCCGGAGCACATGGCTCACCGCTACGAGAACTGGGTCGGCGGCCTCAACGGGGACTGGCTGATCTCGCGCCAGCGGTTCTTCGGAGTGCCGTTCCCGGTCTGGTACCGCCTGGACGGCGAGGGCGAGCCGGACTACGAGAACCCCATCGTCGCCGACGAGGCGTCGCTGCCGATCGATCCCGTGACCGACTGCCCGCCCGGCTTCTCCCCCGACCAGCGCGACCAGCCCGGCGGCTTCATGGCCGATCCGGACGTCATGGACACCTGGGCCACGTCGTCGCTCACGCCGCACCTAGCCACGGGATGGGAGCGTGACGACGAGTTGTTCGGGCTCACCTTCCCCATGGATATCGCACCGCAGGCCCACGACATCATCCGCACCTGGCTGTTCTCCCGCGTGGTGCGGGCACACTTCGAGAACGGGTCGCTGCCGTGGAAGCGGGCGACCATCTCCGGCTTCGTGGTGGATCCGGACCGCAAGAAGATGAGCAAGTCGAAGGGCAACGTGGTCGTGCCCACCGACATCCTCGACAAGTACGGCTCCGACGCCGTCCGGTGGCGCGCCGCCATGGCCCGGCCCGGGATGGACTCGCCGTTCGACGAGACGCAGATGAAGGTCGGCCGCCGCCTCGCGATGAAGGTCCTCAACGCCGGGAAGTTCGTGTTGACGCTGGCGCAGGACCCGGGCGGCCTCGCCGCAGTGACCAACCCCGTCGATCTGGCGATGCTCGCTGGGCTGCGCGACGTCGTCGCCGCCGCCACGAGCGCGTTCGAGGAGTTCGACTACACCACCGCGCTCGAGGCGGCCGAGTCCTTCTTCTGGTCCTTCTGCGACGACTACCTGGAGCTGGTCAAGGAGCGTGCCTACGGCACGCAGGCCACGGCCGAGGAGGCCGCCTCGGCGCAGGCTGCGCTCGCGTTGGCGCTGGACGTGCAGCTGCGGCTGTTCGCGCCGATCCTGCCCTTCGTGACCGAAGAGGTCTGGCGGTGGACCCGCGACGGCTCGGTGCACCTGGCCGCGTGGCCGTCGGTGGACGAACTGCCCGACGGCGACTCCGCCCTGCTCGCCGACGTCGCGACCGCGCTCATCGCCATCCGCGGAGCGAAGTCCACGGCGAAGGTCTCCATGAAGGCCGAGGTGACGCGGGCGGCGTTCGCCGGCCCTGCCGCCGTCGTGTCGCGGCTGCGCACCATCGAGCCGGACCTGCGCGCCGTCGGGCGGCTGGTCGGCGACGTGACGTGGGCCGAGGGCGACGGCCCACTGACCGTCGCGGTGGACCTGGCCGACCAGGCCTGAATCAGCCTCTGAGAAGGGCCGGTGTCTGCGGACACCGGCCCTTCGGCCATATCTGGAGCGTTGCACACACAATTTCGCGCCACCCCCTTGCATGCTCACACGAGCCGACTTATGGTCGTCCGTAGACCGGTCTACACAGCTCGTTCACAGCCGAACGGGCTCCCAGCACGTTGCCGAGGAGATCATTGTCATGAACCAGCACCGACGACGGGGCGCGGCCATCAGCGTCGCCGCCGCACTCACCCTCCTGTCCGGACTGGCCAGCCCCGCCCTGGATGAGGTGGCTCGGGCAGAAGAGCCCTACCCCGCCGAATGCCCGTGGATGAACACCCAACTCACCGCCGAGGAACGCGCCGACCTGCTGCTCGACGCGAGCACCCAGCACCAGAAGTACCGATGGCTCAATGAGCATGCCGCCAACTCACCCATGCGGACGACCTTCGGACAGACCTCCGCACCCGTGAGCTACCCCGCCCAGGTGGGCTGCACGCCCACGGTGGTCTACGCCAACGGGGCAGAGGGCGTGCACGGCAAGGCCGGGACCACGGCCTGGCCGTCACCCATCGCCATCGCCGCGACCTTCAACGAGGAGCTGAACGAGACGAAGGCCGCGATGCAGGGCAGCGAGGCGTTCGACAGCGGCAATGCCGTCATCCTGGGTCCCGGGATGGCCGGCGGGCGCACTCCCCTGTCCGGGCGGACACCCGAGTACTTCGGTGAGGATCCCGTCCTGAGCGGCGTCATGGGCGCGGCCGCCGTGCGCGGCCTCGAGGACGGCAACCTCGGCAAGGGAGTCATCGCCAACCCCAAGCACTTCGTCGCCAACGAGCAGGAGTGGGATCGGCAGTCCAGCTCGTCGAACATGGACGAGCGCACGCTGCAGGAGTTCTATGTCCTGCCCTACGAGATCGCCGTCCGCGAGAGCGACCCCGACAGCGTCATGTGCTCCTACAACCAGATCAACGGCACGTGGGCGTGCGAGCACCCCATCATGAACGAGGATCTCAAGGACCGCATCGGGTTCAAGGGCTACGTCATGAGCGACTTCGGCGCCGTGCACTCGACCGCGGACGCGCTCAACGCCGGCCTCGACCAGGAACTCAACCGGCCGATCTGGTTCACGCCGGAGAAGCTCGATGCCGCGCTCGCGGCGGGCGAGATCACCCAGCAGGCCATCGACGAGGCCGCCTTCCGCGTGGTGCGGGCCTACATCAACGTCGGCCTCTTCGACAACCCGGTGCCGTCGCCGGCCCTGACCAGCGTCTCGACCGAGGAGCACAAGGCGGTGGCCCGCGAGCTCGCGGAGCAGAGCACGGTACTGCTGAAGAACGCTGACGCGACGCTCCCCCTCACCGACGGGCTGACCGTGGCCGTGATCGGGCAGACCGCCTCCCTGACCCCCACCGACGGAGTGAGCGCGACGACTGCCTGTGCCGCACACTTCCGGTTCCGCAACGGTCCCATCCTCAACTGCGATGCCCTGGTCGACCCACTGACCGCCCTGACCGAGCGGATCGAGGCAACCGGTGGTGAGGTCGTGTTCAGCTCGGGAGCGGATCTGTCCGAGGCAGCCGAGGTCGCGGCCGCGGCTGACGTCGCCGTCGTGTTCGGCCACATCAGGATGGGCGAGTTCGCCGACATCCCCGATCTCAACCTGGACCTCAACGGAGACGCACTGGTCTCTGCCGTGGCGGCCGCCGCGGAACGGACCGTCGTGGTCCTGAACTCCGGCACCGCGGTCGCGATGCCGTGGCTCGCAGACGTCGACGCCGTCCTGCACGGCTGGTACGGCGGCGAGCAGTTCGGCCCCGCCCTGGCCGGGATCCTCCTCGGCGACGTCAACCCGTCCGGCAAACTGCCAATGACCTTCCCCGAGTCGCTCGCTGACACCCCCACGTCCACCGAGGACCGCTACCCGGGCATCGTCGACGAGACAGGGATCCGCCAGGTCGACTACGCCGAGGGCCTGAGTGTCGGCTACCGCTGGTACGAAGCCCAGGACATCGATCCGCTGTTCGCCTTCGGCCACGGCCTTTCCTACACGACGTTCGAGTACTCGAAGGTCAACGTCACGCCGAAGAACAGTGACGGCTCGAAGGCCATCCGGGTGAGCTTCCGGCTCACCAACACCGGTGACACCACGGGCACGGAGGTTGCGCAGGTCTACGCCGACCTGCCCGAGTCGGCGGACCTGCCCTCCCAGCGCCTGGTCGGATGGGAGCGCGTCACGCTGGAGCCCGGCGAGCACCGGAACGTGACGGTCGAGCTGACCCCGCAACAGCTGGCGGACCGCCACCTGCTCCAGGTGTGGGATGAGGGGGAGGACGGCTGGGTGACCCCTGCCGGCACCGTCTCGTTCCGCGTCGGCGGCGCGTCCGACGCTCTCTCGGCCCCGGCCGTGATGGCCCTTCGCTGAGCAGTTCGACGGTGGGGGTGGGCCGCCCGGCGGTCCGCCCCCACCGTCGCGTTCCCGACTTCCCATCACTAGGCTGTCGATCAGCGTCAGACCCAGGAGTGACCATGTCGGTTCGATCCACCGCGACGATCGCCGACGTGGCGCGCCAGGCGGGTGTGTCGCGGGCGGCGGTGTCGAAGGTCATCCGCAACGCCTACGGGGTGAGCGACGACATGCGCCGCCGCGTCGAGGCCGCCATCACGGAGCTCGGCTACCGTCCCAGCATCGCCGCCCGCGCGATGCGAGGGTCCAGCTACACGCTCGGCATCGAACTGCCGACGCTGGCCAACAACTTCTTCGACACGTTCGTCCGGGGCGCCACCAGCGCCCTGGCGGCGAGCCCTTACCAGCTGATCATCGCTCCAGCCGGGCCGGACCACGACAACGGACCCCGTGCCATCCAGGCACTGGCCGACCGCAACGTCGACGGCATCCTCGCCGTGTCCCCCGCCGTCGCGCCCGAGTGGCTGGAGGCCCTCGGCAGCTCGGTCCCGCTGGTGATGATCGGCCGCCACGACGCGTCGGACCACTACGACACCGTCGTCGACGACGACCTCCTGGGCGCGAGGCTGGCGACCGAACATCTCCTCGGCCTCGGCCATCGGCGCATCGCGCACGTCACCCTGACCCCGGAAGCGGAGAGCGGCCTGCCGCAGGCACCGCACGCGCTCCGGACGGCCGGTTACCGGGCGGCCATGGAGCGGGCGGGGCTCGCCGCGCAGATCGTGCACGTCGCGCCGACGGAGGAGGCGACGTACCGCGCGACGCTGGCGTTACTCGGGGCGGATCCGTCGCCGACAGCGATCTTCGCCGGCCACGACGAACTGGCCATGGGGGCGCTGCGCGCCGTGGCCGAGTCGGGCCTCACGGCCGCCCAGTGTTCTGTCGTCGGCTACGACGACACCGACATCGCCGCGCACCCCCTGATCTCGCTCACCAGCGTGGACCAGTCCGCCGCCGAGATGGGCCGGGTCGCGGTGGGGCTCCTCCTGGAACGCATCGCGGGGCGCGGGACCCCGGTCCACCACGTCTTCTCCCCGTCGCTGGTGGCCCGCGCCTCCAGCGCGCAGTGCGCGGGGCGACACTAGAGCCCCAGGCGCTCCAGGTACGCGTTGGCGAAGCGCCGCTCCGGGTCCAGGCGGCGGCGCAGATCGACGAAATCCGCCCACCTCGGGTACCGGGCCGCCACGTCATGGCCGGGCAGCGTGAAGACCTTGCCCCAGTGCGGGCGCGCCGAGGCCGGGAGTGCCCGCTCGATCTCGGGGAGCAGCTGGCGCACGGCCGACTCGTCGGGCCGCCACGTGAAGTGGAGGCCGACCGTGTCGCGTCCCTGCGCGGGCGAGAGCCACAGCCCGTCCGAGGCCATCGTGCGGATCTCGCACACGAACAGCAGGGGCGCGATCCGCGGGGCGAGGTCCTGCACGGCGCGGATGGCGTCGACGGCGTCGCCGCGGTCCACGAGGTACTCCGACTGCAGTTCCTCCCCCACCGACGGTGTGAACTCGAGGCGGAAGTGGGGCAGGCGGTCGTACCAGGGGCCGGGCGCGCCCAGCTGGGGCGTGCACGGCGTGGGGTCGATGCCCGCGATGGGGTGCCGGGGTCCGTCGGCAGGGCGGCCGCCCGCGCGGCGGATCGCGGCGTCATCGACGTCCCCGCCCGACTTCACCCACACCTGCGACACGACGGCCGGATCCTGCCAGTGAGTGAACATGCTGACGCTGTCGCCGGCGCCCGTGACAGCCCCCAGGTCGGCCAGCACGTCGTCCAGCCGCACCCCCTCGTACACGTGCTGGGCGACGTCGCGGGCGGGCGACACGTCCAGCTCGACGTGGGTGAGCACACCGAGAGCACCCAGACCTACGACGGCACCGTCGAAGTCCGGCTCCCCGCGCTCGAGCCGCAGCACCTCGCCCGTGCCCGTGACCAGTTCCAGCGCCGACACCTGCGTCGCGAGCGTCCCGATCCGATCGCCGGAGCCGTGGGTGCCGGTCTGCACCGCTCCGGCCACGGAGATGTGCGGCAGCGACGCCAGGTTCGCCAGCGCCGCGCCCGCCTCGCGCAGGACGGGGACGAGGTCGCCGTAGCGCAGCCAGGCCGGCGTGCGGAGCGTGCCGGGCGCCGTCAGCCTCGGCTCCTCGCCCCGGAGCCGGGCCAGCGACACGTGGACGCCCGGGGTATCGGCGATGTCGTTGAAGCAGTGCCGGGATCCCAGGGCCCGGACCCGCGGCTCGCTCGCCACCAGGGCGGTCAGGTCCTCCACGGAGGCCGGTTCAGCGACCCGCGACGAGGAGTAGCTGACGTTGCCCGCCCAGTTCCGCTGCGTCACCGCGCCCCCTCCGGCCGGCCGAAGCGGGCCGGGCCGAGCGACGGCGGGACGGACGCGGGCCGCTCCCCGAGCCGCGTCAGCGCCTCGTCGACGGCGCGGTCGAGCTGCTCGTCGGCGTCGGACTCCCATTCCGCCGGCCCCATCTCGACGACGATGTCCGGGTCCACGCCGTGGTTCTCGAGCGAGAACCCGTGTCGGTCGAAGGCGATCCAGTACCTCGGCTGCGTCACCTCGGTGCCGTCGACGAGCGCGAACCGCCCGTCGATCCCGATGACGCCACCCCAGCTCCGCTCCCCGACCACCGGTCCGAGGCCCAGCTCCTGCGCCGCGGCGGTGACGATGTCGCCGTCGGATCCCGCGTACGCGTTGGTGAGGAAGATCACCGGACCTCGCGCCGCCTGGCTCGGGTAGGTCGTGACGTCGTCGTGGTGCCGGGCACCGTTCCAGCCCACGGCGCGGCGCGCCAGCCGCTCGATCACCAACTCCGACGTGTGCCCGCCCGCGTTGAAGCGCACGTCGACCACGACGGCCTCGCAGCGCATGGCGGCGTCGATGAGCCGGTGGAATTCCGCCCAGCCTCGGGCGACCATGTCGGGGACGTGCACGTAGCCCACCCGGCCGCCGGAGCGGCGCCGCGTGTACTCGACGCGCCCCGCCACCCATTCGTGATACCGGAGCGGGCCCTCGCTCGCCGTGGGGACCACCGCCACGCGGCGACGCTGCCGACCCTGCACGAGAGTCAGCTCCACGACCTTGTCCGCAGCCCCCTGCAGGAGCATGCCGATGTCGGCCACGTCCGCGGTGGAGCGGCCGTCGACCGCCGCGATGACGTCGCCTGGGCGCGCCGCGACGCCGGCGGCCCGCAGCGGTGAGCGGGCCGTCGGGTCGGACGTCTCGCCGGGCAGGATCCGCGCGATGACCACCTCGCCCTTGGCGTTGCGGGTGAACTCCGCCCCCAGGAATGCGACGTGTGCCGCGTCGTGGTGCGCCGACGGCGGATCCACGTAGGCGTGCGAGGTGTTGAGCTCCCCGACGGTCTCCCACAGGACGTCCACCAGGTCGTCGTGCGTGGCGATCCGGTCCAGCAACGGCCGGTACCGCGCCGCGACCGCGGCCCAGTCCGTCCCGTCGAAGTCGTCGCGCCAGAAGTGGTCGCGCATGAGGCGGGCGTTCTCGTCGAACATCTGCCGCCACTCCGCGGCGGGGTCGATGTCGCGCCGCAGGCGGCCGAGGTCCACGGGGATCTTGGCGTCGTCGCCGTCCGGCTCGTGGTCGGACTGCTGCACCCACACCTCGTCGCCGTTGCGCACGACGAGGTGCCCGCCGTCGCCGCTGACCGCCGCACCGTCGCAGCCGTCGACGACGACCGTGAGCTTGCGGGTCTTGAACGAGAAATGCTCGATCTGATCCTTGACCTCGCCCTCGACGCCGGCGCGCAGGGCCCCCAGCTCGCCCGTGGCGCGCACGGAGAGCCAGACGAGCCCGTCCTTCGCGGCCTGCAGGTGGGCGTAACGCCCGGACGGCACCGGCAGCGGCACCATGCGGTCCTCGACGCCTTCCGTGTCGAACACGACCGCCGGCTCCTCCGGCTGGTCCTCGCCGTCCTTCTTGGGCTTGTCGCTGTCGTCGCCGTCCTCGCCGTCGCTGACGGGCCAGCCCTCGGCGGACGGGCCGAAGGGCGCCGGTTCGGCGGCGCCCAGCGGGACCAGCCACGGGCGGGTGGTGTTGGTGAAGGCCAGGTCGAAGCCGAGCTCGTCGTAGGTGGGATCGATGGTGCGGCTGGAGAGGAAGCACAGGTGCTTCCCGTCGCGCGTGAACACGGGCGAGAAGTCGTTGAACTGGCCGCGGGTCAACGTGAAGGCCCGGTCCTCGGTGAGGTCGTGTCCGACGAGCTGCCCCCGGGTGCCCTCGTTGGCGATGGCGTTGCGCCAGACGAGATAGCGGCCGTCGGGCGACCACGTCAGCCCCGTCGGCTCTCCCGCGGGCGAGCGCCCGATGCGCTTGACGGATCCCCGCGCGACATCCACGAGCGACACGGTGCCGTCGTGGCTGCCCACCGCGATCTTGGTGCCCTCCGGGTTGGGTTCGAGCGTCATGATCCGGCCCAGGCGGCCGGTGCCCAGACGGCGAGCGGCGCCGTATCCGTCGAGCTGCCGGATCTCCAGGGCGTCCTCGCCCGTCTCGTCGGTCACCCAGACGCCGCGGCCGGTGCCGGCGAGGAACCTCGGCTCCCGGATGCGCGCGCCGGGGACGTCTGCGACCGCCCGGCCGGGGCCGCCGCGATGCGTGAGGAGGTACGCGGCGCCGCGCCACTCCACGAGCGAGGTGTCGCCGCCGCGGTCCGGCGCGATGACCTCGAGGCGGTCCGTGGGCGCCACCGGCATCGGCTGCGGCCGGCCCACCGGGACCGTGACGTCGACCCGCCGCGCCTCGGCGTCCAGGGAGGGCAGGTGGTAGACGGCGCCACGGGAGTGGTAGACCACGCCGGCCCCGTCGCTGGTGGCGTCGCGCACGTAGCCCTCGGACTCGGTGTGCGCGGTGTGACTGCGCAGGTCACCGCCGGCGGCGTCGACGGACCAGACCTGGGCCTGGACGGCGGGACCGTCGCCCAGGTCCGAGGTGAAGACCAGCCGGTCCCCCACCCACGTGGGGTGGAACAGGCCCGCCGTCTGGTCGGCCAGCAGGCGGGTCCAGTCCCCGCGCCCGTCCGGCGACGTGTAGAGCCGCGCCGCCATGCCGCCGCGGTAGCGCTTCCACCCCGAGGGGTCCCGGAAGTTGGCGGAGGCGACGGCCACGCGGCCGGACGCGTGCACCGCGGCGGAGGTCGCCAGGCCCCAGGGGAGCCGGGTGAGCTGCCCGTCGAGCGACAGGGAGTACATGGCGGAGTCGACGCGGTGGAAGCCCTCGTGCTGCGAGCACACCAGGATGTGCGAGTCGTCGAGCCAGCCTGACACGAGCATGGGGCGGCCGCTCAGCCAGGTGAGACGCCGGGTGCCGCCGTCGAGGTCGACGACGTGTGCGTCCCAGCCGCCGTGCGTCGTCGCGGTGAAGGCGACGCGTGAGCCGTCGGGAGAGAACCGCGGGCTGCGGGGCGTCTCCTCGCCCAGCGTGATGCGGGCGGCCCGGCCCCCGTCGAGTGGGGCGAGCCACAGGTCGTCGTCGGCGACGAAGACGAGCTGGTCACGGTGCAGGTGCGGGTAGCGCAGGTAGCCGTCAGTCACCGGCCCCACGATACCGGCTACGCGAGGACCCGGACCGCCTCGAGGGTGTCGGCCTCGGCCGCCGTCTTGTCGCCGCGGTAGCGCAGCACGCGCGCGAACCGCAGCGCGACGCCGCCCGGATACCGGCGCGACCGCTGGACGCCGTCGAAGGCCACCTCGACCACCTGCTCGGGCCGGACGTGCACGACGTGGCCCTCCCGGCCCGTCGCCAGCTCCAGGAAGCGGGCGGTCTGCCAGGCGAGCATCTCGTCGGACATCCCCTTGAAAGTTTTCCCCAACATCGAGAAGCCGTCGCCGTCGCGGGCCCCGAGGTGGATGTTGGACAGGAGGCCGGAGCGTCGGCCGCTGCCCCACTCGACGGCCAGCACCACCAGGTCCAGGGTGTGCCGCGGCTTGACCTTGACCCAGGCGGAGCCGCGGCGGCCGGCGTCGTACGGGGCGGCCAGGTCCTTGATCACGACGCCCTCGTGGCCGAGTGCGATCATCCGGTCGAAGAACGCCGCGGCCTCGCCGGCGTCTGCCGTGAGGAGCCGGGGTGCCACGGCCTCCGGCGACACGATCCGCGAGAGTTCGGCGGCCCGCACGCGGGCCGGCTCGTCGATGAGGTCCCGGCCGTCGACGTGGAGGACGTCGAAGAACATCGGCGTGAGCGGCACGGTGGCGCGCAGTGCGGTGGCGTCGCGGCTCATGGTCCGCGAGCCCGTCTCCTGGAACGGCCGGGGACGGCCGGTCGCGTCGAGGGCGATGGCCTCGCCGTCGAGGACGAGCCGCAGCGGCCCCAGGCTCCTGGCGACGTCGACGACCTCCGGGAGCCGCTCGGTGATGTCGTCCAGCGATCGGGTGAAGACCGTCACGTCGTCGCCCCGGCGGTGGACCTGGATGCGGATGCCGTCGATCTTGCCGTCGACGCAGACCTCGCCGTCGCTCTGGTCCATGGCGGCTGCCACATCCGGGGCCGACGCCGCGAGCATCGGCCGCACCGGCCTGCCGACCTCGAGCCGGAACGCCGCCAGCGCGTCAGCGCCGCCCCGGAGCGCCGCGGCCGCGACGGGACCGGTCGGCGCCGAGAACATCGCGGCCCGCCGCACCAGTTCGACCGGCACGGCGGCAGCCTCGGCGACGGCGTCCAGCAGCAGGGAGTCGAGTGCCCCCCTGGCGCAGTTCCCCGGTGATGAGCCCGCGCAGGGCGTCCTGCTCGGCGCCGGTGGCGCGCGCGAACAGCGCCGTGACCTCGCGGGCGCGTTCGCCTTGGGAGCCGGACCCGGCGAGGAGGGAGAGCCGCTCCAACGTGGCGTCGATCTCGAGCGGCGTCAACGACGGTGCGGCCGCCGGGGCGGGCAGATCGGCCAGGCCGCGCCATCCGACGCCGGTCCGCCGCTGCCGCACCCGACCGGAGAGATACGTGGCGACGACCTCCGCCTCGTCAGCGGAGGCGGACCGCAGCGCGCCCGCAAGGAGGCGGCGTTTCTCCAGCCGGGACCGCGTGGCCGCGACGGCCCCGGAGACGGCGACCAGTTCGCTGAACAGCATGGCCCGCGCCCGGAGTGGGTCAGGCGGACATGTCGCGGCGGCGGGCCAGCTTGGCCCGCGGCACCATGGTGGGCGCGGCGAGTCCCTCGACGGCGTCGCGGGTGACGAGCACCTGCGCCACGTCCTCCTCGGAGGGCACCTCGAACATGACGTCGAGCAGCAGCTCCTCGAGGATGGCACGCAGGCCGCGGGCGCCGGTGCCGCGCACCAGGGCGAGTTCCGCGATCGCCTCGACGGCCTCGTCGGTGAACTCCAGCTGGACGCCGTCGAGTTCGAAGAGCTTCTGGAACTGCCGCACCAGAGCGTTGCGGGGCTCGACGAGGATCCGGACCAGCGCCTCGCGGTCCAGCGGCGACACCGACGTGATCATGGGCAGGCGGCCGATGAACTCGGGGATGAGGCCGAACTTGTGGAGGTCCTCGGGGCGGACGGCCGCGAACGGCTCGCCCTCGGGGGCGCGCGCCTCCGTCGAGTTGTTGAACCCGAGCGGGCGCTTGCCGATCCGCTGGTTGATGATCTCCTCGAGGCCCGAGAAGGCGCCGCCGACGATGAACAGCACCTTGGTCGTGTCGATCTGCAGGAAGTCCTGATGGGGGTGCTTGCGGCCGCCCTGCGGCGGCACGGACGCGACCGTGCCCTCGAGGATCTTCAACAGCGCCTGCTGCACGCCCTCACCGGACACGTCGCGCGTGATCGACGGGTTCTCGGACTTCCGCGCCACCTTGTCGATCTCGTCGATGTAGATGATGCCGGTCTCAGCCTTGGCGATGTCGAAGTCCGCCGCCTGGATCAGCTTGAGCAGGATGTTCTCCACGTCCTCGCCGACGTACCCCGCCTCGGTGAGCGCCGTGGCGTCCGCCATCGCGAACGGCACGTTGAGCATCCGTGCGAGCGTCTGTGCGAGGTAGGTCTTCCCACAGCCCGTGGGGCCGATCAGGAGGATGTTGGACTTGCCCACCTCCACGTCGTCGTGTTCGGCGCGGCGGCCGTGGCTGCCCTGCTGCGCCTGGATGCGCTTGTAGTGGTTGTAGACGGCCACCGACAGCGTCTTCTTCGCCGAGTCCTGGCCGATGACGTAGGTGTCGAGGAAGTCGCGGATCTCGCGGGGCTTGGGCAGCTCCGCGCCGAGGCCGGTGTCGGTCGGCTGGGGGAACTCCTCCTCGATGATCTCGTTGCACAACCCGATGCACTCGTCACAGATGTAGACGCCGGGGCCGGCGATGAGCTTCTTGACCTGCTTCTGGCTCTTGCCGCAGAAGTTGCACTTGAACAGGTCACTGGACTCGCCGATGCGTGCCACGTCGCCCACCTCCTTCGTTGTCTCGTGCGTGGGCTCTGTCAGAGCCCCACCCTACCCGCGCCGCGCCGCCCTCACCGGCGACACACCAACCCGGATCCGTGGGGCTGCGCCGGATGACGCCGCCCCACGGACGGGAGGTCAGCCCAGGTCCTTCAGCGACGGCAGGATGTCGTCGACGATGCCGTACTCGACCGCCTCCTGCGCGGTCAGGTACTTGTCGCGCTCGATGTCCTTGCTGACCTTGGCGAGGTCCTGACCGGTGTCGGCGGCCAGCATGTTCTCCATCAGGGCGCGGATCCGCAGGATCTCCCTGGCCTGGATCTCCAGGTCAGAGGACTGGCCGTAGCCGCCCTCGGTGGCCGGCTGGTGGATGAGGATCCGCGAGTTCGGCAGGGCGAGCCGCTTCCCCTTGGTGCCGGCAGCCAGCAGGACGGCGGCCGCGGAGGCGGCCTGGCCCAGGCACACCGTCTGGATGTCCGGCTTGATGTAGCGCATGGTGTCGTAGATGGCGGTCAGCGCCGTGAAGGAGCCACCGGGCGAGTTGATGTAGATCGAGATCTGCCGATCCGCGTCCATCGACTGCAGGCACAGCAGCTGGGCCATGACGGCGTTGGCCACGTCGTCGTTGATGGGGGTGCCGAGGAAGATGATGCGGTCCTCGAACAGCTTGGTGTAGGGGTCGACGCGCCGCACGCCGTAGCTGGTGCGCTCCTCCCACTGCGGGATGTAGTAGTTCATGTCCATTCCGGGCCGGGCGACGCCCTCGGGCAGGGTGCTCATCACTGGTTCGGGGCCTCCGTCTTGATCTGCGCGGCGCGCTCGAACACGTGATCGATGAACCCGTACTCGAGAGCCTGCTCCGCGGTGAACCACCGGTCACGGTCCGAGTCCGCCTCGATCTGGTCGATGGTTTGACCGGTGTGCTTGGCGATGAGCTCGGCCATCGTCTTCTTGATGTGCAGGGACTGCTCGGCCTGGATGCGGATGTCGGAGGCCGTGCCGCCGAGGCCGCCGGACGGCTGGTGCATCATGATGCGGCTGTGCGGCAGCGCGAACCGCTTGCCGGGCGTGCCTGCGGACAGCAGGAACTGCCCCATCGACGCGGCCAGGCCCATCGCGACCGTGGCGACGTCATTGCTGATCCACTGCATGGTGTCGAAGATCGCCATGCCGGAATCGACGGAGCCGCCCGGGGAGTTGATGTAGAGGAAGATGTCCTTGTGGGGGTCCTCCGCGTTCAGCAGCAGCATCTGCGCGCAGATCGCGTTGGCGTTCTCGTCGCGCACCTCCGACCCGAGGAAGATGATCCGGTTGGCCAACAGGGACGCGTAGACGTTGTCGGTCAGGCCGAGGCCGGAGCCGCCGGGCCCCGCCATTCGGATGTCGTTCGAAGTGTTGTTCACCCCACTAACCTACCGGCAAACCGCCGCCACCCAAGCGGGTGGGGCGGTGTTCGCCGACGGCTGTCTCAACGACGAATCGCCGCCCGGTGATCCGGGCGGCGATTCGCGACGTCAGGGGCTACGAGGGACGCTCAGGCGTCGGTCTCGTTCTCCTCGGCCTGCTCCTCCGCGGTGACCTCGTCGGCCGCCTCGATGGGGTCCACGGCCAGCGAGGTGTCGACGGCGTTGCCGTCGGCGTCGGTGACCTTGGCGTCGGCGCAGATGGCGGCCAGAGCCTTGCCGCGGCGGATCTCCTGCATCCACTCCGGCATGTGGTTGTGCTCCATCATGTGGTTGATCTCGTCCTGCGGGCTCGTGCGGTTCTGCTGAGCCTTGCGGAAGATCAGCTCGGTGAGCTCCTGCTGCGACACGTCGATGGAGTGCTCGTCGGCGTAGACGTCGAGGACGACCTGCGCCTTGAGCGCCTGCTCCGAGCGGGTGTCGATCGTGGCCCAGAACTCCTCCTCGGTCTCCGCCTCCTCGTCCTCGGCGTTGGCGAGGTAGTCGGCGACGGTGAGGCCGCCGGAGGCCAGCTGACGCTGCACCTCACCGCGACGCGCCTCGAGCTCGCGCGACAGCACCGACTCCGGAAGCGGGACCTCGACCTGCTCGATGACGGCCTCGAGAACCTTGTCGCGGGCGTCGGCGAGCTGGTCGGTCCTGACCTGCTGCTCGGCACCCTTGCGCAGGTCCTCCTTCATCTCCTCGACCGTGTCGAACTCGGAGATCAGCTGGGCGAACTCGTCATCGACCTCGGGGAGCTTCTGCTCCGAGACCTTCTGCACGGTCACGGTGATCTCGGCCTCCTGGCCGCGGAACTGGCCGCCCACCAGGGTCGAGGTGAAGGTGGCGGACTCGCCGGCCTTCAGTCCCGTGACGGCCTCGTCGAGACCCTCGAGCATGTTCTGGTCCTGGCCCACCTTGTAGGTGATGCCATCGGCGGTCGCGTCGGGCAGCGTCTCGCCGTCCTGCTTGGCCTCGAGGTCGAGGGTCAGGACATCGCCCTCGGCCGCGGCCCGCTCGACCTCGGTGGTGGTGGCGAAGCGCTCGCGGAGCAGCTCGATTCGCTCCTCGACGAGAGCGTCGACGTCGCCCGCGTTGTCGACGGTGGCCGTGATGGCGGCGAAGTCGGGCAGGGTCACCTCGGGGCGGACGTCGACCTCGGCGGTGAACTCGACGAGTTCGTTGTCCTCAAGCTTCGTGACCTCGACCTCGGGCTGCGCCATCGGCACGATCTTGTGCTCGGTGACTGCCGCGTTGTAGGCGTTGGGCACGGCCTCGTTGATGGCCTGCTGCAGCACGACCCCGCGACCGAAGCGCTGGTCGATGACGGCGGCAGGCACCTTCCCCTTGCGGAATCCGGGGATGTTGACCGACTCGGCGATCTCCTTGTAGGCCTTGTCGAGGTACGGCTTGAGATCGGCGAAGGGGATCTCGACGGTGAGCTTCACCCGCGTCGGGTTGAGCTTCTCAGCGGTGCTGGGCACGAATGGACTCCTGAAGTTGGACATGAATCACCGGCGAGTCTATCGGTCATCGGTCGGGCGACCAATCGGCGGGCCCGACCCCTCCGCCGGCCTGCCCCACGGCCGTCCTAGAGTGGCCCGCGTGACCGAGATGACCAGCACCGTGACCGACACTGCGCTCATCTTCGAGGGCGGCGGCATGCGGGCCGCCTACTCCTCAGGCGTGCTGGCGGTCCTGCTCGAGGCGGGCATCCACTGCGACTGGGTCGGTGGCATCTCGGCGGGCTCGAGCTGCACGGTCAACTACGTGGCGCGGGACGCCGAGCGGGCGGAGAGGTCGTTCGTGGATTTCGCGGCGCACCCCGAGTTCGGCGACTGGCGGACGTGGCTCGCCGGCAAGGGCGTGTTCAACGCGGAGTGGATCTATGAGCAGACGTCGCTGCCTCACCAGGTGCTGCCGCTGGACTTCGACGCCTTCACCGGCAACCCGGCCCAGGTGCGCATCGGCGGCTTCCGGTGCAGCGACGGTGAGATGGTCTATTGGGGACGCGACGACCTGGCGGACATGCCGGCGCTGATGAAGCGGGTGCGCGCGTCGTCGACGATGCCGCTGCTCATGCCGCTGACCACCATCGACGGCGTCGACTACTGCGACGGCGCCCTGGGTCCGACCGGTGGTTTCGCCCTTGACGCGGCGCGGGCCGATGGGTACGACCGCTTCATCGTGGTGATGACCCGGGAGCGCGGCTACCGCAAGCCGCCGGCCAGGTTCCCTGTGGCACACCGCGCCCTCTTCCGTCGCTACCCGGCGGTCGCCCGCGGCATCCTGCAGCGGCCCGCCAACTACAACCGGACCGTCGACGAGCTGCTCGAACTCGAGCGCGCGGGCCGCGCCTACCTCGTCTTCCCTGATCTCATGCCCATCCGCAACTCTGAGCGCCGGGTGCCGGTGCTGCGCTCGGTGTTCCAGGCCGGGCGCGCCCAGGCGGAGCGGGAGCTTCCCGCGATCCGGCGATTCGTCGGCGTCTGATTCGGCGCGATCGCGCCGAACGCACACCCCCGCCCGGCTGTAGCCGCCCCACAGGGGCTATTCCGGCACGATCTCGCCGGAATAGCTGGACTTCGTCGCCGGCGCGTGCTCTACTGGGTCCAACCGGCACGATCGCGCCGGAGGAGGGGGCAGTGACCATTGATGGATCTCGCCGCGGTCGTCACCGAGCGCCGGAGAACGCTCGGCCTCACCCAACTCGATGCAGCTGACATGGCAGGCGTCTCGGAGCGGTTCGTCCGCGATGTCGAGGCCGGCAAACGATCCGTCCGACTCGACAAGGCGGAAGCGCTCCTGGCGGCCCTGGGCCTGCGACTCACCGCAACCGTGCAGCGATGAGCGCGGACGTCTACAAGGCCGGGACCCTGGCGGGCCGACTCACCGCGGTCGGAGCGGACACCAGGTTCGAGTATCTGGCGGCTTATAGCGGCCCTCCAGTCGCACTCACCCTCCCACTGGGCACGGTGGTCGACCGCCCCGGCCGCACACTGCCGCCCTACTTCACCAACCTCCTCCCGGAGGGACGCCGTCTCTCGGCGCTGCTGCGTGCGGTCAAGACGTCAGCGGACGACGAGTTGAGCCTCCTGCTTGCCGTCGGCTCGGACACGGTGGGAGACGTTCAGGTGCTGCCGTCCGGGACGGCGCCGGTTCCGGCCGAGCCGGTCATCGCCCCGGGGGCGACGCTGGATTTCGCGGCGCTCCTCAGGACGCACGGAATCGATCGGGTGTCCATCCCGGGAGCCCAGGACAAGCTGTCCTCGGGGATGATCACCCTTCCCGGCGCCGGTGTGGACGGGGCCCCGGCCTTCGTGAAGCTCACGCCCCCCGACTATCCCCACGCCGTCGAGAACGAGGCGTACTTCCTCCGGCTCGCCCGCAGGCTGAGGCTGCCGGTGGCCGAGGCGCGCCTCGTCACCGATGCCCGAGGGCTCTCCGGACTCCTCGTGCGGCGCTTCGACCGGGTGCCGGACAGGGTCGCCGTCGAAGATGCCTGCCAGGTGATGGGCCGCTATCCCGCCGACAAGTACCTGCTCAGCACGGAGGACGTCGCTCTCGCCCTGGCGGCGGTGTGCGCCGCCCCTCAGGCGGCGCTGCGCAGTGTGTACCTGCAGGTGGTCTTCTCGTGGCTGATCGGCAACGGCGACCTGCACGCGAAGAACCTCGCCGTCCGCCAGGATCCCAGCGGCGAATGGCGCATCGCGCCCATCTACGATGTGCTCAGCACGCTCCCCTACGGGGATCACACCACGGCGCTGACCATCGGCGGCCGGAGCGACGGACTCATCCGCCGGCACCTTCTGGCGTTCGGCACAGACATCGGGCTGCCCCTCCCTGTGGCCGAACGGGCTCTGCAGATCGCACTCCGCGCCACCGAGGGGCTCGACGAGGACCTCGCCGGAGGCACGCTGCCCTTCGACGACATGGCCGTCCGCACGCTGCGGCGGCAGCTAGCCCGACGGCGGCGCGATGCCGGGACCTGAGGACGCCGTCGCGTGGATCGCGGCCCCTCGCCAGGGCTGATACACTCGTCGGCGGTTCTGCGGATGTAGCTCAATGGTAGAGCCCTAGTCTTCCAAACTAGCTACGCGGGTTCGATTCCCGTCATCCGCTCGAGGCGCCGGAGCCCTTGTCAGACACATGTTCGGCAAGGGCTCCGGTCTCACTATCGGGGCGTAGCGTAGTGGCTAGCGCGCCTGCTTTGGGAGCAGGAGACCGCAGGTTCGAGTCCTGTCGCCCCGACCACGCACCGACGCGTTCAGACACGAAAGGCCCCCCATGTCCCAGCGCCGCCGCTACTGCTTCGAGCTCCAGGTCAAGCCGGACCGCATCGAGGAGTACAAGGAGCGCCACGCGGCCGTCTGGCCGGACATGCTCCGCGCGCTCAAGGCCTCCGGCTGGCACAACTACTCGCTGTTCATGCGCCCCGACGGCCTGCTCATCGGCTACGTCGAGTCCGACGACCTCGCCGCGGCCCAGGCGGCGATGGCGGCGACGGAGGTCAACGCGCGCTGGCAGGCCGAGATGGGCGAGTTCTTCGTCGACCTCGACGTCGCCCCCGACGAGGGCTTCGTGCTGCTGCAGGAGGTCTTCAACCTCGAGGACCAGCTCGCCGCGCTCGAGGACTGACCCTCAGATCGACAGCCAGGCGACGTCGACCGGGTTCGGCGCTGCCGACAGCAGGCACAGGAGCCGGTTCTCGGCGGCCTGCGCATAGGCGGCCAACCTGATTCCGCGCTCCGACTCCCCCAGCCCCGCCGCGTACAGCTTGGCGAGCGCCACGTCGCTGCCCCGCAGCGGGCGGTCGTCGGTGCTGATCCGCCCGAAGCCGATCGCCGTGAACGCCGAGCGGCCCACCTCGTCGAAGTCCCCGATGGGCCATCCGCCGCCCGCGACATCGACCGGCGTCAGGCCGTGCAGCGCGAGCAGGATGCCGTCGAGGCGCGTCGGGCGCGCCAGGACCGCGGCGGCGGCGGCCGACGCCTCCCTCTCGACCGGCAGACCGAGCCGGTGGGCGAGGATCGCGGTGCACGCGGCCCACGCGGTGGGGCGGTCCTGGTAGTCGCCGATGACGCGGTCGACCGCGTCGAGCAGATCCTCCGACGTCCAGGAGTCGAGCATGTGCCGCACGGCGACGTAGGCCCAGACGTCGGTGCGGGAGCCCCCGGCCATCAGCTCACCGCGGAGGACCGCCACGTCGCGGAACGCGCCGACCTCGACCTCGGTCCGGCCGCCGGGCCCCCACACCCCGACGCGCTCGAGCCCTGGCCTCGGGGTGACCATGAACTCCCCCTCCGCCTCGGCCAGGTCGGCCCCCTCTTCGACCGTGACGGTGCCGTCCGGGACGCTGAACTCGACGACGTCGCCCACCGGGACGTGCCGCACCCACGGCAGCCAGGTCTGCTCGACCGGCACCTCCAGCTCCTCGCCCGTCATGGCCTCGTACGTCCAGGCGGCCGACACCAGCTGTCGTGGGCGCAGCAGCGCGGGGTCCTCGAACAGGACGGCCTCGCCGAGGCCCTCGCCCGGGGCACACAGGCCGCGGCGCTGCGTCAGCATGCCCGGGCCGTCCGGCGCCGGCAGGACGATCTCGCCAGACGCGCCCGCCAGCCACGACACGGGCTCCCGCGGACCCTCGACCCGCAGCACGGGCGCCGGCACCGCGACGATGTCCTCGGTCACCGACTCCAGCGACACCTCCAGGCGCACGCGCTGCCCGGAGCGCACCCGCACCCGGGCGACGACGCCGGCCTCGTGGTCGATGTCGACCCCCGCGACGTCCTCGGCGGGCCGGGGGTGGCCCCAGCCCTCGCCGAACTCGACGGTGAGCCGGCGCAGGCGCCCCTCGCCCCACAGCTCGAAGCCCCGCGCCGTCGGGCGCGACTCGAACGTCTCCTGGACGGCCCCGGTGAGTTCGGTCACCATCAGAGCGGTCCTCCCAGCACTGTCGGGCCGTCCGGATCCTCGGCCTGCGCGCCGGGAACCACGGCCCGCACGATCGACCCGTCCTCCCGGTTGGCGCCCAGCACCGGATGCCGGCCGTGCAAGGAGGCGAGCCTGGGGCCTTGCCCTTCCAGCGGCACCCGCAGTGGTGTGCCGGGCTCCACCGTCACGTCCTGACCGCGCACGCTCACGGCCACCGGCTCGCCGTCTTCGATCTCGAACGTGATGGCGGTGCGCTCCAGATGGACCCTGACCCGGGAGCCGCGGATCTGCAGGGGGAACCGGAGGCTGTCCCACTGGTCCGGCAGCCGGGGATCGAACGTGATGCGCCCCCCGTGGTCGCGCAGGCCGCCGAACCCGTAGACCAGAGCCGTCCAGACGCCGCCCGTCGAGGCGATGTGCACACCGTCGCGCGCGTTTCCGTGCAGGTCGGCCAGGTCCACGAACAGGCCCGACAGGAAGTAGCGCATGGCCATGTCCTGGTAGCCCACCTCGGCGGCGACCACGGACTGCACCACGCCCGACAGGGTGGAGTCGCCCGTGGTGATCGGGTCGTAGTACTCGAAGTCGGCGCGCTTCTGCGCCGGGGTGAACTGGTCGCCCTGCAGGAAGAGCGCCAGCACGACGTCGGCCTGCTTGAGCACCTGGAAGCGGTAGATGACCAGCGGGTGGTAGTGGAGCAGCAGGGGCCGGTTCTCGTCCGGGGTGTTCTCGAGGTCCCACAGCTCGGAGGCGAGGAACTGGGCGTCCTGCGGGTGGATGCCGAAGGTCTCGTCGAACAGGACGACCATCCCGTCGGCGCAGGCCTCCCACTCGTCGACCTCGGCCGGGTCGAGATTCAGCCGCGCGGCGAGCCTGCGGTAGACCTCCGCATCGGCCGTGGCCATCTCGCGCACCAGCGTCGCCGCGGCCCGCAGGTTGGCCCGGGCCATGACGTTGGTGAACATGTTGTTGTTGACGACGGTGGTGTACTCGTCGGGGCCGGTCACGCCGTGGATGTGGAACTGGTCCGTGCCGTCGGCGTCCTGCCGCCAGAACCCGAGGTCGGCCCACATGCGGGCGGTCTCGATCAGCACCTCGACGCCGTCGCGGTGCATGAACCCGGTGTCGCCCGTCAGGTCGCCGTACTTGGCGAAGGCGTAGGCCACGTCCGCGTCGATGTGGTACTGCGCGGTGCCGGCCGCGTAGTACGCCGAGGCCTCCTCGCCGCTGATGGTCCGCCACGGGAACAGGGTGCCCCTCTGGGACAGCACGGCCGCCCGCTCCCGTGCCCGGGGCAGGAGGTTGACCCGGAAACGTAGGACGTTGCGCGCCACCCGCGGCGAGGTGTAGATGAGGAACGGCACCACGTAGATCTCGGTGTCCCAGAAGTACTGTCCCTCGTAGCCGGAGCCCGTCACGCCCTTGGCGGCGATTCCCAGTTGGTCGCTGCGGGCGGCGGCCTGCGCCAACTGGAACAGGCACCACCGGACCGCCTGCTGGACGGCGGGGTCGCCGTCGATGACGACGTCGGAGTCCCGCCAGAAGGTGTCCAGCCAGGCCTCCTGCTCGGCGTGGTAGTACTCGAATCCCTTGTCGCGCACGCGGTCCAGCGTCCGGCGGCACCGGTCGGACAGTTCCTCGGCCGGCACGCCCCGGGAGGTGTGGATGGCCACCGCCTTGCGCACCGTGATGGGGACGCCCTCCGCCGCCTCGACGCGGAAGACGTACTTGCCGATGTCCTCCTGCGTCGACGACAGGATCTCGACGGGGTTGTCGGTCTCGACGGCGTGGTCGGCTCCCACCGCCAGCGTCATGCCCGAGCGTGCGGTCTGGTAGGTCAGCACCATGCGGGGGTCGTGCTCCCAGTGCAGCTGGGGCAGCAGCACGCGGCCGTTGAACGCCGACGAGCGGCGCGGATCCCAGCCCTCTCCGGCCGCTGCCGGCCGCCGATAGTCGGTGTAGCCGTCCTGCCTGTTGACGATGAGGGAGTTGACCACGACGGGTGCCCCGCCGCCGGAGAGCACCGTCACCTCCAGCTCGTGGAGCACGACGTGGCGGTCGGTGAAGGAGACCATGCGCGAGGACCGGATCCGAACGCGCTTTCCGGCCGGCGTGCGCCACACCAGCGAGCGGGTGAGACGGCCGCGGCGGAAGTCGACGGCGCGCTCGTAGGACTGTAGGTCGGCCACGGAGATCACGAAGGGTTCGTCGTCGACGTAGACCTTGAGCAGCGTGGTGTCGGGCACGTTGACGATCGTCTGTCCGGTCCGGGCGAAGCCGTAGGCCTCCTCGGCGTGCTTGATCGGCCACGTCTCGTGGAAGCCGTTGACGAAGGTGCCCGGCGAGTGGCTCGGCCGGCCCTCCTCCGTCGTGCCGCGGATCCCGATGTGGCCGTTGGCGACCGCGAAGAGGGTCTCGGTGAGGCCGTGGTCCTCGCCCGGCTCGGTCTCGACGAGCCGCCAGGTGTCGACCGGGAAGCGGTCCCGGTCCATGGGGTCGCCCGTGATGTCGCGGATCATCGCGCCGCCAGCTCCGCCAGGTCGGACACGACGACGTGGGCGCCGGCGATGCGCAGCGCCTCGGCCCCCACGCCCCGGTCGACCCCGATCACCAGCCCGAAGCCCCCCGCCGCGCCCGCGGCGACGCCCGAGATGGCGTCCTCGACCACGACCGCCTGCGCCGGCGGCGCGCCCAGCAGCTGGGCGGCGCGGAGGAACGTGTCGGGGGCGGGCTTGCCGGCCAGCCCCTCGGCCTTCGCGAGCACCCCGTCGACGACGACGGGGAAGAGGCCGGCCAGCCCGGCCGCCTCGAGCACCGGCCGGGCGTTGCGCGAGGAGGACACGACGGCGAGCCGGTGGCCGTCGGCCGCCAGCTGCTCGACGAGCGCCACGGACCCCGCGTAGGGGGTCACCCCGTCGCGGGCGACGATGTGGGTGAAGGTGGCGTTCTTGCGGTTCCCGAGACCGCAGACCGTCTCGAGGCCCGGGTCGTCGTCGGGTGCGCCCTCCGGCAGCAGGATGCCCCGCGAGGCCAGGAAGTCGCGGACGCCGTCGTAGCGGGGCTTGCCGTCGACGTAGGCGAAGTAGTCTGCGTCGCCATACGGCTCCTGCCCGGGCAGGCCCGCGAGGTAGCCGTTGAACATCTCGCTCCACGCCTTCATATGGACCTCGGCGGTCGGGGTGAGCACCCCGTCGAGATCGAACAGCACCGCGGTGTACGCGCCCCACTCCATGCGGACGAGCCTAGACCTGCGCGGCGGCCCGCGACCGGCGTTGGCACCGAGGACACCAGTAGAGGTTGCGTCCCTCGACCACGCGGGTCCGCACCGCGGTGCCGCACACCAGGCACGGCTGACCGGCCCGGCGGTAGACGTACACCTCGCCGCCGTGGCGGTCGACCCGCGCGTCCCGGCCCTGGGCCTCGGGGCCGTGCTCGACACGGACGGTGTCGATGCGGCCGTGCTCCACCGCGTACGCCATGAGGCCCACCAGGTCCGTCCAGATGAGGTCCCAGGTGCGCTGGTCGACACGGTTGCCGGGGACGTCGGGGTTGAGGCGGTGCCGGTACAGCACCTCCGCTCGGAAGATGTTGCCCACGCCCGCGGCCACCCGCTGGTCCATGAGGAGGGCCGCGAGCGACTTCGACGAGCGGCGCAGGCGGGCGTATCCCTTGGCGGGGTCGGCGTCCGGACGCAGCGGGTCGGGGCCGCTGGCCGCGACGACGGCGTCGCGCTCGTCGGGCGTGATGGTGCGGCACCACTGGGGTCCGCGGAGGTCGGCGGCGGTCACCCCGTCATGGATCCGCAGCCGCACCTGGCCCCGGGGAGGGGCGAACGGCTCGAGGTGGAGCTTGCCGATGAGGCCGAGATGGATGTGCACGACGTCACCGGTGGCGAAGTCGACGAACAGGTGCTTGCCGACAGCCTCGCCCCGTTCGAGCACGGCGCCGTCGAGTGGGGCGGCGTCGAAACGCCCCTGCGGGGACGTGACCGAGACCGGGCGACCGCCGAAGGTCCCCGTCAGGGCGTCGGCGAGGCGATGGATGACGTGACCCTCGGGCATCGCCCCAGACTAGCCCGGGGCTACCATGCCCTCATGACTGAGGAGCATCCGCGGGAGTTCGGCCGCGACGGGGTGTCCGGCCTCGTGGACCGGGCGCGCGCCATCCGCGCCCGGCTGCTCCCCCGGCGCACCGCCCCGCGCGACGAAAGGCGGCCGCCCGCCGCGCCCGGGAGGAACTAAGCCCGCGCCTCGTACGCGGCGAGCTGGTCGATGCGGCGCTGGTGCCGCTCGTCGCCGGAGAAGGGTGTCGTGAGGAACGTCTCGACGATGGCGTAGGCCTCGTCGAACGACTGCATCCGGCCGCCGAGGGCCACGATGTTGGCGTCGTTGTGCTGGCGCGCGAGCTCGGCCAACTCCGGCTTGTAGGCCAGGGCGGCGCGGATGCCGCGCACCTTGTTCGCGGCGATCTGCTCGCCGTTGCCGGAGCCGCCCAGGACGATGCCGAGCGCCCCGGGTTCGCCGGCCACGGCCTCCGCGCAGGGGATGATCAGCGGCGGGTAGTCGTCGAGCGCCTCGTACGTGTGGGCGCCGTGGTCGACGACGTCGTAGCCGGCGGCGCGGAGGCGGTCGACGAGGTGGTTCTTCAGCTCGAAGGCCGCATGGTCGGTGGCAATGTGGACACGCATGGGGGCAACTATTCCACCCCGGCCGGACCCCTGGCCAAGAGGGCCTCGAACCCGGACTCGTCGAGGATCCGCAGCCCCAGTTCCTCGGCCTTCGCCGCCTTCGAGCCGGCGTTCTCCCCCACGACGACGAAGTCGGTCTTCCGGCTGACCGACCCCGCGGCCTTGCCTCCGCGCGACAGGATGGCCTCCTTCGCCTCGTCGCGGCTGAAGCCCTGCAGCGAGCCGGTCACCACGACCGTGATCCCTTCCAGCGTGCGCGGAGCCGATTCGTCGACGTCGTCGGCCATCCGCACGCCGGCGGCCGCCCACGCCTCGACGATGTCGCGGTGCCAGTCCACGTCGAACCAGGCCTGGATCGATTCGGCGATCACCTGGCCCACACCGTCGGCGGAGGCGAGGTCCTCGACGGAGGCGGCGCGGATGGCGTCGAGCGAGCCGAACCGGGCCGCCAGCGAACGCGCCGCCGTGGGCCCGACGTGCCGGATGGACAGTGCCACCAGCACGCGCCACAGCGGCTGCGTCCTCACGGAGGCGAGGTTGGCCAGCAGGTTCTCCCCCTGCCGCGACAGCACACGCCCGTCTCGGATGCCCGCGGCCGGCGGGTCGGCGAGCTCGGCGGGCTTCGCCTGGCGGGTGTAG